>Ga0105046_10004249_pt1 | contig 22814 bp, 16 predicted proteins | sample MAT03_FD_78385 | JGI IMG/M metagenome (GOLD analysis project Ga0105046, IMG submission 78385) | Freshwater microbial communities from Lake Fryxell liftoff mats and glacier meltwater in Antarctica - MAT-03 (megahit assembly) | ecosystem: Environmental > Aquatic > Freshwater > Ice > Liftoff...
GAGGCAGGTCTCGAGCTCGTCCACCTTGATCGGCTTGGTCAGATAGCGGACGAATCCGGCCTTGGCCCCGAGCGCGCGGTCGCGCGCCGTCGCGGCAGCAGTGAGCGCGAGCACGGGTATGCCTTTCGTCTCTGGCAGTTGCTGGAGCGCCTTCAATGCATCCAGACCGCTCATTCCGGGCAGATTGATGTCCATGATGATCACGTCGGGGACGTGCTCGCGGGCCATCTCGATACCTTGCTCGGCGGTGCTCGCGCTCAGCAGGGCCAGGTTGTCGAAGGACTCGAGCAGGTCGCGCATGAACACCACGTTGGCCAGGTTGTCCTCGACGTAGAGGACCACGCGACGTCGTTCGAGCGTCGCGCGCGGCTCCGCAGTCCTCACGTCCGGGGTCGCGGGCGGTCGGCGCCCCGCCGATTGCGGTACGTCGACCCAGAAGGTCGAGCCGTGCCCGGGCACGCTGCGAAAGCCCACCGTCGCTCCCGTGAGCGCGGCGAGCCGCTTGGTGATGGCCAGGCCGATACCTGTGCCTTCGATGGGTCCCGTCTCTTGGCCGGCGCGCTGGAACGGCTGGAACAGCATCGCCTGCTTGTCGAGCGGGATGCCCATCCCGGTGTCGGCCACGCTTATCCGAACGATGTGATCGACCACCACGGCGGCGAAGACCACGTTGCCGCCCGCCCGGTTGTATTTCACCGCGTTGGAGCCGAAGTTCATCAGCATCTGCGTGAGGCGGGTCCGATCGGCGGCCACCATGGGCAGGCCCTGCTGGGGGGGCTCTACGTCGATGCGTACGCCGGCGCGCTCCGCAGTGCTGCTGAGCGATGCCACCGCTTCGTCGACCACCTCCGGCAGCGAGATGGGCTCGATGGAGACCGAGACGCCGCCGGCCTCGATGCGCGCCAGGTCGAGCACGTCGTCGATGAGGCGAAGCAGATGCTCGCCGCCTCGCAGGATGTGCTCGACACGCTCGAGCTGGCGCTTCGTCGGCGGCTCCTTGCGGTCGCGCTGGAGCAGCTGCGCGAAGCCGAGGATGGCATTCATCGGAGTTCGCAGCTCGTGGCTCATCGATGCGAGAAAATCGCTCTTGGCGCGACTGCCCTCCTCGGCGGCGGCGCGCGCGAGGCGCAGCTCGGTCTCCAGGCGCCGGCGTTCGGTCATGTCGCGGATCGCGGCGGAGACGAACGAGCCCTCCTCGGTGTCGACGGGGCTCAGGCTCACCTCGACGGGCAACTCCGTGCCGTCTCGTCGGACACCGAAGAGCTGCATGCCCGATCCCATCGGCCGCACCGCGGGGTGGTCGAGGTAACGCTCGAGATGCTGGTGGTGCGTTGCGCGGAACCGCTCGGGGATCAGGACCGACAGCGGCTGGTCGATCAGATCCTCGCGCGGCCAGCCGAAGAGGGTCTCGGCCTGGCGGTTCACCAGATCGATGCACCCGTCGCGCCGAACGACGACGATGGCGTCGGGAGCGGTGTCGAGGAGGTGGAGAAACCTGCTCATGGCGGGGCCATCGTAGGGCGAGCTCGGCGCCGCCGCTCTCGTCGGCGGATCGGGTTCGTTTTGGGGGATGCAGACCATGGGAACCAGGCAGCTCGCTGGCGGAGCTCACGAACGAGGATGCGGGCTTCGCTGGCGGAACCTGACGGTCAGCGCGAGCTGAAGCCAGGCGCACGCGGGGGCTCGGTTGCACGCGGCAGAGTGTTGTCGACGGTGACCTCCGCCTCGATGGTGACCGGCGCCGAAAGCGATCGGCTGATCAAGCAGCCGCGCTCGGCCTTGAGGAGCAGCGCGCGAGCCTCCTCGACGTTGCACCCCGGGTGCACCGTGAGGTGCACGCGCAGCGCGAAGGTGGTGAAGCGAAGTCCCCCGTCGATCCGATCGAGCGTCCCGTCGACGTCGCAGCGCAGCTCGACGAAGGACAGGCTGGCCGCCCGCGCTACCGCGCGAAACGTCAGGACGAAACACGACGCGACGGCGCCGGTGAGCAACGTCTCCGGCGACCACATGTCTCCGGGGCCTCCAAACTCGGGGGGCGCGCTGGTGGCCAAGTACGGGGCACCCGTCGACAAGAGCGAGACGCGACCGGTGAGAGGGCCGACGCCGGCGACCTTGTAGTGATGCGGCAGGTCGTTCATCCCCGCGCCTTCAGCACGCGCCGTGCCTGGCGCCCGGAGCACTTCTGCGCCAGGACGACGTGCGCGGCGATGCGACCATGCGGCTCGGGGGCAGCGGCGTTCGTCCAAGTCTGCACTGGCACGCGCAGAACCTGCATGTCGCCGCGGCGTCCCTCGCCGCCCTTCGGTGAGCGGCACGTCGCTCGTGAAGTCGCGACCGAGCTGTTTCGAAGCGCAGCTGGGAGGGGCGGGGCACGGGCGGGGCACGTCGCCGGCCGAGGTCGGGTTGGGGGACCTTCTTGACGGCTGAACCTGCCGTCAGAGTCTGGTAGGGTGCGCCTCGCTCGAGACGGCGAAGGCCGGTTTCCTGCGCCGAAGTGGCGAAATGGCAGACGCGGCGGATTCAAAATCCGCTTCCCGAAAGGGGTTGTCGGTTCGAGTCCGACCTTCGGTACCAACCTGCACCTCCCCTTCGTGCAGCGAATCCTCGGCCGCTTTCAGGCCCAGGCCAGCGGCCGCACCACCTCGCAAGACCTCGCGCGCGTCACGATCGTCCCCGACGATCGGCGGGGCGAGCCGCGCGTGATCGCCATCGGTCGGCTAGCGCTTTTCGGCCCGGGCGCAGCGAGGCTGCACGACCAGATCGTCGGCGCGCCACCCTGGTCGATGAGGAGGGCCTCGGGAACCCGGCCTCCCAGCGTCGTTTCGACGCGCGAGCGGCTGAGGTCGTGGACGACGTCGATCGGCAGCGCCGTGCAAGGTCTGCGCTGGTCGCGGGGCGCGCTCTGGAACGACTCGAAGTCGAACGTCGCCGCGCCCCAAGTGCGATGCACCTGGGGATCGGTGGGGTCGCCCCCGATCCCGAATCCGCGGCGTGGACCGAGATCGCGCGGCAGCTCCACGAGCGTGCGAATCGGATCGACGGCGAGTCGAGCAGGACCCCGCGGATCGCCGAGGATGTCGCCGACGAAGAGCATGTCGCAGAGGCTCTTCGCTGGGGCGAAGTCGGTCGGATAGAGGACCACACCGTCGTTGCCCAGGACGTCGAGGCAAAGCGCGGGTTGCTCGGCAGATAGCGTGGCGACGCCGCGTGCCACGACGTCGTATGCCTGCTTGACGACGACCGTGAAGATTCCCGTTCCATCGGGCCACGTGACGACCGCCGCACCTGCCGGGGATCGCGCCGCGACCAGCATCTCCGAGCCCCAAGAGTAGCACGTTCCGGTGCACGCGCGCCTTGCGCCCGCTCCGCGATTCGGGAGAGCATGGATCGTTCGGGGGACGGGTCAGCCGCGCTGGCGTGATGGCATCGGGGGCGAGCGTGTGGAGCGAAGTCGACGCCGAGAGCGAGTTTCACGAGGCCGTCGCCGCAGCCTCCGACTACGTCGCGACGCTCCTCGTGCCGACCACCGAGGCGCAACGAGCGGCGGCACCGACCACGCGCGCGGGACGCGTCGCGCTCGCCGAGATGCTCGTCGCGCTCGCCGACTCGCGGGATCGCGATCCCGGCGACGACGAGGTCGTCGTCGATCTGGACCGCGCACGGCGGGCCACCGCCGCGTCGCCGCCGCCTGGAGAGGAGAGCATCGGCGGGCTCTCGGTGGCCCTGGCGAACGCGCGTGACCTCGCGCTCGATCGCGCCGCGCGCGCCCTTCCCTCGCGTGGGCACGAAAGCCCCGCAGACGTACCCATGGTCGCGAGCCGCGGCGTCGCTTCGTTGCACGGGGGCGTGCGCTTGGCCGCGCCTCCGGAGCCCGCCGTGGAACGCGCGTTTGGTTCATTTCGACCCAAAAGGAATGAGCCGGAGTCCGAGACGACGCCTCGAAAGCGCGTCCTGCGTCGCTGGGCGCGCGACGCGCTCGAGGAGCTCGCCATCGCCGGACGTCTTCGTAGGCCGCGCGAAGACGAAGCCTGGGTCTCGGGGCGCGGCTTCGAAGCGCGCCTCGGCATGGCCGTCGACGTCCTCGCGTCGCTGGCTCGCGGGCACTCCGACGACGAGCGCCTCGATCTCGCCCGCGCCACCGACGACTCGCTGCTCGAATGGTCCATCCCCGACCCGGGTAGGACGTTCGCGGCTGTCTTCGCGCTCGGTTGCATCGACGGTGCGAATGCGGCGGCGCGTGTCGGCCTCTACGCGCGCGGCATCGAGCCCGCCGTCTCGCTCGCGATCGACGACGCGCTCGCGCTCGCTTCCAGCCCAGGGGTCGACGACGTCGTGCTCGCGCTCGCCAGCGAGGACGAGAGCCCCCTGCTTCTCGCGCGCGCCATGCGCGTGGCGCGCCGACGCCACCGTATTCCAGTGTTTCTCGCCACGGCGCTCCTCGAGCATCCCGACATCGACGTCGCGGTGAGCGCCGCGCACGCCTGCGCGATCGTCGACCCGGCGCTCGTTCGCGAGCCACTCGAAATGGCCGTCCAAGGTCCCGACGAGCTCGCGGTCGTCGCCGTCGAGGCGCTGGCGATGTCGCGAGCCCCCGTGAGCGTATGGAGCCCGCGGCTCCTCGCGCTGAGCACCGGACCGATAGGTTCTGCGGCCTCCACCCGCGCGCTCCTCCTCCGTGTCCTCATGGCGCGCGGGACTGAGGCCGAGACCTACGTGTCCATCTGCCAGACCGCGCCGCGGCTGGCTGCGGTGCAGCTTCTGGGCTGGCTCGGTAGCGCCGGCGGGCTCGAGCTCCTGCTCGAGGGGCTCGGCGACGCCGACGTCGGCATTCGTGATCAGGCGGCCTGGTCGCTCGCTCGCATCACCGGCGCCGGCCGCGAGCGGCTCTCCAACATCGCCACGGACGAGGCGGGAAACCCGCTCGACGATCCCGATTCACCGTCGCGTCCCGACGATTTCGACCCGCACCGGCGCACCCCCCCCGTCCATCCCGACTTCTGGAAGGAGCCGTGCGCGAATGCCCGGACGGTCGACGCGCCGCGCCTCCGCTTCGGCAAACCCCACGCTCCGATCTACGTCCTCGACGAGCTCATCGACCCGCGCACGTCCCAGGGCGTGCGCCGTGTCCTCCTGACCGAGCACCACCTCCTCTCGTCGGGTCGCCCGAAGACCGCGGGCAGCCGCCCGCTCCCTCTGGACGTGGACGACTGGATCGACCGCCAGCTGCACTGGCTGGAGCTTGCGCGGTCGGCCACCGGCCGTGACGGCGGCGGCGCGCTGCACGCTGGCGGAGCACGCACTTGAGGTTCGACAAGATCATCCAGAACCGCACGTACGCGACGGTCCAGGGAGAAGCGTCGATCGATCGACACGGCGCCGACGTCGTCACCGTCGTCGCCAAGCTGAGCTTGTCTTTCGACAAAACCGGAAAGCTCGGCCTCGCTGCGCGGCCGCTCCGCACCCACGACGAGCCGGACGGAAGCGGAGGAATCCGTTACCCGGCGGACTTTGCCACGGAGAAGACCGGTACCGACGTCGGCCTGGTCGGCACCCTCGTACCGCCCGACCGCGGCGGCCTCACCCAGGCCCACGCCTGGCTGCGGATCGGGTCGCTCGGCAAGGCGGTGCAGGTGTTCGGACCCCGGATCTTCGTCGAGGGACGGCAAGGCATCGTTCCCGGGCCCGCCGGCCCCCTCGAGCGCACACCGCTGATTCCGGCGCTCGCCCAGGGAGGTGTCGACGACGCGGTCGAGCTGCCGGAGCAGCGCACCCGTGATGGGCACAACCCCAGCGGCCGCGGCCATGCTGCCGATCCGTCGCGCCTCCTCGGCCGTCCAGCACCCCAGATCGAGCCCATTCCGCTGCTCGACGTCGTGACCTCCATCAACGTGAAGACCGATCCGGTGTCCCGCGCGCAAGCTGCCTTCGCCCCGATCCCCCCCCAATTTCAGCCGCGGCTCGGTCGAAGGGGAACCGAAGACAGTGCGTGGCGCAGAACCCGCGCACCCGTAGCGCCTGAAGACTTCGACCCGATGTACGACAGCTGGGCATCTTTCGGTCTGCATACCGAAAGACCCCTCACCGGGACGGAGGGCGTCGAGCTTGGTGGGCTTCGACCGGGCTCACCGATACAGTTTCATCTCCCCGGGTTCGCACCGAGCTTCCGCAGTGTGGAGCGCGGCTCCGAGCACGAGCATCCGACTCACCTCGACGGCGTTCTTTTCGACATCGACGACGCCGTCGTCGAGCTCACCTGGCGGGTCTCGATCCCGCTCCCGATGCCCTGGGCACGCCTCCAGCGCGTCGAGGTGCTCCAGGCCAAGTCCCTTCCCGCCGAGATCGCGCAACGACCGCAGATGAGAGGGGTCCTCTGATGGACGAAAAGCTCCTGGTGCTGTCCGTGGTGCTCGAGACCCCCACCGGGTCGTACGAGCCGACCCGCGTCCGTCTCGTCGAGGGCCTGAGCATGCTCACCGAGGTGACCGTCGAGGTCACGCTCGGCACCGACGACGAGCCGAGCGGCTCGCTCGATCAAGATGCGACGCTGACCTGGTTGCGCGGCGGTATCCCGATCCGGTCGCACGGTTTGCGCGTCGCCGAGGTCGCCTATCTCGGTGCCCCGAAGAGCCATCCGCGCTTTCGCATCTCGCTGCGCCCGCCGCTCTGGTTCCTGCGATTCACCAAGGACGTTCGCAAGTTTCGCGACGTCACCGCGCAAGACATCATCAGCAAGGTCCTCGGCGAGGCAAGTATCGCCCACCGGTGGGAGCTCACACGCACGCCGAGCCTGCGGCCCTACACGGTGCAGTACCGAGAGTCGAAGCTCGAGTTCGTCCTCCGCCTCCTCGAGCAGGAGGGGATCTTCTACGCCTTCGAAGACGACGGGACGCTCGTCTTGCGCGACGAATCCAGGACGGCCCCGCCCGTCCCAGGGATATTCGCCTTCACCCTGAGCGACACGGCGGGCGCGCTCCGCAACGGTGCCGAAGAAGTGACGACGTTCGGGCGCGGCACCCGGGTCGGCTCGGGGCGCTCCACTGTCAATGACTACGACTGGAAGAAGCCGGACCAGAGTCTCATCGCCAGCAAGTTCGGCAAGCGCGACACCGCCCTCCAAGTCTACGAATACCCCGTCGGATATCGCGACGTCTCCGAAGGAGAGACGCTCGCCCGGATCCGCGTCGAGGCCTACGAGGCCACCAAGATCTTCGCCTTCGGCACCTCGAGCGTCCTGGGCTTCGGCGCCGGGCGGTACTTCGCCTTCAGCCACGAAGACGGCCTATCCTACGGCGGCGAATACGTCCTGCGACGCGTCGAGCACGACTACGCGTGGGAAGAGTCGGAGGGGGCCGGCGCCTTCATCGCGAAGTACGAGAACACGTTCGAAGCGATCCCCAAGGACGTCCCGTTCAGAGCGCCGCTCACCACCCCTCGTCCCGTCCTCGGCGGCACGCACACCGCGATGGTTCGCGGCCCTGCTGGCGAAGAGATTCACACCGACACCTGGGGCCGCGCCAAGGTCCAGTTCCACTGGGATCGCGAGGCGACCGGCACCGACCTCGATTCGCGGTGGATCCGTGTCCTCAACGAGACGAGCTCGTCGATGCAGCTCGCCCGCGTCGGCTGGGAAGCGACGGTCGCGTACATCGCCGGCGACCCCGATCGGCCGATCGGCATCTCGCGCAACATCAACGGCGAGATGACCCCGGGCTACGCCCAGCCTTCGCACCAGAACCGCATGACCATCAAGACGGTCACCTACCCGGGCAAGGTGGGCTTCAACGAGGTCCGCCTCGACGATTCCGCGGCGACGCAGGAGATCTACGTCCAGGCCGAGAGCAACCTCTCCAGCGTGGTGAAGAACGATCAACGCGAGACCATCGGTCGTCACGAGACCCACGACGTTACGACCGACATTCAGCGCAAGACCGACAAGAACCAGACGTTGGTCGTCGGTGCCAACGAGACCGTCAAGGTCGGCACCGATGAGCGCATCGCGGTCGGGCAGGACCGAACGCTCACCATCGGCGGCTCCGACACGATCAAGGTCGGCGAGAGCTCGACGCTCCAGGTCGGCGGCAACGACACGGAGACAGTCGGCGCCGCGCGGATCAGCATCGTCGGCGGCATCAAGGTGCCGAAGGTCAGCGACTTCATCCAGAAGCCCGACCTGAAGGGCGCAGCGGTTTCGGCCGCCAAGGGCGTGGCCGGCGGCGGGGGCGTGGGCGCGGTCACCTCCGCCGCGAAGTCCGTCGTGCCGACGCCTCAGTCGATCGCGTCGAAGCTGCCGCAGTCGCCAGCAGATCTACTGCAGGGGAACATCACGCGCACCGTACGCCGCACGTTCGACCGCAAGGTCGGCGGCGCCTACCTCGCGCTCGCCGGAGGACCCATCGCCCATCGCGGCAACAAGTTCATGGTCGACCTCGTCGGTGGGCTCAAGGTCGCGACGTCGGCGCAGAACAGCGTGTCGCAGTCGGCCAAGCTCGGCATGCTTCGCGCAGTCGGCGCGATGCGCCTGGTGAAGGCGGGCACCGACGTCACGAACAACGCCGAGAACAGCAGCGTCACGGTCGGAGGGCTGGCCTCCTTCACGGCGACCGAGAAGATCGAGCTCAAGGGCGAGAAGCTGCTCCTCGAGATGCGCACCAAGCTGTCAATCAAGGTGGGCGATCTGCTCTTCGAGCTCACTCCTGCCGGCGTGAAGATGGCCGGCAAGGTCGCGCTCAAGGCCGCCGACGAGATCCAGATCAACGGCAAGCCGGACAACCTCACCAAGTAGGGGCAGAACGATGGCAAGACCCGATATCTGCACCGCCCGGATCCAGCTCGGCTCGATCTCCATCGAGGCGGTCGACTCGCTCGTCGGCCGCGAGGCGATCGGCGAGCCGTTTCGCTACGAGATGCAGGCGAACGTGCGGGGGAGCTTTCCGCCGCCGTCCGCCCTCCTCGGGCAAATCGCCACGCTGACCCTCGAAGATGCGTATGGCGAGCGCACCATCGTCGGTATCGCCTCCGAGGTCGAAACGCGCACCACCGATTTCGGCGAAGGCGTCATCCGGATCGTGCTCGTCCCCCGGACGCACGCGGCGACGCTCGGCCGGGCCTCGCGCTCCTGGCAAGACAAGTCCGCCATCGATGCGGTCGAGAGCGTGCTAGCGCCCACCAGCACGGTCGTACGCGCGCTGTCGCGCACCTACCCGCCGGTTCCCTATCGCGTCGAGCGCGAAGAAGACGACTGGACGTTCGCGACGCGGACGCTCGCTGCGGAAGGCGTCACCTTCTACTACGATCACGACGAAGGCAGCGCGATCGTCCTCGCGGACGACACCCGCGCAGCGCCCGATCTCACCGGGCTCTCGGTGTTCCCCTATCACCCCGACGGGATGAACGTCTCGAGCGAGGCCATCGTCCTTCTCTCCCGCTTCTCGGCGGCGTCGACGACGAAGGTCGCCCGCAGGAGCTTCTCCTGGCAGAACCCGGCGCTCGCCCTGGGGTCGTCGACCGGCGCGGGTCGCTATGAATCCTACGATTGCGCCGGTGGTGGGCCCGCCGATCCCGCGGTCGTGGAGCGCGTCGCCAAGGACACCGAAGCGGCGATTCGCGCAGGGTCGAGCGGCATCGCCGGCGAGGCGGCGACGGCGCGCCTCTACCCCGGCCGCGCGTTCTCGATCGTGCCGGTCAGTGCGCACGCCCTCGATGAGCCCTGGTTCGCCGAGCCGTGGCTGGTCACGTCGATCGAGATCGATCTGTCCGGGCGGCACCACTCGTTCACGACGCGCTTCACGGCGATCGCCAAGAGCATCCCCTATCGGCCCGCACCCCGCGCCGACGTGCGGGCGCTGCGAGGCGACGAGATCGGCGGCGCGACGACGCCGTGGTCCGGAGGCCAGCCCGGCATCTCCTGGGGCATGGTCGTCGCCGGCGGTGGTGACGAGGTGTTTCCCGACGCGCACGGACGCACGCGCATCCAGGCGCATTGGGATCGCGGCGGCAGCAAGGACCAGGGCGCCGGAACATGGATGCGCGTCGCGCAGCGCTTCACCGAGAGCTCGATGATGTTCCCTCGAACCGGATGGTTCGTGGCCACGATGAACGAAGAGGGCTCGGCCGACGCACCGCACACCATGATGCGCATCCACGACGGTGAGCGTCCTCCCGAGTATTCGCTCCCGGAGAACAAGACGCGCGTCGTCTTCAAGTCCGCGACCACGCCCGGCGGCGGAAGCCACAACGAGATGCATTTCGAGGACGCCAAGGGTCGCGAAGTCGTCTTCTGGAACGCGTCGAAAGACATGAACGTGCTCGTGAAGAACGACGCGTCGGAGCGGGTCGACAACGACGCGTGGCATGACGTCGGAGTCGACCAGACCGTGACGTCGGGCGTGAGCTATTCGGAGCAGGTTCGCGCGAACCAGACCGTCACCATCGGGGCCAACCAGAAGATCGCGCTCGGCGAGGATCGAAGCAAGACGGTAGGCGCCAACGACACGGTGACCGTGGGGGGAAGTCGGAAGCTCAAGGTCGGCGAGGCGTCCTCCCTCGGCGTCGCCAAGAACCGCTCGCTCAAGGTCGGCGCCGTGTTGATCGACGTCTCGCTCGGCGACATCGGCGCGACGTCGAGGATCGCGAACACGACCGTCGGAGGCGCCATCGTCAGGCTGTCGGCGAAGAACTTCACCGAAGATGCCTCGGTCGCGTCCGCGGAGCTCGTCGGCGCCGTCAAGGTGGAGACGGCGGGGGAGAATCGGACCATCGGAATCGACAAGCACATGGTCGAGGCGGTCGGCGGGATGGTCAGCATCGACGCCGGCAAGCGATACGTCGACACCGCGACCAAGAAGTCGAAATGGTCCGTGCTCGGCCCGATCACGGCGAACACCAAGGAGATCACGATCGAGGGCTACAAATCGATCGAGCTTCGATGCGGCGCAAGCTCGCTGGTCATCGAGCCCGACCAGATCCGGATCGACGGCAAGACGCTCCAGCTCGATGGCGCCGAGCTCGAAGCGTTGACCGGCGTCATCGTCCACAACGGGTGATCCAGATGGCAGACAAACCTCTCCACTACGTCCTGTCCATTGGCGGCGACACCTACATGGCCGATCGGGTGCGCGGTCGCGAGGCCTACTCCGAGCCGCGTCGCTTCGAGGTCGAGCTGACCATTCCATCGGGCGACACCCTCGACCCCGAGCTGGTCACCGGCGGCGAGGCGTCTCTCATCCTCCGCCGTAGGAACGACGAGCGGACCATCACGTTCGTCGTCTCCGAGGTGCGGCGGCTCGCCGTTCGCGAGGAAGATGCCACCGGCTCGCGGGTCTCGCTCGTGCTCGAGTCGCGCCTCGCCTGGCTGCGCCACCGCAAGGACCAGCGGGTCTTTCGCGACAAGGACGTCCCCACGATCGTCGCCGAGGTCTGCGCCGGTCTCGGGGTGAAGATCGAGCGGCGGCTCGCAGACTCCTACGCGGTGCGCCCGTACACCGTTCAGCACGCCGAGTCGGACTTCAACTTCGTCTCCCGCCTCCTCGAAGACGAGGGCATTTTCTACGTCGTCGGCGACGACGACACCGTCATCATCGGCGACTCCCCGAACGCCTACGAAGGCGCCGCACCTCTCCCCACGCGGCAGCGCACCGGCCTCGATCGCAACGAGGACGCGGTGTTCGACCTCGGCTTTCGCGGCACGCTGGGCGCCGGTTCGGTCACGGTCCGCGATTTCGACTTCGAGCGTCCGAGCCTCGATGTCGTCGCGACCTCACCCGTCCCCTTCGCGATTCCGGGAGGACCGGAGTGGTACCAGTATCCGTCGGCTCGAACGACGCCGAGCGGGGCCGAGAAGAAGGCCCGCCTTCTCGCCGAGGCCTTCGCTTGCTCGCGCGACCGCCTCGTCGGGCGGACCCTGGCGGCGTCGCTGCGCCCCGGCCACTCGGTGCTCCTGGTCGAGACCCCGGACGGCATCGAGACGCGCGAGTACGCCATCGCGGTCGTCACCCACGATTTCTCGCGCACGAAGGCGGGGTTCTCGAACGCGTTCGAGGCCCTCGCCGCCGACCGCACCCTCCGCCCCGAGCCGCAGACCCCCATTCCGCGCGCGAGCGCACCGATCACCGGATACGTGGCCGGCCCGGCGGGCGAGGACATCTACACCGACAAGTGGGGTCGCTCGAAGATCCACTTCCCGTGGGATCGTTTGCAGCCGAAGGACGACAACTGCTCCGACTGGGTGCCGACCCTGCAAGACAACACGGGTCGCTCGAGCTCGTTGCCCCGCATCGGCTGGGAGATGCTCGTCCACTTCCTCGAGGGCGATCCCGACCGACCGATCGTCATGGGCCGCGTCTACAACGCCCTCGACCCCAATCTCGCGGTCCTCCCCGAGATGAAGACGAACACGTCGATTCGCTCGCTCACGTCGCCGCGTTCCACGAAGGGTGCCACTGGCGAAAACCGCATCACGTTCGAGGACAAGGCAGGCATCCAGGCGATCTTCATGCAGGCCGAGCGCGACCGGACGGTCGTCGTGGCGAACGACAAGAGCGTGACGACGCAGAACACCGACGGGCGGGTGGTTCACGGCAACGAGGCGATCACCGTCGGGGCCGAGCGGAAGATCACCGTCGGTGCAAATCGGTCCTCCGACGTCACCGACAACCACGTGTCCACCATCGGCGCCAACCGCAGCATCGATGTCGGCAAGAACAACGCCGAAGGCGTCACCAACAACCGGACCGTGACCATCGGCGGCAGCTACATCCGCCGCATCGGCACGTCGGACACCGTCAACACCGAGATCAACCACAGCGAAAAGATCGGCGCGTTGGTCCTGGAAGCGAGCGTGAAAGACAACTCGCTCTCGGCGGACCTCCTGTCGCTCACGATGGTGGGCGGCGCGATGGTCCAGGTCGCGAAGGACGCCTACAGCCAGAACGCCGGAAAGGTCCGCGCCGAGGCGGTCGGCGGCCTCCTCTTCACGAAGGCGAAGAAGCTCGTCGCCACCGGCGTCGGAAAGTCGCGCAAGACCTTCGTGGGGGGGGCCTACAAGGTCAAGGCCGGAGAAGACGTGCTGGTCACGGGGCAGGCCGAGCTCGCCGTGTCGGCCCTGAGCGCCGCGCTGGAGGGGTCGGTCAAGGCGACCCTCAAGGTGCAGGACTCGACGCTCCTCCTCGAAAAGGGCCTCCTCTCGTTCGACACGAAAAAGATCGTCATCACGACGCAAGACCACAACACCCTGGCCGCCGTCGACTCCAAGCAGAACGACTGAACGGAGCGATCATGGAGCAGACGACCCGCTACAACTTCCTCATTCGTCAGGGCGCGACGGTCAACCCGGACGTCAAGCTGAACGGAGTGTCGATTCACCGTGGCAGCTCGGTGACGCAGAATGGGATCTCCGGTCCGGTCGACCATTTCCTCATGCCCGGGGACGGCAACGTTCTCGAGGTGGACATGCGCTACGCCGACCCGCTGGACCCGGCGACCCACTTCGACGTCTCGATTCGGCGCATCGAGGACGACAGCGTCATCGCCGCGCTCGAATGGCCGGGAGACTTTCCAGCGCTCCCGCCCCCCGCACCGCCCTTTCCGAGCATCCAGCTGCGGACCTTCTCGCTCCCGACGGACCACCCGAAGCCGCTCTTCATGAGCGCGCCCGTCGAGCGTGTTCAGCTCGAGGGTACCGACGAGACGTGGAAGCCCGTCAAGGAGCTGCATGCTGCGATGTCGCGTGGCGACGCGGTGCCGATTCATGACTTGTTCGCCACTCGCGCCCAGGAGTTCCTTCGCTTCCACTCGCTGCCCGACGCGACGCCCGGTGGAGCGCGCGCGATGATCGACGCGATGATGATCGGCCCCTACGACCTGCTGCCTCTCGACCAGGGGCTCGTGTTCCGCGAGGTTGCGGGCGGGCGGGGCGTCCAGCTCATCCGTCTCGACGACCGGCCCGCGCTCGCAGGGATCTGCCGAACCAACCCGGACTACAAATACGTGTCGAATCCGGTCCTCGTGCGGCACGAAGGTGCCTATCGCATCGTGGCTTGAGCGGGGGGAATTCAAATGGCGAGCAAGACCGTCAACGAAGATCTGATGATAGTGACGATGGGGTCCAAGCACCTCGCCGACACGAAGACCCCCGCCGACAAGTGCTTCCTGGTCGACAAGAAGACGATCGTTCCCTACCGGAACTACATCCCCACAGCCGATTGCGACAACGCGCAAGCCACCCAGAAGACGCTCGTCCGAAGCTTTCGGATCATCCACGACAAGTCGAAGATCGGGATGGATCACGGCGCGAAGCCGTCGAAGGACGAGCCCGCCTTTGCCGGATTCGGCGGGGGGACGGTGAACGGGCAGGTCTACTGGAAGGAGGCCAACGACTTCCCGGGCTCCCACTCGAAGAACGTCAAGGTCGAGGGCAAGTGGATCGTCCGGACGGACGACCAGACCCAGCAGAATCACCGCAACTGCCTCGGCACGTTCCGCGAAGGAGACGGCGGCATCACGGAAGACGAGCTCGAGGCGCTGCTCAACAAGGGCTGCACGCTCGAGGCCGTCATCACCAAATGCGCGCATCGCGACACCGCCGTCGACCGCATCTCCGTTCTCGAGGGCGACACCGTCACGCTCGAGATGAACAAGCACGTCAACGACGCAGAGGTCGAACCGGCGGCCCGGGCGAAGCCGGTCTGCCAGGTGCCGCGACGCAAGGCTGCCGGGAAGCTGCCAGCCGACGCCAAAGTCCACCCCTCGTGGAGGGTGACGCGCTCCGCCTACGCGGCCACGAGCTGGCGCCCCGCGCTGCCGGCGCTGACCAAGGAGATACAGGGCCTCAAGATCACCCTCGCCGAGGAGTGGCTTTCGAAGGCGAAGGACAAATCGAAGCTCACGGTCAACCCCGATCCGAAGGACAAGCCGAAGACCATCAAGGACACCGGAGCGAACTTCGGCAACGTCACGTCCGCCAATCCGGTCGTCGACGGCGCCCGGATGACGCGCGACCAACGCGCGAACCCGACGTCCAATCCGGCCGCGCAGGCGCGGGGCGAGGCCGACCAGAAGGCTGCCGCGGCGCGCGACCAGGAACTGCGCGCCATGCGCGAGTCGTTCGTGGGCAAGAGCCAGGACGACGTCGCGAAGGCGAAGGCGAACGCCGCCGCGATGGAGAAGGCGAGCGAGAACACGCAGTCCGCCATGAAAGCGGGCGCGATCGTCCTCACCACGTGGGACGGCGTCAAAGCGATCTTCTACGCGAAGCCGGTCGAGGTGAAGGTCGAGGCCCTCGCCTGCGCCGGCGCGAAGGTCATCACCGTCGCGGCGTATCCGCCCGAGAGCTACTCGGTCAATCTCCTCGATCTCAAGGAGTTCAAGGCGACGTTCGCCGCCGTTCGCGACACGGTATCGCGTGTTCGCGAGTTCCTGCGGAAGATCAAGCATACGGGCGAGCAAGAGGAGGGCGCGGGCGCGTCACTCGCGATCACGGCAGGCCGGTTCAAGGTCGCCATCTGGATCCTGAAGGACGCCGCGGTCGAGCTGGGCGTCGAGTACCGCGAGCTGGAGCGAGACGCTGCCGGCAAGGAGCAGATCGGTCGCAAGAAGCACGAGGTCTTCCGGGCGTTCTTCCTCGACCTGAAGATCGAGAGGCTCATCGGGATCCAGTTCAGCTACTCGATACCGATCGCCTTCGCGCTGGGTGCGCTCGGACAGTTCATCCAGAAGCTCATGGACAAACTGGGCACCGACCTGTCGATCGACTTCAGCGTCGAGCTGAGCTGCGGCGTGAGCGGGCGCGTCGAATACGATCAATACGGAAAGCTGACCGCCACCAAGGCCCAGATAGCGGGGGTTTGCAAGTTCACGATCGCGCTCAAGGGCAAGGCGGGGAGCTCTGCGTCGTTCAGCATGTCCGTGACGATCGAGTGGAAGCCCGTCTTCGAGCTGGTTCCGGCGTCCGATCAGCCCATGGGCGTCAAGCGCATCGCGAGCACGGTCGACATCAAGTGGGCGGTGTCGGCGGCGGTGAACATCTTCGGCTGGGTGGTCGAGCTCAAGTACGGAGACACGATCTGGTCCGGCGCGGTCCCGGCAGCGACGTACGCGCTCAGTTGATCGACTTGGCCTGACCGCATGATGGATCTCAAGCGACGGATCGTCGTCGCCCTCCCTCCGGTGGGCGAGGCGGCCTGGTCCGGCATCGGACCGATCGGAGTGTTGCGCTTCCGGAGCGAGCGGCAAACCAAGCTCGCGGTGGCCGTACGGGTCGTGAGCCCGTGGGTCGAGGCCGGCGAGCCGCTCCTGCCAGGCCTGCCCTTTCCAGCCACGACAGAGATCGCCTTTCACCGCGCCTTCATGCCGCTGTCGGCGCGCGAGCTGACCCCCGCCAAGCGCTCCTGCGACGTTGGCTTCAAGGGCATGGTCGGCGGCCGCGAAGGGCGCTCGGGGCCCGCACCGCTCTCGATCCAGATCGGCGACGAGAAGCGGCGCTACACGCTCTCGACGGCCGAAGGAGGCGATCTCGCCGCGCTCTCAGCCGAGCTGAGCAGCGGCGGGACCGGGAAACTGGGGCACGGCGACGTCCGGCCGTTCGCGGACGACGCGAGCTACGACGAGGAGACCGAGATCGACGCGATTCATTCGATCGCGCCGGTGCTGCGCTTTCCGCACCCGGTGGTGAAGAGCCCCATCAAGGTCACGTCGGACTGGGCCTCGCTCGATGCCACGCTCGGCTTCGACGTCTTCATCCGGGTCGACTACCTCGACGACACGATCTCGCTGCCGGCCGTGCGCTGCGACGCGGTGACGTTCGATTTCGACGAGCGGCGGGTCGAATGGCTCTTTCGCGGCATCGCGCTCGACCCGGCCGAAGGGCGCGAGATCGAGCGCGTCGTCGTCTCGGCGTTCGCCGCCGGCCAGGACGAGTTCAAGGCCCGGGTCGATGCGTGGCTTCCTCACTCCGCTTTCGTGCATGCAGCGACGCCGGCCGAAGTCGAGGGGGGAGTGCACCCTGAGTCGCTCGCCGACGACGAGCTCGCGATGGCGCGCTACTCGACGTGGGACGTCGGTCCCGCCGCGGCGACGATCCCCATCGAGGAGGTCGCGCAGATCCAGGTCGAGCTGCAGCAAGGCCGCAACCGCGCTGCCGTCCTCGATGGGCACGGTCTCGACGAGTACCGGTGGAACGTCGAAGAGCGGGCCGCGAGCGAGGGTCTCGCCGAGAGCGGCGCCGCGATGCTGGACAGCAGCGAGCTTGACCCCGAGGCGCCTCCATCGGCCGAGGCCGACGAGACCCGCGATCTGGCGACTCGGTATCGCAAGGCCTACGAGGAAGCGCTGGGCGCGACGCCCTACGCGGGCAAGGTGCTCGAGCTCGACCGCTACGCCGAGATCCGCGCAGCAATGGAGCTGAGGAACCCGGTGCGCGTCCTCGAACGCGCCAAGCTGGCGGTCGGAGACTTCGTTAGTATCGAGATGTCGATGCAATCTCGTTTCGAGGCCAGCGAGCCGGAACGACTCGCGTTCGAGAAGAGCTACGCCGCGGCGCTGGCGCGCATGGAGGCCGAAGGTCCGCACGACGACGATTTCGACGCGGGCAGCGAGGACGATGACGACGACGCGGACAAGGGGGGAGCGTGAAGGCGCTCGTGACCGCCCTGGGGGCCCGATCACCGGTTGGGCTCAACGCGGAGCAGACCGCGTTCGGCATCCGCAACGGCTATCTCGTCCCGCGGCGGACGCCATTCCGTGATCACCACGGCGAGGCGGTCGGGATGTCGTTCTGCGCGGCGTTGGCCGACGACCTCCTCGGAAAAGACCGGATGGTGGAGCTCGCCGCCGGCGCGCTGGAGGAGTGCGTCGCGCGCGACCGGGGCGCTCCCGCCGCGAAGGGTGAAAAGACGGTCGTGCTCCTCGGCTGCCCCTCCCCGCGGCCCGGCTTCGACGGAAACGACGGTCGCGACGTGCTCCAGCGCGTGGTGCGCGCATCTCACGTCGACGCCTGCCCCGAGCGTTCGACGGCTTTCGCGGTGGGCCACGCGGGCTTCGCTCTGGCTCTGGCGCGCGCCCTCGAGGTCCTCCGCGGCGGCCAGGCGGGCGCGGTGCTGGTCGGCGCGGTCGACACCCATTTCGACGAGGCGGCGGTTACCCATTTTAGCGAGCAAGAGCGCATTCTTTCGATGCGGACGACCGACGGCTTTTTGCCTGGCGAGGGGGCGGCGTTCGTCGCGCTGCGCGGCGTGCGTGCACAGCTTGCCCCCGATTTCGGGCAGATCACCTGGGCAGCATCGGCGCTCGAAGAGACGGTCGCGCAGGGCCTGCCGAATCTCGCCCGGGCCGCCACCGACCTGCTCGACCGGGCCGCCCAATCGCGCGGCCCGCACGCCGGCTCCCCCGTCGGTTGGTACTTGCGAACGGTCAACCGCGAGCGTCAGCGCGCTCGCGAAGACCAGTTCGTCGGCGCTCGGCTCGGCAGGCTGCTCGAAGATACCGAGCTCGACGAGCTCGCGGGGCGCATCGGCGACGCCGGGGCAGCGTCGGGAGCACTACTCGCCGTGTATGTCTCGCAGGGCTTCGCGTCAGGGTACGCTCCCGCGAGAACGGCGGTCGTTTCCCTCTCGTCGGACGGACCGGAGCGCGGTGCGTTCGTCATGTCAGGAGGCGACCGTTCATGAAGCTCGCGACCTTCGGCCCGATCGTCGCATGCGCATTGCCCTGGCCGAATCGGCCGGAAGTGACGACGATCGTGGTTCGCGTCGCCTACGACGTTTCGTTCAACGGCGCGGTCACGGTCCTCCCCGGCGGGGCCCTGCAGGCCGAGCCACGCGAGCCCGCGCTTCAGGGCGCCGAGGGTGCGCTCTTCAAGGAGGCTTGCGAGATCGCGGTCATCGGGCAAGAGGTCGCGCACGTCGCGGAGCCGCGGAGCGTCGAGCTCTTCGAGGTGGGCCCGGACGGCGCGCCGACCGGCCCACGCAAGCGCATCTTCGTGATGGCAGGAACCTCCATGGGACCGCTCGCCGCGTCGGTGGTCCATCCCGGGGGAGACGAGGTCCGATCGGTCCCGGAGTCGCAGCGCGTCCCGCGTCCCGCCGTGCCTTTGCTCGTCGCCTACACGAGGGGCACGGCTCGTTTCGAGGCGCGCCTCGCGGCTGACGCGCCGTACGCCGTCCGCGCAGGCGCGGACGGCACGTCTTCGCAGATTCGCATGACTCTGGACGGGATATGGCTCGACCCCGCGGCGCGCCGCGTCGTGTGCACGTTTCGTGGCGCGAGCTTCGCCAGCGAAGGCGACGCCGACGAGATCGCCGTGCACTGGGGGGCGCCGCGCGAGCCGCTCGCCACGATCGCCCTTGTCGAAGAGGAAGAAGAGATCGGGATGTCGACGGTGACACTGTCGACGGGCGCCGTGCACCCCGCGGCCGACAAGGGGCTTCCGTTCGCGGCGCGGGGTCCGGCACGGACGGCGCTCCCCCGCATGACCATCACCAACGAGGGGCAACCCCTCGCGCCGGTGCTTCCCTTCGCGGGCGGCTCGACCCCCCAAGAGCCGCGGCCGACGCCGCTGGCCACGACGAGCGCGACCCCTTTGCCGTTCACGCCCCGCGTTCCTGCCGATCCTTCCGGGGTGCGCTTCGGGCCCGCGCCACCTGCTTCTCAGCCGACCCTCGCGCCGCCTCTTGTGCATGCGCAGCCGGGATTTGCCGTATCGGTTGGCCCGTCGGGGCTTGCCCCCTCGGGCGCCGCCGCGTTCGCGCCTGTCGCGCCCGTCGCGCCCGTCGCGGCTCTCGCGGCTCTCGCGGCTCTCGCGGCTCTCGCGCCTCTCGCGCCTCTCGCGCCTCTCGCGCCCGTCGCGCCCGTCGCGCCCGTCGCGCCCGTCGCGCCCGTCGCGCCCGTCGCGGCTCTCGCGCCTCTCGCGCCTCTCGCGCCTCTCGCGCCTGTCGCGCCTGTCGCGCCTGTCGCGCCTGCCGCCCCTCTCGCGCGTCTTGCGCCTCTCGCGCCTGTGGTCAGGCCGACCGCGCAGGTGTCGGCCGCGGCGCCCCGCTCGAAAGACGATCGCGCGGCGCTCCACCGTGAAGCCCAGCGGCGCATCTGGGCCGAGCCGAAGCGCGCCCACGAAATCCTCGCTTCACTCGGTCTCGATCCCGTCCGCTATCGCGCACTCAAGCGGCAGCTCTCTCGCCCTCCGCGGAGCTGACCGGGCGAGCGGCCTGGCGAGCTGAGCGGCGCGCACAAGGGCTGCCCTGCCTACCTCCGAGACGACGCCTTCGAGCGCGTTGCCGCTCTCGCCGAGCGAAGTCGCTTCGAGCGAACCCAATCGCCGTGGAGGTGGCTCCCACGTCGCGAGGACCCGCCATGCAAATCGAGACCTTCTTCGACCCTGCGACGTTCACCCTGACCTACGTGGTCTTCGACCGGCAGAGCCGAGATGCCGTCGTCATCGACCCGGTCCTCGACTTCGACCCCGCGTCGGGCTCGGTCTCGACCGAGTCCGTCGAGAAGATCATCGAGTTTCTGACGAGGGAGCGTCTCGTCCTGCACTACGTGCTCGAGACGCATGCCCACGCCGATCACCTCAGTGCTTCGCAATACCTCAAGCATTCGTTCGACGCGCGTATCGCCATCGGGGCACACATTGCCGAGGTGCAGAGTGTCTTCAAGGGCGTCTTCGACCTGGGCGAAGGCTTCGCGATCGATGGGAGCCAGTTCGACGACCTCATTCAGGACGGCGGCAAGCTGCGTGCCGGCACGCTCGAGATCGCCTCGCTCGCCACGCCTGGCCATACGCCTGCATGCATGACCTACCTCATCGAGGATGCAGCCTTCACGGGCGATGCGCTCTTCATGGAGGACTATGGTACCGGGCGCTGCGACTTCCCGGGCGGTAGCGCCGACGCCCTCTATGCGTCAGTGCACGATCGACTCTTCGCACTCCCCGACGCGACTCGCGTTTTCGTGGGACACGACTACCAGCCGGGAGGCAGGCCGCTTCGATACGAGACGACGATCGGCAAGTCGAAGGAGGCGAACATCCAGCTTCGCGCGAGCACGACCCGCGCGGACTTCGTGAAGAACCGAACCGCGCGCGACGCCACGCTGGCCGCTCCGCGGCTGCTCTACCCGAGCGTCCAGGTGAACGTCGATGCCGGGAGGCTGCCGGCTCCCCACGCCAACGGTCGTCGCTACCTGATGCTCCCGTTGGTCCTGAAGTCGCCCGTGGAGCGGGAGGAGTCTCGCGGCTGAGATTCGAGGGCCACGCCTCAGGCGCCGCCCACCACCTCAGTGTCGTTGTGCCGACCACGCGCGGACGGCGGCCTTCACCCGAGCTTGAACCGCAGGCTCGATCTCGGGCGTCGCCGATCGTACGCAGGTGACCAGGGCTCTTTTGAGCGCGTGGCACGCCACGCTGCACGCGGCGCACGACGACATGTGCGCTTCCATCGCGGAGCAATCGCTCTGGCTGAGATCTCCCTCGAGCTTCTTCGACCATAGCGTCGAGATCTCCGGGCACCCGGACGAGGGCGCGGGGGCATCCGCTTCGAGCAAAGGCTTGAGCCGCGCGCGCAAGGATTCGCGGGCGCGATGCAGCCGGCTCTTGAGCGCGTCGACCGAAATCCCCAGCGAACCCGCCGCATCCGCGGCACTCAGCCCCTCCATGTCGCGGAGGATGATGACCTCGCGGTGCTCCTCGGGGAGTCGATCGAGTGCTCGGGTCAGGGCCTCTGCGAGCTCACGATCCGACGCGCGGTCCTCGGGGCTGGCCGACGGATCGCGCAGCTCCCCGACCTCGCTGACGGCCGCGTGAGGGCGGTTCTTCAGGCCCCTCCTGCGGCGTGCGCACGCGCTCCGTGTGAGCGAAAAGACCCAGCTGAGCAGCGAGGAGCTCCCCTGGAACTCGCCGAGGTGCATCGCGATGGTGAGGAGTGTGTCCTGCAGGACGTCGTCCGCGTCGTTCGGGCTTCCGCACATGCGACGCCCGAAGCGCTGGACCGCTGGCGCGACGCTCGCCAGGAGCTGTTCGAGCGCTTTTGCGTCCCCGCTTTGGGCGCGCTCCACGAGCGGATCGATCATTGGAGCGGATCTCCTCCGTTGCGCGGGGCACGGCAAGGCGACTTCGGGCGACGGGGTTGAAACGCGCTCGCGAAACGTGCAACAAATTCTGTTTCAAGATGTTTCACTGCGCTCCCTGGAGTCCAGTATCCGCCGAATAATCGGTGGCACGGCGCTCGCAGGGTGGAATGCCATGCTGTTTCGCCAGCTCTTCGACCGTGAAAGCTCGACCTACACCTACCTGCTCGACCCTCGAACGGGCGAGGCGCTGCTCATCGACCGGGTGGTGGAGGGGTGACCGCCGTGAGCCTCTTCGACGTGGCGCTCCCCCATCCGGAGGGTTTTCGCGAGACGGACGTCCTCACCCTCTCGCGGCATGAGCGAGGTACGGTTCGGGTGATCGACGTGCGCGAGCCGAGCGAGTTCACCGGAGAGCTCGGCCACATCCCTGGGGCAGAGCTGGTGGCACTGAGCGAGATCCCGACACGTTGCAGCGCGTGGGATCGCGAGGCGGTCGTCGTGCTCGTCTGCCGCTCCGGAAAGCGCTCGGCAGCGGCCGCGCAGGTCCTCGTCAAGAACGGGTTCAAGCACGTGGTGAACCTGGTGGGCGGGACGCAGGCGCATGCCGCCGCGGGGCTGCCGGTCGAGCGATGAGCACGCTGATTCTCGTCGCCGTTCTCTCCGTGGTGGCTGGCGTCACGCTCGGCCTTCTGGGCGGAGGTGGCTCCATTCTCGCCGTGCACATCCTGGTCTTTGCGGGTGGTCTCGAGCCTCGCTCGGCC
>Ga0105046_10004259_pt1 | contig 22784 bp, 19 predicted proteins | sample MAT03_FD_78385 | JGI IMG/M metagenome (GOLD analysis project Ga0105046, IMG submission 78385) | Freshwater microbial communities from Lake Fryxell liftoff mats and glacier meltwater in Antarctica - MAT-03 (megahit assembly) | ecosystem: Environmental > Aquatic > Freshwater > Ice > Liftoff...
AGTTGCCAGGCCGACAGCACTTAAAATTTGCCCTCGCCAGCCGCGCTCACTACACTGTGCGGCTGTCGTCGCCGGCATAGCTCAGTTGGTAGAGCACCTGATTTGTAATCAGGGGGTCGGGGGTTCGAGTCCCTCTGTCGGCACCACTGCGGGCGCTAGGATCGACGAATAAGCTCGATAGACGCCTCGAAAACGGTCTCGACGTTTTGGCTGGCGTCGATGACTTTTGCACCGTGCGAGCTCGCGAACGACAAAAAGATCTCGCGCGCTGTGCTCAAGGTTTCGGGTAGTTCAAATGAGTTTGGCCGATCGCCGCGGGCGCGGATGCGGCCGATGCCGGTTGCGGGGGGCAGGTCGAGGATCAGCAGCAGATCAGGTCTCGGCGCGAAGGCTTCATTGCTCGCGATAATTTGTGCTGCTTCTTGCGCGTTCGAGCCTTGATAGGCCGCATTTGAGAAGTAATAGCGGTCCAAAATCACGATGCTGGAGTCGTTGAGCGCAGGCTCGATCAGCTGCGTTACGTGTTCGCGTCGATCGGCGATAAATAGCGCCATTTCTGCATCACGCGTTAGCCGCCTGCCTTGCGCTGACGCGCGCAGCGCGCTGCCGTGCGGGCCATTGGTCGGCTCTTTGCTCGCCCGGACGATCATGCCTTGGGCGCTAATCCAATCCTTAAGCGCCGCCACCAGGGTGGTTTTGCCCGATCCGTCGATGCCTTCGACGACGATTAACAGCGGTGCTCGCAACATCGGCGCTTGCTCACTTAACGACAGCGCGGCCGGAAGACCAGCGTGGGTCGGATGCGCCTAACACCACGTTGCGCTCCTTCAACCATGCCACCGCCTGCATATTGCCCCACGCGCGCTCTCCGCCGGAGACCGTGTGGCCCATCGCGGTAAGGGTTTTGATGTCGTGCGCACTGAGTGCGTCGGGCTCAAGGGAAACCGTATCGGGCAGATACTGATGGTGCATGCGCGGTGCGCTGACGGCCTCGAGTGGCGTGCGTCCGTCAAGTAACTCAAGCAGGCCGATAAACACCATCGTGATAATGCGCGAGCCACCCGGCGTGCCAATCACCGCGATGCGCTTGTCGTCGAGCAAAAACGTCGGCGTCATCGAGGACAGCATGCGTTTGCCGGGTGCAATGGAATTGGCGTGCTGGCCAACTAATCCGTAGCTGTTGGCGACGCCGTCTTTGATCGAAAAATCGTCCATTTCGTTGTTCAACAAAATGCCGGTGCCGGCGGGCACAAACGCCGATCCGTAGGGCAAGTTCACGCTCAGCGTGGCTGAGACCAAATTGCCCTCGCGATCAATAATCGAGAAGTGGCTGGTGTCAGTGCCGGCTGGGCTTGCATTGATGCCGGGTAGCGATGCTGAAGGCGTGGCTTTGTCCATACGGATGGACGCGCGCAGGCCGGCTGCATAGTCCGCGCTGGTCAGCTGCGCGATGGGCATGTCGCTGATGAAATCCGGATCGCCCAAATACAGCGCGCGGTCACGATAGGCGCGGCGCATCGCTTCAATCTTAAGGTGGGTTTGGCTGATTGCCGGCAGCTCTTTGAGATCGTAGCCGCCCAATATGTTGAACATTTCAGCGAGCGCGATTCCGCCAGAAGACGGCGGCGGCGAGGTAATAATCGTGGCGCCGCGATAGTTGAACTGAATCGGCGTACGTTCTTTGACTTGATAGTTTTGCAGATCTTTTAGCGTCCACGTGCCGCCCGCCTTGCGCACGCCGTCGACCATTTTTTTGGCAACCCGACCTTCATAAAACCCCGCGTGTCCAAGCTCAGCGAGCGTGGTTAAGCTGCGCGCAAGATCCGGCTGCTTGACCACGCTGCCGAGCGCTGGAAGCTGGCCTTTCACCAAGAAAATTTTGGCGGCGTCTGGAAAGCGTGTGCGCATCACTTCTGCGCGGTAGCCGAGCAGCGCCAGGTATTTGTCGTATACCGCAAAGCCGTCGCGTGATATGCGAATGGCGGGGGCAAGTGAGACGCTGAGCGGCAGTCGGCCGTATTTTTTTGCTAAATGCACCAAGCCCGCCGGCTGTCCCGGAATGCCGGCGGCGAGTGGGCCGTTAACACTGTTGCCGTTAAGTTGACCCGCCTCGTTGAGGTAGTCAGCGGCTTTCGCACCGGCGGGTGCGGTCTCGCGCGCATCGACGAAAACATTTTTCGCGTCTTGTGCGGTGTGCAGCAGGAAAAACGCGCCGCCGCCAAAGCCTGAGCTTGACGATTCAACCACGCCCAACACAGCCGCGACCGCGACGGCTGCGTCAAACGCGTTACCGCCTTTGCTGAGCATTTCGTGGCCGGCGTCGGTGGCGAGGAAATGCGCCGAGGCGATGGCCGCTTGTGGAGGTTTCTCTTGGCCAAACGCCGAGGGCGCAAAGAAAACTGCGGCGCTAAGCCACCAAACGAAGGTACTTTTGATACAGGTCATCTTTGTTCTCGGAATGGGTTGGGTCAACCAAGATGCACTCTACCGGGCACACCTCAATGCATTGCGGCTGGTCGAAGTGGCCAACGCACTCGGTGCAGCTGGCCGGATTTATTTCGTAGATTTTTTCGCCGGCGGCAATCGCGTTATTCGGGCATTCCGGCTCGCAAACGTCGCAATTGATGCACTGGTCGGTAATGAATAGCGCCACGATCAGTGCACGATCACGGCGCTGGGTCGCGAAATTTTTCTTTCAAAGCGGCCTGCACTTTGGGGTGCACAAAGCCCGCAACATCGCCATCGAGCCGCGCGATTTCGCGCACGAGGCTTGAGGAGATAAAGCTGAAATGCTCGGTCGGCGTCAAAAACAGCGTCTCAACGTTGGGCATCAGGTGGCGATTCATCGAAGCGAGCTGAAACTCATACTCGAAATCACTGACCGCCCGCAAGCCTCGCACCACCACGCCCGCGCCCATCGCTTCCACGAAGTGCGCGAGCAGCGAATCAAATCCGACGATCTCCACGCGCGGCACGTCGGCGAGCGCGGTTTTAGCCAAACTGATGCGCTCGGCCATCTCAAACAGCGGGCGCTTGTTGGGACTCTCAGCGATCGCGAGCACCACCCGATCAAAAAGTTTCGCGGCACGCGCGCAGATATCCACGTGGCCGTGGGTAATCGGGTCAAACGTGCCCGGATAGACCGCGACGCGCGGATTGAGCGTCGCCATGGATCAGGCCGCCGCTTGCTTGCCGGGTTGCCGCGCGAGCAAGCGCAGCACGTACTGCAAGATGCCGCCGTGCTGGTAGTACTCGACTTCTTTGGGGGTTTCGAGCAAGGCGCGCACCTCAAAGATTTTCTTGCTGCCATCGCCCGCCGTTGCGGTGACCGCCAGCAGCCGACCTAGTCCGCCATTGAGGCCGGCGAAGTCGAATATTTCATCGCCTTTCAAACCCAGCGAGTCGGCGTTTTGGCCTTCCAGAAAGCGACACGGCAGCACGCCCATCCCGACCAGATTCGAGCGGTGGATGCGCTCGAAACTCTCCGCGATCACCGCTTTGACGCCGAGCAACAAGGTGCCTTTGGCCGCCCAATCGCGCGAGGAGCCGGTGCCATATTCTTTGCCAGCCACAATGATCAACGGCACCCCATCGGCCTGATAGCGCATCGCGGCGTCAAAGATAAACATCGCATCGTTGGACGGGAAATGCGTCGTGTAGCCGCCTTCGGTGCCGGGCGCGAGCTGGTTACGCAAGCGCACATTGGCGAAAGTGCCGCGCATCATGATGTCGTGGTTCCCGCGGCGCGAGCCGTATGAATTGAAATCGGCCTTGGCGATATGGCGTTCTGATAAATAGTTGCCGCCCGGCGTGCCCGCTTTGATGTCACCGGCTGGCGAGATGTGGTCGGTGGTGATCGAGTCGCCGAGCTTGGCTAACATGCGCGCGCCACAGATATCGCTCACCGGTTTGGGCACCATGGTCATGCCGACAAAATACGGCGGGTTTTGCACATACGTAGACTGCGCATCCCACTGGAAGCGATCGCCCTCGGGAACCTGGATTGCGTTCCAGCGTGAATCGCCGGCGAACACCGAGGCGTAGTTCTTTTTGAACATATCGGCGCTGACGATGCTTGAGATGGTCGCGTTGATCTCCTGATTAGACGGCCAAATATCCTTTAAATACACCGGCATTCCGTCGTTACCCACGCCCAGCGACTGGGTGGCGATATCAATTGAGGTAGTGCCAGCCAGCGCGTAGGCGACCACCAGCGGCGGCGAAGCGAGGTAGTTCATCTTTACCTCCGCGTGCACGCGACCTTCAAAGTTGCGGTTGCCCGAGAGCACCGAAACCGCGGTCAAATCGCCATCAGCAATGGCTTTCGACACCTCCATCGGTAGCGGGCCGGAATTGCCAATGCACGTCGTGCAGCCATAGCCGACCACGTTGAATCCCAGCGTGTTGAGATCGTTGATCACACCCGACTTGGTTAAGTAATCCGTGACCACCAGCGACCCTGGCCCGAGTGAGGTTTTGACCCACGGCTGAACCTTCAAGCCCTTTTGCACGGCGTTGCGTGCCAGCAATCCTGCGCCCAGCATCACGCTCGGGTTGGAGGTATTGGTGCACGAGGTGATCGCCGCAATCACGATCGCGCCATCGCTCAGTTCAATCGAGGCACCGTCTTTAATCATGGTGGCGCGGCCGGGCGTGGTCGCTTTGGTTTTAAGCGCGCGGGCAACTGAGAATTCGGCAATCGCCTGCGTCGCGTTGGCGCTCAAATCGCTGAGCAGCACGCGATCTTGCGGGCGTTTAGGGCCGGCCAACGAGGGCAGAACGTCGGCTAAGTTCAGCTCAAGGACGTCGGTGTAGTCGGCATCAATCTGACCGGGTTCGCGGAACAGCCCTTGCGCTTTGGCGTAGGCGCGCACCAGATCAATGCGTTCCTCAGATCGACCCGAGAGCTTCAAATAGCTCAGCGATTCTTCATCTATCGGGAACATGCCGCAGGTGGCACCGTATTCTGGCGCCATGTTAGCGATCGTTGCGCGATCGGCCAACGCTAGCTCGTTCAAGCCATCGCCAAAAAACTCAACAAACTTTTCAACCACGCCGCGTTTGCGCAGCATTTGCGTGACGGTCAAAACCAAATCGGTCGCGGTCACGCCCTCGCTCAATTTGCCGAACAAGCGCATGCCAATCACCTCAGGAATCAGCATCGTAGACGGCTGGCCGAGCATCGCGGCCTCCGCCTCAATGCCACCGACGCCCCAGCCCAACACGCCGAGGCCATTAATCATCGTCGTGTGCGAATCGGTGCCTACCACGGTGTCTGGGTACGCGGTGAGCTCGCCGTTGACCAAACCCGACATCACTACGCGCGCCAGGTATTCCAAATTCACCTGATGCACGATGCCGGTGCGCGGCGGCACCACGTTGAAATTATTGAAAGCCGTTTGGCCCCAGCGCAAAAACGAGTAGCGCTCCTGGTTGCGCTCAAACTCGATTGCGACGTTTAGATCGAGGGAATCTTTCTGACCGAAATGATCCACCTGCACGGAATGATCGATCACCAGCTCCGCGGGCACCAGCGGATTGATCTTGCCGGGGTCGCCACCGAGGCTGACCATTGCATCGCGCATCGCGGCTAAATCAACTACGCATGGCACGCCGGTAAAATCTTGCAGCACCACGCGCGCCGGCGTAAATGCGATTTCTTTCGTGGATTTCTCGCGGGCTTTCCAGCAGGCTAGCGCGGCGACATCGGCCGCGGTGATGTTGACCCCATCCTCGCAGCGCAGAAGATTTTCCAACAAGATTTTCAGCGAATACGGAAGTTTTGTGAGGTCATAGGTCTCGCCTAACTTGGCCAGCGAGAAATACGCATACGACTTACCGTTAACGAGAAGATGGCTCTTGGTGCCGAGGGAATTGCGCATAAAATCTCCGAACGATGCTGGCGGGCGATCTGTGAATTATGGAGGATTATTCGGCGCGGTGAGTGCGCCCGCCGCCCGCGGCGTGTAATCGCGATCAATACGCGCCGAAGCTGTAACCAAAGCGCCGCGCGGTTGGCTCAAAATGAGTCTCTGACGGAAAGAAAATGAAGGTTTCGCGAATTCCCGACTGTAGCGATGTGGAATTTTGGTTGACAACGTTTGCTGCAACGCAATACTTTCGACCGGATTCGCCCCTTGAGATTTGAGACATCGCATGACTAACGCATTGACTGGCAAGAAGATTGCAATTTTGGGTTACGGCTCGCAAGGCCGTGCACACGCGCTAAACCTGAAAGATTCTGGCCTCGATGTGATCGTTGGCGCACGCGATGGTGGCAACGGCGCACATCGCGCGACTAGCGACGGCCATGTGGTGATGTCGCCTGACGCTGCGGCAAAAATAGCCGATGTCGTCGCGCTGCTCGCCCCTGATATGGCGCAACCGGCGCTGTATCGCGAGTCGGTATTGCCGAATCTGAAAGCCCAAGGCACGGTTTTGTTTGCGCATGGTTTTAACATTCACTTCAAGCAGATCGAGATGGATCCGCGCTTCGATTTTGTGCTGGTGGCGCCCAAAGGCCCCGGTGCGCTGGTGCGTCGCGAATACGAGCGCGGCCACGGCGTGCCGTGTTTAGTTGGCGTGGCGCAGGACGCATCTGGCGAGGCGCTAGCTCGCACCAAGGCCTATGCCAACGGGATCGGCGGCGCGCGCGGCGGCCTGATCGAAACCTCGTTTGCTGAAGAAACTGAAACCGACCTGTTTGGTGAGCAAGCCGTGCTCTGCGGCGGCGTCACTGAGCTGGTGGTGCAGGGTTTTGAGACGCTGGTCAGCGCTGGCTACAAGCCCGAAGTGGCGTATTTTGAATGCATGCACGAGCTCAAGCTGATTGTTGATTTGCTGCACGAAGGCGGCTTGAAAAAGATGCACCAGTTCATCTCTGAGACTGCGCAATTTGGCGATCTCACGCGTGGCCCACGCATCATCACCGCGGACACCCGCAAACGTATGGAAGAAATTTTGGGTGAGATTCAAAGCGGTCAATTTGCAGCCGAGTGGGTCGCTGAATATCAAGCGGGCAACAAGAACTACGCGGCTATGAAGGCCCGCGATTTGGATCACCAAATCGAAACCGTCGGTGCCGATCTGCGCTCACGCATGCCATGGTTGACGGCTTAACCCAAAACCCTGAGGAAACCGGAGTCGGGCGATTGCGCCCGGCTTTGCAGACACGGCGCGCAATCTCCACGAAATAATGACCAGCACTGGCGTTTCATATGCCGTCCTTATTTCGCTGAAGGTTTTTAAGCTGATGATTCTTCGTCCACTGGCTGCGGCCTGCGCGCTGGCAAGTCTTGCATCACTCAGTTTGGCCGATACCCCCAATCCAAGTGGACTGTCGGGGGCTAATATGGATTCAAGCGTCGCGGCTTGCCAAGATTTTTACCAATTCGCCAACGGGAATTGGTTGAAAACCAACCCAGTGCCCAGCGCTTATCCGAGCTGGGGCACCTTTGACGAAATCGAGAAGCGCAACAACGTGCGCTTAGGCGTGATCGCCGAGCGTGCCGCCGCGAACTCAGACGCCGCCGACGGCTCACCGGAAGACTTAGTCGGCGATTTTTATGCTTCGTATCTGAATGCCGAGCGCATCGAAAAAGCCGGCTTGAAGCCGATCGCTGCTGATTTGAAGCGCATCGATGAGTTGCGTCGCCCACGTGAAGTAAGGGCGCTGATCGCTGAGTGGCACGCGCAAGGAATGCCAGCGCTGTTTGCCTTAGGCGTTCGCCAGGACTTAAAAGACCCGACACGCGTGATTGCCTACGCAGGGCAGGGTGGTTTGGGCCTGCCCAATCGCGACTATTACGTCAAGCAAGATGCTGAGACGGTTGCGATGCGCGCGGCGTACGCCAGTCATATCGCCCGTACGCTGGCGCTCGCGGGCATTACGGAAACCCAGGCTACGCGCCAGGCAACCTTGATCCTCGGTTTAGAAAGTAAGCTCGCGGCGGCCTCGTTGACGCGCGAAGTGCTGCGCGACCCGAACAAGTCCTACAACGTGATCAGCGTCGCGGCCGCAGACCAGCAGATGAAGCAGTTCGAGTGGCGCGGTTATTTCGATGCGCTGGGTCTCAAGCGGGTGGAGGATTTCTCGTTTTCGCATCCGCAGTTTTTCAAGGCGATGGACACTGCGCTTAAAGCTGAATCGATGGACACCTGGCGCGCCTATTTGCGCTTTAATCTGCTTCGCCAGATGAGCCCTCAGCTAAGCCAGGCGTTTGTCGATGAAAACTTCGGCTTTTACGGTCGCACTCTGCGCGGCCAGCAGGAGCTTAAGCCGCGCAACATTCGGGCGATCGAGCAAATCAATCAATCCATGGGCCAGACGCTTGGACAGCTATTTGTCGCCGAGCATTTCCCGCCGGAGGCGAAAGCACGAATGCTCAAGCTGGTCGGCAACCTCAAAGTCGCGCTGCGTGATCGACTTGAAGCGCTGCCGTGGATGGGCGAGGACACCAAGCGTCAAGCGCTTGAAAAATGGGCGACGTTTACGCCAAAAATTGGCTATCCCGACAAATGGCGCGATTTTTCCAGCTTGCGCTTTAACCGGGAAAACTATCTCTCTAATGTCAGACAGCTGGGTGCTTTCAACCAAAGCTTTGAGCTGGCCAAAATTGGCTTGCCCATCGACAAAAGCGCTTGGAGCATGCCGCCGCAGCAGGTTAATGCGTATTACAACGCGGTGTGGAATGAAGTCGTTTTTCCGGCGGGAATTCTGCAACCGCCGTTCTTTGATCTTGCTGCCGATGACGCACTGAACTATGGCGCGATTGGTGCGGTGATCGGCCACGAATTACTGCATGGCTTCGATGATTCGGGCAGCCGCTTTGACGCGCAGGGCAGGCTTAAGATGTGGTGGACGCCAACCGATCGGCAAGAGTTTGACAAGCGCACCGAGCGCTTGGTGACACAGGCCGCAGAGTATCTTCCGTTGCCGAATTTGCGCTTGAATGGGCGCACATCGCTTGGTGAAAATATCGCCGATTTGGGCGGCTTGCAGGTCGCATTTGCAGCGCTTGAACGAGCTCAAGGCACGTCAAAACCGGCCGATATTGACGGGTTCTCAGCGCCACAGCGATTTTTCTTGAGCTGGGCGCAGGTATGGCGTCGCAACTCAACCGACGCCGCGATGCGCGTGCAAATCAACACCGCTCCGCACGCGCCGGGCAAGTTCCGCACCAACGGTCCGCTGGCTAACCTGCCCGAATTCGCGACTACGTTTAACTGCAAGCCGCAAGATCCGATGGTTCGGCGCGGTGATAAGCAGGTGGTCATCTGGTAGTTGCGCTGCTTGGTGATGCTTCCCCTGCTTGCGAAGGCAATTAGCGCAAGCAGGCAGCCCTACCAAGATCGGCGCGCTGGATAAGGCGCGCCGACCGCTACTGTTGTTTTAAACCCTAATCCAGCGCTTTAAGCTCAGCAATCAGCTTGCTCGCCACGTCTTGACCGTCGCCGTAAAGCATCTTGGCGTTGTCTTTGTAGAACAGCGCGTTTTCGATGCCGGCAAAGCCAGTGCCTTTGCCGCGTTTGACGATGATCACGTTTTTGGATTGGTCGACGTCCAGGATGGGCATGCCATAAATGGGCGAGGCGGGGTCTGTTTTGGCCACCGGGTTGACCACATCGTTAGCGCCGATGACGATCGACACGTCGGTGAGCGCGAACTCCGGGTTGATATCGTCCATGTCGGCGATCAGATCGTACGGCACGCCCGCTTCGGCCAGCAGCACGTTCATATGGCCGGGCATGCGACCCGCCACGGGATGAATGGCAAAGCGCACTTTGACGCCGCGTTTGAGCAGCTGCTGGGTCAGTTCCCAGATTTTGTGCTGCGCTTGGGCGACGGCCAGGCCGTAGCCGGGCACGATGACCACGCGCTCGGCGTAGGCAATCATTACCGCCGCATCAGACGGGTCAATGGCTTTCATCGCGCCTTCGATCGACTGCGCTTCGCCGCTTGCGCCTGCGCCAAACGACCCGAACAGCACGTTGGCGATCGAGCGATTCATCGCCTTTGCCATCAGCTGCGTCAGCAGCGTGCCCGCGGCGCCAACCACCATGCCGGCGATGATCATCGCCTCGTTTTGCAGCACGTAGCCTTCAAACGCGACAGCCAATCCGGTAAATGCGTTGTACAGAGAAATCACCACCGGCATGTCCGCGCCACCGATCGGCAAGGTCATCAACAGGCCCACCAAAAAGGCCAAAACGAAAAACGCGACGATTACGGTGATGCTTAAGTTGTCGCTCGAGATAAACAGCCAAACACCCAAAGCGACGGTGACTGCAAACACCGCTAGGTTAAAAATCTGCTGGCCGGGAAAGGTGAAGCGTCTATCCATCCAGCCTTGCAGTTTGGCAAACGCAATCATCGAGCCTGAAAAGGAAATGCCGCCGATCAGCGAGCCGATTAGCGCTAACGCCATTGAGGTGGCTGTGGTGGGATGCAGCTCGGTGCCGTTGGCGATGGCGATCAAAGTCACGGCACCAATCGCGGCAGCCGATCCGCCGCCCATGCCGTTGTAGAGCGCGACCATTTGCGGCATGTCGGTCATCGGCACTCTCTTGCCCGAATACCACGCTAAGCCGGTGGCGATCACGAGCGCGGAAATCATCCACGGGAGGTTATGCAAGCCCGGAGTGAACAGCGTCGCCACGACCGCGATCAACATGCCCACGCCCGCCCAGACGATGCCGCCACGCGCCGTGGCCGGCGAGCTCATACGCTTTAAGCCAATAATAAACAGCACGGCCGCCGCGAAGTAGCAGATATTGATGATGGTTTGCAGATTAAGGTTCATTAGTGGCCACTCTTCTTAGGACCCGCTTTGCTCGACTTGAACATCTCAAGCATGCGCTCGGTGACCACGTAGCCGCCGGCAGCGTTGCCGGCACCCAGCACCACGCCAAGAAAGCCGATGATGCGCTCAAGATCGGTCGTGGCATGGCCTAACGCGACCATTGCGCCAACCACCACAATGCCGTGTACGAAATTAGAGCCAGACATTAGCGGCGTGTGCAAAATCACCGGCACGCGGCCGATGATTTCGTAGCCGGTAAATGCGGCGAGCATGAAAATATATAGCGCAACGATTCCGTCGATCACGGTTTATGCCTCCACCAGCTTGCGGGTTGGTTCATGCTTGATCTCGCCAGCGTGGGTTACACAGCTCTTGGCGATGATTTCGTCATTGAAATCCAGTTTGAGCTCACCGGCTTTTAAAAACGGTGAGAGATAGTTGAACAAGTTGCGCGCGTACATATCGCTCGCATGAATGGGCTGCAGCGAGGGCACGTTCAGCGGCCCGACGATGCTGACGCCGTTGTGCAGAGACGTTGTTCCGGGCACGGTGAGCTCACAGTTGCCGCCGCCTTCTGCGGCAATATCGACGATCACCGAGCCTGCCTTCATGTTTTCAACCATCGCGCGGGTGATGATTTTGGGTGAGGGTCGACCCGGGATTGCCGCCGTGGTGATCACCACATCAATGCCTTTGAGGTGATCGGCGAGCTTGGATTGCTGCAACGCTTTTTCTTCGGCCGTGAGTTCGCGTGCGTAGCCGCCGGAGCCTGAAGCGCTGACGCCGAGATCCAGAAATTTGGCACCCAGCGACTCGATTTGTTCGCGCGTTTCAGGGCGGACATCAAAGCCTTCAGTGATGGCGCCCAAGCGCCGTGCGGTAGCCAGGGCCTGCAAACCAGCCACACCCGCGCCGACCACCAGCACCTTGCTCGGCTTGATCGTGCCCGCGGCGGTGGTCAACATCGGGAAGAATTTGCCCGAGGTCATCGCGGCAATTAACACTGCTTTGTAGCCCGCAACGCCGGCTTGCGAAGACAGCGCGTCCATGCTTTGGGCGCGCGAGATGCGCGGAATCAGCTCCACTGAGAACGCACTGATATTGCGCGCTTGCAGCGCTTTGACCCGGTCTAAATTGAGATGTGCGGCGAGGTAGCCCAAATAAATCGAGCCTTCCTTCATCAACGCGATTTCCTCAAGCGTTGGCGGCTGCACCTTCAACAGCACGTCCGCCCGCCCAAGCGCGCTCGCGGCTGAATCGACAATCTCGCAATTGACGTATTGTTCGTCGGGGATCAGCGCATTGGCGCCGGCACCGCGTTCAATCAAAATAGTCGCGCCGAGTGTGGCGAATTTCTTCGCGACCTCCGGCACCAAAGCGACCCGCTTTTCGCCTTCCAGCGACTCACCGATTACCGCTATGCTGATTGCCATCAAGCCCTCCTGACGCGCGAAATTGCACGCTCGTTATGGCGGGTGATGCTAGCGGAATGTGTGAATGATTGGGTAGGCTTTTGTCGAGAGAGTGTCGATGAACTTTGAGATTGTCTATGCCGAGTCGCGCAATGCCACGCGTGAAATCCATGCGCTCAGCGCGGGCTTGACCGTCGGCGACGCGCTGCGCTCAAGCCCTCTCGCGCAGGCGCTCAGCGGCGGGCTGATTGAATCGCTAGATGTCGGAATCTTCGGCGAGCGTTGCGCGCACTCAAGAGTGCTGAAAGCTGGCGACCGTATTGAACTCTATCGCGATCTCAGCGTTGATCCAAAAACCCAGCGACGCGCGCGCGCAAAAGGCTAGCGCGCCGCGTGAGGCTAGATGGAAGCTACTTGCTGGCCTGTTTTGGAGCGTAGTCGCCTTCGATGCGAATCAGCTGGTCTTCTTGAAAGGTCAGCGTAAGCCCTTTCTTTTCAACTAGGGTGCCGTCTTTCACCAGGGTGTAAACGTAATCCCAGCGATTGCTGCGAAACGGGCTTTGAATGATCGGGTTGCCGATCAACAGGGTTACCTGGCGTTTGGTCATGCCAGGTTTGAGCTGATCGATGCTCGCCTGTTTCATGACATTGCCTTGCTGAACATCGGGTCGGTAGAGAATTCCGCAGCCGTTCAGGGATACGATCAACAGGGCCAGCGTGGCTGATTTCAGTAACGTCATGTTTGCGATTGGTTTAGTTACACTCAAGGGCTTGAAGTGTAGCCGCATTGGAGTGTGTGCATGTCGCATCGAAAAATTCCAGCACTGAATCCTGGGCCGCGCGGCGGCTCGGCGGAATCGCAAGACCTGCGTAAAGCGGGCTTAAAAGTGACCTTGCCGCGCATTCGGATCTTAGAGATCCTCGAAAGCGCAACCAGTAAACACATGACCGCCGAGGACGTTTACAAGGTGCTGCTCGACGCCGATGATGACATTGGGCTTGCCACGGTGTATCGCGTGTTAAATCAATTTGCCGACGCGGGCTTGGTGATGCGCCGCCATTTTGAATCGGGTCAAGCGGTGTATGAGCTTGACGACGGCGCGCATCACGATCACATGGTGTGTCTTGACACCGGTCGAGTGATTGAGTTTTTCAGCGAAGACATTGAGCGCTTGCAACACGAAGTGGCCGCCGAGCACGGCTATGAAATCGAAGATCACTCGCTCGTGCTGTACGTGCGCCCGAAAGAGAAGCGCTAGCAAGTGGGCTTTAGCGCTTAGTTATTTGCCAGCATCTCGCGTGCGTGCTCGCGGGTCGCTTTGGTCAGCTGCGCACCGCCGATCATTCGAGCAATTTCTTCAACCCGCGCGTCAGTCTCGAGAACTTGAACTTGTGTAGCGGTTTTGCCGTCCTGCGCGGATTTGCTCACCTGCAATTGCTGATGGGCGAGTGCCGCGACCTGCGCGAGATGGGTCACGGTAAACACCTGCCGCGATTCGCCCAAGCGGCGTAGCAAACGCCCGATGCTCTCGGCTACCGCGCCGCCGACGCCTGCATCCACTTCATCGAAAATCACCGTGGGCACGCTGATCGATTCAATCGCGGCAAGGCGCAGGCACAGGCTCATTCTTGAGAGCTCGCCGCCCGAAGCCACTTTGCGCAGTGGGCGCAGCTCCTGGCTTAAATTGAAATTAACCATGAACTCAGCCCGATCAATGCCTTGCGGATCGAATCGGCGGCCGGGATCGCGATCGAGCGCCACGCTGAACTGCGCCTGCTGCATGCGCAACTCGCCAAGCAGCTCGCGCACCCGCACGCTCAGGCGCGCGGCGGTCTGGGCGCGCTCCCCGCTCAGTCGTTCAGCGGCCACGCTATAGCTGATTTCCAGCGCTTTCAGCTCTTCGCGCAGCGTGCCGATGCGCTGATGGTTTGCATTTAACTCGCTCAAGCGCTCGCGCAGCTGGCTCAGGCGCGTGCCGAGCTCGCTGGCGGACACGCGGTGCTTGCGCGCCAGTTCGTGCCAGCGGTCGAGCTTGTCTTCGAGCAGCTGTTGCTCACGTGGGTCGCGCTCGGGCTCGCTTAAATAGTGGCGCAACACGCCAGCGGCCTCATCTAGATTTAGCTTCGCTTGATTGAGCAGTTCGGGTAAGTCTTTGAAAGCCGGTTCCAACTCAGCAAGCCGGACAAACTCCTGCTGCATGCGGCTGAGGTCGCGCAACATCGCGTGCTCCCCTTGGCCCAAGGCCTCCGCCGTGCGCGCGGCCGATGCGCGCAGCGTGTGCGATGCGGCCAAGCGCTTTAGTTTTCCGTTGAGCTGCTCGAGCGCTGAGTCGGTTGGCTCAAGCGACGCCAGCTCGTCGATTTGAAAGCGCAGAAAGTCGGCTAGCTCGGCGATGTCTTGGTTTCCAAACTCGGCAAGTTCGGCCTCAATGGTCAGCGCGCGCGTACTTAAAGTCGCGAGCGCTTGCAGGCTGGGCAGATGGCCGCCTAGCTCATCGATCGAGCGCAACTGCGCCTGCCGGATCAGCAGCGACTGGTGCTCGTTTTGACCGTGGATCTCAAACAAGCGCTGCGCCAGCTCAGCGAGCTGCGATGCGCTGACCGGGCGGCCGTTAATAAATGCCTTCGATGGTCCTTCGCGACGGATCACGCGCTTGAGCAAACAGGTCGTGTCTTCATCAAGATCAGCCTCGCGCAGCCACTGCAGCGCATCAGCGCCGGGCGCAAATTCGCCGGTGACCTCCGCGCGCATTTGCCCGCTGCGCACGATGCTTGAGTCCGAGCGCAGCCCGCTCAGCAGGCCCAGCGCGTCGACGATGATCGATTTGCCCGCGCCGGTTTCACCGGTAATCGCCGACAAACCGCGCTCGAAGCTCAGTGAAACCGCTTCGACCACGGCGAGATTTTTAATTTCCAGATTCAACAGCATGCCGAAACTATACCCCACGGGCGGTTTGGAAGACCGCTGCGAGCGAGTCGAGAGTTAGGCGCACCGCGCGCAGGAACCGCAGTAAACTTAAGAGTCCATGAGGATTCAGAGCACGGAGCAACAAAGCCATCGGCTCGGGCAGCAGGTTTTTCAAACCGCCCCACGGGAATTGACCTTTAGCCAGTCAAGCCGCTATCCTTTGCGGTCATTATTTATGCGCCGGGGCTTGATCCTTATGTGGCGCCGGAGAAATCAAATGTTCGCAGTGTTCAAAACGGGCGGTAAACAGTACCGCGCTCAGGTTGGTGACGTCGTTCGCGTCGAGACAATTGTGGCTGACGTCGATAGCTCAATTGACTTAACCGATGTGATGATGGTCGGCGAAGGCGACTCGGTGAAAGTGGGCGAGCCGCTCATTACTGGTGCCATCGTGAGCGCCAAAGTGACCTCACACGGACGCGCCGACAAGATCTTAATCGTCAAATTCCGTCGTCGTAAACACCATCGCAAGCAGATGGGTCATCGCCAGAATTACACCGAAATCGAAATCACGGGCATTTCAGCCTAAGCGCCAACGCGCAATCTAACGCTTTAGGAGACTTAAACCATGGCACATAAGAAAGCTGGCGGCTCTACTCGCAACGGTCGCGATTCAAACCCGAAATACTTGGGCGTCAAACTTTACGGCGGCCAAGCCGTCGATGCGGGCAACATCATTGTGCGCCAGCGCGGCACGCAGTTTCATCCCGGCGTGAATGTCGGTTTGGGGCGTGACCACACGCTGTTTGCTCTGACCGACGGAACCGTCAAGTTCCACACCCAGGGCCCGAAAAACCGCCGTACCGTGAGCGTCGTTGTCGCTGCCGCCTAGGCGTCGCTAGATCGCTCAATCGCTTAAGAGGACCCCGCCTAGTTGCGGGGTTTTTTGTTTATGAAGTTTGTTGACGAAGTCGAAATTAACGTGTTGGCCGGCAACGGTGGCACGGGTTCAATCAGTTTTCGGCGTGAAAAATTTATTCCCTTTGGCGGCCCCGATGGCGGCGACGGTGGGGCAGGTGGCAGCGTTTACTTGGTCGCCGATGAAGGGCTGAACACGCTGGTCGATTTTCGGCACCAGCGCAAGTTCAAAGCCAAACGGGGCGAAGACGGCATGGGTCGCGATATGTCCGGTAAAGGCGGCGAAGACTTGATCATTCGCGTGCCAGTGGGAACGGCGGTATTTAGCGCCGCGACCGAGGAGCTTATCGGTGATCTCACCAGCCACGGCGAACGGCTGCTGGTAGCGCGCGGCGGTGATGGCGGCAAGGGCAATGTGCACTTTAAAAGCTCGACCAATCGGTCACCCAAACGCTCAACGCCGGGCTATCAGGGCGACGAGCGCGACCTGCGCATGGAGCTTAAAGTGCTCGCCGATGTCGGATTGCTGGGCTTTCCGAACGCGGGCAAGTCCACGTTTTTGCGTGCGGTCAGCGCGGCCACCCCGAAAGTTGCCGACTATCCGTTTACGACGCTGCATCCGCACTTAGGCGTGGTGCGCTTGAGCACCGACGAGAGCTTTGTCATCGCCGACATTCCCGGCCTGATCGAAGGCGCGGCGGATGGTGCTGGGCTTGGCGTGCAGTTTCTAAAGCATCTCGGGCGAACGCGCTTACTCCTGCACCTGGTTGATCTGAGTCCTCCTGATGAGGATTTAGATCTCGCGCTGCAAGTTCGTCAGATCGAAAACGAATTGAAATCCTACGATCCCGAATTGATCCACAAGCCGCGCTGGCTGGTGCTCAATAAGGCCGATTTGTTGCCGGATAAAGAAGCCCTTTCGCGCGCGAAATCGCTGGTGCGCAAGCTGCGCTGGAAAGCGCCGTGGTTTCTGGTCTCAGGTGCAGCATCGATTGGCACGCGCGAGATGATGCTCAAAGTGCTGACTCATCTGCGCCAAAAAGAAGAAGAGCACGAACTGGCCGAACCGGGTCCAGCGCAATCTTAGGTTTGGCCTTCGTTGAGGTTCAGCGCTGAGATATCCATAAAAAAGGCCGCGATTCGCGGCCTTTTTCTTAACCAAAACGATTGGCTGGTTACGCCATCGCTTTGATATGTCCGCTCAAGCGGCTCTTGTGGCGTGCTGCTTTGTTGCGATGCAAATGATCGCGAGCGGCTTGGCGATCGATAACCGGAACGGCTAAATCGTAGGCTGACTTAGCATCGGTCTTGTTGCCCGATTCAATTGCTTTGATAACTTTCTTAATTGCGGTACGAACCATCGAGCGCACTGACGCGTTGTGCTGACGATGCTTCTCCGCCTGGCGCGCGCGTTTGCGAGCAGATGCGATATTTGCCACGAAGACTCCGGGACTGAAGCGAAAAAAATGTGAGTCGGGCATTATGCGCAATGCCTGAGAAACAAGTCAATCCGAAAGCAGCCGGGGTACTACTGCTGCGCTCGCTGGCGACCGTTTCGGGAATGACCCTTCTGTCGCGAATTTCCGGTTTTGCGCGCGACGTCGTGGTCACCCAAGCCTTTGGTGCAGGCGCCACGACCGATGCCTTTTGGGTGGCGTTCCGAATTCCCAATTTGTTTCGGCGCCTGGTCGGTGAGGGCTCTTTTGCGTTGGCATTCGTGCCGGTGTTGGCTGAATACAAAAGCAGCGGCGATCCGCGCGCGCTCAAGGAACTGATCGATCGGGTGGCAACCGCTTTGTGCGCCACCCTAAGCGTGCTCACCGCGACCGGACTATTGCTGGCCTACGCGGTGAATTTACAGGTCCGCGAAGATCCCAAAGACGCGCTGACCACCGCGATGCTGCTGCTGACATTTCCGTACATCTTCTTTATTTCGCTGACCGCGTTCTCGGCGGCCATTCTCAACAGCTTTGGCCGCTTTGCGCTGCCTGCGGTGACGCCGGTACTGCTCAATTTATCCATGATTGCAGCGGCGATTTTCCTGGCGCCGCGTTTGGCCGTACCGGTCACCGCTTTGGCGTGGGGCGTGCTGCTGGCGGGGGTGTTGCAGCTGGCGGTGCAGGTGCCTGCGTTGAAATCGATGGGCCTGTTGCCGCGCTTCAAGTGGGATTTGCGTGATCCGGGCGTGCGCAAAATTGGCAAGCTGATGTTGCCCACGCTGTTTGGCTCTTCGGTGGCGCAAGTGAACGTGATTATTTCCACCGCGATTGCCTACACCCTGATCGACGGCAGCGTGACTTGGTTAAGCCTGACTGATCGGCTGCTTGAGTTTCCGCTAGGTCTATTTGGGGTAGCCCTTGGCACGGTGATTTTGCCGCACCTAAGCCGCAAATACGTTGAGGGCAATGCCGAGCAATTCAATCAAACGCTCGATTGGGGTATTCGACTGGCCTTGCTGATCGCGCTGCCTTCGACGCTGGGGCTGTTTTTCTTGAGTGAAGCGATTTTATGTGCGGTGTTTCAATACAAGCAATTTACCGCGCACGACAGCCATATGGCCGCGTTGAGTTTGCAGGCGTTAACGCTTGGATTGCCTGCATTTGTGCTGCTGAAAGTGCTTGCGCCTGCGTTTTATGCCCGTCAGGACGCACGCACGCCGGTGCAGGTGGGCTTGCTGGCGCTGGCGGTCAACACGGCGCTCAATTTTGCGCTGGTGGCATGGGCCAAAAGCAGCGGTTATGTTGCACCGCATGCGGCGCTGGCACTCAGTGCAGCGATCGGCGCGGCGCTCAACGCGGGCGTGCTGCTGGTGTTACTGCTCAAGCGCCGTACCTTTCATTTTGAAACGGCGTTTTTCGGATTCAGCTGGCGGCTCGCGCTGGCGCTGCTGGGATTAACCGCGGTGCTTTTGTGGCTCGCGCCGGATTTGCCTGCCTGGCAGCTGCTCGAAGCCGGCGCGCGAATCACGCAGCTTGCTGTGGTCATTGGCTCGAGCGTAGCGGTGTTTGGCGGAATTTTATTTCTCAGCGGCGCGCTGTCGGCGCGCTTTTTAGCGCGCCCCAGCTGATCGCGACGCGCGCCGCTCACGCCTATAAATCAGCCATTCCCTCGGCGATTCCATGCGGGCCGACTTTGAGCAATTTCAGCGTATTGGTGCCGCCGAGCTCGCCGACGTGATCGCCGACGGTCAATAAAACCCGATCTCCTTCGCTGAGTGAGCCCAGTAAAAACAAATGCTGCACTGCATCGCGAACGGTGTGCACCGGATTGAAATCAGGCGCATCAAATGCCACCGGATACACATCGCGATACATCGCCATGCGCTGTCTGGATGCCTGATGGCGGCTCAGGGCATAGATCGGCACCTTGCTGCGAAAGCGACTGAGCCAGCGCGCCGTGCCACCGGATTCAGTCAGTGCAATGATTGCGCGCAGGTTCACATGGGTTGCCAAATACATCGCGGCCATTGCGATGGCCTGATCCGGGCGCTCGATCTTGCTGCGCATCGGGAGCACCTCATCGACCGGCTCAAACTGACGCTCCGCGCCCAAACACACGCGCGCCATCGCGGCCACTGCCAGCGCAGGGTGGCGGCCTGCGGCGGTTTCCTGGCTGAGCATCACAGCGTCAGTCCCGTCGAGCACCGCATTGGCCACGTCGAGCACTTCAGCGCGCGTTGGCATGGGTGATTCGACCATCGATTGCATCATCTGCGTGGCGGTGATCACCGCTTTGTGGCCACGGATCGATTCGCGGATGATTTTCTTCTGCAAGCCGGGCAATTCGGCGTCGCCGATTTCAACCGCTAAATCACCGCGCGCCACCATGATCACGTCAGACGCCTCAATGATCTCGGTCAAATTTTCGATCGCCTCAGAGCGCTCAATTTTGGCGACCAAATGCGCGTTAGATCCCGCCTCGCGCAGCAGCCGCCGGGTTTCGTGCATGTCCTCGGCGCACTTGCAAAAGCTCACCGCTACGTAGTCAACGTTGAGTTCGGCAGCGAGCTTGATGTCTTCGCGGTCTTTGTCGGTGAGTGCGGCAACGGTCAAGCCGCCGCCGAGCCGATTGATGCCTTTGCGATCAGAGAGCTTGCCGCCGGTCAGCACGATCGTGTGGATTTCGCGGCCGATAATTTCGCGAACTTTGAGCGCAATCAGGCCATCGTCGAGCAGCAAAGTGTCGCCACTGCGCACGTCTCGGTAGAGATCAAAATACAGCACGCCCACGCGACCCCGATCACCGGCCGCGGCATCCGGATCGCAATCGAGCACAAACGGCGCGCCAGTTTGCAGCTCCACTGCGCCATCAACGAAGCGGCGGATGCGAATCTTCGGTCCTTGCAAATCACCCAAAACTGCCACTTCGCGGCCCGCTTGTTGCGCCGCTGCGCGCACCGCGCGCACGCGTTTAACGTGGTCTTGCGGCTCGCCGTGCGAAAAATTCAAGCGCACCACGTCGACGCCTTCGCGGATTAAGGTCAGCAGCATGCCGGAGGCATCGGTTGCCGGACCTAACGTGGCGATAATTTTGGTGCGGCGCAGGCTGAGCGGGTGCATAGGCAAGTCTCTAAGGGATAGCGAGGGATTCGGCGGAAACAAAGCCTTCGGCCGAAAGCGTTTTCTCAATCAGTGGATTTTGACTCAAAGCGCTCGCTTGCAGCAGCGCCGCGCGAAAACCGTTGCGCACCCGCCAGCCGCTCAACAGCTGTTTTTGCTGCGGCAGCCAGGCCACGGTGTCATAGAACAAATCGGTGCGCACATCGGCGCTGACGGCCACTTTTAAGCCATCGCCCACGCGCTCAACGCGGTAGTGCAGCAGAGCGCCGAGCGCGCTTAAGTAAAAATGCTGGCTATCAATCGCCTGCACATTGCGCGAGCTCAAACCAAACAGCGGCAGCGCAAACACGCGGCTATCTCGGGCATCGATCAGCAACAGGCGGCGGCTGTCGATTTGGCGCAGCACATGAAAGGGCCCATCTTTGAGCGCGCTTAAGCGTCCCAGCCCGGCGCCATCGGCCAGCAGTGTGTTGCTGATCGGTGCGCTTGGCGCGCTGAGGTCGTGCACGCTCAAGCGCCCGTCGCGCCAGCGGATCAGCGCGCGTCGCGGCGTGTGATTGATGCTGAATGAAACAGCTTCCCCTACGCCTAAATTCACGCTTGAGCGCAATTCAAGCGACGGCCAATCGCGAATTTCGAGCGCCGGTTTGCTGGTCAGCACGTACAAAGTTTGCTCGATGCGCGCCAATCCCCAAGCGCGATCAGCACCCAGCGCTTGCTCGCCGAGCGCTTTGAGGTCGCGTGCGCGCCAGCGCTTCAAGCGAGGTTCGGATGCAGCCGACACAACAAGTTCTTGATCAAACGCAACCGCCAGCGGATCGTCGCGATGGGCTTGCACGCTGATCACACGTGCGCCCTCGACGCGCTCAAGCACGCCATCGGCATAGCTGCGATACACCACATCACCAACCGAATCGGTGAATGTTCGCGACCAGTGTTGATGCAGCTCAGACCCGAGTGATTGCACTGGCAGCGTGCCGTAATCGAGGCTCACCAAGCGATTGCGCAGCCGGTCGAGCGCCAGCACCCCTAGAAAATTCTCATTCAAGATCAGCTGCGCATCGGCCCAGCGCTCGGCTTCAAAACCAAGGTCTTGCGCGCGTTCCGGCGCATCCATGCCCGGTCGCCAGAGGCTCAAACCGTAGGCGCTGACAATTAAAAGGGTCGGTCGATCCGGGATCCAACTGAGCGCGCTGGCGCCATTGCTCACCCGAAACGTTTTAACAATCGCGCCGCGCGCCGCGTCGATCACGACGCCTTCGCCGTTCGGCCCGAGCGCTGCGATCAAATCCAAATCGCGTAAGGTGGCGAGCGCTTTCAGCTCAGAAAACCCCAGTGGATACTCGCGCGGCGCGTTTTCGGAGCGCAGCTCCGTCACCGTCAGCGAGCCCGCGGAATTCAGCTCAAACGCGCGGCCCGCGCCTAGCCGAAATGTCGAGCTGGTGGGAATCGCGAGGGTTTTTTGCAGGCTTTGCCCTCGGTCTGCGAGGCGTATTTCGATAGTGTCTCCTTGCCGAATGGCGACAAATGCGCCCTCGGCATCAACCCATAGCGCCGGGTTGGCAATCACTGGCAGGATGGTTTGGCGCTGCTGCTGGTCCACGCTCACGCGCTCCAGTCCGCTAAGCCCCTCAATCAGCATGCCCGTCGCACTTTTTCCAGCGGCATCAGTGACATAGCCGACAAGGCGCTCACCGGCTGCAAGCTCCATGCTCAGCGCGGCCTGGCCTTGATTGAGCTCACTCATCGAGCGCAAAAACCAGCCGTTCGGCGAGCGCAAAATCGCGCTGGCGCTTTCTGCGTCGTAGCCCAACACGCCGAGCGCTTGCGCCGGAACGCTCACGATCGCGCGTTCTGTAAAGCTGCGCAGCGGCTGCGCGGGCACCAGCGGATGCAAGTCCGCCGGCACGCCAGTTCGGCTCAGCCAAAAGCCAGCGCCGGCTAGCAACGCAGCGCCAAAAGCCAGCGCGACTAGCAGCTTTGCGCGCGGCTTTTTAGCATCGACGTTTGCCACGCGCCGAGTGGGCGCTGGCGCGCCGGCCGCTGATCGAACCGGCTCGGCAAACTCAGCGCCTTCGAGCGCCGCAACCATCGACTCAATCGACGAAAAGCGCCGTTCGGGCACGGCATTCAAAGCGCGTTCAAGCACTCGGCGCGTGTGTGGATCGGTTGCTAAGGCTTGTAC
>Ga0105046_10004261_pt1 | contig 22779 bp, 20 predicted proteins | sample MAT03_FD_78385 | JGI IMG/M metagenome (GOLD analysis project Ga0105046, IMG submission 78385) | Freshwater microbial communities from Lake Fryxell liftoff mats and glacier meltwater in Antarctica - MAT-03 (megahit assembly) | ecosystem: Environmental > Aquatic > Freshwater > Ice > Liftoff...
CCCCTATTGGTCGTCTCGCGCCACCAAAATCGCCACCGTCAACAAGCGGCGTTATGTTACGTTGGGTGTAGATACCGCAATCTCCCAGCTCTCGGGGATTGAGAACCAGGAAGTTACGATCCCGCCCCCGAAGTGATTCATGCTTGCTGGGCCACGGCGCGGGCGGACCGGCCGCGGTCAACTTACCTTACCTAGGTCTGCGGGCATCGTTCTGGGTTCATGCCGATTCTGACGCGGGTTGGATCACTCATTCATTCTGTCATCGTCGGGTGCCTTGCAAGTAAGCACCGCATCGTGGCGCGCTTTCACGCTAAGGGCCGTTACAATCGAGTTACGGGCACCATTGGTTGCCGCGCATCTGATTAGGAAGTAAAGAGTCGAGTACGTCTCGAGCATCCATCTCTTCTTCTGAAAGGTCCAGCAATGAAACGTTACCCGGTAAGTACATTTCGCGCCCCATTTTGTAGTCTGCTCGTCGCCGCGTGTTTCGCAACGGCATTTGAGCCGCATGCCTTTTCCCGGGAAGCCGCTGGTTGCAAACCGCCAGTGTCAATAGCGATCGAGCCCCCTCCGGTCGAAATAAGATTGCGTCCCGGCGATCCCGTTCAACAAGGTCCGGTCGTGCAGTTGGCGATTCTCTTAGATACTAGCAGCAGCATGGACGGGCTGATCGCACAGGCCAAAAGCCAGATTTGGACCATCGTAAACACCCTCGCCGGGCTCAAACGCGACGGAATAACTCCATCGCTTGAAGTTGCACTCTTTGAGTACGGCAATAACGGCATCCATGCCGGCGAGCAGTTTGTTCGCCAGGTGCTCCCGCTCACGCGCGATCTTGATGAGGTCTCATCGCGCCTCTTCGCTCTCTCAACAAACGGGGGCGATGAGTACTGCGGCGCGGCGATTTCCAAAGCCGCAACCGGCTTGCAATGGAGTCAACGCAAGGAAGATTTCCGCGTGATTGTGATCGCCGGGAACGAACCTTTCACTCAGGGTCCGACTGACTTTAAGCTGAGCATCCCCGCCGCCACCAACGCAGGAATCGTCGTTAACACAATCTTCTGTGGCAACGCAAAAGAGGGCGTGCTTACCGGATGGAAGGATGGAGCCAATCTGGGTGGTGGTCACTATTCAAGTATCGATACCAACGCCGCGGCGGTGCACATTGACTCCCCCCACGACGCCGAGATTAATACCAAAGGTGCTAAGCTCAACGAAACATATCTCGGCTACGGGGCACTGGCCAGCGAGGGGGCGGCCAAGCAAATGTCCGAAGATCAAAACGCAGCCGCGGCTGCGCCCGGCGCGTCGGTGCAGCGCTCCATGGCCAAGGCAAAATCTGTGTACTCCAACTCGCGATGGGATCTGCTGGATAACCTGAAAGAGAAGAAACTCGCAATCGAGGATGTCAAAGAATCCGAACTTCCCGAGAACATGAAGAAGATGTCGGTGCCGCAGCGGAAGGAATACATCAGAGCGCTCGCCTCATCTCGTGAGCAGTTACAGAAAGAAATCGGCGTGCTTCAGCGCCAGCGTGAGCAGTTCGTTGCGGCCAAGCGTGCGGAGATGGAGGCCGCGGGTGCAAAGCCGGCGAAGACCTTGGAAGACGCGATGATCAGCTCCCTCAAGGCACAGGCGAAGGCCAAAGGTTACGATTCCTGAAGGGCCGCCCCCCTCGCAAAGCATGCTGCCTCACTCCTCCGCCGGGCCGCAAGGATCTTCTCTTCGGCTCGGCGACTGGCATCCCCGGTCCACCTACGGCATCACCATCGCTTGGCCCGATTGTTACGCGCTGCTCACGCGCGAGACTCAAACTAACTCGCCACGGTTGAGCCTTCGATGGGAGGTTTACAATGATCGCTATTCGGCACGGTACCAGGCGCCCAACGGTACTTATGTCGACACTGAGGATATATTTACGATCGAGGACGTACGTGCCTGGCTTGTGCCCATGGAGGCCCCCGGATCAGCGGTCAGCCCCCAGTTCACCGAACTTTCCGACGAGTGCTTAAAAATCTTAACTCATGCTGCAATTCGGCGTCCAATAAAACGCCAAGATCTGAACCTCAGCCGATGGCAAGCAGACCCCTCGTTCTCACATCGATCTTACGAATATTCGGGACCTCCGGGGTGGCTCACCATCTCGCTCGGCGCTTTCGCTGCCGTGCTCTGACTGGCATGGATGGCTTTGACCGTCCGTCGCCATCGAAACGCGCATCAACCCAACTAATTGTGAACAGTCCGGCCCCCAGCGAACCTCCCCGGCGGCGCGCGTATACTTGCCCCCTTGCAAGTTCTAACCGTTTTGGGCTTTCGGCCGAACGGCAGGAACCGCATTTCGTCTGGTACGTATTAGGTGTAGTAATGCGCTGATACGTCTGATTTCATTCGTTCATTGGGTTTCTTGGTGCTGCGCTGGGGCTCATCACCGCAACGTCGGAGAATCGTTTATGGCTTCCACCACCACCGAAGTGACCAACAAAGTAAACGTCCTTGACGCCGGTCCGAGCCGTAAGAAGATCTCCATCGAGATTCCCGCCGAAGTGGTCACAGAAAAACTGACCGGCTCAGTAGACCTGCTGGTCGGCCAAGCCGCGCTCCCCGGCTTCCGCCGCGGAAAAGCGCCCCGCTGGCTCGTCGAGAAGCAATACGGGTCGACCATGCGGAAAGAGGCGAAGAACGAACTTGTCTCTTCAGCTATCTCTAAAGCCGTTCAAGAGCTGAACCTGCAGGTGCTCGGCTCATACCCCACCGAAAGCCTCAATAACGCTGAAGTGGCGATGGGCAAGCCGCTTGTATTTGAAGTTGAAGTAGAAGTGCTCCCCGACTTTGAAATGCCTGAAATCGAAGGCATCGCGGTCAAGAAGCCCACCATCCAAGTCACCAACGAGATGGTTGAGGAAGAAGTCAAAAAGCTCTGCGTCAACGAAGGAACGCTCGAATCACGCGAGCAAGGCGAAGGTGGCGATTACTGCACCGGCCATGCGCAGATGAAGGGCAAAGACGGTACCGAGTTCTATAACCTGAAAGGCGCTGTCATTCAGGTTCCTACCGCCGACAAACTCGGCAAGGGCATGGTCCTGGGAATTATGGTGGAGGACTTCAGCAAGCAGGTCGGCGAGCCCAAGCCCGGTGACACAGTAACAATTCAAGCGAAGGGTCCCGAGAATCACGAAGTAGAGGGGATTCGCAACGCCGACCTTACGGTTACGTTCAAGATCGACCGGGTAGACCGCATCATCCCCGCAACCGCCGCGCAGCTCTCGGCATCGATGGGCTTTGAAAACCCCGATGATATTTCTGGCCTTGTCCGCGAACGCATCGAACAGCGCGTCCGCATTGAGCAGCAGGGCGTGATGCACCAGCAGGTCGCCAAGCACCTCATCGAAAACACGAGCATGGAGCTCCCCGAGCGCGTTACCGCGCAGCAGGCCGAGCGAACCTTCCAACGCCGCCGTCTCGAACTGATGTACCGCGGCGTAGATGCCGCCAAGATCGAAGAGCACATGGCCGAGCTGCGGAGCGCCAGCGCTCAGAACGCCGCCCGCGAGCTCAAGCTCTTCTTCATTCTTCACAAGGCTGGACAAAAGTTAAGCGTTCAGGTTTCAGAACAGGAACTGAACCACCGCATCGCACAGATGGCCCAGCAGAAGGGTGTCCGTCCCGATCGTCTGCGTGCCGAGCTGATCCAGAGCAACCAGATCAATGGTATCTTCACCCAGTTGGGCGAGCATAAGACGCTCGATGCCATCGTGGCCCGCGCCGCCGTCACGGAGATGTCTACAGACGAGTTCAATAAGATCATGAAGGAAGAGAATAACCCCGCGAAGACTTAGTGGGGGGGGCGGGCCGTGCCGAGGCCCGCAAGTTGTGACTCCATCTGTAAGCTTACCTTCAGATTAACTTGAAACTTGTTAACTCAAAGTTGGCTAGATTGGATGAATAACTAATCTCCCAGCTTCGCTAGTTATCACCGGGTGTCGCTGCCCACCATTCAGGCCCTCGGTCAGGGATTTAGGAACATAAGTCCCCCCTCGTCCCCGGAAGTGACATGCCCCAGTTCCCACTTCATCGGCTGGGAGTTTGCTCCTGGTCGTTACGCGCTGATTCCCCCGCCCAGTGCGTAGAGCGCGTGCTTGCTTGCGGCGTCCGCCGTGTGCAGTTACATCTGGACCCCCTCCGTACGCTCGATTGGCGGGCCGACGAAGTGGCCGGTCTTTTCCGTGCCGCCCGAATCGCTATCGTCAGCGGAATGATGACTACAAAGGGCGAGGATTACTCCTCGCTTGAGTCGATCAAACGAACAGGCGGTATTCGCCCGGATGAGACCTGGGACGAGAATCTGCGGGCCGCCGAGGGAAACGCAGTGTTTGCCGCCCGACTTGGAATCGGTCTTGTAACATTACACGCGGGTTTCCTGCCCCATGCACCGTCCGAAACTCCCGCCGTAACCGGTAGCACCGAACGTGATTCGCTCATCGCGCGGCTCGTACGCCTCGCCGAAGTCTTCGCAAACCGCCGGATCCGCCTCGGGCTTGAGACCGGTCAGGAGTCAGCCTCGACGCTCCTTGAGGTGCTTGCTGAAGTGAACCGTGAGCTTCCCAGTTACGCCGCAGTAGGTGTTAATTTTGATCCCGCTAACATGATCCTCTACGGCATGGGTGATCCCGTCGAAGCTCTTTCGCTGCTGGCTCCCCACATCCTTCAAGTCCACATCAAAGATGCCCTCCCCAGCGACAGCCTGGGCGAGTGGGGCGCGGAAGTCCCGTTCCGCCGCGGTAGCGTTCGCTGGGATGCTTTCTTTGAAGTGCTCGCCAAGTTGCCGGTGACAGTCCCGCTCATGATCGAGCGAGAGGCAGGCGACCAGCGCGTAGAGGATATCGCCAGCGCGGTCGCGGCGATCCGGGCTATGTAGCCGAGTTGGCCCACCGGATCACGGCAATGTTCCGTTGGGTTGATTACTATTCCCGCTTGTTGAAAGCCAATCGCATCCTCGCCTCTTCCCTCCTGTCGGCGCGTTGTAATGCGTGGGCGGTACTGGTCGCAATCGTAATCGTAAATTTCCACTGGCCCTCTGCGTCCGCCCAGCCCTCTCAACCGCCCGCGCCGCTTCAAACGAAGCCGTTCGCGCAGCCCACCGCCAAGCCCGAGACAGTCCCGCCGGGCGCCAAGTCGGAGAGCGATGCCCTCGAAGCTTTTAATCGCGGAGATTACACTCTGTCGCGGCGGCTTCTTGAGCAACAAGCGAAGCGAGAGCCAACCAACTTTGTGCCCAGATATAACCTGGCGTGCTGCTGCGCCAAGATGGGGGACACGGATGCCTGCATCACATGGCTGCTAGACGCGATCGAAAAGGGTTTTTGCGATGCTTATATTCTTCAGCGCGATGATGCTTTTGATGCTGTCCGGCGTGACGAGCGGTTCAAAGCGATCATAAGCGGATGGCAGGATATTCTAATCGCCCGGCGCGATGCCAATCTAGAGCAAGCTAAGCTGCTCTTTAAAGAGGGGTCTTACGAAGCTTGGTTGGACACCGACTTGCGATTAGCCTACTGGTCTGCGTTTGAAAAAACTGCTTTCGTGCAGGCGAGGGAAGAAGTAACGCGGATGGCCCGCTTCGCGGATACCCACGTCTTCGGCCCGGCGAGCGCCAGCAAATCTCCCACCTCCGCCACCTCCTCCACATCCCCCGCCACCCCCCCTCCCGTCCCGCGAGCTCGGGCCGACGACGCTTGGGTGGTGGTGGTTCTGCCCTCCCGCAAAGATTACATGCGATGGGCTGTCCGCACCTACGGCGCAGACGTAATTTTAGGCGGCACGAGCAGCATCGGTGGCGCGTACGAGCACGATGCCAAGCGGCTCGTCAGCATGGACCTTGGGCCGACTCTTCGCCACGAGTTCTTCCACGTCCTCCACTGGCGGGACAACACCCAGCGCGGTCAACTTCACCCCATCTGGATCCAAGAAGGCTTATGTTCCTTGATGGAAGATTATGATCTTGATGAGACCGGCTCGCCCTCGCCCGCGCCCTCCTGGCGCACCAACATCTCCAAGCGCCTTGAAGCACTCCGCAGGCTTATGCCCGTTCGAACGCTTGTGACGCTCCCGCCACTGAAGTTCAGCGGCCAACGCCCGCTCGCCAACTACGCCGCGGCGAGGTCACTCTTTATGTTTCTGGAGGACCAGGGTAAACTCACACAGTGGTACCAACATTATGTTGATCACTACGAGCAGGATCGGAGCGGCCTGACGTCGTTGCTCGAGGTTGTGGGCGGCAATGCCGACGAGCTGGATAGTAAGTTTCGCACATGGCTAAGGGCGTTGCCAGCCGTGCGAGAAACACTTAAACTCGGTGATCCCAGCTTGGGCGTCGAGGTGGAAGCGGGGCACGGAGAGGGTCCTGTTGTCACCGCGGTGCAGCGAGCTAACAAAGGCGGCTTGCGTAAGGGCGACATCATTACGGGTATCAACGGGCGGGCATGCCGGGATGTAGCCGAACTTGTGCGGATACTCACATCGATGCGGGTAGGCGACATCGCCGAGGTTGAGTATCGCCGCGTGCGGATTCTCGGGACTGCCACTATCACGTTGTCGGCCCGAAAGTAATATTATGGTAATTCGAAGGCTGCCCGAAGATTTCAGCGTGGAAGAGATTCTGCGCGCGGGTGTAATCGAAGAAGCTCCGCTGCCTCCCGGCGGTTTTGATATTTATGTCGTAACTAAAACGACACTTACGACTCCCGAGGCTGCCGCGCGTTTAGCCAAGCTGCTCGGGCTCAAGCCGGGCGTGGTCGGATACGCGGGACTAAAAGATAAACACGCCGTTACGCGCCAGCACATGAGTGTTCCTCTCCTGTCGGGGCGACAAGCGGATAAGCCAACGATTGAGGCGCAGGGTTTTCACGCGGTCCATGCCGGGTTCGCCCGCTCGCCTCTGCGGTCGCTCGACATCGCGTATAACTCGTTCAGAATCATAATTCGCGAATGTACGCGGCAGGATATCGGCCTCTTGACCCAGCGAGGTTCTTCACTCCTGACCCCAGAGGGCGAGCTTGAGTGTGTCAACTACTTTGGCGAGCAGCGCTTCGGATCGGCCCGTCACGGACAAGGCTTTGTCGCGGCGAGACTGATCGCCGGTGATTTTGAAGGCGCGTTGCGTCTGGCGATCGGCACACCAGCGAGAAAAGACAGTGGTTCGCGGCGTGCGCTCACGCGTGCCGCGGCGTCGCACTGGGGTGACTGGCGGGCGGCACTCGCCGCGTGTCCCCCATGCCCATCGCGAAAGGCGCTTGAGGTGCTTGGTGCCGGGGGAACGTTTCAGAAGGCTTTTGTAAGTCTTCCCTATGCGGACCAGGAGATGTTTGTCGATAGTTATCAATCTCTGATCTGGAACTCGATCGTGGCGACGTACATTCGCTCGTTAGGTGGGGCCTTGCTTGAGTCCAGTAATCTGAAGGAGGATGGACTTATCTTTCCCGCGGTCGCGCACGATGCGTTGGATGGTGAGCTTGACTTACCTTCGCCGAAGATGCACGTCCCCGCGAGGATGCGCGCGTCCGCGACCAAGGCTTTCGCGGTGCTCGGAGTCGTGCCCGATCAACTTACGATACCAGGCTTACGCCGTCCGGCGTTCTCTCCCGGCAAGCGAGCTGTTGTAGTAAAGGCCAATCAAGTTACGATGGCGGTGCAGCGAGATGAATTGGCGAAAACCGCCCGCTTTACCGCTGTACTTACGTTCACTCTTCCATCGGGTTCATACGCGACGGTGCTTTTAAGGCTACTGGGGCAATAAATAGCGGCAGCGTAAATCGCTCCACCAGTGCGTAGAAGAGCATTATGTTCCGACCGCCACTTTCAAGGCTCGCTTGCGGTGTTAGAATGAAGCTAATTTCAATACGCCACGTACTTTTGACAGCGCGGAGTGAGATGTGTTAAACGACACTGCCAGCGAAAACCGTCACCGGAGATCCTTCGGCGAGGATAACACTCGCGGGCTTTGCGTTCCGCAGGAATCCCCACTTCTCGCCGTACACCCGCTTCCAATCCATTTTCACCTCGTGCCACGAGATGTGATAAGTTAACCACTGGTGGTGCGCCACTCGGTACCGCAGCGTCCGCCCCCGATGGTCCTTGCCGAATCCCCATTGGTGCTCTTTGAACCAGGCATCATCGCTTTCAGGGGTTGGCAGCAAAGGCGCCTGGGAGGTTGTCGCGACTGTAATCATCTGCCGATGTCCTGCGACATGCACGACATGCTTCACTTGCGTGCCGTCGGGCAGCCGATGGGTGTCCACCGACATCTTCACGCAGCTATAGGGCTCATTATAAAAGGCGGAGGCGACCATCGCCACCAGTCGCTTGGGGACGAACTCGCGGATGAAGACCACGCCCCGCTCGTTGCCGTGGCGGACGTAGAAGCGTAAGTTAACTTCCGGGAAGGAGGTATGGAAAGGGATCGACCACCCTTTTACCTTTACTTCGTCAAACTCGAACGCGACTAGGGAAACATAACTAACCCCGCGGAGGGTGTCTAGTTGGCACCCCTTGGGCAAGTACGGACTCAGCAGCTCGGGGGGCACCGCGTATGACACAATTGCCACATTCGACCAATGCGCCTGGAGGAAGGGTCGGAGCATGCTGACAGGATAGGTGGGTGGTGTCGAGGGCGAAAGGGAAACTCTCTTCATTATTTAACCATCAAGACTACCTCGTAATACCCATTCTTCCACGGTTTGCTTCTCGGGGCGGTCACCTTTAATCCCTTCTATGACTTAGACTCGCTCTCCGCAACTGCATCCGAATAAACCTCTTCCGTCAACCGGATACAGTTCCATGGTGTTCAATCATTTTATTCAATCTCTTAAGGTGCCTGATACAGAATGGACATTGTTTACTTTGGGTCGGGTGCTTTCGGGCTCCCCACGCTACGGGCGATTGCCGCAACACATAACCTATGTGCCATCGTAACTCAACCCGATAAGCCTGCTGGCCGGGGCGGGGGATTAACGCCGACGCCCGTCGGCGAGTATGCCGCTGCGGAGCTGCCACTCGTGCCCTTGTACAAACCTCAGAAGGTGAATGAAGCGAGCGTAGTTGAACCGATTCGGCAGCACGGCGGTGAGGGCCAGACCGCATGGGTTGTCATCGCGTTCGGGCAAAAGCTCGGTCAGAAGCTCTTAGCGGATAGGTTCGCGGTTAACTTGCACGCTTCGCTGCTCCCCCGCTGGAGGGGCGCAGCACCCATCAACGCGGCGATTCTCGGCGGGGACGCCTTCACGGGCAATAGTATAATTACACTGGCGGAACAGATGGATGCCGGTCTGATTCTGGGCCAATCACACCGCGAGATTCTTCCGCACATCACCGCGGGTGAGTTGCATGATCAGTTAGCATCGGATGGCCCACCTCTCATGCTTGATGTGCTCGCCCGGCATGCCACGGGACGGCTGGCCCCCACGGTGCAAGACGAGGCTTGTGTTACGTTGGCCGGAAAGTTCAGCAAAGCCGACGGATGGGTTGGGTTTTCCAGTAACGCCGATGAGTGCCGCCGCCGGGTTCACGGCCTGACGCCGTGGCCCGGTGTAACAGTTCGCTTCCGAGGTCAGCCGATGAAGCTGCTAAGAGTGGCCGTCGCGCAAGGCGCACCACTCAGCAACGCGGGTGCTCACGCCGGTCCAGAGGCGCATCTGGGAGAAGGGACACCGCGTAATATTCTCGAAGGGTCGTTGGTGGACGCTGCGGCGGGGCTGGTCCGATGCGGTGAACAGACAGCGCTGCAACTGGTGACCGTTCAGCCCGCAGGCGGTAAGGCGATGCCATGGGCGGACTTCGCGCGGGGCCGTCAGCCCAAGCGGTTCGAGATCGTTGAGAGCGGGCCACAGATCGGTGAGTGACGTAATATAATTAAGTAAACGTACGCGGGTGAATCTTGGGTGGGTAAATGTGGTTGGGTTCGGAGGCAGGCAGAGTTATGCTCAAGCCGGACTTTGCGGCGGTCCTGGGGTGAGTGGCTTACTGTTACGAGAGCTCATGCGTTTTTACCTTCCATTGTGGGATCTGATGCGCCCCGTGGCGCAGGCCCTGGGGCTGGTGGGAGAACCCACAGTGCCAAGCCCAAAGAAACCGCGGGCCAAACTTACAAAGCCGCGCCGGATGCCCGCGCGCGAACTGGAAGTAGGCTTATTGGCGACCGAGTTTGGCGGGGCCGGAGTTAAACCTCGCCGGGTGAGTAAATCTCCATTGAACGTCGCAGGCAAGGGCGGCGTGTTAACTGCCACCGCAAAGCCTCGCGCACTAGGCGTGGTCGCCGAGTCGATCAAAGGGAGACGAGCCCGCAAACCAAGCAAGCAAGAGCATTATGATGCCATCGTGGCGCAAATGCTGCTGAAATATAATATCAAGGTAAGGAAGTGGCGCAAAGGCATGTCGGGCGTGGCCACGCTGATCCGTTATCATGACGGTCGCACGGCGAACTATCTGGAATCGCCCCGGCCGCGAACGCCGATGTCAATGGCGATCTTTCTCCACGAAGTCGGCCACCACGCCATCGGCTTGGGCATTCATAAGCCCCGGTGTCTGGAGGAGTTCTTGGCGTGGCAGTTCGCGCTCGCGGCGATGAAGGACCACGAGGTGCAAGTGACCGAGCGGGTGGAACGCCGCGTAAAGCGCTCGCTCGAATACGCCGTGGGCAAAGCGGTGCGCCGGGGAATTAAGTCAGTGCCCCCGGAGATGATGGCTTATTATCGCCCGCAGTGAATGATTGACTCAAGACCCCGCCGACGATGAAGTTCGCTTGTTGTGCTGAGCGCCGCGATGCGCGGCACGCCTCATCGCCACGTCATTTGGAAAATGACAGGTTACACCTCGGCACCCTGTTACAACCGAATGTGAGCTTACCGTAAATTCAACACCGGGCGCGTGGCCTGCCTAGCTGGCCTCGCGTAACTTCGCATCCTACGGCTGTTAATAGAATCCCTTAAAAGCACTCACCCCGCCCAATAGCTCCGTGGCGGTCTTAATCACGGCAACCGTGCCGCCAATCGCCCACGTCCACAAAAACCTGCCGCCCACCATGAACATGATGGGCATCCCTAGCATGGCGATCACTGCCCCCGTTTGTGTCTGCAACAGGTCGCGATAAGGCCGGTAAAAGTCGGCGAGGATGCGCGAGCCATCCAAAGGCGGTACTGGCACGAGGTTAAAGAGAAACCCCATCAGGTTAATCATGGCGCCGATGAAGAGAAACATTGCGGTGTTGCCGCGCAACGGTTCGCTGACTGAACCGGAAAATAAGTTCCAAGCTACAGCAAGGGTGCACAGCACGATGAACTGAACCACATTGCAGGCAGGTCCCGCGAACGCAACAAAAGCTTCCCCAAATCGGCCGCGAAGGCGAGATGGATTGATCGGCATGGCACCCCAGCAGAAGCCGAAAAGCGCGAGCATCAACAAACTCCATCCGCCCATGTGCACTATTGGGTTCCACGTCATGTGACCGGAGTGGATTGGTGTGTCGTCGCCACGACGTATCGCGGCCCAGCCGTGAGCCAACTCGTGTAGCACGATCGAGGCTACTACCCAGAAGACCCAGCTGAATAAAACCAGCTGACCGTTGGGGCTTTCAAGAATCCAACTCGCCCACCAGCCGTTCACTGTTGGTCTCCGCTGCTATAAAACACTTCATACTCCTGGCTTGCCATTGGTAAAATCCGCCACCAAGATTATCTTACGCTCCGAATGTCCTCGCCACTCCGCACGCCCCACATTGTTGTTGGGAAGAAGTCTCGGCAACTTTACGAGGGTTCCAGCGCTGATGCCTTCTACGAAAAAGCCCGGCAACAAGTGCCGGGCTTCAAGAATTTTTTTCGCAGATAACGGTTACTTAAGGAGCCGCGAAGACTCACTTAGCCTTCGCGGGCGTTGCCTTGCTGAACTTCACCGCAGTCGCGAGGATGTTATCAAACAGCTCGGGATCTTCGATCGCGATCTGGCTGAGCATCTTGCGGTTCAGCAGGATGCCAGCCATGCGTAGGCCGTTGGCAAACAGGCTGTAACGCGTGCCTCGCATGTGGCACGCGGCGGTAATTCGGGTAATCCAAAGTTGGCGATACTCGCGCTTCACGCGCCGACGATCGCGGTAGGCGTAAACGCCTGCGCGGATGATCGCGTTTACCGCGCGATATTTATGACGATGGTTCGTTCCGAAATAGCCACGGGCTTTGCGGAGCGTTCTCTTACGAGCTTGTGCGCGGGCTGCGCCTTTACGTACACGAGGCATAACTAAACTCCACAAGTTGGCCTGAACGGGGGCGGGCGGGGTTGCCCGAACTTGATTCCCGGCAGACACAGTCAGAAACTAATTATTGTCAGCCTACTCGTCGACACGACTCCTTTGAAAGGAATGCGGCCAACACTCTGAGCGGCTCGCTCACCCAAATCGTTCTGGCTACTTTTTCGCACCAGCCGTACCAGCCGCACCAGCCGCGTCAGCCGCGGCAGCGGCAGCAGCCTGAGCGGCCTTGCGCTCCGCAGGCGAAGGGCTGCGCTTAATCGTCGATCGGGGCTGATTCCGCCCTCGAAGGCGACGGAAAAGCAATCGCTCAAGGCGCTTGCTATCTGCGCTCGCCATGTAGGGGTCGTTGCGGTACTGGCGCAACTTCTTACCGCCCTTACCTGACCGCAAATGCTTGTGGCTGGAGCTCTTGTGGCGAACTTTGCCGGTCTTACTGATGCGAATCCGCTTGAGCAGACCCTTGTGACTCTTATTCTTGTAGCCCATACGTCGGACTCCCAAATCGTTGCAGAAACCTAAGAAACCCGGTGCGAGTTGCATCGGGCCTAGATGATAGGCAAGAACCCGTCGCCGGGGCTGATTTCGGGTGACTTTGTATTTGTTCATTCGGATCACCTCCCGGCGGGTGGCCCTTCGCGGCGGATCGCGACCGCGCTGGCCGGGAGTTAGGTGAAGCAAGGTGCCGAAAGACTTTAGTATGGCGAAATATACTAACAAAAATATAACAGTCGCTGACGATGATTTGTGAGTGATTGACCGCTCGTCGAATCACTTCCGCGTCAGGCTGGACCGAGCTCAGGGGTTTGCAACCCAGTTGCTCTCACGAGCGCGATGGCCTACTATCTAGACCGGACTTTGTGCAGTGCAGCGACTTGTAGATTGGCCGGATTTGCGACCAGTGGGGCCTGTCAGGTTCCGTAGGCGATGTTCATTCTACGCCGCGGAGCTCGTTGCTCGGTCGCCGCCTTTGCCCTTAGTCTGTCCGTTTAACTTGGAGTTTCCGCATGTACGCCATCATCGAAGAATCAGGCAGCCAGCGTAAAGTTGTGCAAGGTGACGAGATCATCGTTGACCTTGTTAACAGCGGCGATGTCACCGTCGGGCAGTCGATCACTTTCGATAAGGTGCTCGTGATCGGAGCTATCGGCGGAACGGCCAAGATTGGTGCTCCCTATGTGGCGGGTGCCAGCGTCATTGGCGAAGTCGTTCTGCCGACGATTCTTGGCGAAAAGCTGTTTATCCAGAAGTTTCAGGCTAAGAAGACCTGGCAGAAGAAGACCGGCCATCGCCAGCGTTACACGACCGTCCGCGTCACCGCGATCAACGGTTAGGCCGAACGCCACTCACAACTGGTTTCGTCATTCTTTAAGACAGTTCGGCTCGCTTCTCGCTAAATCGCTTGTTGGGCTTTGATTGCAAGCGACCGCCCATTGGTGAGCGAAGGGGCTGGTTATGCCATCTCAAAATTTGATCCGGACTACTGTCTGGAGTTGACCGAGTGACTTTTGCTGACCCGTTTCTGGTCGCTGCAGCGGTGTTTTTGACCGCCCGCCTTCATGAAGGGCAAGGCCGGATCACCGCCCCAAGCCTTCTCGGCAAGTTCGCGGCAACCCAGGACGTTCGAGGTGCGAATAATAACGATGTCGCGATTGTGATTTCCGGCCATGGCGTCCGGGCACGCCGAGGGAAGGGAACCGACCACGTTGTAGGCGCCGCTCGGTCGATCCGTTTGTTGTGAGAATGTGACTCGCTGTTCGGGTTGATTGCGGTTAGCACTACGAGCATCGGTGCTGGCCCCGCTGACGGACATCTCTATTCTAATCTAGTATCGCTGGAAGCGTCGATTGATCTAGAATCGTTGGAATATTCTGCTCGTAGAGCTAGGCATCGTTTGACGAGCAAGAGTTTCAGCTATGCCGGCTTGGGCGAAAGGCTCAATGAGTCGACTACATTGTTTCGCATCAAACTACTGAAACCAGAACGAAACAGTTCTACGGACGTATATCAGTGTCGGGAAGAGCTGCGGTGAAGGCAGGTCAAACCCCTAACTTCGCAATCAGGCAGTGCACTCAACCAAAACAGTTGGTTTTAACAGAAGCAGAGAAAGTCCAAGCAATGATGATGAAGATAACCGCTGACAGTCGCCTCGATTCTGTGCAAGTCGCCACCCGGGGGCGTATCGGTTCGCTTGTCGGCGCGTGCGGCAATGCCTGTGCCCGGTTTTTGGGGTTATCCAGCGAGCACGCGGCGGTGCAGCCCCTTGAAGGCCGCACGCTGATGTCGGCATCGATCATCACGGAAATCCCTGATCGCGCGGTGCTCCCGGGTGCCTCGGCGGCCACCATTAGTCTCGCGGGTCGGTATGACGATCCCGCGCTCAACAGCACGATCGCGCGGTTCGCGACCAGCGAGGGAGACATTTACGTTCTGCTTTATGATGGGGCGAATCCTGGTGTGGCCCGCACCACGCCCGCAACCGTTGCCAACTTTCTGAGTTATATTAATGCGGGGCGGTACACCGAAACGGTTATTCATCGCAGCGTGGCGGGTTTTGTGATTCAAGGGGGCGGTTTCTCGCGGCCCCCCACCGACGGCGCGGCGCCCGTAGCCATTCCCACTTTCGCGGCGGTGCAGAACGAGCCGGGCAACTCAAACGTTCGCGGCACCATCGCGATGGCCAAACAGGGCGGCAATCCGAACAGCGGGACCAATCAGTGGTTCTTCAACCTGAACGACAACTCGGGCAATCTGGATAACCAGAATGGCGGGTTCACAGCGTTTGGGCGCGTGATCAGGGGCTTGGACGTGGTTGATCGCATCGCCAACATCCCGCGCTTCAGCTTTGGCGACCCCTTCACCGATCTTCCCCTGAAAAACTACGCCGACAACGACGTAGTGAACACCGGCGACTTTGTGGCGATGAATGTCACCACAATCGCTGAGATGACTTATACCGTCACGAGCAGCAACTCAACCTTGGTGGCTCCCACGCTCAGCGGCACTAACCTCAATCTTTCGTACGGTGCGGGAATCAGCGGCATAGCCACGCTAACAGTACGTGCAACCAGCGCTGATGGCACTTTCGTTGACGATGTCTTCACGGTGCGCGTGAACTCCGCCCCAGTGCTTGCCGGTTTAAACGCCGGGTTCTCGCAGAATGTTGGACGCAATACGCCGTTCGTTCTTGGCTTCTCTACGGCAACCGATGATGGCGGAATCGCCCGCATCGATTTCTTCCGGGACACCAACAGCAACGGCACGCTTGAGATCGGGACCGACGCACTGCTCGGTGCCGATTCCAGCGCCGAAGGTGGTTTTAACTTCGCAACCAACACTAACGACTTCCCCTTAGGGCAGCAGCGTTACTTTGCCAAGGCGGTTGATATCGACGGCGTTGAGAGTGCGGTCGTAAGCTCCGACGTTTCGATCGTGAACGCCGCACCGGTTGTCTCAGCTTTTACCGCCTCGCCTAATCCTGCCGAAGGTCGCGTGCCGGTTACTCTCACCGCCGCGGCGAGCGACAATGACGGCGCTGTCGCGTTTGTCCGTTTCTACCGCGACAGCAACCAGAACGGTAACTTTGATGCGCAGACCGATGTGCTGCTCGGCGAAGATAATAATGGTTCAAATGGATTCACAACCACTTTTGAGACGGCATCATTCACCTTCGGAAACAACCGCTACTTTGCAGTCGCCACTGATGGTGAGGGGCAGTTGGGAACGCCGGTGAGTGTGGTGGGGCTTATTAACTCCCCGTTCTCAATCGGTTCGCTAACGGCACCCGAGACAATCCTCCGCAGAGAACGATTAACCATCGTGGCGTCGGAAATCTTTACTCCAGCGGGTCGGACATTGCGAACGCTGGAGTTCTACGCGGACACCAATGGCAGCGGCCAGTTTGAGGAAGGTGTTGACCGGCGGGTCGGCTCTGCCAACAGGCTCTCAAGCGGCACGGCCTCGGTACGAGTCTCGACCAACTCACTTCAGGCGGGCAATAATGTATACTTCGCGCGTCTCCAAGATAGTGCACGTGAATGGAGCCCGGCCACAAGCGTGATTGTCAACGTATTGAACAATGCGCCCGTCGTGCGCTCGCTCCGGGCAAACCCCTCCACGGTGAGGAATCTGGGCGACGCCATCAGCCTGAATGTAAGTGGCCAGCGAGATGTTGACGGGCGGATTGCGGAGGTTCGCTACTACCGTGATACAGCAACCGACTCTGCCGCGCTGGACGGCGTGCTTGATCCCGCGGTCGATACGCTGCTGGGCACCGTCGACCGTTCTTCGGGTGGTTACAGGTTGTCAGTTAACTCAGATTCATTCGTTGTAGGCGTGAACCGATTCTTCGCGGTTGTTGTGGATCTTGACGGGGCGGAATCCGCCCCGGTGATAGTAACCAATATTATCAATGCCGCGCCGGTGCTCGAACAGTTCGTGGTGACCCCCGAAGCAGGAGCGCGCAATATTGCGATATTTAACTTCACCGCGTCAGGTGTGGGCGATAGCGATGGTAGCGTCAGGTCTGTCGAGTTTTATTATGATACCAATAGTGACGGAGTTCTGAATACTCGACAGGACCGCAGTCTTGGGAAGGCCAAGTTCATCGACGGAGTTTGGACTCTCGACGTGAAGGGAAATCGGATTCCCTTGGGTACGGTCACGCTTTTCGCCCGGGCGGCAGATAATACCGGTGCTTTTAGTTCGCTGCGAACCGATCAGGTAGTTGTGTCGTAAGTACTAGTAGGCCACCATCAATGGCCGCCAACATTGGCCTTCAACATTGGCCCTCAACATTGGTTTTCAACATTGGCCACCAACAAGGACCAGCATCCAAGTGGTTCCTTGCTTCAACGCACGATGAGATTCTGCTTGCTTGCTCTCTAGCCGAGCATGCGGGCATCCGGGCATTCGAGCACCAGATCAGCGGTTAATGTAAAGTAGCTCCACAGTCTGCGAGACTTTCTGCGGCGCGACCGGACCGACGACAGTTGGCACTTCACGAATGTATTGGTGTGGCCTTAGGGCCACGCTTTGGTGGTCTGGTAAGCACCCCTACAGCCGCGATAAAGCGCCCTTCGCCGTTTCGCATCTCCTCACCCAAGTTAAGTTAATTCGCACTACTTAAACTTAGCTGAATGTGGCGTAGATAGAAAAGGTTGGCACCGTGGCCAACTTCGTCACTTCCCGAGTTCGCCCTTCGTTGGCAAGCGATCGGATCGCCGCGGCGATCAAACATGGTTCGCCACGTCGTCTACCAAATAGCGTATTAGCACGCCAAAACACTGGCTGCTCATGGTAAAATTGAGATGGTTTGAGTCGCCCTCTGGCAGTAACAAATGCCGCGCTGACTCGCCGTTGATTTGTCTTCCTCTTTCCGGGCAACACACCCTCCCGCTTTTGGCGGGGTGTTGCCTTTTTTGGCGGGGCTGGCGTTGGCCAGCCAGCAACATGCGATCTCCCTCGATGTAATATTACTACTTACCGGCGCCGAGTTTTCGTCGCGGTTTCAGTTCTCGCGCAGTGGGGCTGGCTCACGCAGGTGCTCCACCGAAATCTATGTTAACGCCTTCACTCGGCTGCTTGCTGGTAAGCAGCGCAGCGTGAGGCCAGCAGCGTCGGGTTGGCTAATCCAGCGATTCGTGCCGTTCTACCGCTGGCTCATAACGCTCACGCACCCAACGCGATGCAGCGTTGCGGGGCGCGGTTTCGATAGAAAGATGATCCAGGTATCGCCGGAGCGATTTATCATCAAACTGACGTAAGTATAACTCGTTAACGGTCTTGTTAACGCTTATGATGGCGTCGATGAGTTGAGTGCGTTTGAGGACGTGCGGAATCTCGCCGCCATCTCGCTCGTCCATGAGCAGTTTTTGTTCCAAATGTTCTAGCTCCTGTCAGTACCCGGCATTACTTACGTTAAGCCGCGGCGTCCTTGCCACGGCCCATGATTATTGCCCGCCCGCGCCGCTCAAGCGTCCGCTCCCCCGATACGATCGGGCCCCGTGCCAATCCTTCCTCAAACCCTGCGCGGATTTCTACCCTGTTCGCTCTATGTAAGTGCGAATCACGGTGAGCTTCACGCTATTGAACCGCCGCAGCCCGGAGGCAGCTCGTTTGGCGTGGTCTCGCTCAATGAGTCGGCCGCGGCGACCAGCGCCCACGCCGCAGGCCGTGAAGAGTTGGCCGCCAAGACGGTGGCGGACGCCGCGAGGCTCATCTCTCAAAACCCACTAAGCCAACTCCGGTTGATTGTTCCCAGCGGGCGATTAGGAAGCGTTTCTGAGGCGGGATCTTTGGCTTGGCTGCCCTCTGCACGGGCTGATTTTTCGGCGTGGTGTACAGCGATCGAGCGGGTAGCGCGGGCGGACATGGAGCTGGTTATCTGGCCGCACGCATCGGGTTCCATTTCGGACGTTCCTTCTCTGCAGTCGTTTTTGAGAGAGCGGGGCGGGCGGTGGAAGTTCCTGTTTGATCCAGTGGCCATGTTAACTGAATCAATGTTGCCTCGACAGGAGGATCACTTCGATCGACTCTTTGATTCGCTGGCCGGGCACCCGCTCGCGGCCGCGGCGGCGGTGGATCAAGCCGTGTTTGAGCGGGCGGAATCGCGGTGGCAGGGGGTTGCGTTGGGGTTGCTGGTACGCCGGGCTTCGTGATGGGGCGGGTGAGGCCCGGGGGAAAGGTGGACTAGGGTTAAGGAGACGGGGCGATCCTATACTTGGCGGCATGTCGCAAGCTCCTGCCAAAGTCACTCTTGATCACCCAATCTTTAAGATAATTAAAGAGGCGTTCCCCTCGGTTAAGTTCAAGGGGACCGAGTATCGCGGGCAATCTTCACTGCTGGTGGAGAAGGCGGACGCGCATGCTGTTCTTGCGTTCTTGAAATCTGACCCGCGCTGTGCTTACAACTTTCTGAGCGATGTGGGCGGGGTAGATTACTTAGGATACCCGGCGCCGATGCCGGGGCGCTTCGCTGTGGTTTACAACCTTTTGAGCCACTCGCGCGATGACCGTTTTTTCGTGAAGGTCTATCTGAATCCGTCGATGCCTACCGATGGCATTCTCGCCGACCCCGCGCTGCATGTTGATTCGGTCTGCGACCTTTGGCCCGGGGCTGAGTGGCCAGAGCGAGAAGTCTTTGACATGCTGGGCATCCGCTTTGACGGCCACCCGGACTTACGTCGCATTCTGTTATGGGAAGACTATCCCGCCCACCCATTGCGCAAAGATTATCCGGTGCGAGGCCGGGGCGAGCGTGAACAGTACACGGTGGTTGATCGAACCTCGGCTTAAGATTTTGTTAGTGCATTGCGTTTGGTTTTTCGGTAACTGCGCACGCGGTCGGGCTTGGCCTGCTGACCGGGCGAACTGGCTGGGCGAACTGGCCGGGCGAACTGGCGCTAGATACTTGCCGTTATTCTGGTTCCCCGGGGTGACCGTCGTTTTCAACTGACATTTAACTTTGACGGTAGGAAGATGTTGGGAGCGGCGCTCGCACCTAGATTCGATGGCAACTGGCGTGCAGGCGGTGACGGAAAAGGTGTATGGGCGCATCATAACCTATTGTTCAGGCCGCGTGCATGAGAAGCGAATCTGCGGGTCGGCTGTCTGGCGTAGGCCACGGTCGGGAGGGGTACCGGCGGCGAGAGTAAGTCATGTCTCCGAATCAACTGTTAACTCTGGTGGTTATGTTGGTCGCCGGCTTTGTGCTCCTGTGCTGGGGGTGGCTGGGCCGAAGAATCAACGATCACCCGGTCTGCCGCGACTGTAAGTTTGACTTGGATGGGGTTTGGCCCGATGCCATCACTTGCCCCGAGTGTGGCTCGGGGTTAAAGCGCGATGGCGCGGTGCGGGACGGAGTGCGGCGGCGGATATGGCCGTTGGTCTTGGTTGGTTTGCTGGTTACGTTGACGCCGATCGTTCCGCTGGCCGCTGTAGTTGTCGCCGCGATCACAGGGCGAGACCTGGACCGATTCAAGCCGGTGGGTTTGCTTTTGTGGGAAGCCGGTCAGGCGGACGTGGTGCGCACCGAAAAGATTGCCGACGAGTTGATGACCCGTACCCTGGCGGGCACGCTCGCGGGTGCCCAGTTGCAGGATGTTATTACATTCGTTTTAGACCTTCAGGGCGATGTAACAAGGCCATGGGCCGAGACGTGGGGCGACCTGATCGTGCAGGCGGAGCTCATGGGTGTGCTTACATCCGAACAATCCGGTCGGTTCCAGCGCCAGCAGCCGGTTTTCGCGGTGAGCGGCCGCACCAGCGTGCACGCTGGCAGCACCGTGCCGCTCATTGTAACTTTGAAGGAGATGCGTTGCGATAGCCGAGCAGCGCGAACTATTACGTTAGCACTCGGTAACGTGAAGGTGAATGGCCGAGCGGTGGACCAAGAAGCCGGGGAAGGCCGCGAGAATGGCCGCCGCGGAGCAAGTGGGAGGAACCTAAGTCCCTTCGGCATCAACGGCCCTTTGGGAGGGCTTTTTACCACCGGGCAGCAGTCGCTAGGAACCGTGTACGTGGGCGGTAAACGGGGCAATAACCCTTTCGGGGGGCTGTTTGCGACGAGCACTTCGTTGGGCGTGGCGGTGAAGGTCCCCGTGGATCTCGCGCCCGGTCCCTATGAACTTACGTTTGATCTTGAGAACGCGGGTGGGGTGGGTGGTGGCGGCTTTACCGTCATGGTAAACGGCCGGCGGCTGGGGGGGACGGGGGCCGACAAGTCCGCGCAGGTCGTCGCATCGCTCAAAGTTCCGCTCACAGTTCAAGATAAGCAAACACCGCTGGTGGAAGCTCTAAAGCCCGATGCGGCGCTTCGTGAAGCGATGAGGACAGCGCTGACCCCGCGGCGTGCGGAACTAGCACTTGACCTTCGTTCGCCCTCTGGCCTCAACTCTTCGCCGATGCGGATGATGATGGGTCCGGAACTGGTTGCAAAGGTTGCTTTTGCGACGAAGGACCTTCCCGCTCCGGTCGCGTTTGATGTGTTTTTAAAGAACGGCGACCGCGAGTATGCCTTGGGGCCGCTGACGAAGGGAAAGACCCTCGCATCCCTGGTTCCCAAGGATAGGGCCACTTTTTATTCCTCCTCATTTACGATGATGGTCAACGGTCAGACGGTGAGTTCATCTAGTTCCAGCACGGGCGACGACCCCGACATCACAGTGTTAACAACCCCGGGCGGCGGTAACCTTTCGGAGACCGTGGATGTTATATTACGTCCCAGCCCGGTGCTCGCCGCGTCAACCACGGACCTTACCCAATTTTATGGCGAGGAGATCGTCTTTCCGGGCGTAAAGATTGATCGCTCGGCGGCGCGAGGGATGCTCGAGACTACGCCGCGGCGTCGCAGTCGGTAACGGCTGCGTTGATGCCGGTGAGTGGTGAGGTGGGGCAAAGCATTTGCAACCGGCCTCAAGATGCGCGGGTTGGGGCGTGGGCCGCGAAGGTCGGGGGCTCCTTAAAGATGAGCAAAGAAAAACCGCGAGTGTGCCTTTGGGCAAACTCGCGGCAAATGTAATGTTATTACAACCTTTGGGCTGTGATGTGCTAGTCTGTTGCGCGGCGCTGTGTGTGGTACGCCGGCACCAGTGATTACTTATCGGTGGCGATGGAGGGCTGATCACTCACGCTGGTGGTGCGTGTGGTGGCCTTGGCCTTCACCGGATAAAACGTCTGATTCTGGACCCCGAACTGAGTGGAAGCCTGAGTACCGTTCTGGCCCGTTCCGACATTGGCCGATGCGCCGTTGTTACCGTAGACGGGGCGGATGGCGAAGGGGCCGCCAAGCGAGACGCGATTGTAAGTGGTTTCGTAGACCTTAAACTCGTTTCCATCGGTGCCCGTGGTGAAGAGAGTGTAAGTGAACGTCTCCTTACCGTTGAACGTGGTGGTGCCGCGGCTGGTGCCGGGCTGGCCAGTAATGGGGCTGGTGACGGTGCCGGTCCAGGCGAAACCATTATCGCCGACCTTCTGGCCATTATAATTAGCAATGTCGGTGTTTTCGGTGTTCACCCATGAGGCTTCGTAACGGTTCTGGGTGGTGTTAAAGCCCATGAAGCCCATGCTCTTAAACTGCTTGCCGAAGAGTTCACCTTCGACATCGCCACATACGAAGCGTCCGCCCATGGTGGGAAAGAAGCGGGCGCGGCCGGTGGAGGTGCTAGGAGCGGCGTTAGGAGCGTTCCAGGCGTTGGTGGTTGTCGTCCACTCGCCCAGGAATGATAAAGTTAAATCCAAGTGCTGCTTGCTCGGGCGCTGGGACGCGGCGAACGCGGGGAACGCATCGACTCGTGCTAAGTTCTGCTTGGCGAACTGGGTTCCGCTTTGGATGCCGACAGGCCGGTTGCCTTGGGTGCCGGGGGTCTGCGCGATCGGCCCGTTCTTGGTGGGCTGCACGGGGGTATTTTTATTAGTTATAACTGCGGGTAAGTTGGCCACCTGATGAATCTGCTTGTTTTGAATCCGAATGGTGGGCTGCTTGACCACGC
>Ga0105046_10004263_pt1 | contig 22775 bp, 25 predicted proteins | sample MAT03_FD_78385 | JGI IMG/M metagenome (GOLD analysis project Ga0105046, IMG submission 78385) | Freshwater microbial communities from Lake Fryxell liftoff mats and glacier meltwater in Antarctica - MAT-03 (megahit assembly) | ecosystem: Environmental > Aquatic > Freshwater > Ice > Liftoff...
CTGCATGCTCTGGCCAAGGGGTGACCCACCGGCCGCGGCAGTATCGCGCCCGGGTCATAGCAATTCGCGCATCCATGTTTACGAGAGCATAGACGGCCTCGATGAAACATGTTGGAATTCAATTGCATTCCGGGTGGGGCAGGCAACGTGAACCACACCTGCATGGAGTGCAGATCGGCAAGTGTTGCGCTTGGACGAGTGGCATCGCGGCGACCGTCGCGAATCGTCCGGTTGTTTCCTTGTATTTTTTCATCTTGACGTGCATGGGAGGTTTACATGAACTTGACGCTTAGCATCGGCCCTCTGGTCTCATTGATCGCCGGCATCCTGATCCTCGTCGTACCGCGTCTGCTCAACTACATCGTCGCAATCTACCTGATCGTCATCGGCTTGCTGGGACTATTCGGAGCGAGCAATTTCAACTTCATCAAATGACGTCCACGCAAGCATCGCCCTAAGGAACTGTCGGGATGGGCAAGCTCGTTTTTCATTCGATAGTCTGGTCCGCGCTTCTGATCTCCGGTTGCACCGACGACGGGTCGAGCCACTTCACCGCAAGTGTGGTCGACATTGGCGGGGGTCGCAAAATGTACATGGAGTGCGATGGAGTCGGTAGTCCGACCGTGCTGCTCATCTCTGGCAAGGGGAACCGTGCCGATACCTGGAGCACGAATCTCCTGGATCCGCAGAAACCTGAAGCGACCGTGTTTTCCCAGGTCAGCCGGTTCACCCGCGTGTGTGCCTACGACCGACCATTGACCGTTGGCGTCAAGGACGAGCCCAGCCGCAGCGACCCGGTGCCGGAGCCGGTGACGGCGGCCGACGGGGTTGCGGATCTGCATGCGCTGTTGACCACGGCGGCGGTGCAGGGCCCGTATGTAGTCGTCGGACACTCATATGGCGGCCTGATCGGGAGGCTCTATGCGAGCACCTACCCGGAAGCTGTTACCGGTCTCGTCCTGGAAGATGCCCTGTCCGAAGGGTTGTACGACGGAATCACAGCCGAACAGCGGGCGATCCTCGAAACGATCAACTGGATACCAGAACGAATCGACAACGTGCGTTCGTTCGCGCAGGTGACTTCAGCACCTCGGGTCCGCCCGATTCCGATGGCCATTCTGACTGCGGATATCAGCCCCATCAGCGCACAGGATATCGCCGACGGCGTGTTGCCGCCGATCGTGACGGAGCAGTTTGCCGACGCGCTCTGGACGGCTCAAATATCGGCTCAGAACGCTCTCGCCAATCTTTTTCCCAACGCCACACACATCACGAACACCAACAGCCGCCACTACATTCATTACGAACAACCAAAGATCGTAATCGACGCGATCCGTGAGGTCGTCAATGAGGCCCGCACCGCGAGTCCTTAGGGAGAATCCACCCAGGTGTGAAGTGTCAATACGTTGTTTCCGCGAAGCATGAATCCTCCTCAGCCTTCGTCCCCTCGCACGCGGGAATCCGGGGGTCTGCGAAGTGCTCTAGCCAGAAGCCGGTTTTGCGCCCCGTATTGCCGAGCGCGTCATGCGAGGTCAGTACCATCAATATTTTCATGTCGACTACGTTTCCTAGCGAGGTCGGCGTTCAGTCATGCGCTACGCGCACAACCAGTTTGCCGAAATTCCTGCCTTGCAGCAGGCCGATGAACGCTTGCGGTGCGTTCTCCAGTCCATCGACGATGTCTTCGCGGAACTTGATCTCCCCGGCCGTAACCCAACTGCTCATCGGGCGGAGGAACTCGCGAAAGCGATCGCCGTAATCGTCAAAGATGATGAACCCCTGCATCCTGATCCGCTTGGTCAGCAATGCGCGCATCAGCAAACCCAGGCGGTCCGGACCCGGCGGCGGGCTGGTGGCGTTGTAATGGGCGATCAGCCCGCATAGCGGAATGCGCGCGTGCGTATTCAGGAGCGGCATCACGGCATCGAAGACCGTGCCGCCGACGCTCTCGAAATAGATATCGATGCCCTGTCCGCATGCGGTGGCCAACTGCTGTGCAAAGTCGGCGCTGCGATGATCGATGCATGCATCGAAGCCAAGGTCATCGACCACATAGCGACACTTGTCCGCGCCTCCGGCGATGCCGACCACGCGACATCCCTTGATTTTCGCGATCTGTCCCACCACGGCGCCGACTGCGCCGCTCGCCGCGGCCACGACCACGGTTTCGCCGGGCTTCGGCTGGCCGATATCGAGCAGGCCCATGTAGGCGGTGAAGCCGGGCATGCCGAGGACGCCAAGCGCCAGTGACGGATGCGGCATCAGCGGATCGAGCTTGGTGAGGTCATGCCCATCAGAGAGCGCGTATTGCTGCCAGCCGCTATAGCACAGCACCACGTCCCCCCGCTTGTAGTCGGGATGCATCGAAGTCTCGACACGGGACACCGTTCCGCCAACCATGACTCCACCGACCGGCACCGGCGCGGCGTAGGAAGGTGCGTCACTCATCCGGCCACGCATGTAAGGGTCGAGCGACAGGAAAAGCGTGCGCAGCAGAATCTGGCCCGCCGAAGGTGCCGGAACAGCGGCATTTTCGAGGCGGAAAGTGGCAGCCGTCGGCGCGCCGATAGGGCGTGAATCGAGAACGACCCTGCGATTGATGACAGCCATGGCGGACATGATGCTTGCCTCGTCGATTTTCGGAAGCGGTGAACGACCGCGTTGCAGGCACGGGCCTTAAACCGCCGCGCCAAACAACGCGCCCACGCCCGCGGTGATGGCCATGGCCAGGGCGCCCCAGAACGTGACCCGCAACGCGCTGGTCAACACGTCGGCACCGCCAGCATGTGCCGCAGCCACCCCCAACGCGGCCAGAAAGACCAGCGACATCCCCGATACCCAGACGATGAGTCCTTGCGCAGGCGCCAGCGCGACCACCGCAATGGGCAAGACCGCGCCGACCGCGAAGCTCGCTGCTGACGCCGCGGCCGCCTGGATCGGATTGGCGCTCTGCGCTTCCGAAATACCCAACTCGTCGCGGGCATGCGCGCCCAGCGCGTCGTGCAGCATCAATTGTGCGGAAACCTGCTCCGCCAGATCGTGATCGAGCCCGCGACCGACATAGATGGCCGTCAGCTCCCGCCGTTCCGCTTCCGGATCCGCCTCGATCTCCGCGCGCTCGCGCGAAAGATCGGCATTCTCGGTATCGGCCTGCGAGTGCACCGAAACGTATTCGCCGGCGGCCATCGACATGGCGCCGGCCACCAAGCCCGCGATACCGGTCAGGAGGATGCTGCTTTGGGGAGCACTGGCTGCTGCCACACCGACGATCAGGCTGGCGGTGGAGACAATGCCGTCATTGGCCCCCAGCACCGCCGCGCGCAGCCAGCCGATGCGTGCGGTGCGATGTCGTTCGGCGTGGCCGCGCACTGGTTTCCCCGAGAACCGGACCGCGTTGACGGCCGGCATTGCCTGGATGCCGCTCATGCTGCGTGCAACTTGATCCACGCGACATAACGGTCCATCCAACCCTGCAGGAATTTCCTGCTTCCTTCGCCAATGTTACCCGCTTCGTCGAAAAAACCTTCCTTCACCTGAACGAAAGCTTCCGGCTGGCCCAGCGTCGGCATGTCGAGCGTCGCCAGGATGTTGCGCAGGTGCTGTTGCGCCGCCGCGGTGCCGACGGCGCTGGGCGAGGCGCCAATGATGCCCGCCGGCTTGCGCGCCCACGAGTTCTTGCCCGAGGGTCGCGAACCGTGATCGATGGCATTCTTCAATACGCCAGGCACCGAGCGGTTGTATTCCGGGGTGACCAACAACACGCCTTGCGCCGCAGCGAGTTCTTCCTTGAAGCGCAACACCGATGCGGCCTGGTTGGTGTCGTCATCCTGGTTGTACAGGGGCAGGTCGCCGATCGCGGATTGCGTGAACGTGAAGTCGGACGGTCCAAGCCGGACGACTGCATTGGCCAGCTTGCGGTTGTTTGATTCGCGGCGGAGGCTGCCGACGATTACTGCGATCTTGATTGGGGCCACGGTCATCTTTCAGGAGCGATGGAGTGCAGCGCTGGACGCGCGAACATACCCTTCACGCCTCCGGCGGGTGCTGGACATTGCAGCTACGTTGCCTCACGTCGGTCCCTGCTGCATCGACCATGCAGGAAAATTACTTTTGACGCGGTCGCGACAGTGTCGGCTGCACCGCCTGCAGCCGACCCGCGCGCAATTCGACGACAGCTTTGGCCACCGCGCGCGCGACGTTGCGGGACTCCTCCTGCACGGGTTCATCCCGGTCAAGCGCCTCGTGACTGGTGGCATAAGGTTCGTAGTATCCGATGAACCGATCCAGGCGCGACAGTGCGCCGGCGTCGATGAAGCCCATCCAGTCGAGCCATTCCGACAAGCCGCGACGCGAATCTTCGATGCCGGCAACGTCGCCGTGCACGATCAGCCCGTAGGCCCGGCCGGCGAGATGCTGCGGGTAATCCCATCCGGCCATTTCGAGCTCCTTGGCCTTGTCAGGCTTCTTGCCACCGGTCGACGTCGGGTCGGGGTTGCCGCCATCGGCGCACACCAGGCGATCGATCATCAATTTGAGGGGACTCGGACTCTGATACCAATACACCGGCGAAACGATGATCACCGCATGGGCGGCCGTCCAGCGCTCGTAGATATCGGCCATCCAGTCGTTGGTCTGGTTCAGCGCGTGATTGGGGTAACAGCTGCAGGGCCAGTGACACAGCGGCATCGCGGTCGACACGCAACCTTTGCAGGGATGGATTTTCAGTCCGTACTCCGACGTAAGCAGGCTGAGATCGAGCACATCGACGTCCATATCCTCCTGCTCCAGCACGTCACGGGCGAGGCCGAGCAAGCGGAAGGTCTTGGATATTTCACCAGGACAGGTGCCGTCGTTGCGCGCCGACCCGCAGATCAATAGAACGCGAGATTGCACCGTCGGATCGGCGAAGCGAACCTGCGCGTCAGCGAGGCGTTGCTTCGTGGCAACCCATTCGGTTGAAAGCTGATAGTCGGGATCGGCGTAGCCCGGGCCGGCCCGCTGCGTGATGGGCGCCTTGCGGCCCTCGGCGTAGGCGAGCCAGGCAATTTCTTCCAGTCGCGCAATCGACGCCTCTTCGGTTCGGAATGCCGGATCGATGAACGAGGCACGAAACCGGACACTGAATTGCGCACGCTCGAGCGGGGCGGGCGCCTGCCCCTTGCGAATCTCAATCACTTTTGCCTCCGTTATCCGATCCGGTATCGGGCTGACCATCATGCAGGAGGACCAAGAAGTCGCATGGTCGGTCGCGTACGTAACGCGTTGTAAGACAAACGCCTGTTTCAGGGGTCAACGCAGGGTGAGGATCCCCGAAACTGGAGGTGGCGCCACGCTTGGCGTCATTGCAGCGACTGGAGGTACGCATCCGGGCTGCGCACGCGCGAGCACATTGCGGCTGTGGTCGACGCCGTGGCCCCCAAGCCCTTCAATTCTGCTCGTCGCGGCGGCCAGCGATCTCACGCTGGGCGCCGCGCGAACGCGTGAGGCCCGCGTGTTCCACTGGCTGTGCGCACAGTGTGATGGTATTGTGCGCACGTCGCCCTGAGGCAGGGCTTGCCAGTCCTTTCGCCAATTCCGAACCGCCGAATGAAGGCCACCGTACAGACGCCGCGCGAGCGCGCGTACGCCGACATCAAGCGCGCCATCCTCCGGGGCGATTTCATGGCGGGCCAGATGCTGTCGTTGCGCGAGCTCTCCGCACGCGTCGAGTGTCCGATCGCGGGTGTGCGCGATGCCGTGATCCGCCTCGAATGCGACCGCCTGCTGCGCGTCCACCCGCAGCGAGGCATTCAGGTGATGGAAGTGGACCTCGACTTCGTACGCGAGGCCTACCAGTTGCGGCTGATGATCGAGCTCGAAGGTGCGCGGCGCCTCATGGACGAGCCGGACATGGCGGCCATCGACGCACTCGATCGCCGCACCGCGGCGTCCATTGCGGAGCTTGATGGCGCCGGCGACGCGGCTGCGGTAGAGCGCGCGGTGGAAACCGACTGGGCGCTGCACGCGATGGTCGTCGGTTCGATGCGCAGCCAGTTGCTGGCGGATATCTACCGGCAGAATCGCGAGCGGCAACGCCTGATCGGGCGCGTGTATGCATTTCATCCCGCGAAATACGCGCGGTCCGCGTTGCAGGAGCATGTGCCGATCATTGACGCACTGAAGGACCGCGATGGCACGCGCGTCGCCGCGTTGCTGGAGGCGCATATCACGTCCGCAATGCGCCGGCAGATTGGACTGTGATGCTCATGGCCGTACCTCACGTGTTTTTCGGGTGCGTCGATTCCCTCACCCCGACCCTCTCTCGCGATGTGGGAGAGGGAGGAGGGGCGATGGACTTGCCGCTCGCAACGACGCGACCTCAACACTGCCGCGCACGTCCCGACGCGGGCGCGCGTGACGAATATGAACGCTTGACCGGAGGATGCATGAAACGACTTGGCTGGCCATCGGCGCGCGCAGCGCGCATTCGCATCATGGGATTGGCGTTGTGCTGCTGGTGCGCGCTCGCAGTTGCGCAGACATACCCCTCGAAATCAGTTCGCGTGATCGTTCCGTTCGCCGCCGGCGGCACTGCGGATCTGGCGGCGCGAGTCGTGGCGGAGCCGATGACGCAGGCGCTGGGACAACCCCTGGTGATCGAGAACAAACCAGGCGCCGGCGGTACGCTCGGCACCACGGCCGCCGCCAGGGAGCCGGCGGATGGCTACACCATCGTGCTCGGCAGCGTGAGCACACACGCGACGAGTGTCAGTCTCTATCGCGATTTGAAGTACGATCCGCGCCGCGATTTCGTTCCCATCGGCATGATCGCGGAAGTGCCCAATGTCCTGGTGGTCAGCGCGAAGCTCGGCGTCAACAGCGTCGCGGAACTGGTCGCGCTCGCCAGGGCGAAGCCCGGCACACTCAATTTCGGCTCCATCGGCAACGGCACGAGCCAGCACCTGGGTGGCGAGCTCTTCAAGCTCGTCACGTCGACCCAACTGACACACATTCCGTACAAGCAGAACTCGCAGCTGGTCGGCGATCTCATCGGCGGCGAAACGCAGATGATCATCGACAACCTGCCCAACGTGCAGGCGCATATCCAGGCCGGCACGCTGAAGGCGCTCGCGGTCACGACGTTGAAGCGCTCGCCCGCCCTGCCCAACGTGCCCACGATGGTGGAGTTGGGCTATCCCGACTTCGCGATCTCGAGCTGGGTGGCGCTCTACGCGCCGTCAGGCACGCCTCCGGACGTCGTGGCCAGGCTGTCGCGCGAATTGCAGGCAGCGCTGGCCCTGCCGAAGGTGGCCGATCGGCTCACTGCTGCGGGTTTGCAGGTACGTCCGCTCGACGCGGAGCAACTGCGCGGCTTCATGGAGACGGAGATCCCGCGCTGGGCGCGCGTGATCAGTGCATCGGGCGCGCGCATCGATTGATCGCTGGATCCGCGGGCTCGATTCCAGTGCAGGTAACAGCAGCGAGCGCAACGGCAGTGAACGCAACCGCAGCGGATACAACCACAGGGAGAGGGCACTTGCGCAACGATTTCCACGGCATCTATCCGATGCTGTACACGTTCTATGACGAGCATGGTGCGCTGGAGCGGCGTGCCTTCGAACGACAGGTCGAGGCGTGCATCGCCGGCGGCGTGCATGGCCTGGCGCTGCTCGGCATCGTCGGCGAATACAACAAGCTCAACGTGCACGAGAAGATGCAGATCGTGGAATGGACGATGGAGGCGGTCCGCGGCCGCGTTCCGGTCGCCGTCACCGTCAGCGAGCAGAGCGAGCGCGGCCAGATCGACTTCGCGCGGGCGGTGTGCGCGCTGCATCCCGATTGGCTGATCCTGCAGCCGCCCGCGATCCGCAACGTGCCGGAGCGCGAGTTCGTGCGGCTCTTCGGCGCCGTGGCCGACCATGTCGACCTGCCGATCGCCATCCAGAACAATCCGGTGAACCTGGACGTCGTGCTGTCCACCGGCGCGCTCATGGACCTGCATCGCAACCATCCGCACGTGTGCCTGCTGAAGGGGGAGGGACCGATCCTCTACGTGCGGCGATTGATCGAGGAAACGCAAGGTGCGTTCCGCATTTTCAATGGCCGGGGCGGACTGGAGTTGCCCGCGAGCATCCGTGCGGGCTGCGTGGGGCTGATCCCCGCACCGGACGCGGCCGATATTCTCGCGCGCTGCTGGAACCTGCTCACCACCGAAGATGCTGTAGCGCGGTTGCAGGGCCAGCGCCTCCACGCGGACGTGCTGCCCATGCTCACCTACATCATGGCCTCGCCGGAACACATGCTGTGTTACGGGCGACATTTGTTCGCCTCGCGCGCATCCATTGCGCCGGTGCATCCGCGGCATCCGTGCGTGCTGCCGGACGCCTTCGGCCTGGCGATGCTCGAGCATCTCGCCGCCGATCTGCCGGCGATGCCCGGATCGCAGTGACCACGCAGTGACCATCCTAGCGGCATTGCTCGTCGCGGGCATCGGGCTCCTCATCGGCACCGTCGGGCTCGGAGGCTTCCTGATGGTGCCGGTGCTGATGTTCATGGAAGGCGTGACCGTGCGCCAGGCGGTGGTGGTGGCGGCTGTGGCGTTCCTCGCCGCGGGCGTGGCGTCACTCGCCCTGTGGCGGCGCGGCGCACCCGGAGACGCTCGACCCTACCGCGCCTTTCTCGGCGCCGCCGCCCCCGGCGCCATCATCGGCGCGCTCGCGGTCGGCGCGCTGATGGACAGCGTGCTCACCATACTGATCGCCGCGGCGTTTTTGGTGGCAGGCATCGCCGAATGGCTGGGCTGGCCACGCACCGTGCAGGAACGACCAGTGAATATTGCCCAGGCCACCGCCGGCGGCGTGGCCACGGGCTTTGCCTCGGCGCTCACCGGAACCTCCGGGCCGATGGTCGCGATGCCGCTCCTCGCGTGGGCCGGTTTGCCGACCCGCGAGCGCATTGCCCTCGGACAGGTCGCGCAGATTCCGATCGCGTTGGGCGCCACGCTCGCGTTCGCGAGCTTTGGCGAGGTACCGTGGCTGCTTGCCGCATGGTGTAGCGTGGCGCTGTGCATAGGACTGGTAGCCGGCGCCTTCGTCACGCGATCGATGCAAACTTCGTGGCTGCGCCGCGTGGCGGCGGTGCTGATGGTGGGTGCTGCCGCCAGCATGATCGTCAAGCTATGACACCGGGGAATCGCGTGCATGCATCGCGCGCCGACATGAGCTTCACGATTGCCGACGTCACGAGCGTTCGCGTGCATGCGCCGGGCCCGGATTACTGGCGCGGCTTCCTTGCCGCGGGCAAGGACGGCGAACGCGAAGGACGGTTCCAGTTTTCGCCGCCATGGCGCACCGTGTATGCGCGCGAAGTCGAGTCGGCCCTGGTCCGCGTCTGCCTGAGCGACGGCACCGTGGGCTGGGGCGAGGCGACATGTCCGATCGCGCCCGAGGTCATCTGCACGCTGGTGAACGGTTTTGTCGCCGAGCTCGTCGAAGGGCGTGCCTGTACATCGGTCGAGATACTCGTGGACGCGCTCTACGATGCCCAGCGTTGCCGCGGCTACCTGGCCGGGCATTACCAGGACGCCGTGGCCGCGCTCGACATCGCGCTGCACGATGCGCTCGCGCGTCGTGCCGACTGTCCGGTGAGCGCGCTCTTCACCGCGACGCCGCTGCCGGTGCTGCCGTGCTATCTTTCCGGTGCGCGCGCGCCAAGCCGGCCGGAGCGCATCGACCTGTTGCACCTATGGGCGGAAAGCGGATCGCGCGCGGTGAAGATTTTCCTGCGCGGTGCGCTCGCCTCGGACCTGGAGGAGTTCGCTGCCTTGCGCCAGGCGGTGCCGGAGCTCGACTGGTGGTCGGCGGACGCGCTGTGGACCTACGACGATGCGGCGACCGCCACGCGTGCCAAGGCCGAGCTCGGTGCACTGGGTGCGCAATGGCTCGAATGTCCGATGCTGCCGGAGGATCTCGCGGGACATGAGGCCCTGCGTCGCGCGCCGGGTGCGCGCATCGCGCTGGGCGAGCACTTCCGGACCACGTTCCAGGTGACACCGTGGCTCGAGGGCCGCGCCGTCGACGTATTGCAGCCCGATATCGGCCGCACCGGCTTCGTCATGGGCGGCCGGATGTTCGACGCCGCAACCGCACGCGGCGTCGCGGTCACGCCGCACATGGGCGGGGCGCTCGATATCATGCAGGCGGCCACACTGCATTTCGCTGCCGCATGCGGGAGTCCGTTGCCGTGCGAGTTTCAAGGGGGCTTGGCCGGGCGCATGCAGCCGGCGCTGCGCTCACAGTGGAAGCTCGGCGCCAAAGGCTTCGAGCTCCCGGCCCAGTCGGGGCTCGGTGTCGAAGTCGACGAGGATGCATTGCAGGCGTTCATCGTGACGTGAGTACGGACGGCGCGTGCCGGACACGCTCCGGTGCGAAGGTGGATTGAGGCGCACGCCGCTATCGGCCGGCCCCGTGACGGTCCGGACCCGCACGTAAACCACCGCTCACGCCGGTGCTGGCGAACGGTTGCAGTTCGTCGCACGCTGTTAAGATGCACGGCATGGCCGTTTCGGGAATCTCGTGGTCGGGTGTGCTGGTGCGCCTCGTGTTGGCGCTGGTGCTGGTTCTCGCCACCTACAATCCCACCGGCTATTCGTTCTACCACTGGATCGCAACGCCGCCGACCGACGTCACGGCGTTGAAGGCCTTTGCCGGGGTGCTGCTCGCCATCGGCTGGATCGGCTGCCTGCGCACCGCGTATGTGGCGTTCGGTGTACTTGGAGTGCTGCTCGTCGTGGCATTGCTCGCCACCTTCGTCTGGCTCCTCGTCGACATGCGGGTGCTGCAGGCAACAGGCGCGACCGCGTTGACCTGGATTGGCCTCGTCATCTTCGCAATCGTGCTTGGGCTTGGCCTGTCGTGGTCATTGATTCGTGCGCGCGCTACCGGGCAGATCGAGGTTGAATAGGCGGGGTACGTCGAGCAGCGACTTGGGGGCGAGTGACGTGGGTCCGACAGGTACCGGTTGCCGGTTCGCTGCCGCGCTAAGATCGCCGTGATGATGCTCGAGGAGACTGCAATGTGGAACCGTCGATCCGCCTTGCGTGCATTGGCCGCCGTGGGCGCATGCGCGGGGTTGCGTCCGCCGGCCGCCCGCGCGCAAACGCGAGCGATCATGACCCGCCCAATTCCGTCGACCGGCGAGTCATTGCCGGTCGTCGGCCTTGGGACGTGGATCACCTTCAATGTCGGCAGCGACCCCGTCGCGCGGAATGCGTGTGCGGAAGTCATGCGCAATTTCGTGGAGGCGGGCGGCCGGATGATCGACTCCTCGCCGATGTACGGATCGTCGCAGGACGTGATCGGCGATGGCTTGCGCACGACTGGTCTTGCGGGTCGCATTTTCTCGGCAGAGAAGGTGTGGATTTCCTCCGGTGCGCAAGGTCGCGGGCAGATCGAGCAGTCGCGACGCAAATGGCAGGTCGGACGGTTCGACCTGATGCAGGTCCACAACCTTCTTGACTGGCAGGAGCATCTACCCACACTCTTCGCGATGAAGGCCGCGGGCGAGATCCGCTATGTCGGCATCACGACATCGGAGGGCCGTCGCCATCGCGACGTCGAGCAGCTGATGCGAAGCCATCCGCTCGACTTTGTGCAGGTCACGTACAACCCGGCCGATCGCGAGGTCGAGGCGCGGATCCTGCCACTCGCCCGCGATCGCGGCATCGCCGTGATCGTGAATCGGCCGTTTCGAGAAGGCGCGCTTCTTCGTGCGTTGGCGCGACAACCGCTCCCGTCGTGGGCGGCGGAGATCGACTGTACGAGCTGGGCGCAAATCGTGCTGAAATTCATCGTGTCGAACCTTGCCGTGACCTGCGCGATCCCCGCAACGACAAGTGTGGCGCACGTGCGGGAGAACCTGCGCAGCGCATCCGGCCGCCTGCCCGACGCGGCATTGCGGCAGTCGATCGTAGCGGCGGTGGAACGCGTCTGATGCCCGAGTGGTGGACGTACACGCTCTCGGATTTCCTGATGTTCTCGCCGCGGACGTACTACCGCATGGTCGAGCTGTACAACCTCGCGGTGTGGCCGTTGCAGCTCGTTGGCATGGCGATTGGAGCCGCGATCTTCGCGTTGCTCGTTGGCGGACGCGGACCGATGCGCATCATCACGGCTTTACTCGCTGTGTGCTGGCTGTGGATCGCGTGGGCGTTTCATTGGCAGCGCTATGCCGAGATCAACTGGGCAGCGTTGTGGTTCGCGGCGGCGTTTGTGGTGCAGGCGATGCTACTTGTCGTTGCTGCAGTTTCGGCGCGATACGAGATCGCATCCGCACGCGCCGGCGAGCGCAGCTTCGCCGCGCTGCTGGTCGCGCTGATGGTGGTCGGCTATCCGCTGCTGGCGCCGTTGACGGGGCGATCCTGGACGACGGCCGAGACGTTTGGCGCGACTGCCGATCCGACGGCGATCGCCACCATTGCAGTGGCAGCATTGGTGCGTGGGCGCGTCCGTTGGTTGCTGCTCGTTATTCCTGTGTTGTGGTGTGTCGTCGCGGCGGCGACGCTATGGACGATGAATGCGCCAGCGTGGTTAGTCGTTCTGACGGCTGCGGCGATTGCGTTGTGGCCTTCGTTTCGGCGACGGTAAGGTTGCTCGAACACCTGGCTTGCGCCGACCTGGCCTTGGTGCAGGGTGGACTGAGCACCTGCATGGAACTGGTGGCTACCCGCCGGCCCTTCCTGCGCTTTCCGCTGGAGCGGCATTTCGAGCAGTGCATCCACGTCACCAACCGCATGCGCAACTACTGCGCCGAATGCACCGTCCGCTTCAGCGACCTGACAGCCCGGGAGCTGGCCGACAAAAGCGCTGCACACCATGCATGCGCCGGTCACCTACAAGCCGGTGGACGCCGACGGCGCCGCGCGCGCCGCGCGCCAGATACTGGCGGTGATGGAGAACCGCAGCTGGGCGGCAGCGTAGCTGCTGTGCCGACACATCACGCGCTGCAGAAGTCTCCGCCACACCGTGGCCCGAACCGCAGCGATGGCCGGCTCGTCGATCGCGGTGGCCGGGTGGAAGACGATGTCCCCGGCCGGCGTGGACGCGAACATGCCGTCCTGCACCATGCAATGGAAACGCAGGTGGGCATTGAGCGCGGAGCCGACGCGGTGGTGCGTCGCGTGCCGTGGGCGTGGCCAGCAATCTCCTGTCTGGCGATTACAGCGTCGCGCGAGCCGTGTGGCACAGGGTGTACGAATACGTGTTGATGGCAAAGCGAGAGCTGGTGCGGTTCATTCACTAATATCCTGAGTCAGTATTTCGTTGAAAATGTGCGCCGTGCATGCCGCCGGGCACGCAATCAGTCCTCGACAAACGCCTCTTCGCGCTTCTTCCTGATGGTGGGCAGGAGCGCGATGATCACCAGCACGGCGGCCACCCCCAACAGCGTTGCCGACAACCCGCGCGTGAAGAACACGCTCCAGTCGCCGTGGGCGAGCGACAGGGCACGGCGCAGGTTCTCCTCCATCATCGGTCCGAGGATGAATCCCAGCAGCAGCGGCGCGGGCTCGGTGCGTAGCTTGATGAACACATAGCCGATGACGCCGAAGATCCCGACCATCCAGACGTCGAAGGTGTTGTTGTTGGTCGAATACACGCCGATGGCGCAAAACAGCACGATGGCCGGGAACAGCCACCGATACGGCACGTTGAGCAGCTTGATCCACATGCCGATCAGCGGCAGGTTGAGGACGATCAACATCACGTTGCCAAGCCACATCGAGACGATCAGCCCCCAGAACAGCGCGGGGTTGCTGGTCATCACTTGCGGACCGGGCTGGATATTGTGGATGGTCATCGCGCCCACCATCAGCGCCATCACCGCGTTGGCCGGAATGCCAAGCGTCAGCAACGGAATGAACGAGGTCTGTGCCGCCGCGTTGTTGGCGGCCTCGGGCGCAGCGACGCCGCGGATATTGCCCTTGCCGAAGGGCATTTCGCCCTCACGGACCTTGGTCTTCTTCTCGATCGCATAGGCCCCGAAGGCGGCCATCGTCGCCCCGCCGCCAGGCAGGATGCCCAGCACGCAGCCGAGCGCCGTGCCGCGCAGCGCGGCCGGTACCATGCGCTTGAAATCCTGCCGCGTCGGCAGCAAGCCCTTCACCTTGGCCGTCAGCAACACGCGCTGGCTCACCGGCTGGCCCAGGTTGTTGATGATCTCGCCGTAGCCGAAGATGCCCATCGCGATCACGATGAAGCCGATACCATCGGTGAGCTCCGGAATACCAAGGCTGAACCGGGGAATTCCGGTGTTCACGTCGGTCCCTACCAGTCCCAGCAGCAAGCCGAGCATGATCATGCCCACGGCTTTCAACAGCGAACCGGACGCCAGTACCACTGCGCCGACCAGGCCCAACACCATCAACGAGAAGTACTCGGCGGCGCCGAACTTCAACGCCACTTCGATCAGGGGGGCGGAGAACGCCGCCAGCACTAGCGTGCCGACGCAGCCTGCGAACAGCGAGCTCAAGCCGGCCGCGGCCAGGGCCGGGCCCGCCTTACCCTGCCGCGCCATCTGGTAACCGTCAAGACAGGTCACCACCGACGACGTTTCGCCCGGCAAGTTGACGAGGATCGCCGTGGTCGAGCCTCCGTACTGCGCGCCATAGAAGATGCCAGCAAGCATGATCAGCGCCGACACCGGGGGCAACGTGTACGTCGCCGGCAGCAGCATGGCGATGGTCGCCACAGGACCGATCCCCGGCAGCACGCCGACCAGCGTGCCGAGGAAACAGCCGGCGAACGCGTACAGCAGGTTGATCGGCGTTAACGCAACGCTGAGACCGAGCGACAGATTGGCGACGAGGTCCATGGGCTCAGCCGCTCATCCGGCCAGGAATCCGGGCCATACCTGGAACTGCAGTTTCAGCAGCAAGATGAACGCAAGGTAGCTCGCGACCGCGAGCACGCTGGCAAGGATGGCGACCTCCCTGAACTTGAACTCCTGGCTCGCCAGGCTCGCGATGAAGGTCAATGCGTAGATGCCGATGATCATGCCCATCGCGGGCAGCTTGATGCTCGGCAACCCGCCCAGCATGACGCCGATCGCGAGATTGGCCGCGATGATGAAACCCAGCGGTTTCCACGCGAACGCCCCGACCTTTTCGCCGTCCTCCGTTTCGACGACGATGGACCGCAGCGTGACGACGACACCCAATATCGCCATCAGGATGCCGAGCATCAGCGGGAAGTAGCCGGGTCCCATGCGCGCGGCAACGCCGATCTCGAACGACGTCGCGGCCCAGGCGAACGCCACGCCGACCGTCGTGAACATGAGACCCGCGAAAAAGTCCTGCTGGCTCTTGATGCGCATTGCCAAGCACCTCAATGGCTGAGTCGTTGCCCCGGTCAGGAGGCGCCGCGCGTACTGCCGCTGCGGCGCTATCGTGTTTGCAGCAACTGCAGCATGTCGAGCGTCGGCCGCGTGTTGAGACCGTTGGCTGCCGAGATGTAGAACGCCACGTATTTGCCGAGACGGCCACTGCCGCCGGTACACACTACTTTCTCGAAGCGCATGCGCTACCTGTTCCTGGGCTCAAGATGCGATTGGTGCGCCGATGTTGCCGCGCAGGACTGCGGTCACGCGACCACCGGTCGCGCGCCCGATTCGGGTGCGTTCCGGCAGCCAGCTGCTTTCCTGCCCAGCGGCGAAACCACTGACACCCTGCGGGAAGGGTGAGAACTGCGCGCGGACACCAGGCTGCAAACCGGTATCCGCGCCGGTGACGACGCTCAGGGCTTGGGGATACCCAGCGTTTCGGGTGAGATTTTCGCGACGCCCAGTTCCTGCAGCTTCCAGCTCACGGCGCTCTCCATCGCCGACAGTATCTTCATCGACTCGTCGCCGAAAGCGCCGAAGAGATTGAGGTAGATGCGCGCGGCAGTGGCCTTCAACTCGTCGTCCTGCATCGACTTGGCGAAAGCCGCGTCGATACGGTCGGTGACGTTCTTCGGCGTGCCGGCGGGGACCGCGAAACCCAGCCACTGCCGTGCCGGCATCTTGGCGATGTCCGGGAATTTTTCGCCGACGGCGGGAATCGTCATCTGCGGCGAAAACACGAACGGCGTCATCTCCACCATGCCCAGCGAGCGCAGGCGGCCACCTTTGATGTATTCGGCTTGTTCAGAGATCGACGATATCACTGCGTCGCCATCGCCGGAAAGTACCGCCACCATCGCCGGCGCGCTGCCGGCATAGGGCACGTAATTGAGCTGAATCTTCGCCGCATCCGACAGCGCCATCGCCTTCAGGTGCCACACGCAGCCGATCGGGCAGTGGGTGATGTTGACCTTGCCGGGATTGGCCTTGGCCGCCTTGACGAGGTCGTCCACGGTCTTGTACGGCGAGTCCGCTTTTACCGCCAGCGAGGCGGGCGCGCCAGCGACCATGTACCAGCGCCAGTCCTTGGTCTTGGTTTGATGGAAACCCATCACCGCGGTGTTCTGCATGGCCTCGGAAGCGCCCAGCCAGTTGTAACCGTCGTGGGGCTTCGACCAGACGTAGTTCATCGCCACAGCGCCGCCGCCGCCGGTGCGGTTGGCGACGATGATCGAACCGCCCAGCTCCTTCTCCATTGCCTTGCTGATCAGCCGGTTCACGGTGTCGGTGCCGCCGCCGGCGGACGCCCACACCGAATTTTCGATCACCTTGTTGGGATACTGCTGCGCGAGCGCCGGAGAACCGACGGCGGCGAGGTAAGTCGCCGAGAACAGGAAAGCCAATGTGGAAATACGCGTCATGGTGTGGACTCCTCCTAAGTTTTCAGCGTCTCTGCAGACGTATTTTTCATTGTAGGAGCCGTTGCGACGCTGTGAAACGAAATTTAACCATCACCTTCCGACCCTGTCAACTCTAACGCGACACATAGCGCGTGGGCGCGACCACGGGCGCGCCCGCCGCATCGAGGTCGATCCAACGCTGCTCAAAATTCGAGCGATAGATGGCATCCTCGATGTCAACGTTGCGCAGGTATTCGCGCGCAGTATTCTCGACCGGTGCGCCATCGCGCAGATGGGCGATGACATGCGCTTGCAACGCGTACACGCAGTCGCCCGAGTAGCCACGATCCTTCCATTGATACGGATGCGGCACCTCGTCACCGCCATGCGGCTTGACCCACAGCCCGCCGTCGCCGTCGAGTCGGATCGTGCCCAAGAGCCCCTCGACCTGCAACGCGCCCATCGTCAGCCGCGGATTGCGGGCGGGGAAATCGGCCAGGCGGTTGCCGTCGAGCAGCCCCGTCGCCGCGGCGAAGTCGAACACCACGTAGCCCGCGTCTTCCCCCGCGATATGCGGATTGAGGCGGCGCAGGCGGGCGAACACGCCGGTGACTTCGCCGACCAGGAAGCGGAACACGTCGACCATATGGATGCCGGTTTCGTGAATGAGGAAGCGCGGCATCTGCTGAAAGTAGGGCTGGCGCGCGAGGTAGGCTTGCGCTCCCTGCCCGTCGCCGGGCCGCATGCGGAACGCCACCGAGTGGACCGCACCGATGCGTCCGGCGTCGAGCAGTCGCCGGGTCTCGCGGAACCATGGCTTGAAGCGCCAATTCTCGTGCGCGACCAGCAGCGAGCCGGCCGCTTCCGCGGTAGCGACGAGCGCGCGCGCCGCGTCGAGCGAGGGTGCGAGCGGCTTCTGGCAGATCGCCGGAATTCCGCGCTGCGCGGCGAGCATCACGAACTCCTGGTGACTCTCCGGCGTGGTGATGATGTCAACCAGGTCGGGCTTGACCTCGTCCAGCATCCGCGCCGCGTCGAGGTAGGTGCGGCGGACACCGTAGCGCTGCGCGACTTCGCGTAGCTTTGCTTCGTTGCGGCGCGTACAGACGGCTTCCAGCATCACGCCGGGAATACGGCTCCACGCGTCATAGTGATACTGACTGAAATATCCGGTGCCAATTACCGCGACCCTGATCGTCATGCCCGTTCCTCCGCATGAAGCCACGATTCCATGCTGCGTCTCACGATTCCGGCTCCGAGGTCGCATTGAGCGGCTGCCGTCGAGTCAGCTTCGGTGCAAATGATAAACGAGCCGATACTGGTCAAGGATTGGCGACACGCCGAGCAGCGGTATCAGATGCCGCGCGATGGCGTCAGTCAGCCGGTCGATGTCGCTGCCTTCGACCAGGATCGCCTGCCCGACGACATTGTCGGCGGCACCGCGCAGCTTCTTCTCTTCTGTGCGCAGCGTCGAGACCACGCTGTCCGTGGTCCACATTTCGACCCGCAGCACGCCGGGGGCCTGCGCCAACACGTCCATCTGCGGCACGCCGAACGTACGCGCCGCATCCGGCGCCTTGCCGGGTAGACGCAGCGTGACCAACAGGCCGCCGTCGGCGGCGCCCGCGCCGGCGGCGAAACGGAACACGGCGCGCGTGGTGTTGCGGTAGCGCGGCATCAGCGCCCGCGTCCATTCGGTCGGGTGGTTGAGCGCGTGCAGATACGCGGGTGAGGCCAGCACGTCGCCATTGGTCACGTCGTAGCGCGAGAAGTAGCGCGGACCGTCGTCGAGGTTGAGGTAACGCCGAGCACGGTGAAAGCCTTGAATGCCGACGCGCTCAGGATGATGCTGCCGGTCGTACCAGTCGTCGAACATGGGTTCGTACGATGTCTCAACGTCATGCCAAATGGCAAGCAGCCCCTGGGTGCTGCGGTTTGGGGACGGGGACTGCGGTGCTGAGGGAGTGGCCAGGTGTTCGTTCATTGGCGGAGGGTTGTGCGGTCGGGCTCGATGTATGTCGATACGATTCTACATTGTCGGTTGACATGCGACTATGTGAATAAAAATAAAAGACCAACACGATCCTTTGAAGCGGCTGCGCTTCTCATCGTGGTCCCGGTCTTCACCACACCTCGTTACTTTTCACGGAGAGGAAATTCAACCCAGAGAGTCGGGTATTTCGGGTTTGGTGATGCTGGCGCAGCGCAGCGGTGGTTCAGCGGCAGATGGCGCCGGGAGGGTGGATGCCACGGCCTGGGCGGCGCGTTCGGCGGCGCGGGGTCAATGATCCGGTGGTGCTCGGGAGGTCGATTGCGCAATCGACAGTGATCGCTCCGTAGGCGGGGCTTCACCGTCGCATGACGCCGCGCGAGGCTGAAGCCTCGCCTACGGGATGGACGGATCGCGCGAGGCTGAAGCCTCGCCTACGGGATGGACGGATCGCGCGATGCCGAAGTAACTCGCGGCAGTGGCGCCCAATACTGCGGCCCGTTGCTCTGCGCTCAACGGTAGCGAATTCACCTGTGCAACGATGGCGTCTTCCTGATCCCATCCTGCGAAATTGGTGCCGAGCATCACGCGCGACGGGCCTTCGCTTGCGATCAGGAACTGCATCGCGGCAGGCGTGCCGACGAGGCAGTCAAATGAGAGTTGCGCCCACAATTCGTCAAACGGCCGCTCGCGCAACGCCTTGCCCCACTGCCGTCTCCCCAACGCCGTGGCCATCCGGCCACGCAGGTAGGGCGCGGTGCCACCACCGTGCGGAATGTGCACCCGCAGTCGCGGATGCCTTGCCAGCACGCCGCCGTAGATCATGTGGGCCACCGCCGCGGTCTCGTCGTGCGCAAACCCGATGACGATGTCGAGGTCCCACTGGCGCGAACCCTGTTGATTCACGGTCGCGCGTTCGACATCGACGGGTGCTGGATGCACCACCACCGGCACGTTCAACGCCGCGTGCGCCGACCATATGGCATCAAGGCGCGGATCGCTCAACGCAATGCCGGCGAAGTCGCTGCCGATATACGAACCACGTAAATCCAGGTCGCGGACTGCGCGCTCGAGTTCGCGCACCGCGCGCTCCGGGTCCTGCATCGGCAATTGCGCAAGCGCCGAAAAGCGATCGGGATGGCGACGAACGATGGCGGCCATCGCATCGTTCTGGGCGTGGCAGAAGCGCTCGCCATCGGCGACCGGCTGCGCATAGAAATACGTGAGTGGATTGGGTGACAGGATCTGGTGATCGATCCCCATCCGGTCCATCAGTGCCAGTCGCTTCGGCACATCGGAAAACGGCGAGTCGGCGAACGGCACGCCGCGCAGCACGTAGTCGCCGGAGCGAAAAAAAGTCACGCCATCCGCGACGCCCATTTCCGGGCCGGCGGCCCCCGCCACGCCCATCACCTCGGGACACAGGTTGTGGGCGTGCACGTCGATCGTGCGCACGGCGGACGCTACTCGGGCTGCACGTTAGCGTCGCGGGCTACCTTGGCCCACTTGGTCTGCTCGGCGCGCAGATACGTATCAAACTGCGCCGGCGTATCGGTGGCTGCCTGGAAGCCTTGCGCCGCAAGCTTCTCGCGTACATCGGGGGCGGCCATGGCCTTCGCGATTTCCGCGGCAAGTTTGTTGACGATTGCCGGCGGCGTGCCCTTGGGACCGTACATCCCCATCCAGCCCACGGCCTCGTAACCCGGGAGCCCCGCTTCCGCGGCAGTGGGTACATCGGGCATGGCCGCCAGGCGCGTGGTACCGGTGGTGGCCAGCGCGCGCAACCTGCCCGCCTTGACGTTGGGGATGACGGTATTGTCGAAGGCGACCTGCACCTGGTTGCCGAGAAGATCGGTGACCATTGGCGCGCTGCCCTTGTACGGGATGTGATTGATCTTGACGCCGGCCATCGTGTTGAAGAGTTCCCCCGCGAGATGTGGCGTGGTGCCGTTGCCCGATGACCCGAAGTTGAGCTTGTCCGGATTGGCCTTCGCGTAGGCGATCAATTCGGCGAGCGTCCTGGCGGGCACCAGCGGGTTCACGGTAATGAAGTAGGGCGTGAGCGCCACCAGCGACACCGGGGCGAAGTCGGCGACGGGATCGTAAGGCATCTTCTTGTAGACCGAAGGCGCGATCGCGTGGCTGCTGACCGTACCCAGCACAAAGGTGTAACCGTCCGGTGCGCCCTTGGCCACGGTGTCGGCACCGATGAGGCCACCGGCGCCGGCTTTGTTCTCGATCACCACCGGTTGCCCCAGTGATGCGGTCAGCTTCTCGGCGAGCATGCGGCCGACGATGTCGACCGCGCCGCCGGCCGGATAGGCCACGACGAGCTTCACGGGCCTGGTGGGCCATTCCTGGGCATGAACGGGAAGCGCGAATGCGGTGAGGAACAGGCAAGCGATAGATGGAATTTTTGTCATGGGAGGGGCAAAGGTCGATATGGAAATCAGCGAACCTCGATGTTAGCAGCAGCACGGCCCAGGCGTAGCGGGCAGCCCGGCGGGAACACTACGAAGCTCGCGTGCCTTAGGCGGTCCACTCAACGGCTCGTCGCGCGCCCGGCCCGGGCACGCCCGCGTCGGCGCCGCCCCGGCCTCGCGCAGTGCCCGCAACACTTCACATTCCATTCATGATGATCTCCAGGAAACGGCCCGAACCCTTCGAGCCGCACTGGACCGATGCGCAATCCGCCAGCCGATGGACATGCGGACGCCGGCTATTTTGTCGACAACTGCCGGATGGCGCCGGCCCAATCCTCGACATGATGCGCGGCAACCAGTTTGCCGTTCTGCACCGTATGGATGTCGATCGTCATGATCCGGAAATTCTTGCCCGACGGCGGCACACCGAACAGTGGACCCACCGGGGTGCCGCTGGCCTCGCTGCGGACGATGACCCGGTTGCCATCGATGAACACTTCCTTGATGTCCCACGACAGATCGGGGATCAGCTTGCCGAACCCCGCCACCTGGGCGACGAATTCATCGCGGTTCTTGAACACTCCTTCGCCCGAATACGAACGCCAATCCGGAGCGATGGCGGCCTCGGTCAGCGCCTTCAGATCCTTGGTAGCCGGCTTGTTCAGCATGTCGTAGAACGGCGCGATCACACGTCGCCCCTGCTCGGCCGTCAACGGCGCAGCCGTTTGCGCAAGGGTAACGGGGCTGGCCAGCAGGGCCGCACCGGCAAAGAGACCATTCAGCAAGGGATGTCGGAAGAAAGTGAATTGGATCATGGCTCGCGCCTCCTGTCGGGTGGGCCAGCCCACGATGTGTGGCTGGGTGGTAACTTTCGCCGTTCGGCACCGGATCCGACAGGTAATTTCTCGACGGCCGATGGTAAATATCGGACAATTTGGCGATGCGTGCGGCGTCGACCTCAACGATCGAGCAGGTGAGGTGGCAACCACCCCGCGGATATCCACTCGAATTCGAGGTGCTGTCGATCCAGGATCTGCGCCGTCGCGGTTCGCCCGCCCACTTTGCGCGGCCCCAGCGCGTGGAATTTCATGTGCTCACCGCCGTCACGCGCGGCACGTGCACGCACATGATCGATTTCACGATGCACGAATGTCGCGCTGGAACGTGGCTCATCTTGAGTCCCGGGCAAATGCAGCAGTACGACTTCGCGCGGCCCTGGAACGGCTGGGCAATCGTCTTTCGTCCGGAACGATTGCTGCCACAGCGCAAGAATGCCCTGGTGACCGAAAGCACCATCGCAGGTCAGCTTGCCGGATTGCCTGGCGCCATGTATCTGGCGGCCAACGAGCATGCGTTGTGTACGCGCATCGTGCGCCAGATGCAGGCCGATGCTGCATCGTCGGCGGCGGTGGCGGACCGCAATGCGCTGATGCAATATCAGGTCTACCAACTGCTGCTGCGCCTCAATCTTGCGCATGCCCGGCAGGGGGCCGGCAGCGTGGCCACGTCGGCCAGCGTGCAGCGCGTGCATGCGTTGCGGCACGCAATGGAACGGGACTTACGGCGGCACCACCACGTGCGGCACTATGCGGCGCTGCTCGGCTGCAC
>Ga0105046_10004264_pt1 | contig 22772 bp, 13 predicted proteins | sample MAT03_FD_78385 | JGI IMG/M metagenome (GOLD analysis project Ga0105046, IMG submission 78385) | Freshwater microbial communities from Lake Fryxell liftoff mats and glacier meltwater in Antarctica - MAT-03 (megahit assembly) | ecosystem: Environmental > Aquatic > Freshwater > Ice > Liftoff...
TGACAGGGGATCTTTTGTTAAGCCTAATTTTGAAAATTTAGATAATATTGAAGGTTCTCCTGATTTATATTGTAATAAGAATGATCAACGATGCAAAAATTTGTATAATTCCTTGAAGCATCTTTTTGATAAGCCTTAAAGGTTAAATTTTTTAGACTGGATTTCTACGCCCGTGCTTCGCCAAGGCTACGCAGGGCTCAAAATGACATTTTTTTATTTTTAGCCAACAATTTTCATAATTCTTTCTGCTATTCTCTTTTCACCCAATAAGGTGATAATGTCTTTCAAGGCAGGTCCTTTCGCTGAACCTGAAATTATAATACGCATTATCGTAAAAAACAGTTTGGGGTTGATTCCCAAAATTTGCGCATCCTTTTTGGTGATTGCAAGGAAATCTTCGTGGTTACTTAATAATGGAAGGTGTTTTTTTAGAAGAGCAAAAAATTGTTCTTGTAATTCTGCAGGAACATGTTCACGAATAGTGTCATGAGTGATTGTTGGCTCAACACAATAAAAATGTAATGCAGGAACACTATCATGCAAGGTAACTAGCTCTGATTTAACAACTTCTAATAAACTTTTTAAAGCTTGATCGGTATATTCTTGTAATTGAGGATACGATTTGAAAATTATTGGTTTGAGTAGCTCTAATAACGTAGAAATGTCATAGCGTTGAATCCAATGTTGATTGACCCACCGTAATTTTTCAACGTCATATTTTATATTTCGCGTTGGCTTTATTGCATCAAAATTTAAGGTATTAATCAGCGTTGGCACATCCATAATTTCTTGCGTGAATGAGCCACCTAAAATAGCTAAATAATTAATAATAGCTTCGGGTAAAAAACCTTCATTTCTTAAATCAGCTAGAGCAAAACCAAAATCACGTTTTGATAATTTTTTGCCATCAACGTTACAAAGAATAGGCAAATGCCAAAACAATGGCGCTTGTTTGCCAAAAGTAGTAAACAATAAAACTTGGTTTGCCGTATTGGAAAGATGATCTTCACCACGAAGCACATGGGTAATATTCATAAGCATGTCATCAACACAATTAGCAAACAAGAAGGTAAATGAACCATCAGAGCGACTGACGGGAAAATCGGAAAAATGATTTAAATCAAATTTAATGATGCCGTGAGCAAGATCATTTACTTCTACAATGTGATCATCGGGAATTTTGAATCGCCAAATATACGGCGTTCCCTTAGTTAATTGTTCTTCAATAGCACTTTGTGATAAATGCAAGCAGGTTCGATCGTAACGTGGGGCACTATGCAAAGCCAATGCCCGCTCTCGTTTTCTTTCAAGTTCTTGGGTTGAACAAAAACAGCGATAAACGCTTTGTTTTTCTTGGAGGATTTCTAGTTGTTTTTGATATAATTCAGACCTTTGTGATTGAAAATAAGGGGCATAGGGACCACCATTTTTTGGGCCTTCGTTGAATGAAAAATCTAGCCACGCAAGATCGTCTTGTAATCGAACAGCATTAGGATCAAAATTTCTATCTGGATCGGTGTCTTCAATGCGCAAAATGCAACTGCCTTTTTTTTGCTGAGCAAAAAGGTAATTTAATAATGCGGTGCGAACATTACCTAAATGCATAATGCCTGTTGGCGAGGGAGCAAATCTAACGCGAATTGAAGAGTCTTTACTCATTGTTGATCCTTTAAAAAAAAGAATTATTCAAATATTGCTCTTAGTTTACTCTAGGAGTATGGTGATCGTCTAGTGAATACGTTCAAAAAAGGTAGTATTTAAAAAATATTCAGGTAAATAACTGTTGATCTCGTCCTCATGGTAATTGAAAAAAATCATCGATTTTTAAGAGCTTGTTCAGTTGAAAATTTACTTGTTGTTATATTTTAATTTCAACTTTATTATGGCACATCTAAACATCGCAAGTCAAAGATAACTGCTTTCTTAGCCGTAGAAGTTTTTGACATTATTAAAAGTGATTTGTTAGCTTCTTGCAGAGAGTATAAAGACCCCCAGTAAAAAAGGAGAATAGTCGTGGTCCAATGTTTGAGAATTTTTATTTCAATTGTATTTCCAAAAAAACTGTTACACACTATTTATGAAAAAGCGAAGGAATTAGATTTAGAAGGAACGGTACAAACCACCCAGCATGAAAAGTACTCAGATGTTAGGATTGTAATTTGTGGTTCCAAGAAATCGATTGATAGTTTCATAGATTTTTTTCATGTAGAAATTGCAGATAAAACTTTTTCTCCTGCTGAAATTGAACCTTTTATTAAAGATCGTGATTTTAGGGGAGTTTTTAGAATTATAGAATAACTCGTCAAAAAATTTTGTGCGTATTTTGAATCAGTATTCTGCTCATAATTATTTATGTATGGTAAACTAGCTCCAACATAATTTGTACATGTGCAGTAGGATTAGAGTGACTGACAGAATACGCATTTTCCTTTTTTTAATATTTTTTTCTTGTTGGTTTTGTTTAAAATCTTTTGCTCAAGTGAAAGATTCTAAGCAAGCAAAGGTGACTATAGATTTTTTACAGGATGAAATTTCATATAATGAGCTTTTAGCCGAGATTCCTTGTCCTTTTATTGTTGATTCAGTGCATTTTAAGAGTGATGTGTACGTTGACCAACACGAATTTTCGTATTTAATTCCACTTGAGCCTGGTGCAGTTGTTTGCACTGAAAATTTAGTTAAGGCATGTTCGTTTCTTGCAAAAAAAAATAAATTTTCTGCTGTTGATATTATTTTGCAAGAAGATGAATTTCATAAGAACCATCTTTTTTTTGAATGTCGAAGTATGTGGACTTTTCTTGCTCTGAAGTTAGGGGGTATGCTTCATGGCATTGAGAATTATCGTTATTATTATTTTATCGAGCCTGGAGAAATTTTTAATTACACTAAACACAAACATTCATTAAAAAAATTTAAAGATGTTTTTAAGCAAGAAGGTTTTTTGCAGGGAAATGTTATTGATTATTTTGAATTTGATGTCAAAACAAAAACAATAACTACGATAATTACGTTTGATAAAGGTCATTGTTATACAATTAATGGAGTAAACTTTTTGTTGCATCATGATGACCAATCAGAAACAAAAAAAATTTCTGTACTAACAAAAAAAATACATGAACGGTTTTCTTTTTTGTTGCAAGGTTACTATTGCTCCCAGGAACTATTAAATGAAAAAGCCGCTAATTTAAACAAATATCTGACAAAAAAAGGGTTTTTAAATACAAAAATAGTGTTGAAGGAAATTATCAACCATGAAGCACATACAGTAAATTTGCACTTTGATATTTATTTGCCACACAAAAAAAACTTTGTCTTTTTTGGTAATCATTTTTTTTCTAATCAACAACTTCTTGATACGATTTTGGCTTTTGGCCGTTCAGCAGAGCTATTACCTGAATCACTCATAAGCGAAGAAATAGTGCGCTTGTATGCAAAGAAGGGGTTTAGATTTGTTGAAGTAGATGTTAAGCATGAACAACAAAGAAAGTTTTTTTTAATTAAAGAGGGACCAAGAGTTGTTTTAAAAAACGTTATTTTGCATGGATCAACTATGGATGTTGCCTTGATGAATTCATTTTTTAAACCGTGCATTAAAGCTCGTTATTGTGATGAGGATTTAATGCAACAAGCTTTGTATGAGCTCATTGCTTGGTACCAAAAAGAAGGTTTCTGGGATGCTGATATAACAAAACAAGAATATACTCTTCTTGATAACAAAGCGGTGCAAATGCACATTACCATAAAAGAAGGAAAACGACGTTTTTTGCGTTCCATGAAACTAGCCTCAGATCTTGTGATAGATAATAAAATTCTTTTGGAGGCATTTGAGAACGTGCCGCAATCGGTGCCATTTGATATGCGCACGTTGCAAGAACAACGGCAGGTGTTGCAGAAATATTATCATAAACAAGGCATGCTTTACGCTCAAATTAAGCCTGAAATTTTTGATGAGATGAATAATGTGGATGTTGTGTGGACCGTTACAGGCAATCAAAGAGTTGTGAAGTTTGGTAAAATTATTTTGCAAGGAAGCACAACATTTCCTTTTGAAAATGTAAAAAGAGAGTTGGCATTTTCTCAAGGTGATATTTGGTCCCAAGAAAAGCTAGAAAAGTCATTGCAAAATTTACGTCGTTTAGGAATTTTTGAAAAAATACATTTGTATCCGTATAATTTTTTAAATAATTTGGATGAACAAGATGTTGTATTAAAATTAGTTGAAGACGATCCTTTTGAGATTCGAACACGTATAGGATTTCAACAAGTAAGCAGAAATTTAACCTTTAGGAGCGGGAGCACTTACAAGCTTGGTGGTTCTGTAGTATATCGAAATCCTTTTAATGCGGGTGATAGCATTATAATTGATACTGATTTTACTCGATTTTATCGTAATGTTTCCATGGTTTATCAGCGACCTTGGCTTTTTTCTCAGCCAATTACAACCGTGGTGAAAGGCTATAGTAATAAGTATATTCAACCAGTTTTTATTGGCAGCGATAAACCGCTTTATCAGGCAATTCAACAAGGATTTTTATTGGGGTTGAGTCGTTCTTGGTTGCATTGCGATCTTGGGGTGCAGGGTGGTTTGGAGGTTATGGAAACAAACCATTTATCATCACGCTTGGCTCGTGCGATAAATTTTGAGCCTGCTTTGATTGATAGAAAAATCCCTTATTTGTACACAGAACCAAGTATGGTCATTGATTATCTTGATAACCAAGTTAATCCTACGCAGGGCACGCTTACGGCAATTTCTTGCAAGGCCATGGTGCCAACCAATAAAAAAGTTCCCTATTTTGTTAAAATTGTCTGTGAGCAATCAGTCTTTTTTCCTATTTTGCCCATCGTTCTTGCCTTTCGGATCAGGTTTGGCCATATTTTCAATCAAGAATTTTCAACGATTATGCCTCCTGAACGTTTTTATTTAGGCGGTCAGAATTCAATTAGAAGTTATGAGCCAAATCAAGGACCTCCCTTGGGTCTTTATTTTACTAAAAAGGGAAAACCAAGGTTAGTTCCTCAAGGAGGTAAGTCTATGATTAACGCTAATGCTGAATGTAGATTTCCTTTGTTTTGGAGTTTAGGAGGGGTGTTCTTTCAAGATGTGGGTATGTTAGTTGAAAAATCATTAACTCAAATTCTGGGGGGGCATTTATTAACCGCCACAGGTTTTGGTTTGCGTTATTATACCCCTGTTGGGCCTTTGCGTTTTGACATTGGTTGGAAATGGAAGAAGTATTTTCCTGAAGAATGTGGCTTTGCCTGGTTTTTGACCTTAGGCCACCCATTTTAGGTGTTTGTTTTTATTCAAAATGAAATTTGTTTCCCTGTTTTTTTGCTTTATTTTTGAAAAAACTTTATAGTAAAAAATAGAGATATTTAATGGTAAAAATAATATTTTTTTATAGGGAATTTGGAGTTATGGAAAAAGAATTAAATAATTGTCATAATCATGGCCATGAACATCACCATGATCATAGTATTATTGGTGAACTTTTGCATCATTTACCGTATGCAATTTTTTCAGTTGCATTGGGATTAATTATTTTGAGTTTTCTGGACGGTTTTGGATTAAGTGATGGCCACGGAGAAATCGTACACGGTGATCATCGTCATGCGGCAAACGGTGCGCACCTTCTCTTTCATAGTTTTCATTTTTTGCATATTATTTTTGCTATGACCGGTTCATTGATAATGTTTTCACGGTTTTCCACTAATTTATTTAAGGGTATAGTCGTTTCGTTAGTTTCATCGATGTTCTTTTGCACCTTGTCAGATGTTATTTTACCCTATTTTGCGGGGATGATGTTGGGTGTGCACATGCATTTTCACCTTTGTTTTTATTCTGAGTTGCATAATATTATTCCATTTTATGCTATCGGCCTTTTGAATGGCATTGTGATGAGTAAGCATTCATCTTCGTTAAAAACTTTTTATTCAGTTGGTTCGCATTTCAGCCATATCTTGATAAGTTCTTTAGCTTCTTTGTTTTATCTAGTTTCTGAAGGATTTAGCAATTGGTATCCTCAAATGGGGTTGTTATATATCTTTTTGATTGTAGCAGTTGTGGTCCCATGCACCTTGGCAGATGTTGTTGTTCCTATGTTCTTTGCAAAATCGAGAAAAAATAATGAAAAGTATAAGGCTCGAGAATATCAAGAAGTCCTATAACGGGGACGTGATTCTTGAAAATCTAAATCTTACTATTCCTGCGGGACAATTTTTTGCCCTTTTAGGGCCAAGCGGTTGTGGAAAAACAACGGTGCTACGTTTAATTGGCGGATTTGAAGAAGTTAATGAAGGTGATATATTTTTAGGTGAAGAAAATATTACTCATTTGCCCAGCAATAAGCGGCATATAAATACTGTTTTTCAAAATTATGCTCTTTTTCCTCATCTTAATGTTTTTGATAATGTAGCCTATAGCCAAAAGATTAAAGGTCTTTCTCGAGAAGTTATTGCCCAAAAAGTAAATAAAGTACTTAAAACCGTCCACCTGGAACATCACAAAAATAAGTTTATTAATCAACTTTCTGGTGGGCAAAAACAACGTGTTGCTCTTGCAAGAGCAATCATTAATGAGCCAGATGTTTTATTGTTAGATGAACCACTTACCGCCTTAGATTTGAAATTACGCGAGAAGGTGCTCATTGAACTTATTGATTTGCAAAGTAAATTACAAACAACTTTTGTGTATGTCACGCATGATCAATTTGAGGCGCTTACGGTGGCTGATCAAATGGCAATCATGAATCAAGATGGTCAGATTGAACAAATTGGCACGCCAAAAGAAATTTATGAATTTCCCGTTTCTATTTTTGTTGCAAAATTCGTTGGAACAACCAATATACTTAAAGGGATTTTTCACAACGGTTCTACGCCACAAATTGAATTGCCTGGTCTAGGCTTTTTTCAACTAGCAGTTCCTGAAAATAAAGAACTTGTTGAAGGAAAATCTATTTATATTAGTTTGAGGCCTGAGAAAATTTGGATCAGCATACCAGAAACTCCTGGATTTTCGAATCATCTTACGGGTGTTGTTGAGTCAATTGTCTATCAAGGAAGATCAACGCAATATAATGTGCGTTTAAAAAATGATCATTTATTAAGTATTTTTGAGCAAAATGAAGAACACTTTCCTCGTCAAGTGATTGATTATGGTTCAACGGTAAATGTATATTGGCAAAAAGAAAATGCGGTGTTGTTAGAGAAATGAACAATTCATCTTTTTTTAAAGCAGTTCCTGCTTTATTGTGGCAATTTTTATTTTTTTATATTCCTCTTTTATTTGTTGTTGTGCTCAGTTTTACTGATGGAACAACGTCAGGTTTCACGTTAAAAAACTATGCTCTTTTGTTTGATTCAGTGTATGGTTCAATTGTTTTGCGTTCGTTAATCCTTGCTTTTTTAACGGCAACACTTTGCCTGTTGATCGGTTATCCTCTTGCCTATTTTATTGCCTTAAAAAAGCGCTCTTTAAAAAATGTTTTTTTGTTTTTTATTATTTTGCCTTTTTGGACAAATTTGTTGGTGTTGACTTATGCATGGTTTTTTATTTTAGACAGAGATGGTTTATTGAATTCACTCTTAATGAATATCGGGGTTATTAACGAGCCTCTTGCGTTGATTAATAATTTTTTTGCAATAATGATCGTCATGTTTTATTGTTATCTGCCATTCATGATTATGCCGTTGTTTAGTGTGTTAGAAAAATTCGATTTAAATTTGATTGAAGCTTCAAAAGATCTTGGCGCAAATCAATGGCAAACTCTATGGAATGTTATTATTCCGATTACCATGCCCGGCATTAAAGCCGGTTTTTTGCTTGTTTTTGTTCCTGCTTTTGGTGAATTTGTGATTCCGCTTCTTGTTGGTGGTGATAAATATATGTTTGTTGGCACGCTCATTTCACATTATTTTTTAATTGGACAAAATAAATTTGCTGGTTCAGCTTTTACGGTGTTGAGTAGTTGCGTTTTATTTGTTGTTGTGTTTTTTGTTAGCATATTCGTGCAAAAACTTTTTCCTTCTCACAGGGAGATTAGGGAGACTGAATTATGAATTTTCTTAAAAAAATGGCTCTTCCAATGTTTGTTTTTCTGGTCTTTGCTTTTCTCTATCTTCCCATTATTGTTTTGATTGTTTTTTCTTGTAACAAAATCGCATTTCCTTATCGTTGGGCAGGATTTTCCTTGGAATGGTATCGAGAATTATTAGAATCAACCGAGATTTGGCATGCGGTAAAAAATTCGTTGATTGTAGCACTGAGTGCTGTTTTTTTGTCATTAACTATGGGGCTTACGTTCATATTTTATACTGCACGGACAAAATATGAAAAAGTAATTCCTTTTTTTTATGGGAATTTAGTTTTTCCAGAAATAATTTTGGCAGTAAGTTTGTTAGCTTTGTTTACTTTTTTTGCAATACCAACCGGGTTACTAGCTTTGATTGCTGCACACACCGTGTTAGCCTTTGGGTTTGTTGTCCCTATACTTGCTGCCCGATTTCAAGAACTTGATTATAGCATTATTGAGGCTTCTTTAGACCTTGGCGCATCACTTAATCAAACATTTATAAGAATTGTGATCCCTCTTTTATTGCCAGCATTGGTTGCTGCTGGTTTATTAGTTTTTGTTATTTCTTTTGATGATTTTTTGTTAGCGTTTTTTTGTGCGGGAACTTCTGCGCAAACATTGCCACTGTATATTTTTGCACTTATTCGTACTGGTATTTCTCCGGTTATTAATGCGCTTTCGACATTGTTGTTGGTGGTAAGTAGTGTTGGCGTGCTTATATTTTGCTCATTAAAATCAAAAATTAGGATTTTTTAACATGCCTCTTAGTTTTTATGTAAAACAATTTTTTCTCAAAGGCTTGATTATACTATTTTGGTTGACCATTATTTTTGGTTTTTTATATTTACCCTACGTTTTTTATTTTACACGATCTAGTCGTACCATTAATGTTGCAACGTGGACTGATATGATTGATGAAGAAATGTTGCAAAAGTTTCAAGCACAGACGGGCATTGCCGTTAATATGAGTTATTTTGATAATAATGATGAACTATTGGTTAAAATGCGCGCAACGCAAGGCGAAGGATATGATCTTATTATTCCTTCGGATTATGCCGTGCAGCAATTAATTGAAGAAGATCTATTGCAGCCTTTAGACAAAAAAAAGTTTTTGTCATGGGATCGCATAATTCCACGTTTATTAGATTGTTATTTTGACCTGGGAAATCGTTTTTCAATTCCTTATTATTGGGGCATTTATGGCTTAGGTATTGATACAGAATTTTTTGGTGGCGTTGTACCAGAAGCATCGTGGGATCTTCTTTTTAATCCATTGCCACATAATGCAAAAATTGCGATGCTCGATACACCGCGAGAAGCACTATTGTTAACAGCACAATATTTATTTCAAAGTATTGATACTTTAAATCAAGAAAAAAAAGATGCAATAAAACAATTATTAATTAAACAAAAAACATGGGTAGAAGCGTACACTGAATTTCGTGCTGATTATTTACTTATTTCAAAAGCATCGCCAGTTGCTGTCATTACAACCCCATTCGTTTCACGATTGATGGCGGTTCAACCTTCAATAGAATTTATTATTCCAAAACAAGGCAGCTTTATGGTAACCGATAATTGGGTTATCCCTAAAGCGAGCAAGAAGCCAGAGCTTGTTTACGAATTATTAAATTTTTTATATCAACCCGAAATAATTTCTTTTCATTTTGATTCTTTCACTTTTTTTCCGGCTACCATTGATCTTGCAACGTTGTTGCAAAAAGGTACATTGAGCCCTTCGATTTATAAAGCACATTTTGATAAATCTTACACATTAGATTTTTTCAGAAATGTTATTTCTAAAGCTTCTATTAACGATATTTGGATATCATTAAAGGCATCTTAGTTTAAAAAAGCCTTGACTTTTCTTGCTAACCATTTTAATACTGTTGCACAGGTCTTTGTGAAGCATTATCTTAAAAATATTAATAAATAAAAACTGATTAAATGAAGTTAATGGTTCATTACTTTGCGATATATGGAGGTGAAAAGCGGCGATAAGAAAATAACAATAATCAAGCGTAGTGCTGGTTTATTTTTTTAACAAAAACTGTTAACCCCAAAAAAAAAGGATGAGGAATATGAGGAAAAAATTTCTCCAAGGTGGTTTTAGCAAAGCGATTTTAGCAGGACTTATGGTAGTTATACCATCAGTTTTTGCCGCGCCATGCGCTGGACCAACCGTCAACTGGCATAATTTAAGTGACACTGCTTGTCCTGCATTAACAAGCGAAGGTGTCGTTAATAATGTAATCGATCAAAATATTGATATTATTGGGACCAACGCTTTAGTTGGTGGTATTCACGTTGAAGCGCGTACATGCGATATATTGATCACCGTGACAAATGGTGATGCGGTTATTACAAGCACAGGTGGCCGTTGTGATGGCGTTCTAAGCGCTGCAGCACGCCTTTACCTTTTTGCCGATGTTGGCCGTACCATTACTTTCCGTCTTGTTGATAACTTAGAATTTACTGGTGCTGCGGATGGTCCAGGAATTCCTCTTGATTTATTAGTTACGGTAACTGGTGGCGGTACGGTAATATTTAATATTGACGGTGGATCGGAAGTAAGCTTTACCCAAGATTCTCCTACAACAGGTGGCACACAATTCTATGTTGGTATGGATGATACTCCAAATGATCCAAGTGTACAATTCAGACATTCATTGATTAATACTACGCAAGATTTCAGAGTTGTTGTTGGACCAATTTCTATCATGAGTTATATTGCTGAAGTTGGTAGCACAACAGCTCTTGGTACTATTTCATTTGCTCCATCAAACAGTAATCTTGGTAATGTTGGTGCTAACTTAATAATAAGAAACACCGGTGCAGTTCTTGTCGGGGGCCATGCTTTGTTTAATGGTTTGGATAATCCAAACTTAACCATAGCTGATATAGACTTGAGCACTCCTGCAGGTGGGCCAGCAGAATTTAATACTGATGCAAGTTTAGTTACACCAGGAAGCGGAGCTGCTCTCTATATTGTTAACGAAAATAATGCTTGCACAGATTTATTAATTGATCCTTTCTGTCAACCAAGAAAAGGTGATCTGATTCAAACCGGGTTCATTTTAACCGGGCCATCAGTTTTGAATGTTGCGGATTTGACTTATCTTGCTTATATCGGAACAGCAACTAATCTCTGCTGCTCCTTTGTAATTGAGGATGAATGTGGCATTTTACAACCATTTGAGCGCTTGAGAAATGGTTCAGCATTCATTGTTGATGCACCAGATAATGCAACCCCAGCAACAATTAATTTACTGGGAACGTCAGCAATTTACTTTCTTTCAGGAGTAGATAATTGTGGTAATGTTTCAGATGGATTCCTTGTTGATCCAAACTTAAGAACACCTTGTGCTGGTAACATTGTTCTTGATGTTGAAGGGCCATTAAATCTTGTTGGTACTTCAAGTCGAACAAACGCAATTAATATTGTTTCATTGCAAGTTGCACCAATTGGCTGTCCTGTAACTGAAGAATCATCAATTAACTTATTCCCTGCGCGCACCTTCAATCGTGATGCAAATGGTGAGTATTTAGCGTATAACAGCGGTGCGTTTTTAGTAAACAATCGCTTTAATATTTTTGATGCAACCTTGCAACACAATGATGAAAATCATAATGTATACCAACAATTTAATCTTGGTAATCCAACATTATTCTCAGAGCCTACTTATATTGGTGGCGATAGCTACTTGTTCTTTTGTCATTTAGGTGATCCAAGACCAACGATTGCATTCTATAACAGTGCATTCAGAATTCAAACAAGTGTCGCTTCAACCGGTGTTGATTTCTTAGTGCCAAACTTAGTTGGTGGCGATAACAATACTGCCTTTGTTTTCTACAACAATGGTCGTTGTATTGATGATGGTTATGGTCGTAACATGATTTTGGGTACTGATATTTGTTTTGACACGTGTATCACAACAACTGATATGGCTTCACACTTAAATGTGTTCCAAGAAGTTGCTGATGAAGCTCCAGGTGATCTTAACTTATATATCTTAACCGCAACAAATACCATTTGCACAACTGAAGGCATTACAGGAGATATTTCTGGTCAATTTGCTGTTCAAACAATTTATATCAATAATGAAAGTAATATTTCAATTGGTACAAATGGTGCAACAGGAATCGCTCCAGATGGTAGCTCATTTGTATTATCGGTGACTGGTTCATTATTAGTTGATGGCGCTTGTATTGCTTTTGAAACTCGTGGTGGCCAATTGGCATATCCTGCTTCAAGTGCAACAACTGGTCAAGGCGGCATTTTTGTTGATGCACTTGGTGAATTTAGAGTGTTAAATAATCGTATTGCAAGTGTTGGCGCAATGGTTGCAATGAGTCGCGGTGGTATAGTTGATTTACCATATAACAGCGTTTATTTTGCACCAGAAATTGGTATTGCACAATGGAATCTTGATCTTAATGATCCAGCTCAACGCGTTATTGTTCCAGCAGGACAACATCTTTCAGATTATACATTAGATTGGGGTGCAGCAATAAAAGCTTATTGTTGTGATTCAACAGTCTTCACTGATACATGCTTCATTCCGTACGAAATTGAAGCAACACCTGCGCCGTGCGCATGTCCTCTTGTTACGAACAATAATTTGAATGCGTTACCAACCGTAAGAGGCGATATTGATCAATTACAAGTATTACGTGCGCGTATTTGTGATTCAGCTCACTTGCTTGTTGACGGTGGTTTAGTACGTGAATTAGTATTTATTAGTGGATATAACCCAGCAGAAGCTCCAACAGGATTTATCGTCTTACAAAATGATGGTATTGTTGGTTTAGGTACAACGCACAAAGATCTTGATGCGCTACAAGGTTCTGTAGTCCTCGGTGTCAACGGCGTAACCTTAGTACCAAATGGTAATGGTCATGTTGAATTGAACGAAGATCTCATCATTAATAATGTGTGTCATATTTTAAGTGGTACAGCATTTGGCTTAAATGGTCAAAATGTTCTTTCAATCGGTTCATCAACTGCTAGAGAGCTTCGTATTAAAGCTCCTGGCGTGTTAGATCTTTCACAATTCACGACTGCTGATCAAGTATTAGAAATTACTGGTCAAGTGAGTCTTGTTTGTGAGCCAGGCGCTCGCATCATCTTGGGTGGTGGTATTTTACTTTTCAGTGATCAAGCACAATTCTATCTTGATCCGGTGATTAAACCAGTTGTTGGTACAACAATCAACAGCTCTGATGACGTTCGCGTAAGAATGAGCGGTCTTGGTACAGTAAGATTGAGTCAAGGATCTTCAATGCTTGTTGGTATTGGCTCATACTTTGGTGTAGAAACATACCCAACATGCACAACAAACACTAATATTACTTTTGAATTATTAGATGAAGCTCGCATCGAAATTGGTAACGCAACATTGCCTGGCGGTTCATTCCAAGTTGGTGATACTGTTTCAACAAGCACGTTACAAAGCGTTTCATTCCAACTATTCCTCAACGGTCCTGGAGCTTCATTCAGCATTGATCGTGAAGGATTCTTTGGATTAGGTGTTGGTATTGTTAACAAACCAGCAACCAATCCAAATGATTGGTCAGTAAGTTGTTTATCAAATATCACCACGTTGTCAGTCTTACTTGAAGAAGGTACCTTCATTCACAATAAGATTTATAATGGCAGTGATTTTAATGCTTCACTTGTTGGTATTGGATCAGAAGGTCTTTATAGCTTCTTATTTAATCCGCTTACAACCGTTATTAGAGGCGGTGGTAATATGGTGAAGATCAACTGCTTCCAATTAGAAAATGGCGCAATTATTCCAACAGATTTAGCACCAACTGTTTCAACCTTTGCAGGTCCAACAGGCGCGTTCTTGATTTCTGGTATGATGGCAGGTGAATTCTTGCTTGTTGATCCTTCAAAAGGCCCACAGCCAGCTGGCGTGAGTGCATTAACCTTATTCAATTATTTGAAAACTGATAATTATTCAGGGCCTTCACTCTTAGGTGTTGCTCCGTCTAATAAACGTGCAAATTTTGCATCTGATCAATTAAATGTTGGTGTTGCAGGATTTGTAAGTGATGGAACATTGATTAATAGAATTCCATTCCAACAAGGATTGTTATTGGGTAGGGAAAATAACCCTGTTCAAGCAACAAATTCATTTGAAATTGGAGCGATTGATATTATCATAAATCCAGATACAAATTCGTTAGCATTGCCAAGAGAAATTATTGGTTCAGCAGCATTTTAAAGAAAGAGAAAACCTGGAGAGCATAGACGGGCTATGCTCTCCTAAAATATCTATGCAGCATGTTTCATAAAGGAGAATTATGAACAAAAAAAATCTTTTATTTTTAGTCCTACTCGGTGCTTCTGGCTTTAGCCAATTAGAAGCACGGCAATGGTTTCAGCCAAGTCCGCTTTCATATGGCTATGCTTATAGTCATTATCCATTCTTGCCACCAGTTGATGAGAATGAATGTAACAAATGTTATTGGCTTGATATGGTCAACCCTTGGATGGCAGCTGAATTCCGTCATGCCAACAGAGCATTCTTGAATAAAGATGGAACAAGAACTAATTCATTAGCTGGATTACTCTTTGATCAAGAGAGCTTTACTTTAGCAAATCTTGTTGCTCCTGGAGCAAGCACTGCGGCATTTCCTTTAGCAAGCCTTGTAAACATTACTCCCAATTTTGATTACACAGAACACGTTGCTTGGTTTGGCTTAAACGTTGAAAAACGTTTTGGTTGTGAAGAACAATGGCATGTTGGTTTACGACTTCGTATTCCATTCCGTGATGTTAAAACTGAGTTAGATTCATGCTGTGATTTAGAATCAGGTCTTGGCGATTTATATAGAACACAACCAGAAGTTGTTTGTACAGATGATGGCACAGCAGGATTTATTCCTTCAGCATTTGCGTATCGTTTGGATTTTTTAACAAAATTAGGTCTTGTTAATTACGCTGAAGCACCAAATCAAAATGTATTTATTGCTAATGTTGATGTAACTAATCAAGGGGGACAAACTCCTCCTGTTAACGTGAAAAGAGTGGCAGTAGGATCAATTCCTTCAACGCCATTTAGTTTGCGTAAAGGTGACACAGGAGGTGCTACTCCTGCTTGCGCTCCAGGTTTTGATAGTACAACCGTAGATGGAAATGCTGCGGGAGCAGAACAAAAATTAGTTGGAGATGGTTTCTTCTTGTCGGCAAATGGAACATCAGGATTTGCGGCTGATAATAGAGCTGTATTTAATTCAGCTTTTAATTATTCAACAGGTGGATTGGCTGCAAACTCTGCAACACAAGCTACTTTGTGGGTTCTTCCAACAATAGATGGCGATGGAGCTGCTGCTACATTAACTGATGGTGCAATCGAAATTCAAAATGCATTCACAGCTCTTTTGGCAGGTTCAAATCTTTCAGCACTTAATTTCCTTTCAACAACTTCAGCAATTAACTTTAACACGCAACGCACATCAGGCCCAGGGGATTTCTTGACAGAAATGTATGTTCACCGTGATTTCTGCGGATGTTGGGGCGAATGGTTTGCTGAAGGTATCTTTGGTGCAACATTCCCAACAGGCAAAAGAAATAGATTCCCTAATTTGACCTTGTTGCAACCTCTTGGTAACAATAGACATTTTGAAGTCAAAATTGGTGGATTCCTTGGTTGGAAACCATTTGATTGGATGGCAATCAAGTTTGATGGATTCTATAATTGGGCATTGAGAAGAAATGAAAGAGTTGCTGCTTCATTTGTTGGTGCGACAGTAAGAAATATCGGACCTGCAATCGATGCTAAAGTTTCATGGCAATATTTTGTTGGTGATGTTGATATTACCTTCATGGTTCCATGTGTTTGCCCAGAATTGGGTGTAAACGTTGGTTATCAACCATACGTTAAACGTAGCGACAAAGTTTCATTCGGTGATGTCACAACAGCGGCTAACATATTTGGTACCACAGCAACTTTAGATGCAACTGTTCTTGAAACTCGCACCAAGCAAGTTGCCCACACCATCAAAGGCGAAATATTCTATCAAGCGTGTGCTTGGCAGCTCTTTGGCGGCTTTAATCACGCTGTAGCTGGTAAAAATGCTCCTAAACAATCAGCTTGGTATTTAGGCGCAGATGTATATTTTTAATTGATTGTTAACTAAGGAAATAGCGATGTTTATTCGACAGATTTTAAACCTAAATTCATTAAAAATAAATGCACTCTTGTGTATAGTTTTATTGTGTTTTGTTCTAAGCTGTCGTGCGCTAGATTCTTGTGATAGTGAACATATGGTTGCATCAGAAATGATGCAACCATTCGATTTGAAAATAGTAATGAAAGCTATCATTGATGATGCATTGCAAAAAAATATGCTCGCGCAACTTCCCCAATGTTTTTTAGCTTTTTATAAAGCATTAGAACAAGGTTCTGTTATTCAATATGCTGATTTAATGCAAGCATTACCGGTTATTTTTACTGCCATTATACCGGAATTTATGCAACGTATTTATCATCATCAAGAAAAACAGAAAGATGAGTATACAATACATAATGTGTCAGAAGATGATGTTCATATTAAATGAAAAAATACTATTTTTACATCAAAAAATAGACAGTACCGGCAGTGAGGCTCCTTTTAGGGGCCTCATTGTTTAGGTTAGAAAAGGAGGAAGCTATTTTAATAAAAAAAAATGGAAAGTATGGATGGGCCATATTTTCGAGCATATGTGTATCATATTCATAAAGGAGAACTATGAATAAACAAAATCTGTTATTTTTAACCTTATTAACTGCTTTGAGTTTAAGCACGTTAGAAGCACGACAATTTTTTCAGCCAAGTCCGCTTTCATATGGCTATGCCTATAGTCATTACCCATTCTTACCGCCAATTGATGAAAATGAATGCAACAAATGTGCTTGGTTTGATATGATCAACCCTTGGATGGCAGCGGAATTCCGTCATGCTAACAGAGCATTTTTGAATAAAGATGGCACGAGAACAAATTCATTAGCAGGGCTTTTCTTTGATCAAGAAAGCTTCACGATTGCTAATATTGTTTCCCCAGGAAGCACAAGTCCGTTATTTCCATTGGCATCTATAATTAACATTACGCCTGATTTTGATTATACCGAACATGTTGCATGGTTTGGCTTGAACCTTGAAAAACGTTTTGGCTGTGACGAAGAATGGCATGTTGGGTTACGTCTTCGTATTCCTTTCCGTGACATCAAAACTGAATTGGATTCATGCTGTGATTTAGAAACAAACTTTAACGATTTGTTTGTGGCTGGTCAAAATGAATTAGTATGTAATGATGGTGACGATCCAAATAATCTGCCAAGAACTCTCATTAATGCTGCTTTTGCGTATCGTTTAGATTTCTTATCAGCATTACCATTGGCAGTGAATAGCACAACTAAATTTGTACAATATGCTGATCCAAACAATGGTAACAAAATAACGATGGCAGGAATTGATGTAACCGATTTCAACGGGAATCCAATTAACGTTGTTTCTGTGCCTGTTGGCCAAAAACCTGCAACTCCTTTTACTTTACGATTAAATGATAGAGCGGCAAGTGTGGAATGTCCTGACACGGCCGGAGAAAGCTTTGTTGGTGTCGCTCAGCAAGGCTTACCATTTTTAAATGGAACAGGTACTAACGCTCCTGCAGGAACTCGAGCTAAATTTGAGCAAACGGCAGATCTATATGTTCCATTAGGAGCAAATGTTGCTCAACAAAGAACATTATGGGTTGTGCCAACAGCAACATCTTTACCATCTGCTGATGGTGTAGGTACAGTTCCTTTTGCTATTGTTCAACCAGCGCGCGCTATTCAATCTGCGTTTAACGCAATTGTTGAAGGTGCTTCTGCTATTGATTTCCTTGCAAGTGCAACTGGTATTAACTTCAACACACAACGCAGATCAGGTCCTGGCGATTTCTTGACAGAATTGTATGTTCATCGTGATTTCTGCGGATGTTGGGGCGAATGGTTTGCTGAAGGTATCTTCGGTGCAACATTCCCAACAGCTCATCGTAATAATTTCCCTAATTTGGTGTTATTGCAGCCTGTTGGCAACAATAGACACTTTGAAGTTAAAATCGGTGGATTCCTTGGTTGGAAACCATTTGATTGGATGGCAATCAAAGTTGATGGATTCTATAACTGGGCATTAAGCAGAAATGAAAGAGTTGCCGCTTCATTTGCTGGCGCAACCGTTAGAAATATCGGGCCTGCAATTGATGGTAAAGTTTCATGGCAATATTTTGTTGGTGATGTTGACATTACCTTCATGGTGCCATGTGTTTGTCCTGAGCTTGGTGTTGATGTTGGTTATCAACCATACGTCAAACGTAGTGACAAAGTTAAATTTGCTCAAACAACAGCCGTTGATTTACTTGGTAATGTAAATACGTTAGATGCAAATGTACTTGAAACGCGCACCAAACAAGTTGCTCATACCATCAAAGGTGAAATATTCTACCAAGCATGTTCATGGCAGCTCTTTGGCGGCTTTAATCATGCTGTAGCAGGTAAGAATGCTCCTAAGTTATCAGCTTGGTACTTAGGTGCAGAAGTATATTTTTAATTGGTTGATATAAGATTCATATTTTTATATCCAACAAGATCTAAAGCAGGCTCCTATAAAGGAGCCTGCTTTCTAATAAAAAAAATCAGAGGCAGGTATATGATTAAAAAACAAAAAAAGATGATAGTAACTTTATGCTTGGTTGCTTCACTTTTTACGAGTATAATTCCTTTGCAAGCGAGTATGACTTTATTATATAAGGATGCGCTTGGTTCACAAGAAGTTGTTGTTGAAGAACAAAACAATGAAATTGAAATAGTGCCTGGTCAAGAAACTATCAAAATTGAAAATAAAGATTTTGAGCTTTTCTTGTCGGCAATTGTTGAAGCTGCAACAAAATCAGGCAATCGCGCGATGCTTTCTGAAGCATTGTTACATTGCTATGATAGTTTGAATGATAATCAAAAAATGTATTATCTTAAAGACTTGCAAGAAGCTATGCCGGAGTTTGCGGAAATAATTAATCTTTATATGCAAAAATATGAAGATAAGGCACCACGTCCGGGTGATGGCATTGCTGGGCCCGGCGGCTGTGATTTGAGCGCAGTAACCGCTTTGTTGCGAGAGTTCACCTCAGCAGTTAATAAATGTTGTGCCTTATTGCAATCAGATTTTCAGCAAACGTGGACTATTCTTGCCGATTTTAATGGAACATTCACCGCGCTTATCAATGTGGACGTAAGCTTTCAAGAAACATGGAGTGTTTTGGCTGATATACAAAATACTCTAACAATATGCTGTGAAAATATTACCCGTGAATTTCAAGAAACATGGACGATTCTTGGTAATTTAACCGCAACAGCAACGGTTGATTTATCAACAGTCTTTACCACTTTAGATGATCTGAAGGGAACGATAACTGCTTGTTGTGCAAATGTAACAAGTCAGTTTCAGCAAACATGGACTATTCTTGATGATTTAAGCTTCACCGCAACCGTTGATCTATCGCCTGTCTTTACTGCGTTGAATGATCTTAAGACAACAATAACCACATGCTGCACCTCAATAACAAATGATTTTCAAGGCACGTGGACGATTCTTTCCACCTTGGGGTGTGGCTGCGTTTCAACAAGAATCACGCAAGCATTAGTTACTGCTGGTGGTGGAATGTATGTTATTGCTTCACCAGGCAATTATGTTTTAGCGGAAGATATTGTTTCGTCGGGGCCGGTGGTGATTGATATTGATGGAAGTGACGTGCAACTTGATTTGTGTAACCGGTCAATTACGGGTAGTGGTTCAACGACAACAATTGGTGTTTTAGTTGAAACAGGTGCACGAAATATTACCATCAGAGATGGCTATATTTCCGGCATGGTAACCAATGGTATTCAAATTCAAGATGGTGTTTCACAATTTTCAATCAGCAACATACGAGTGAATAATTGCGATGATAGCGGCATTAGTCTTGTTGGTGCAACCAATAGTATTAGCAACGGTTTGATTGAAAACTGTCAAATTGAACGATGCGCACGAACAGTCGGAGCAACGGGAGGTTTATCAATAGTTAACGCAAATAATATTGTTGTCAACGGAGGTCAATACAATCGAAATGGTGCCCCAGGGGTCACTAATATAGCAACAGGAATTTGGCTGAACGGTTCGGATAATTGTGTATTTGTTAATGCATCAATGATCGGCAATAATGGTATTGTTGCCTATGGATTTGTTTGTGTTTCATCAAATAACAACGTTATTAATTCTTGTGTAGCAAATGATTCGGCTGCACCAACAAATAACGCTTACGGTTTTGCTGCTGCATCGGGTGCAAATAATGTTTTTGTTGATTGTGTCGCTTCAAATAATAGAGGCCTTCGAGGATACGGGTTTGCCATACTAACTTCAGCAGTGCGCAATGTCATCAAAAACTGTCTTGCTGAAAATAATGCGGGCACATTAGCATTTTCAGTGCCAAATAATATTAATGGAGCGGGTATTTTTATTGATGGTTTTAATGGCGCTGATTTCAATTCAGTACTGAATAACACCGTGATAAACAATAATCAGTCAGGCATTTTTGATAGCAGTCTTGTATTTAATGGTACTCCACTAGTTAACTCAGGAACAAGCCAAACGCTTGTTGCTGGCAACACTGCAGTTGATAACGGGTTGGCTGGGCCGGTATTCACGGTTGTAACGTATAGAAATTACACCGTTGCTTATCCAAATCCTGGCTTAGTTGTAGTTCCTGTACAAACTGTTTTTGAAACGTATGTAACCCCCGTGCCAACGGTTTCAATGCCAGCAGGGGCGACTATGATTTCAAATCTTGATATACGTAGTGTTTAATAACGAGTTATAGTTCTCAGGTAAATACTAGAGACTAAATTACCCCATGAAAAGCGGTGTGAAATCAACACACCGCTTTTTATTAAAATGCATGAGATAATTTTTCATAAAGGAGGACTATGAGTAGATAAAACCATGATAAAAAGTGAACTGTTATTCAATATTTAATAAATTAAAGGAAGTTGTATGATAAAAAAACAAAAAAAATGGGTAGTAATTCTCTGCATGATTGCTTCACTTTTTACCAGTATTTCTCTAAAGGCAAGCTTATCGTTGTATAAAGATGCTTTAGAGCAACAAGAACCGAATGCGCAAGAGCATAATTCAGCTCTTGAAATTATGCAACACCAAGAAGCTGTTATTATTCACAACAAAGATTTTGCTTGTTTTTTATCGGCTATAGTTGAAGCAGCAAATCAAACAGGTAATCGAGCCATGCTTTCTCAAGCGTTACTGCGTTGTTATGATACTTTAAATACCGAGCAAAAAATATTTTATCTTAAAGATTTACAAGAAGCGATGCCTGAATTTTTAGAAATTGTTGAGATGTATCAGCAAGCACACCGTGATGAAGTGAGAGCCCCTCGTCCAGGAACAATCCCCGCTAATGCAATTGTAGGGCCAGGGTCGTGTGATCTAAGTTCAGTGGTAAATCTTTTACACCAATTGTTATCGGTGTTTAATAAATGCTGTGATACGTTATCATCTGATTTTCAGCAAACGTGGACAATTCTTGCTGATTTAAGCAGCAACTTTACTGCCATCATTGATGTTACAACCAATATTTCATCAAACTTCCAACAGACGTTTACCATACTTGCTGATATTAAGAATACGCTGACAGAATGTTGCGAAAATATAACCTCCGAATTTCAACAAACATGGACCATTCTTGATGGTATTGTAATTACTGCCACGGTAGATTTTTCCGAGGTCTTTAGTGTGATCGCTGATATCAAAAAAACCGTTACAGCATGCTGCGAAAATATAACCTCAGAATTTCAAGCTACGTGGTCAATTATAGCTGCTTTGAGCACCACGGTCACCGTTGATTTTTCTTCAGTGTTTACCGTGATTGATGATATTAAATCAACGGTGACTAGCTGTTGTTCAACGGTATTTACTAACTTCCAAAACACGTGGACTATTCTCGAATCATTAGGGTGTGGCTGTGTAACAACGCCAATAACGCAAGAATTGCTTGATGCAAACGGTGGAACATTAACACTAACTTCACCAGGTAATTATGTTTTAGCTGAAAATATTACTTCAACCGGAGCTTTTATACTTACTATCGCTTCAAATAATGTGACGCTTGATTTATGTAATCGATCAATAACAGGCAATGGCTCAACAACTTCAGTAGGTATTTTTGTAAATCCTAATCTCACAAATATTAACATTCTTAATGGTGCAATTTATAACATGATAACTGATGGTGTTCGTATTATTTCAGGAGTAAATAAATTTCTGGTTAGCAATATTCGCACCTTCTTATGCCAAAGAAGTGGCATTAACGTAACGGGAACTGCCGGATCAATTGTGAGCACAGGAATTATTGAAAATTGTCAGGCCGAACTCTGTGCAACACGTTCGACTGGTTTAGCAGGTTTATTCTTATCAAATGTAAACAATATTGTGGTGAGCGGTGGTCAATACAATAATAATGGAGCAGCAGGAGTTACAACCCAAGGTGCTGGAATATTTTTGAGCACAGCAACGAGTTGTATTGTCAGTAACGCTTCTATGAGCAATAATGTTGGCATTAATGCTGCAGGATTAGTTTTATCCGGCACAGGGAATGTTATTGAATCTTGTTATGCA
>Ga0105046_10004268_pt1 | contig 22754 bp, 23 predicted proteins | sample MAT03_FD_78385 | JGI IMG/M metagenome (GOLD analysis project Ga0105046, IMG submission 78385) | Freshwater microbial communities from Lake Fryxell liftoff mats and glacier meltwater in Antarctica - MAT-03 (megahit assembly) | ecosystem: Environmental > Aquatic > Freshwater > Ice > Liftoff...
GATCGGGCGCGATTCATGGACCCTTTTGCGGGACAGCCAAAATCGGCGGTGGAGGTTGCATCGTTCCCGTCAGGAATGGTGCCTGATGGCCAATGGGCTTGGCCGCGCGCGGCCACGCCAAATGTCGGCCACAACAAAGGTCGGCCACGGCGACAATCTGGGCGTTGTCGCGCGCAACGCCCAGATTGGCCGACTTCCCTCCCTTCGCCGCTTCGCCCCGTCCCTCGGTGGCTTGATGTTCCTTGGCGAACGGGCGCTTCGCGTCGTCCGACATGACGCCCGACATCGGGCACCGTCGGGATGTTGGAGCCTGAAACATCCCTTGCCAGCGGGTCAGCGCGTTCGGAGCAGCGAAGATCGTTGGAAACTCCGACAATGTCTGTCTGCAACAGTCCAGTGACTTGTTCGCAAGGCTAGGACTGCCAGTAAGTGCCTTGATCGGCATGATCGCAGCCCATATCGGCATCCACGATGGCCAGGAAAACTGGCGCGCCGTACGCTCCGTTGTGACCCACAACGGAGCTCTCGTCCTCGCTGAGGTCCAGCCACGTAGGTGTTCCGAACCGGAACACCCGCCGTCAAGCTGCGGGCCCCGACGCCGCAGCTTGAAGCCCTGCCGTTGTGAACCTCGTTCCAGGTCAGAACGAAGTTCGTCCAAGGATTCCAATCAGGGCGCAGGCATCCCCGAGCCTATCCCGCGCGTCGAAAATCAGGGCCGAACACCCGCTTCGCCCCACCGCGCTGCGCTGAGGGCAGTCGGATCAGCGTTGCCATGGCATCGGCGAGGTTGCGCGATATTCGTTCGCCTTCAATCGGCTGCTCAAGGAACCAGTCCGACAGATTCTCTTTCTTTTCCTGGCTCGCGGCGGTGATCCCGAACCGCGAAATCGCAGCCTGCATGAGGTCGAGATAGGGCGTACTGTAGGGTGCTTCCGGCACCTTCACCGGCGTGGCAGGCAGCACGAAATCCGGCCAGATCGCCTTGACCATGAAGCGCGTCATGCGGACCTCGATGAATTCCCAGTCCCGTGCTGTCAGGCCCCCAAACGAATACTTGCCCTCTCGCCACTGCTCGGACCGGATGCTGGTGTGATAACCCGAATGCAGCCCAAACCCGCTGGAGTTGCCATGCGCCCAGCTGGTGCGTTCTTCTGTGTAGCGACCCTGTGCAATCAGGTCGCCGTCGCGCAGGGCAACCCGTAACTCGGTCTCACCCTCCGCCTTCCATGCGACTGCCGGATCCTGCGGCGGGTACCAGTCCTCATGCGCCGGCTTGGGCTTCGGTGGTTGTTTGGCGACCTCGTTTGCACGTCGCGCGACTGTCACGTTCTGCACATGCGCGAGAGCCATCGAAAAGCTCCAAAGCGTACGGTCGAGTGTCTCCAGTGCCATGGGCAATCTCCTGAATCGGGTTGGGATGCGTCGAACATAAGACGAACATCTGTTCCACTCAAGCCGTTCCGATCATGAGGGTGGAACCGTTTCACCCTTTTCGGTGGGTGAGGGTTGACCCGTTCCAAGGTCGCGGCATCAGCCCGGATTCTGCAAGAAACGAACCATGATGTTTAAATCAAGCCCCATCCGGAGCCCCAACCCTTTGCCACCCTCGGCCATGTCACCCGTTGAACGTCGTGCAGAACTGTGCGGCCTGCTGGCGCTCGGGCTGATCCGGTTGCGGATGCGGGACAAGGGCGAACCATTGACGAGACTGGAGAAAGTTGCCTACACTATCCGCCCGACCAATGGCGTCATGCAACTCCAACACAACGGAGAACCGCATGACGAACCACGATCCGATCCCCGCGCGCCTGGCCGCGCTGAAAACAACCTCGACGCCGGACCTGAAGCAGCAGTGGCGAGAACTGTTCGCCGGCGAGCCGCCACCCTTCAACCGGCGCTACCTCGAAAGCCGACTGGCCTACCGCATCCAGGAACTGACCTATGGCGGGCTGAAGCCCGAAACCATCAAGCGGCTGGAAGCCTTGGGCGAACAACTTGACGGCGGCAATATCATCACGCGCCGCACTCGTGCCGACCTGAAGCCAATCGCCGGAACGCGGCTGATCCGCGACTGGAAGGGCGTCGAACAGATCGTCACGGTGACACAGGACGGGTTTGAATGGCAGGGGCGGCCGTACCAGTCGCTGTCAGCCATCGCTCGCGCCATCATCGGCACCCGGTGGAACGGCTGGGTCTTCTTCGGGCTGAAAAACCACCGGAGGACCGCATGAACAAACCCATCGTCCGCAAACTGCGCTGCGCCGTCTACACTCGGAAATCCTCCGAAGAAGGGCTGGAGCAGGAGTTCAACAGCCTGCACGCCCAGCGCGAGGCCTGCGAATCCTACATCGCCAGCCAGCGGTCAGAGGGCTGGGTTCTGGTCCGCGACCAATATGACGATGGCGGCGTATCCGGCGGCACGCTGGAACGCCCCGGCCTGAAACGGCTGCTGGCCGACATCGAGGATGGTCTGGTCGACGTGGTCGTGGTCTACAAGATCGACCGCCTGTCGCGCTCGCTGATGGATTTTTCCAAGCTGGTCGAAGTGTTCGACCGCAATGGCGTGACCTTCGTCTCGGTCACGCAGAGTTTCAATACCACGACCTCGATGGGGCGGCTGACGCTGAACATTCTCTCAGCTTTGCACAATTCGAACGTGAAGTAACCGGCGAGCGCATCCGCGACAAAATTGCCGCCTCCCGCCGGAAAGGGATGTGGATGGGCGGCGTGCCGCCGCTGGGCTACGAGGTGAAGGACCGGAAACTGATCGAGAACCCTGCCGATTCCGCGCAGGTTCGTTGGGTCTTCGACCGCTTCATCGAGATCGGCTCGGGTACTAAACTGGCGCGGGACCTAGCCGCGCGGGGCGTCACCACCGCGCGCGGCCATCGGATCGACAAGAAGTTCATCTACCGGATGCTGAACAACCGGGTTTATATCGGCGAGGCGGTGCATAAAGGGAACAGCTATCGCGGTGAACATGAGGCAATCATCGAACTCGATGTCTGGGACAAGGCGCACGCCATCCTCACGGAAAGCCCGCGCAAGCGCGCAGCCCGAACCCGCGCCGACACACCCGCACTGCTGCGAGGTTTGCCCTACGGCCCCGACGGTGCTGCGTTTTCGCCGACGCACACCCGCAAGGGCGGGCGGCTGTACCGCTATCACGTCAGCCAGACGGTGCTGAAACACGGTGCGGGGTCGTGCCCCGTGGGTCGCTTGCCAGCGGGTGAAATCGAAGCTGCCGTCATCGACCAGTTGCGCGCTGTGTTCCGCCAACCCGAAATCGTGGCGGGAACTTGGAAGGCGGCTCGCGCAAACGACGTTGCCTTCAGCGAGGTTGAGGCACGGGACGCATTGACCCGTCTCGATCCGCTGTGGGACGAGTTGTTCCCTGCCGAGCATGCCCGTATCGTAACGCTGCTGGTCGAACGTGTCGACATCGGCACCGAAGGCTTAATCGTGCGGCTGCGAACAGACGGGCTGGCTGGGTTGGCAAATGAGATGCGTGTCGTTGTTGGGGAAGCAGCATGACCGGCATCCGGCCGATCCCCGACACCATAACTGTGCACGTCCCGTTCCGCATCGTGAAGCGCGGCGGGCGGAAGGAGATCGTCCTGCCAATCGGTAGGCACGTGCCTCGGAATGTCGACGACACGTTGGTCAAGGCGCTGGCGAGAGCGTTCAGGTGGAAGCGAATGCTTGAGAGCGGGCAATTCGCGACGACAGAAGAACTCGCCAAGAATGAAAAGATCGCGGTGACCTACATGACCCGAATGTTGCGCTTGAGTCTTCTCGCCCCGGCGGTCGTTGAAGACATCCTCGAGGGGAGACAGCATCCAAACCTCAAGCTGGCGAAGCTTGTGGAACCGTTGCCGTTTGATTGGTCGATTCAGGATCAGGTTCTGTCTGGCAGAATGGGAAACGATCGATAAGTCACAAACTGCCAATCAATTCGCCTGCTCAGTTGCGTCGCGTTCTCCCAGTACGAGGGCGGTTTTTTCCGAATGAAGCCAATTCGCAACTTCAGAGATCGTCGAGTTCGACCTGCCGGATCGTAAAGCGCATTCCCATACGATAGCTACGCGCCACCCAGCATTTTTCAGCAGGTACTGATTCCGGTGATCGCGTGCAACGTTGGCTACGAATTTCGACTGCCAGAAGTCAGCGCGGGATTTCGGAGTGGATGCAAACCGGCAGTTCGGGTGGCGGTGCCAATAACAGCCGTGAACAAAGATGACGGCATTGTATTTCTTCAAGCAGATGTCCGGGTGGCCGGGAAGCCCCGCACAATGAAGGCGAAATCGAAAACCCAACCTGTGAAGACCACGTCGCAACAGTAGTTCCGGCTGTGTATTCTTGCCCTTGATCCCGGCCATCATCCTGGACCTCGTTGCCTGATCCACGATATCAATCATTCCGAGCCTTTACATGTGCGTGGCAACCTGGGATGACGGGCGATGCTGCCACCTACGGAACCTCATACCGCCCATGACCCGACCTGTCGCCATCGTTGATCTCTTTTCAGGCCCCGGCGGTCTTGGGGAAGGCTTCTCAGCCGTTCGCGACGCGGACGGCAACCGGCAATACCAGATTGCGGTATCGATTGAAAAGGAAGCGTCGGCTCACAGGACGTTGAGGTTGAGGGCGTTTCTGCGCCAGCTTCCGTCGTTCCCGCAGGAATACTATGACTGGATCGCTGGCCGGATCGATCAGCCTGACTGGCCCCACCTATACCCCGTCGAGTGGCAGGCAGCGGAGAGCGAAGCGCTTTGCCTCGAACTGGGAACGCCACAAGCTGCCAAGTTGCTGGACGCTCGCATTACTGCCATCAAGGCTGAGCACGGGGGACAGACCCTGTTGATTGGGGGGCCACCCTGTCAGGCCTATTCGCTGGTTGGGCGGGCGCGCAACGCCGGTAAGACGAACTACAAGGCGGAACTCGACCATCGGAACTTCCTTTATGACGAGTATGTGCAGGTCTTGACGGCGCTTTCGCCTGCTGTCTTCGTAATGGAGAACGTCAAGGGCATGCTGTCGGCGGCCGTGTCAGGCAACGCGATCTTTCAACAAGTGATGGACGATCTTCGCGCTGCGGGTGGCCCCGACAACTACAAGCTATTCGCGCTTTCCGCGAACTCGCCGCAACTGCCTGGGTCGTATCCTAGGCCGCAGGACTTCATCGTCCGGGCAGAAGAACACGGAGTGCCGCAGGCACGACACCGGGTGATCATCGTCGGGGTGAGGCGCGATGCGGCTGACAATCTGCCACAGCGCCTCACGCCTAAACTGACCCGACGCAGCGATCCGGTGACTGTCGAAATGGTGCTAGGCACCATGCCGCGGATGCGCAGCGGTCTCAGCAAGGCAGACGATGTTAACGCATGGATTGCCGCCGTCAGCAGCGCACTTCGCCTTGTCGAGGCTTCGCTATCGGGAATGTCGGCAGCGCAGAGGTCGGCTTTTCGTCTCGAATTGCGCTGGGTGAAACAGGAGTTGGAGGCCTTGGCATCACATGGCCGGACGGGCGTCGGTGGTATCGCGCTGCCGAACGACTGTCCTTCTGACCTTGCATCATGGCTCCACGACCCACGGCTGACGCGATTGCCCCAGAACGACACGAGGGGGCACATGCCGTCCGACCTCGCGCGGTACCTTTTCGCGGCTTGCTATGGGCGGGTTTTCGGCGCCAGCCCGAAGGCGTCGGATTTTCCTGCCGTTCTGGCTCCCGCCCATAACAACTGGCACTCGGGCAAGTTCAACGACCGGTTCCGTGTCCAGTTGGCTGATCGGCCGTCTTCGACAGTGACAAGCCACATCTCCAAGGATGGGCACTACTTAATTCATCCCGATCCGTCGCAGTGTCGCAGCCTGACCGTTCGCGAGGCCGCACGGCTGCAGACCTTCCCCGACAACTACAGCTTCCTCGGAAATCGAATTAGCCGAAATAGGCCTTGTAATTTGCAGGTTCAAGGATCAGTTGGTTTTCAAGCGGCGGCTTGATTAGAAACGCTTTAGATTGTTTTCCAAATTCATAAAGTCTGAATATTCGGAATTCTGCCGGACGCTCTTCCGCAAAATCTCGTTCGTTCTTGGAAATAAAAAATGGCGTCCGATTGTGACCGACGGTGGTTTTTACTTCAAGAAATCGTTCCGTACCATCATTTTCAAATGACCTAATGTCGAATCCCGCGCCGTCGCCGTCCTCTTGCGAAACCCATTTCACCTTCGACGCCAAATCGCTTCTGTCGGCTGCATTTAGTCGGACGATTTCAGATTTGAAAACATGTTCCTCACCGCGCAACCCAAGCGCTCGATTTCGTTCGTCGCGCGCAGCGGGATCAAATTTTCGTGCCAATCTCTCAAGCCGTTCGTTGTTTGAAACAAGTGGTTCACCTTTAATCGGCGCTGCACCAACGAATACTGGGTTAAAATCGGCAGCCTGGTTCTCCGGCACCGGCGACTGATAAACGGCGTTCCAGTCTTTCGAGATAAAACGCTCAACGGCCTCGATTAATGCATTCTGAAAGTTGCGTGCCGGTGCATATCCGCGAAGCCACGGCAAACTAAGACGCTCTAGAACGGCGCTGATGTTCATGTGCTTCCGCTCGATCGATCCTCTGCTACGCCCTGTCAATCGCTGCAATTCCTCATTGCGATGCGATTTGACGAAATGTTGACCACTCAAGTCTAGCCGACGCATGTCAAAGTAGTCGGCCACGATTAGGTCGATCTCGATCAGTGTCCAGTCTTGGCCAGTTGGGTCTTCCAAATGCCAACCAATCGGTAGGTCGTTCACTCTTAAACTTGCACGGCGGCAAGTCTAACTCAAGGATGTCGTATCGCGGCACCGTCATCTTTGGCAGATTTACACGACTGATGAGGACACCGGGGATTTCAGCCATCCGGCGAATGGCGCTTTCGCCATGCCGCATGAGGGGGCCGCACAACTCATCGTCATGAAGAAGGAAGGCAGCAGACTGCGCGCGCTCGGCAAGACAATCCGCAAGACACCGCCAGTCGTGCTCGAGAAACTGAAAGTGCTTCTGATTGACGATGAATGTGACCAGGCATCGGTCAACTCGGCGCGCGGCGAGTACGACATGACAAAGATCAACGAAGAAATCCGGAAGGTCTTGGCGGCCCTCCCTGCGGTTTCATATGTCGGGTACACGGCAACGCCCTTCGCCAATGTCTTCATCGACCCATTTCCCTTCAATCAGGACAAACTGGACGACCTTTATCCGAGGGACTTCATTACAGCACTCCCACGGCCAAAGGGATACTTCGGCACGCTGGAGGTCTTCGGCAGAGCGTCGGATGACCCCGAAGATGCAGAACGCGACATGGTCAGGACTCTCGCCGATGACGAACCCGGCATGCTGCGGCCAACGAATGCCAAGGACAAGGCCGGGTTTGCACCCCGGATGACCGAAGGTCTTCAGGATGCCGTTCTTTGGTTTCTCGCCTCCTGCGCCATTCGGCGTTTGCGGGGCCATGTTGACAGCCACATGACGATGCTGATCCACTCGTCGCAGTATGTGGCCCAACATCGCGCCATGGCGGCGCTTGTCGAGACGTGGCTGGATGACAACGGCCCAGACCTGATTGCAGGAACAGGTGAGGTTTCTGGACGATTTGATAGTGTCGTCGAGGACGAGCGTCGACGGACGATCAATGACGGTCAAACTGGCTTTCCCGAACCGCTTCAAGACATCCGCGCAACACTGGCAGAGGTGTTGGACCTCATCGAATACGCTGTCGAGAATGGTGAGAGCGATATGCGGCTCGACTATGAGAACGGCCCCAAGACCTACATTGCGGTGGGCGGGACGGTCTTGGCGCGCGGCCTGACGCTGGAGGGGCTATCGGTTTCCTTCTTTCTCCGCACTTCGAAACAGTACGACACCCTCCTGCAGATGGGACGGTGGTTTGGGTTCCGTCCTGGCTACGAAGACCTGCCCCGGCTGTGGACAACGACCGACCTCGCTGCCAAATTCAGATCACTGGCTGTCATAGAGGATGAAATCCGGACCGATATTGCTTCCTACAAGGAACGCAAGCTGACGCCTATGGATTTCGCTGTGCGTGTCCGCCAGATCCCCGGCATGGCGATCACTGCGGCGACGAAGATGAAGCACGCGCATCGCACCAGCATGACTTTCGATGGCCAGCATGTGCAGACGATCCGCTTCGATCATCGCAATTCCGATTTCGTTCGCGGCAATTGGGCGGCCGCGTCCGATCTGATCGATGCTGCATTGGCAACAACAACGCGCGAGGACCAAGAGCGGCGCATTCTGTTCCGTGGTGTTCCGGTTGAAGCGATACGGAAGTTCCTCGTGTCCACAACAATAAGTCCGCATCACATGGACCTAAAGACGGAGCACCTGCTCGACTATCTCGACCAAGTCGGCACTTCACTCGGCCCTTGGAACGTTGGTGTGATCCTGCCGAAATCCGAAACGGTTTCGGCGCGTGACCTTGGTGGTCTTGGCAAGGTCACGACAATGCAGCGCACGCAGTTGAAGAACAGTCCAGCAAGCTACGCAGACATTAAGGCATTGATGTCTAAGCGCGATATCCTGATCGATGTCCTTCAACCGCCGGCCAAACCACAAGGGCGAAGCGAGACGTGGACAGACCTCAAGTCAGTACGCCCGAAAATCCCCTTGTTGCTGATCTATCCTATCGATGCAGCCTCCCAAGGTGAACCTGAACGGACATCACGCAAGGCACTGGGCGCCGTGGGCGATCTGATCGGTTTCGGAATGGTTTTCCCAGGGTCGAAAGACCGGTCCGGAAATTGGTTTTCGGTGGAGCTGGATGCCCCGGCCCGCGAGCAGGTCGAAGAAGACGAACTCGCGGAGATCGAGGACGTTGCGGACGAGGCAGCGAATGCCTGACGGCCCTATCGACGAATGGCGCCGACTACGCGTGGACGGGCGCGGTGATGGAAAACTCTCTGTACCGACCCTCTCCACAGGAATCGAGACTGGCTACGGGCCCGCGCTCTACGCAACGGGGCCCGCTGGCGAGCCGCGCCTACTCGTTCCCTGTAGTCAGGGGCGCGGGTCAGGCGATCTCGGATCCAGCCCGAACCTCGTGGCACGCCGGACCTCATTCCAGGTCGACGGCCGCAACATGGCATTTCTAGACTCGATGGTGCTGGACCGTCGACTGGATGCGGTGTTTGCAGACCTCGTCCGCGAGATTCTTGCGCGGCTGGGCGCAGGGCATTCTCCCGACTTGGCCGTCAGCGGGACCATCGCGGATTTTCGACAGCTGCTTCTTGCGGCCCCGCCGCGTGATGTATCAATCGAGACAGTCATCGGGCTTCTCGGCGAACTTGCGATCCTCGAACGGCTTTCTGCATTCACGCCGGAAGCTGTCACAGCATGGATGGGACCGCTTGACCAGCGGCAAGACTTCCGTTCCGGAAGTCGTGCGATCGAGGTCAAGTCATCGCTGAGGTCCGACGCGAAGCGGATAACCATCCATGGGCCGGATCAGTTGTCGCCACCAAACAGCGGCTTGCTTCATCTTGCCCATGTCCGCCTTGAGCGCGCAGAGGGGGGCTCATTGACTGTGGCAGGTCTTTGCCGCGCAATCCTAGGTCATGGTGCGGACAGCTTGAGGCTCTCGGAACGCCTTGGTGAGCTCGGATGCACTGACCCTGATGCGGCAGAATGGAACACCTCAGAATGCGAACTCGAGGGGATCGACCTTTATCGCGTCGCACCGGGCTTCCCGCGCATAACAGCTGATCAGTTCGTTTCCGGAAGATTCCCGGAAGGAGTTGATGGCTTGTGCTATCGGGTTGATCTCGATCTCGCGTCTCAGTTCCGGCTGACAGCCGAAGACCGCCAAGAAGTCCTAAAGGGTTTTTGCAAATGATCCCTCTGTCTTTGCATAGCGAGGCCTTCTCCCGAACCGGCAACATAGCTGCTGAAGGCTTTAGGAAGTTGCTTGGTCGTCCGGCGCTTGGCCTCGTCCAGACAGTCATCCGGGAAGCAATGCAGAACAGTCTCGATGCGGCAGCCGATGGAACAGGTCCATCTGTTCTGCTCCGCGCTCGCCAGTTGTCCCAGATCCAGACGGATGTTCTACGCGCCAATGTCCTCACGGCGCTTCCGGCCGAAGGTGCGACTGCTATTGCCCTCCAGGAAGCACGTTCGGCAACGGATCTTCGGGTGTTCGAGATCTGTGATTTCGGTACCAGCGGACTGAGCGGTCCCACCGGGGCCGACGCCCCGGCAGATGGTCCCGAACTGCTGAACTTCGTCAATTTCATGCGCAATGTCGGAGCAGGACGCGATACGCAAATGGGCGGTGGAACCTATGGCTATGGCAAGACCTCGCTTTATGCCCTCAGCCGCTGTGCAACGATTGTTGTCGACAGCATGACCTACTGCCGAGGCGCGCCTGTCCGGCGCTTTATGGCCTGCCACCTGGGATCTGCCTTCGATGCCGACACGCCGGAAGGCCGACGCAGGTTCACCGGTCGGCACTGGTGGGGTATCCCGGATGGAAGGGGCGGGATCGACCCGCTCCAGGGCGAAGCAGCGGCGAACCTTGCTGTTTCGCTTGGCCTTCCCGAGCGGGATACTGAAAATACCGGAACGACGATCATGATCCTCGATCCGCAACTCGATTCCGACGACGCCCTTGCGGCAGAACTCATCGAGACGGTGTTGTGGAACTTTTGGCCCCGGATGTGCGGTTCCACTGACGCTGATCGGCGGCTGTCGCTGGAAATCGAAATCGATGGCGACGCAATCCCAGTGCCGTCTCCCGAAGAGTATCCGCCACTCGACCTTTTCGCGGCAGCTCTCAACGCCTGCCGACGAGATGACGACGTGATGGACATTCGCAGCCTGCGCCCTGCCAAACATCTAGGAAAGCTCGCGCTCCGCAAGGGTCTTCGCGCCGACCGGCATCCGATGGCACTTCATGAAGAAAGTCTGCTGCCGCAACAGGCAAGCCATATTGCGTTGATGCGCCCCTTCGGATTGGTCGTGAAATACCTGGCCGGCGAGCCTTATTCGGATCCTCGTTTCGAATGGGCAGGCGTCTTTGTGTGTTCCGAAGAGAAGGAAGTGGAGCAGGCCTTCGCGGATGCCGAGCCCCCGGCGCACGATGACTGGAGCCCCGAAATGCTGCCCACAGGGCATACAAAGCGGTATGTCAACGTCGCCCTCACACGACTGGACGAGATTGCACGAACACATGCCAACCCGTTGACCAAGCGGGGAGACACCGAAGCACGCGGTCCTTCGCTGGCGGCAACCGCGACGATCATGGGACGAATGCTGGGTGGCGCTTCGTCGCAAGGGCCCGGGCGAAAGAGAGGCAGCGGAGGGGGAAACGCATCCAAGAGGCTGGCGCTGTCCAGTCCGAGGTTCGTTCGCCTAGAGCTGGACGATGCAGGCCAGCGCCTTGCCATCTTCGAAGCCGATCTTGTCAATGACCGCAGCCTTCCCTCGTTGACGGTCCTTGCGGAGCCCCACCTAGTAATGGATGGCGCCTCCGCAAATGCTTCGGATATTCCGGTGGCATTCTCCGGGCGCGTTGCGCACCTTGCAATCGGCGACAAGCTTGGCGACGGCGAAATGCTGCCCGTGGGGACAATGAGTGGCACGATCATCTGCCATGTTCCGATGCCGACTGATGCCGCTGTCGGTCTGAGGCTGACCCTGGTTGCGGGTGAAATCGATGGGTAGCCGGATCGCCTATCCCTTCCTTACGCTTCCCGACGGTGCGGTTGGGTTCCGTGGCTGGATGATCGGGGACCCCGGTGAACCTCTTCAACCTGCAGGCGATATCTTCGACGGCTGGGACTACGAACGCGATCTCGAGGTTCACACCGAATGCCGGTTCAATTTCGAACGAGTCGCAGATGCGCTTGGTGTGACGGCCTCAGATGCCGTGCTGCGCGTGACCTTGAAGGCGGGGACCGGGGCGGGAACTTTGCCGCGTCGACTTGATCGGCTCGCGACAGCCGTGGTTTCTCTTGGGTCGCCGCACGCAGTGCTGTCGGGAAGAATCCTCTCTGGAAGAGCCTCCTCGCGATTGCGGCTCGAATGCGCGGTAACCCTTGATGCGGTTCCGGCAAATTCGGGAACGGCCTTTTCTCCAAATGTCGTCGGCGGCCGCCTCTGGGCACAGCGCAAGGACATCCTCCTCGAAGATGGCGGTGATTCGCGCTTTCCGATCGAGCTTGTTCCGTTCTCGACGTCATTTCGCGGACAGCCGCAGGAAAGCGCGCCGTGGTACATTCACTGGCGCCCTGGGCAGTTCGAGGCAGATTTCGGCGGATCGGTTCGGCTCTACGTCAACTCCCAGTACGAGGAACTGGCGGCCAGGTTCGTTGACGGCGATGCGCTTACCCTCCAGGCAATCCTTGGCGACGTGATGTCCCAGATGGTAGCCGCCGCTATAGCGGTCCGGGACTGCGATGCGATCCTTGCCCAATGTGAAGAAGGAACGGTCGGGGGCCAGGTGCGCATCTGGCTGGAGCGTGCCTTTCCAGGGCAGGAGACAGCAGTGGTGCGATCGATGCTTGATACGACGCCTGGAAGATTCCGGGCGGCGCTGCTGGGGGCGGCACGACTTGGAGAGGAACCATGAACCGGGTCCGCCTGCTGCCGCGGCTTAACCAGCTCGGGGTGTCCCGCATCCTGTCACTTGCCAAGGACAAGGCACCGACTTCTGCCGGCGCACTCACGATCATCGAGGAACACGCCTCCGTCGTATCGTTCGCGGCAAGCGGGGGCTCGGTTAGTTATGAAGCCTCCGGGCGGATAAGCCAGTTGATCAAGGACGTGGCTGCAAAACATGGCTTTCCCGAACCCGGCAGTGTCGCCGCCAGGGGCCGTTTCGACACGGACTGCGCGGTCGCGCTGTCAACATGCGACGATCTCGCTTCGGGCGAAGCTTTGCGGGACGACATGTGGGCGTTTCTTGCTGTTGTACTGACCCCCCAAGTGGTGGCGTGGCGTTTTCCCGATCTGCAGTCACATCGTTTCGAAGGTGGCGTCAGGAACGCATTCCAGCGGCTCTGGGTGCGCGGAACATGCCTCGACCGAGGGGAAGGCCACGCCGACCGGTGGGGCCTCGTGCGGGAACTGAGTGAAGACGCCATGGTCCAGATCTTCGAGCGGGCGTCGATCTCGGGGGAACGTCGCCTGGCGCGGAGCATCGCCGAGGCCTGGGTTTCAACGGCCGCGCAAATAGGTCGCGGTCGAATGGAGGACGTGATGCGCCGCGCCACCAAGTTCATCCGCGTCCGCAACGAAATCTATGATCTCGCCAGTCTGGAGGATGATGCATTGCAAGCCGAAATCAGCCGTGCGTTCGGCAAGGTGATCGAACTGGACGAGAGGATTCAACTGGTCTCGGCGGCGCATTGACCTTTCTTGCCTACGCGAAGGCTCGGGATGGCTCGCGAATAAACTCGTCTGCAGACAACGTCGGAGACTTCGGGAGTTCACGACATGCGGCGATTGGTTTGGTCTCTGTTCCGTTCGGAGAGCAGTTGAAAACTCGAAACAGCAAAGCTGTTCGTTTCGCAAAACGCTATTTAAACCATACACTTATGCCTGAGCCTCGAAACGGGGGCAGTCGTCAGCCTTGGAGAATATCGGCTCCTAGAGAACGCTTCCCGACCTCGTGACGCCAGGACCAGTGCTCAGCCCCTCCCGCATAACCCCCGAAAACAACGGAGAATTCCGGCCGCAGCCGGATCGGGAGAACAGTTTCTCAATGGCAAATGGCGGAGAGGGTGGGATTCGAACCCACGGTGGGCGCAAACCCACAACGGTTTTCGAGACCGCCCCGATCGACCACTCCGGCACCTCTCCGCGCTTGGGGGTCTACTCGTACCGAGCGGCTTAGCTGCGAGCGGGCGGCTTTGCAACCCCGATCTTGCGGGGCTGGGACGGCGCACTTGGCACACTGGTTTCATCATCACGCTTTGAACAGGAGTGCTTGGCAAGGCGGCTTGCGACCGCTAGCTCTACAGCATGCCTTGAGGAGCTGTTTCGATGATCTTGCGCCCTGCTACGATTGCCCTGATTCTGATGATGCCGCTGGCTCTGACGCTTCGGCCCGTCTTGGCCGAAACCTCTGAAGGTGCACCAAGTCCGATTGCAACCGCAGCTTCCGCAGCGCAGCTTCTGGGCACGATCAAGATGAGCGAGACCCTGGAGATCATGCGCCAGGAGGGGATAAACTACGGCGCCGACCTTGATGATGAGCTCTTTGGAGGAAACGGCGGCGAAGCCTGGACGCGTGCGGTCGCGCAAATCTATGACATCACACGGCTGCAGACGGCATTCGAAGGCGCATTGACGCAAGAACTCGTGCGCTCGCCGGACATTATCGCGCCCGCCCAGGCCTTTTTCGGCTCCGAGCAGGGGCAGCGGATCGTGACGCTTGAAGTTGAGGCCCGTCGCGCGCTTCTGAACGAGGCGGTGGAAGAGGCGTCCAGGGTTGCTGCGGAAAAGCTCGCAGCAGAGCGTGCGCCGCTGGTGGCTGACCTGCGCCGGTTCATTACGGCGGGCGATCTGCAAGAGCGCAATGTCGCCGGGGCCCTGACATCTAACCTCGCGTTTTATGAGGGCATTGCCAGCAAAGGCGGCATGGGAGCCGAGATGAACCGCGACGATGTGTTGGCGCTCGTCTGGGCGCAAGAGGCGGATATCCGTACTGAAACCGACGCCTGGCTGATGAGCTATCTGGCACTGGCCTATGCGCCTCTGCCGCCGGGCGACCTTGAGGCGTATATCAACTTTTGGGAGAGCCCCGCGGGCAGGGTGCTCAACGCGGCGCTGTTTGCGGCCTTCGACAAGGTCTTTCCGGAGATCAGCCGCGATCTGGGCCGGGCTGCGGCCCTGCAACTCGGCGGTGATGATATCTGAGGGGTCGCGGCCTGCCTTAGCCGGGTCGATCCGCACTTGACTCTGCGCAGCCCCCGCCGCATAAGCGCGCATCCCGGCGAGGGTCCGCTTTCGCCGGGTCTTTAATTAATGTCGCCCCGGAAGGGGCGCGCTGTCCGAGGCGGGGTCCTAACCCAATTGAACACCCTGAAAAGGGGGCCACACGACGCGGAGCAAAGGAAGAGGAAGACCCATGTTCGCGGTCCTTAAGACCGGAGGCAAGCAGTACAAGGTGCAGGCGGGTGACGTTCTGCGCGTTGAAAAACTTGCCGCCCTGGCTGGTGAAAAGATCCAGTTCAACGAGATTCTGATGGTTGGGGGCGAGACGGTGACCATCGGCTCCCCGCTCGTCACGGGTGCGGCCGTGCAGGCAGAGGTGATCGACCAGATCAAGGGAGAAAAGGTCATCCATTACGTCAAGCGCCGTCGCAAACACAGCTCGCAGCGCACCAAAGGCCATCGCCAGCACCTGACGCTGGTGCGGGTGACCGAAGTGCTCGCTGCGGGTGCTGAAGCAACCGGTGTGGCAATCGCCACCGGCACGGCCGATGCCCGCCGAGCCGCACATGACGCTGCCCCCGCCCCGATGGCTTCTGCCCCCGTGGCAGCAGTTCCCGCGAAACCGAAGCGTGCCGCCAAGGCCGCTGCAGCAACGGAGTAACCTCGCATGGCGCATAAAAAAGCAGGCGGCTCGTCCCGCAACGGCCGCGACTCCGCCGGTCGCAGGCTCGGGGTAAAGCTCTTTGGCGGCCAGGCAGCTGCTCCGGGCAACATCATCGTGCGCCAGCGCGGAACCACATGGTTTCCGGGAAATGGCGTGGGCATGGGTACGGATCATACGATCTTTGCCGTGGTCGAGGGGCGCGTGGCCTTCAGGAAAGGGCTGAAGGGTCGCACCTTCATCTCTGTCCTCCCGGTCGCGGAGGCTGCAGAGTAAGCCGACCCGTTACAGTTGGCCTGTAATTCGGGGATCGGCTGGAAAGCCGGTCCCCTTCGCATTTTGTGAAGTTTTCGCTGCCGGGCGGACGAAAAGTAAGCCGCTCGTCACAGTCTTGCCAGAAGAGCAGGGCAGTGTCGCAAGGTCGGCCCCACGGGGTCGGTGTACGATGCGCTTCAGGGAGGGCGCGATGACCATGCATATGACTGCCGTTGCCACAGAAGGTCAGATCCCCGCCGGTCGCTTTGTCCTGCGTCCTGTCCGCCGGTCCGATGCCGGCCTCTTTGCGCTCTACGCAGGCGACCGTCGCGTGGCCGAGGGCAGCCAGTCCATTCCTCACCCGTTGCCGCCCGGCGCTGCCGAAGCTTTTGTGGCCCGCGCCCAGAAGCCCGGCACGGACGAGGATGTCTGGGTGATGGATGGCAGCACGACGGGTCTCGCCGAGGTGGTGGGCGTGATCAGCCTGCGCCATATGGACGAGACGCGGTTTGACCGCAGGCAGTCCGAAATCCGCTACTGGGTCGCCCCGGCCTTCTGGAACCTCGGCCTTGCCTCCGAGGCGGTCGCGGCCTTGCTGGACGCAAACCCGCAGGCCAGCTGCACGATCTTTGCCGAGGTTTTCCAGGACAACCCCGGTTCTGCCCGCGTGCTCACGAACTGCGGCTTCCAGTACCTCGGCGATGCAGAGACGTTCTCCGTCGCCCGCGGCGCGCGGGTCCCTACATGGACTTACCTGCGCAGGATGCCCCAACCCAGGGGATAACGCGTCTGCCTTCCTGCCCTTCATCTATTTCCAAATATCCCGGGGGGGCCCGGAACGGGCGGGGGCAGCGCCCCCTCTTCTCTTGTTGTCGCGCCAAGGCTTGAGCCGGGCGCAAATGTCCACTATCGCCATCCCTGTCCAAATCTGAAAGCGTACCGCCCATGAAGTTCCTCGACCTGTCCAAAGTCTACATCCGCTCGGGCGGCGGCGGGGCGGGCTGTGTGTCCTTCCGGCGCGAGAAGTTTGTGGAATTCGGCGGCCCCGATGGCGGCGACGGCGGCAACGGAGGCTCGGTTTGGGCAGAAGCGGTCGAGGGGCTGAATACCCTCATCGACTTCCGTTACCAGCAGCATTTCTTCGCCAAATCCGGCCAGCCCGGCATGGGCAGCCAGCGCACAGGCAAGACCGGGGAAGACATAACCCTCAAAGTCCCCGTGGGCACCGAGATTCTGGATGAGGATGAGGAGACCGTCCTTGCCGATCTGACCCGCGTCGGTCAGCGCGTTCTGCTGGCGCAGGGCGGCAATGGCGGCTGGGGTAATCTGCGGTTCAAATCCTCGACCAACCGCGCCCCCGCGCGTGCCAACCCGGGACAGGAGGGGGTCGAACGCACCATATGGCTCCGTCTGAAGCTCATTGCCGATGCCGGGTTGGTTGGGCTGCCGAATGCCGGCAAATCGACCTTCCTTGCCGCCGTGTCGAATGCGCGCCCCAAGATCGCCGACTACCCCTTTACAACGCTGGTTCCGAACCTTGGCGTTGTCGGCATTGACCAGCATGAATTCGTCATGGCCGACATCCCCGGCCTGATCGAGGGCGCGTCCGAGGGCAGGGGTCTTGGCACCCAGTTTCTGGCGCATGTCGAACGCTGCAAGGTGCTTTTGCACCTCGTTGATGGCACCTCGAGCACGATCACCAAGGATTACCGCACCATTGTAGCCGAGCTTGAGGCTTATGCCGAGGAGCTTGGCCACAAGTCCCGTATCCTTGCCCTGAACAAATGTGACGCGCTGGATGCCAAGACCCTTTCCACCCGCCGCCGCGCGCTGGAGAAAGCGAGCGGCGGGCCGGTTTTCGTCATCTCGGGTGTGGCAAAGCAAGGCCTGACCGAGGTGCTGCGCCGCCTTTACGCCGGGATCACTGCCCAGACCGAAGTGGTTGAGGATACGCCTTGGCAACCCTGACCGCGTGCGCAGCCCCTGACATCCGCACTGCCCGGCGTCTGGTGGTCAAGATCGGCTCGGCCTTGCTCGTGGACCGCACGCGGGGCTTGCGTCAGGACTGGCTGTCAGCTCTGGCAGAGGATGTGGCCGAGGCGAAGGCGCGCGGGACGGATGTGGTGCTGGTATCTTCAGGGTCCATAGCACTGGGGCGCACGGTGCTGCGGCTGCCTGCGGGGGCGCTTACGCTGGAACAGGCGCAGGCTGCGGCAGCGGTGGGGCAGATCCGCCTTGCGCGGGCCTACGAGGAAGTGCTGGCGCCCTACGGGATCGTCACGGGTCAGGTACTGGTGACACTGGAGGACACGACCGACCGGCGCCGCTACCTCAACAGCCGGGCCACGATGGAGACGCTGCTGAGCCTTGGCGTCGTGCCCATCGTGAACGAGAATGATACCGTGGCCACCGACGAGATCCGCTTTGGCGACAATGACCGACTTGCCGCGCAGATCGCGGTTACGGTGGGGGCGGACCAGTTGATCCTTCTGTCTGACGTGGACGGATTTTACACCGCCAACCCCAAAGAGGACGCAAGTGCCGTGCGCTTCGACCTCGTTGAAACAATCACACCGGAGCTGGAGGCGATGGCAGGGGATCCGGTCTCTGGCCTGTCCAAAGGCGGGATGAAGACGAAGGTGATCGCTGCCAAGACCGCTGTGGCCGGTGGCTGCGCCATGGCGATCATGGAAGGGTCGGTCCTGCGCCCGCTGTCGGCGCTGGCCAATGGGGCTGCACGGACCTGGTTTGTGGCGCAAAGCGACCCCCAGGCGGCGCGCAAGCGCTGGATTTCGGCGATGAAGCCGAAAGGCGAACTCCGGCTGGATGCAGGTGCGGTGACGGCGCTGCGCGCGGGAAAGTCGCTGCTGCCGGCCGGGGTGACCCAAGTGTCGGGCAAGTTCGGCCGCGGTGAGCCGGTGGCGATTCTGTCGCCCGAAGGTGCCGTGCTCGGCAAGGGACTGGTGCGCTATACAGCGGAGGAGGCGCGCGCGATTGCGGGCCATCGCAGCCAGGAGATCGAGGCCATCCTCGGTTATGTCGGACGGGCGGCGCTGGTGCATCGGGATGATATGGTGATGTGATGGCCTTTTTCAGGCGCCGGGGGGCCTGCCCCCCGGACCCCGGGGGATATTTGAGCAAAAGTGAAGGGGCAAGGTCATGTCGGACGAAGATCAGGCGGCCATTCTGATGGCCGGGATGGGCGCGGCGGCGCGGGAGGCGGCGGCGGAGTTGGCGGTGGCGTCTGCCGAGCGCAGGCATGCGGCACTGATCGGGGCGGCGGAGGCGGTATGGGTTGGACGGCAGGGGATCGAGGATGCCAATCACGAGGACATGGCTTACGGCGCAGAAAAGGGGCTGAGTGCTGCTATGTTCGACCGGCTGCGGCTGGACGAGAGCCGCATCCGCGGGATCGTGGACAGCTTGCGCGCGGTGGCGGCGCAGCCCGATCCGGTGGGCCGCGTGCTGGCGGAATGGGACCGGCCGAACGGCTTGCATATCCAGCGGGTGGCGACACCCCTTGGCGTGGTGGGGGTGATCTATGAGAGCCGCCCGAATGTGACGGCGGATGCGGGTGCCTTGTGCCTGAAATCGGGGAATGCGGTGATCCTGCGCGGGGGGTCGGAGAGCTTTCACAGCTCTGCCGCCATCCATGCCTGCATGGTCGAGGGGTTGCGCAGTGCTGGTCTGCCCGCGGCCGCGGTCCAGCTGATCCCGACACGGGGGCGCGAGATGGTGACGGCGATGCTGCAGGCGGTGGCGCATATCGACGTGATTGTGCCGCGCGGGGGCAAGGGGCTGGTGGGTCTGGTGCAGCGTGAGGCGCGGGTGCCGGTCTTTGCGCATCTGGAAGGCATCTGCCACGTCTATGCCGACCGGGATGCCGATCTGGAAATGACCCGGGCCGTGGTGATGAATGCCAAGACAAGGCGGACCGGGGTTTGCGGGTCGGCGGAGTGCCTGCTGATCGACTGGCCGTTTTACACGAAACACGGGGCCGTGCTGATCGAGGATCTGCTGCGCGCAGGTGTGGAGGTCCGCACCGAAGGCGAGCTTCTGAAGATCCCCGGCACAGTGCAGGCGGCCCCGGACGATTTCGGACGCGAGTTTCTGGACATGATCATTGCCGTGCGGCTGGTGGACGGAGTGGACGAGGCGATTGCCCATATCCGCCGCTATGGCTCCAGCCACACCGAAAGCATCCTGACGGAGAATGACGCCACCGCCGCCCGGTTCTTTTCCCGGCTGGACAGCGCCATCCTGATGCGGAACGCCTCCACCCAGTTCGCCGATGGCGGCGAGTTCGGCATGGGGGCCGAGATCGGCATTGCCACAGGCAAGCTTCATGCCCGGGGCCCCGTGGGGGCGGAGCAGCTGACAAGCTTCAAATATCTCGTGACCGGAAACGGGACGATCAGAAACTGATGCGGATCGCCGTTTCGGAAAGGTTGGCGACGAGCCGTCGTCCCTGACGGCGCGCCTCATCCGGGGCGAGGGCGAAATGCACCTGTCCCGGGGCAAGTTCTGCAGGCGCCCGCGGCGCCGCGAGCACAGACCACAGCGCAGGATCGAGCCTGAGCTTTGTGGCCTCACCCCGGATCATCCAATGGTTGGGGCTTTCTGCCACCTCGGAGGCGGTCACGGTGATGCGCCCGCCATAGGCCAAGGCCGACTCTAGGCAAAGTGCGACCAGCAAGGCAAGCTTCACCTCGTTGCGCGCAAGATCGGCGGGGGTGGACCAGTCGTAATTCAGCCGCCCCCCCCGGCCGATGTCCGTCAGGATCGCTGTCACCTCATGCCGTGCGATGCGCTGGTCGCGGCTCGACGCCCCGAAGGCCACGCGGAAAAACCGGATGCGTGCGTTGGCATTGAACACGCTTTCTGACACCAGCGCCAGTTCAGGGCTTCGCACACCGCCATCCATCAGCAACAGTTCGACCCCATTGCCGATGGCGCCAATGGGGCTGATAAGATCGTGGCAGATCCGCGAGCCGATCAGCGCAGCGAGGTCTGGTCCATCGGTCATTTGAGGCCTTTCTTGCAGGAACGATCATGAACGCGCTTTTGGAGCCGGGCAATCTGGTGAAGCACCCCGCCAGGCCCGATTGGGGCACCGGTCAAGTGCAGTCGAACGTAGGCGGACGCGTGACGGTGAATTTTGAACATGCGGGCAAGGTGGTTATTCAGGGGCCGGACGTAACGCTGGTGCGGGTCTACCAACTGTAAGGGTAACTGTCGCGATTTTGCGGCGCAATGCAACCTAAGAGTGTGCAATGCGCCGCGATGTGGCGACTCTGTTGCAAAGTGGCAAGGGCCTCTCTAAGTCAGCGCCAAGTAAGGCGCGGGGTTAAGCAAGATGGCGGGCGTCGATCACGGCCTGGAAATCCGGCTGGCGCAGGGTGAGGCGGACCTGCGCGCTGCGCAGAGGCTGCGCTATGAGGTGTTCGTGGCGGAACTTGGCGGTGATGGGCCGCTGGTGGACCACGCAGCACGGCTGGAGGCGGACGAGTGGGATGCGCTTTTTGACCATCTGGTGCTGGTGGACACGGCGCGGCCCGCAGGCGAGCATGTGGTGGCCGTCTACCGGCTGTTGCCGGGGGACCGCGTCGGACCCGGCGGGCGGTTCTATTCCGAGGGTGAGTTCGATCTTGGGCCGCTCAGATCCTCGGGCCGGAGTCTTGTGGAACTGGGGCGGTCCTGCGTGGCCGCGGATCATCGGGGTGGGTCAGCCCTTTATCTGATGTGGAATGGCCTGGCGGCCTACGTGCTGGAGCGGGGCATCGAGGTGATGTTCGGTTCGGCCTCGTTTCATGGCACCAATTCGGAGGCGCTGGAGCAGCCCTTGTCGTGGCTATACCACCATCACCTTGCCCCACCCGAGTTGCGCGTGACGGCACGAGCTGAACATCGGCGCGAGATGAACCTGATGCCGCCGGACGCGTTGGACCGGGTGGCGGCGCAGTCCAGAATGCCAGCGCTGATAAAGGCTTACCTCAGGCTCGGAGGCTGCGTGGGCGATGGCGCCTGGGTTGACAGTGCCTTCAACACGACGGATGTCTGTCTGGTGATGGACACAGGGCGCATGTCGGCGCGACACCGCGATTTCTATGTCCGCAAGCAAGGACCGGCATGACAGGTTGGGCCTCGGCACCGGGGCCGGACTGGCACATCACCCCCTTGGGCTGGGGGCGGGTGCTGGTTCGGGGCGTGGTGCTGGGGGTGGTCACCTATGGCGGGCTGGTGGTGTTGCTGCTCTTGCGGCTTGTGGAATGGCCGGTCTTCGGTCAGGCGCGGCCCATCACGCCCTTCGTAACGCAAGGCGTATGCAAGGCGGCGCTGGTTATCCTGGGGCTGCCCCTGACCATACGGGGCAGGCCGATGATGGGGAAAGGGGCAATCGTCGCCAACCATTCATCCTGGCTCGACATCTTTGTACTGAACGCGGCGCAGCGGGTATATTTCGTTGCGAAATCCGAGGTTGGGGGCTGGGCCGGGATTGGCTGGCTGGCGCGCGCGACCGGCACAGTCTTCATCACACGAAAGGCGCGCGAGGCGGGGCGGCAAAAGGCACAGTTTGAAGAGCGGCTCCGTGCCGGGCATCGGCTTTTGTTCTTCCCCGAAGGCACATCGACCGATTCAATTCGGGTTTTATCTTTTAAATCAACACTTTTTGAAGCGTTCTTCAGCCACCGTCTAGAGCATGTAATGGAGATTCAGCCCGCGACGGTGATCTACCACGCGCCTGTGGGCAAAGATCCGCGCTTTTACGGATGGTGGGGCGAGATGAATTTTGCCGGACACCTGCTGCGCATGCTCGCCACTCCCCGGCACGGAAGGGTGGAGGTGGTATTTCATCCGCCAGTACGGGTCGATGCCTTTTCTGGTCGCAAGGCGCTGGC
>Ga0105046_10004272_pt1 | contig 22748 bp, 11 predicted proteins | sample MAT03_FD_78385 | JGI IMG/M metagenome (GOLD analysis project Ga0105046, IMG submission 78385) | Freshwater microbial communities from Lake Fryxell liftoff mats and glacier meltwater in Antarctica - MAT-03 (megahit assembly) | ecosystem: Environmental > Aquatic > Freshwater > Ice > Liftoff...
AGGCGCGTACGGGTTGGTCAGGTTGGTGTTGCAGGCCAGCGTGTACGGCGGGCAGGTCAGCACCGGCGGAAGTTTGTCTTCCACTTTGATGTTGCCCCAGCATTTGTTGCCGGTCGTCGGATCTGTCACACGGATCTGGTAGTTTTTACCGATGTCGCCAGGACCGAACACAGCAGGTACCCATGGGCCGTTGCCGAACGGAGCGGTTTTGTCTACTTGTACCACATAATTGTCGTAGCAGCCGTATGGACCGCCTTCCAGCACCTGGTCAGCGTTTACCACACCAGAACAGTTCTGGTCCACAGTGAAGTTTATCAGGTCATTGCAGATCAGCGAAGTGATTGCGTTCGGGTATTCTTTCACCGTTACGTTGAAGCAGCAAGAGTTGGTATTGCCAGCAGCATCATTCGTATTAAAGCAGTTGGTGGTCGTTCCGATCGGGAACTCAGCACCGGATGCCAGACCAGAAGTCTGATTCACCGGCACCACACCACCTACACCATATTGTACTTGTACGTTGCCTATGCAACCCACGAAACCGCCAGGTACCACGAACAAACCGCTCGTGAAGTTGCCGCCTGTGAAGGTGAACGGACCGTTGTTAACAGGAGCCGGTACAGCGAATGTGTAGTTAAACAGCGGGCAAGAAGTATTGCCGAAAATGTAGAAGCCGCGCGTTTGACCAGCTGCGATCACTTGCGGGGTGTTGATGTTTACCTGCGACAACTCGCTGTTAGGACCAGCAACAACAACCAGTGGCGAGCCGATCAAAGTCCAGGCAGCAGCATTGGCGGTGTTGCCCACAAACGTTGGAGCAGCAAACACCCGATACTGTTGGGGAGACGGCACTACACCGAACTGAGCCGGGCCGAAACGAATGGCAAAACCTTGCACACGAACACTTGCAGCGCTCGTATTGGTCAGGTTGAAGTAAAAGCCACCGGGAGCATTGCTGCCTGCCCAGGTAAATACGACACCGTTGCCGTTCGCACCGAACACCAGCGGGAACTGCACCGGAGGCGCGTTTAAAAAGAACGGACAGTTGTCCGTAGCCACTACAGAATAAGAGTACTGTGTACGGCACTCACCTGGATCCAGGTTCAACGTGATGTTGGCCGGGCACGTGATCAAAGGTCTTGTACAGTCGTTCACCGTGATCGTCTGCGAAGCAGAGGAAATCACGTTGCCCGAAGCCGGGTCCACCAGACGCCACAGGATCACAGCAGCGCCTACGCCAATGCCATTGATCGTTACCGTAGCAGGAGGAGCAGCGCCCAGGTTCACCGACGCACCGCCGTTGACACTGTACGTAAGGTTCAATCCGTTGGAGTTGATACAACCCGCAGGGTTCTGAGACGGAATGTTCGTCAAAGCAGAAGCATCGCAGCTCGTCGCGTTGGCATCCGTGCAAACCGTGAGGTTCGGAGGTGCCGTGATCGCGCAGTTGAATGCCGCCACTTCGTCTACCACTGCCGACCAGCCCGGAAACTGTACCGATCCGTCCGACTGGAAGCGGAAGGTAAGGGCGCGCGATGGGTTGTTACCCACTGCAGCGACACCCAGGTTGGCGATCACCGTACCAGGGCTTGTCTGGAAGTTGCCACCCGGAAAACCACTGATGGTAGCAGCACCCGGACCAGGAACCTGGTTTTGGTCGGGAAGGTTGCTGTTAAAGATGTACATGCAATCCCAGCCACTCTCCACCTGAAACGAGGTGAAAGAAGTCCGGATCGCCCGGTTGGCAGGGTTCGAAGGTGCAAAAGTCACCACCGAGTTCGCGTTGGAGTTGTTGCTATACGCACCGAATTGTCCGCCGTTGTCGAAAAAGTTAAAAAATGTGTTGACGGGCGGCGTCAGCGTAAAGGTCTGTTGACCAGTGTTAAAGGGCATGTTCACCGTTGCCTGTGCATTGAGGCTCGAGACCGCAAGGCTACACAACAGCGAAAGCGCCCAAAGTGTAATGTTTTTCTTCTTCATGAGAGATGAGAAAAATTTGTGATTCATAAAAAAATGATGATACCAAAATCAAGGCGGTTGGTTACAGCTTAACTACCTGTTTGGCATCTTCATACAAGTTCTGCAGGACGGCTTGGTTGCCACCCGGGATGGGGTTCAAACTACCCTGTTCAACTGCAGCGGGCAGCGCATTGATCAATGCAGTACCGACACCTTCGCCGCTCATCAACTGAACGATGATGGCTTTGTAGTACAAGCAGTGCCGAAGCACGTTCAAATCGCTCGGAGCCGCAGTCTGTTGAGGTCCCCAGTAGTTGTTAAGCGAGTTCGTAAGAGCGATAATCGCGTCCGGATTGGCTTGAAACGTAGTCTGTTTGTCAACGACCACATTGGTACCGCCCGTCAGCGACTGTGCTGACATCCGCTCTGCTGTCATCAGCATCGCAAACGCTACGAAGAACATCGCCACCAGAGTACGAAACCCTTGTTTTGCAAACATTCCTTTCATGTTAAATAAAAATTAAAGAGGTGAAAAAATAGTTTTAAAAATCGTCTGTCTGTTTGGTTTGAAGGCAAAAAAATATTGGCTATAGGACACGCGGTCGCTATAGTCAATATCTTATAAAAAAATCAACCTTATACTCTTGAGTGTGCATAACTCTTTCCGTGAGAGATTAAAAACCGAGCAGGAAAAGGGAAAAAACCCTTTTCAACCCAGCCTATACCATTTAGCAACAATTAAGCCAAACGTGGCTTTGTGCTTGGCTTTAACTTTTAGTCAGCGCACCAATTAGACAAACAAGTCCCTTGGCAGGCAAAACCATTGAAACAGAAATGAGCTATGGAAAGAATACTACCGAATGATACGTGCGGGAGAACCTCCAGGCATTGCGCGCAAAATAGACGTCAAAAATGCCAGTCGCTCATGAGATTAGAAAAGGATTAAAAAGAATCAGGTCTGTTGCTTCTCTCAAAATATGGGGCAAATATATCACGGTTCTCAAATAGTTAGTGCCTCTTACTCAATTTTTAAAAATTTTATTTTTGCAAAAAAGAAAAAGCCCCCCTGACGACTTTTCGCAGAGAGGCCATCCCAAAAACCAATTGTTTTCTTTGTTCAATAAATCGGCTCAACGGAGTCGCCGTTCACTTTAGGTGCCGCGCCTTTCCGGTCAATATTGTAGGACACCGTAAATTCGTGCGAACCGCTGCTGTAGCTTTGGAATTTGCCAAACGCCACATCATACGAGTAGTAAAGTTGTGCGTTGCGGTATTTGGTGCCGAGCATCAACGCCATCGAACCTCCTGTGCTGGGGCGTACCGTCAATCCTGCGATCAGTTTGTCATCCAGGAAACGGCCTTGCAGGTTGAGGTCAATTTGCAGCGGCGTGTCGCGCACTTTGCGCACAGCCAGCGAGGGCACCACTTTGAAATTCTGTCCCGGTGCGCTGATGATATAGCCCAACTGGAAAATAGAGTGCTGGAACAAGGATCCGCGTGCATCATCGGGGTTTCCCCCCGCTACCGGAATTTCATCCAGGCGGACGCGCGCAGTATTCGGGAAAGCAAGGCTGACAAAAAACTTCTCGTCATACAGGATATGGGTACCGACCGATGCGTCAAAAATGCGCTGTCCGTCCACGTTGGCTTCAATGATATCGTCGCCGCGCTGCACATTGGGATCCGTAAGCGCATCATTGCTCAGGCGGCGGTTGAGAAATTCGGTCGTCAGGCCCAAACCGATTTTCGCTTTTTGGATCTGAAAGCGGAACGCATAGTTTACTTGAAACTTGAGCGTGTTGAGTGCGCCGATCTTTTCCGAGAAAATACCGCCTCCAAGCGCGAGTTTGTCGCCGACCGGGCCATTGTACATTAACGTGTAGGTATTGGGGCGCCCCGGAAAACCTGCCCAGGTGCTGCGCACGTTGGCGAGGAACTGGTGCTGGTTTTCAAAACCCGTGTAGCCCGGGTTGATCAGCACCGGATAAACAGGGTATTGAGAGTAAATGGCTTGCTCCTGAGCAAACAAGGCGACGGCTGCAAACAGTCCGAAAGCGAGCGTAATGATCTTTTTCATATTATTACAATTGAATTTAGGTTAAAAGTTTGAGAGTTCGAGAGTTCGAAGTTCGAAGTTCGAAGTTTGCTGCCGGGCAAATCATCCGAAGGAAGTTACCCAAAAAAATTACCCAAAGGAAAATTACCCAAAGCAAAATTACCCAAAGGAAAATTACTTGAAAAAATTACCCAAAGGAAAATTACCCAAAGGAAAATTACCCAAAGGAAAATTACCCAAAGGAAAATTACTTGAAAAAATTACCCAAAGGAAAATTACCCAAAGGAAACAACCGCTTTCGCAAACTTCCAGGCAAGGCAATCCTAAAAGCGCCGTGGATACGGGACTTGCAGGAGTGCCTTGTGGGAAGAAATATCAGAAATTACCGGAGAAGCGTGAGGTAGCCTTTTTGTTGCTGCTCGTTGCCATCTTCATCGGTGTAGTTGAGCACATAGAAGTAAGATCCGTCGGGAAGTTCCAGTCCATTGCGGGTACCATCCCAGTAGATGCTGCCTTTCAAACCATTGGGCGCTGAGTCGTAGTTCTCTGCGGAGAAAACCAATTGTCCCCAGCGGTTGTAGATTTCCAGGGTATTGTTCACGCCCTGAATGCAGGTGATACCGAAGTAGTCGTTCAGGTTGTCACCGTTGGGGGTGATGATCGGCCCCACTTTCAGACAGCCATCGGGCGGATACGGAACAGAGTCGAGGCCCGAAGCCGTACAACCGTTGGCATCTACTACCGAAAACTGTACCACTTCTCCGGCGCACAAACCTTCAGCGCGTTGGTCAGCACCACTTTTACCAGGGCGGTTGGTTACTGCCCAGGCGAAGGTCGTGACACCGGAAGTACCTTCGGCAGTGGCAATGACTTCGCCGTCGCAGGTGCTGAACGTGCTCGGCTCCTGGGTAGCAAATGTGATCGAAACCGGATCGGGATCATCGAGCACAAATGTCTGGGTCGTCGTAATCAGGTTTTTGTCGGTGACGGTGACGGTGTAGGTGCCGCCACAAAGTTTTTCGGATTCGGAGAAACCGCTGGCGGTGCTCAAATCGTCGCTTTGGCCGTTCGACCACAACACTTTGTAAGGTGGAATGCCACCGACCACAGTCACGCGGGCTTTGCCGTCGCAGTCGCCGTGGCAGGTCACCTGCTTGGTGACGGAATGATTGGATTGAATGGTGGGCGGGAAGGTGAGTTCATCCGACCATACTGCCGTACAGCCCAGGCCGTCGGTAACCGTGACACCGTAAGCGCCGCCGCACAGCGTTGAGTTCGAAGCACTCGTCACCCCGTTGCTCCAGGCGATGGTCGCGCCGTTGGCCTGACCGGAGAACGCCACACTGGCTACGCCGTCACAATTGGCCGCGCCGCTCACCTGGAAGCCGTTGTAGTTCGAAAGTTCGTTGACATTGGTGACAGTCAGTTGCGATTGCGATACAATAAGTGTGTCATAAACAAACTGCAACCCGCGCTCGTCGGTCACTGTTACCGTATAAGCGCCAGTACCTTGTGCACTGAGTGTTGGCGTGGTTTGGCCTGCAATGATGCCATTCGGCCCTGCCCATTTGTACTGGTAGTTCGGACCATCTGCGCCGGAGAACTGGATCTTGATCGAGCCGTCCGTGGCTGACTTGCATTTCGGGTTGTTGATTTGCAGCCAATTGAATTGTTCTTTCGGGTACTCCCGAACCAGTACATAGGTGTACACGCTGGAACAACCGTTGGCATGTGTGACGGTTACGATATAGGTGCCTGAATCCAATTGAACCAGTGCGCCGCCTGTTTTACCGTTGCTCCATGCGAAGTTCAAGGGTGCATTGGAAGGCAGCGGGCTAAGCAGGATATAGCCATTCTTTTTATCTTCATTGACAACGCCAATCTCGGCGCCGACGATGGCGGGCTGCAATACTGGGACGGTCACAGGCGCCATCGTAAACGACTGGCCGGCGCTGTTGGTCACCGTGAGGGTATATGCTATGCCGCCCAAAAATCCGCAGATATCTGCGGGGCTGGTCGTAATAATTTGTGGTATGCCACCCGGCCATGAAACCGTGTAAGGACCGGGAGCGGTGCCTTGTACGTTGACCGTGATGCATCCGTCTGCGCTCGTTCCACAAGCGCCTTTTTTCAACACTGCTGTCGCAGAGAAATCGGCTTTCACTTCATAAGAAGCAGTGAACCCGCAGTTTTTGTCGTCCTTGATGGTGATGGTGTACACCCCTGGTGCCAGGCCCGTGATGTTTTGAGTAACCGCGTTGAAATTGTTCGGGCCATCCCATTTATACGTGAAAGGAGCCGTACCGCCAGTGATGTCGGTGATGTCAATCGAGCCGTTGCTGCCGGAGCCGCTCTGGTGGATCACATTGGTATCCACCACTACAATGATCGCCGGGCTGGTGACCGTCATGACCGGGAAAACCTGGGTGCAGCCCAACGCATCTTTCACTGTCGGCGTGTAGGTGCCGGGGGTCAGGTTGCTGATGCTTGAGCCAGTCAGGTTGGCCGCGCCGGCCCAGGTGACTTCAAACGGACCGCCTGCCCCACCGCTGGGGGTGATGGACAGCGCACCGTTGCCAGCGCCGAAGCAAGTGAGGTTGGTCATAACAACCGGTTCAATCGTGAATCCCGGAGGTCCTGCTACCGCAGTTGTTGCTGTAGTCGAGCAGTTTTTCGAGTCCGTCACGGTAACGGAGTAAGGACCGGAAGCGACAGCTGTCGGGCAGTTGCCGGTCAGTACAGGATTGCTCCAGACCGTGGTCGCCGTGCCATTGGTCCAGCCGCCACTGATCACCAGGCAGATAGCACCATTGGCGCCGCAGGTAGCAGCGGTTGGTGTAGCCGTTACAGTGAGTGCGGCAGTTGGGCAGTTTACGGTGACCGGGACGCCAACGGACGTACAGCCATTGCCATCCATGATGGTTACGTTGTAGGTACCGCAGCCGAGGTTTTCAGGATTTGCGGACGTGGAAGCGAGTGAACCTGTGAGGGTGTTGCGCCAGGAGTACAGGAATGGAATTGTACCGCCCTGTGTCACAGACGAAGTCGCTTTGCCATTTTTATCGTTGAGGCAGGAGACATCGCTCGTCACAGCATTGGCCACAATCATTTTGGTCTGAGGCGTTTGAACATTCACAGGCTGCCCGATCTGGGTGCAACCCTTGCTGTCGGTCACGGTTGGGGTATAGAGACCACCTTTCAGGCCGGTGATGTTTGTGCCGTTACCAGTATAACCATTCGGGCCGCTCCATTGTACGGTAAACGAACCGGTGCCGCCACCGATAGTCGTAGAAATCGAGCCGTCGGAGCCTTCAAAACATTTGACCGGAACGGCAAGTGCTGAAACATTGATTCCTTGTGGACTCCCCACTACGATGTTGTTGTTGCTATTGGTAAAACTGCAACCAACGTTGTCGGTGACCGTCAGTTTATAATTACCTGCTTTGAGGGCGGTGGCATTGGGCACGTTGCCTATAGGAGTCGGTCCGGTCCAGGTATAGGTGTACGGTGCAGTACCGCCTATCATGGAAACCGTGATCGAACCGTCGCTTCCACCAGAGCAATCCACACCGACGATGGCCGGTGCAGCGGCAGAGGTCACTGCGGTCGGTTGGCCGAGCGTGACGGAAGAAGTAGCAGTCACGTTGCCAGCCGAACAAGTGATCGTGACAGTATAAACACCTGCCGTCAGGCCGGTCGGGCTGGCGACGGTCATGTTGTTGGCATTGATGCCAGGGCCGACCCATTTGTAACTGAGGGTACCGCCTGCGCAGCTGGCGGGGCCGGTCATGCTTGCGATGGAGCCATTGGAGCCGCCGTTGCAAGTTGGGTTGATCCCGGTGAGGGCTGCTGAGAGGGCAGATTTTACCCGAACCAGACCAGAAACACCTTGCACAGGCACACCACTGATCGGGATAGCTTTCCAAACACCGATGGGAACGACAACACCTGCGGTAGGAATCAGTACACTACCAATTTTGATTTCTGATGAATCGCCCACTTGCGCCGATGCTTTGAAACAAACGGAGAAAATAGCGGCGTTGTCTGATACAGTAGCTGGAGTTCCCCGATAACTGAACTGTATATAGCGGAGGAAATCTCCCTGGCCGAAGTTCTGCTCTACTTCCACATGGCGCACCCCTTTAAGAGGCATCACCTTACTGATCGGATCGGCTTCAGTTGCCTGTATAGCCGTCAATGTCAGGGGATTAGCACCCAGGTTGATACTTTGGTAGGTCAATTTTGTAGCGTCGTATCTCAGCGCAAACTCTGCGTATTCAATATTTTTGAAGTTTTTAACCTTGATATCTACACAGGTGGAGGCATCCGGCACCACCGTATCACGATCTGCGGTGAACGTAACAGTTCCGGGCGGGGGTGTTGCAGGCATGATATAGATCGTATCCGTCACGGGCACCGTTGCCAACTTCCAAAGATTTTTCGGAAGAGACGTGCCATTGGCACTGTCAATGGAGGCAGGAGTTGGATCAACAAATCCTTGACTATTGGCTGCTATGGGGGTGTTGGTCCCTGCCGCACCTTTTCCGGTGAAACACATTTCGTACATCGGAACAATCACATTCGGCACGGTCACTTTGCCCGAAGCAGATGCCCAAAGAGCCGCTGCATAACCGGCTGGATTAAATCCGGTAAAATAAGTAGGGTCGAAGCCCGGAAGCACGTTGGTAACCGGGTTGGGACGGGCTGCTTCAAAACTCACGGTCGGGATGTTCGTCCATTTCATGGAATACTGAAACGCCTCGATATTGATGTGGCCGTTGGCCGTTACCGGCATACAACCCACTTCTCCCTGCGGAATATAAATATTGTTGGCAATGACTTTTGTGCCTGTGTAAGTCGGGACGGGCACGGGACAGTCGCCACCTATCAAGGCTGCACCTGAAGCAAAGTTCACCGGTACGCTCACCCCTGTTTTATTCGTAAAGTTAGGGCTGGTAACACCCGGTGGCGGAGCCGAGCCGCTCAAATTCACATTGATAGAGCACGCTTTCAGCACTTTGAAGTTGATGGTAAAAAGCCGCTTTGGCCCGTTTGCCAGCGTCATGCCATTGGGAAACTGTTGCAGATTGGCCTCCCAGGCCACCGCAAGTTTGCCATTCGGCTTCACGATCACGTTGTTCCCGTTGGGGTCAATCGTCAAAACCGTTTTGAACGTGTTATGGAACGGGTTGGTGATGGACTCCAGTTTGAGCACCGTCGAGTCGTAGGTCACCGGAAACTGCATCGCTACGATGTCCGTGAAACCGGTCACCATGAGGTCAATGGCAATGTTTTGGCCGACTGTGATATTCGTAGAGGCCGGAGTGAACGTGGTGGTAATTTGTTGCGCTTGCGCAGAAAATCCAAAACACAAGAAAGCAGCGGCGAGGAAATGTACAATCGGTTTCATCTTCTGAACAGTGGTGAAGGGATGATGAGTGAAAGTGGATGTTTTTGTATTCACAGGAAAAGCAAAGGCTGGGTGCATGACTGCACCGGAGTGCGCACAGTGAAAAAATAGGTTCCGGCAGCGGGGAGTTGCGACGCGGACAAGTGGAACACTTGGGTGCCAGCAGCGTCTATATGACGTTGCTCCGAAAAAACGGAGCGACCGGCAGCGTCAGTTATCGTGATCTGCACATCGGCATCCGCATCGAGCGTGAACGTGGCAGCAACAGATTCGTGGAAAGGATTGGGTGCCAATAAGAGCGGTAAAGCGGCGACACCCGGTTCGTCGGCGGCTACGGTATAGCCCACCGCGACAAAACCCGACGTGATTTGGACATCGTCGAGGGTATAGGTCAAAAACTGGTCGTTTTCGTTGCGGACGATCTCAAAAGCCGTCGGCGATACTTCCGTGATGGTCAGCGCCGAACCGCTCTGGTCGGCGCCGATGACCTGAAAATGGATGGTAAAGATCGAAGTCCCATTCGACACCGATACGCCGTTGCCACCGCCCGCCCAGCCAAAACGCAGCAAACCTTGTGCGGTTTCTGCCATCCCGAATGAATTCTCGGTCATTTCAGGCAGGTTAAATCCTTCCACGCCTTGAAATTGCAGCACTTGCTGGTTCCAGACGACCACAAACTGAGCAGAAGCAACATTGGAAAACCCGGTCACCGAAACGGACGGAGTGATGGATGCGCCGACTGCCACGTTGTTGAGGACCGGCAGGGCAACGCCCGGTTGGGCGTAAAATCGGGATGTGAATAGCAAACACTGGCTTATGCACAGTGCGGTGCGTAAACAATTAATCATGGGAACAATTGGTTGAAAATGAACGAGTTTGGCAGCCTTCGAAAAGGCTATCGTTCGTGGATTATATACGGAAAACGTTTTCTACCTGGTCTTGCCCGGCGCGTCAGTTTCCTGAAACGATGGCCGGTGGATTCTTTTGCATTCTTCCAACGGCATTCCGTCGTCGGGTGAATTTGCTGGATTAAAACTTTTACAGAGATACCCTACATTTTCAACAAACGTGCCAAAATCGGCGGGCGGAATGTTTTGAAGCAGGTATTTTTCAAATGAAAATCAAATTTTATGCAGAAAAAACTGGTTTCGATGCGGTTGAGGCTTAAAAATCGAATGGCTTTTTGAATTTAAAAGGCGCAAAGAAAGGACGAATGGAACAAAAAAAACCAAAAAATTTTAAAAACCGCTGCCCAATGTACCGGCTGCTTCAGCTGCCGGATGACAAGAGGGTCCACAGGTTCCGGCTGATAAAACAGCCGGATGCCTGGTTCTACTTTGTCAGATTAGAAATAAATGAGGTAGCTGGTTAGCACAGGCACAAAAAATCCGCCCACATCGTACGCATACGACATGGGCGGAGTCAAACTTCGAACTTCAAACTTCAAACTCTTTACTCTCCTACAACCATCTTCTTCACCGCGCTGTGGGTCGGTGTCGTCAGTTGGTAAAACAGGATGCCCGTCGCGGGCAGGTCATTGCGTTGCAAAGTCACCGTATTCAAGCCTTTGGCGAACGAACCGTTGATGGTTTTGATCAAGCGGCCTTCAGCATTGTTGATGGTCAATGTGGCCTCAGCGGCTTCCGGCAGGTTGAAGGTGATGACGGTCGTAGACGCTACCGGGTTCGGACTGTTCTGGAAAAGTTCGAAACCTGCGCCGGTAGAGACGCCGTTCTGGCCATTGAAGCGCAGTGCAACATCCATCTTCGACATTCCGTCTTTTTGCTGGTAGGCTTCGGCTTTCGTGATGCGGCTGCCGACGCTGAGCATTTCACTCAACTTGCCCGTCCGCACCGCCCGGAAACGCACCGTGAACTCCTCTGCCCCATCCAGCGAAACCGTCAGCGCGTCGGCGAACACCCCAAAGTTCTGGGCGTTTACTTGATCTCCCGCTACGATTTCAGCCACCACCAATCCATGGAGATTCAGGGTCATCTGGAAACCTTGTGCCACTTCCGCTGCTTTGAAAGCCACTTCCACTTCCTCCCCTGCTGCTACCTTGCGGTCTTCAATATCGAAGAACAACGTGCCGGCCGTGCGGTCTTCAGTGCTGGTCAGGCTATTCGCCACAGCAGAAGCATCAATGTCACCGATTTTGATGGCCACAAAGTCTTCGATCATCTGATTGGCCTGTACGTCCGTTTTGGTGATGCTTTCCGGGAAGGTCGTTTTAAACGGATTGTCCACTTCCGGGAATGCGAAGGACTTGTCCACGAAGCGCCAGCTGGTGTTATTCGGCATTTCGGTATAGATACCGAGGATGAGTTTGCGCAACTCCACGATATCGAATGTGGTGATCGAACCGGAGCGGTTGGCATCGGAGGCGATCATTTTATACGGCGAATTCATCGGCTGCAGACCAAGGATATGCTTGGAAATCAGCACCAAATCGTAAGTTGTTACCCCGTTGAGCGGGTTATCGTTGTGGTTCGGTGTCACCGTAAACTCACCCGACATCGGAATGGCATTGCTGAAATAGAACTTGCCTTCGTCTGTGGTGATGCGGAACATATCAATAGGTGGTACACTGGCAGCGGTGCCGTCAAGATCCACGTGGGCATTTTCAAGACCTTCCTGTTTCTCCGTTTTGAGCAAGCCGGCTACGTTGGCATTGGGTCCGTTGCTCGGGCAGTTGCCATTGTTGTCTTGTATGATGATATAAGTTTTACAGAAATCAGCGTTGCCCGCGAGGTCAATGGACCACAGTTCCACTTCCTGCTGACCGAGTTCGGCACAGGTAAAGTTTACGCTGGTCTGGGGATTGCCTGCTGCGTCGCGCGGGAAACCGGTGGTATTGCCCTGGCCATCTGGCTGGCCGACCTTGCGGATGCCAATCTTCAATTTGCTGACTGGTGTACAGTTGTCTTCCGTATATTTCAGGAAGTCGGAAGCCCACATGGGGATCATCCCGGTCGGCATGATATTGACTGCCAGTCCATTGATGCAGACTACCGTCGGTGCCTTGCAATCCTTCACCACAAAAGTGTACTCGCATACCTGTTCGTTGCCGCAGCCGTCGTCTATGATCCACTTGATCTTGTGGGTACCATAGGGAAGTTCGGGCACGAAGTACTGGGTAGGCGACTGGGCCGTGTTCCAACGGACAGCGGCGGTTTTTTTGTTGCCGTTTGCGGTGATTTGCAGTGCAAAACCATATTTTTGATTGGCCGGCACTAGGCGTTCATCGAATGCGCGGGGTTGACCGCCCGTAAAGTTCGGGTTGGCCGCGTTGTCATAATAAACCGTGTTTGCAGGCGGCAGATTCGTGCTGCTGATCACCGACTCCATGCTGCCGTTGCCGTCGAGGTCGAGGAAAAGCAAATAACGGATGTTGACGTTGGCACCGGAGCAGGCATCTGTGCCGGTGATGGTCAGGTCAGCCGGACCTTCGCAAAGGTCATGGCTTTCGGTGTTGTTGTCGTACCAGTAAGATTCATTCCAGAACCCACCGTTATTGGGCGTGATATCACAGAAATTAACCGGGCTTACAGGGCAGTTGTCGAATGTTGGCTTTTGCTGGTCCACCACTTTAATGATCTGCTTGTAGGAATAGCCATTGGTGGTCGGACTCCAAAACAGGGAGAAGTCGGTCGGTGTAGCGCCGGGCGTTACCGCCACGCGGGTAGCCGTCCAGGGCGCCGGAACGATGGCTGCGTTTGAGGACGATGACACCACCGGGCCGGGTAAATTGGACGGGTGGTTGACCGTGGCATTCGGGTTCGGGTTCGGTACGATCGTAAGGCCCTGGTTGGCATTGTAAAAACACCAGTTGATGATGTGCCAGGTCCGCTCGATTTTGTAGCAGGCATCCGGTACGACCGTGTAGACCTCGTCTGTGAACGACACTCCGAGGATTTCGCAATCTTTTCCGAAGAACGTCGGTTGGCCATACGTGCCCGTTCCGTCGCAGACGGTCAGCAATCTATCATCCGGGAATTTTATGAAATAATCCTGCTCGTAATTGACAAAGATACGCTGGGTGCACGTGCTGGTCAGGCCGCCGCAGTCAACAGCGCGGAAGCTGCGGGTGATGGTACCCCGGTTGCAGAGTGTATCGAACAACGAGTAGTTGGCCGTTGTGGTGATCGTGTCAATACAGCAGTTGTCTGTGGCGGTCGCCATGCCGTAGACCCAAAGCGAAGGATCGAAGTTTTCGCAGGAGACCGTCTTGGTAGGAGGTGCTACACAGGTAGGTTTGAGTTTGTCTTCCACCAATACGCGCACCATACAATCGTTGGCGTGGTACTCTTCAAAATCAAGGTCAACGCTGCCTGCGGGCACGGGCACATCATAGACGCGGAGAATCACAATAATGGTATCGCCGATGTCTTCGCAGCAAAACTTCGCCTGATCGTGAAATTTATCGCTTGTCTGGCATGAGTTCGCATTCATGCGGCGCACTTTAAAATGAATGGGAGAACAGTTGTCGTAGGACCCCGTGTTGAAGGTGCTGGCATTGACAAGTGCCATACCGTCCACGCCCAGCGCGACTTTTGTCCATTCAATACACGCCACATTGGGCGGCGTGCCGTCTTCCACAGTGATGTTAAAATTGCAGACGGACGAGTTGCCGCAGTTGTCGGTCACGATGTATTTCATGGCTGTGACCCCCAGCGGCAGGTTGTTGGCGGTACCGAGTACGCCCAGCGTATCAGAGTCCCAGTAATTATTGCCGGGGAAATTGGTGAGCGAGCCCGTCAGGGAATAATACGAGCCGTTCACTTCCCATTCCGCCCGAATAGTGGCGATTTTGGAGCAATTGTCCGTGATGATGACATCCGGCAAATCGAAATCACTTTCACAGTCGTTCGGATTGGTACTTATGGTGAGATCGTCGGGGCAGGCAATGGTCGGGCCCTCGGCATCTTCCACTTTGATCAGTTGGATGAAGTTGCGCGGATTGGGATTCGGTTGGTTGGGCTGCGTGGGCAGGCACCAATCGTAAATGGTCCAGGTACGCAGGATTTTGTACGTGCCGCCGCAGATCGGCAGCAGTTGGTCGGTGTAAATGACATTCAGTTCGCAAGCAGCCTGACCCGGGTAAAGTGGGAAATTGAGCCCAAAATCTTTGATATAGGGCGTCCCTGTCACCGAAGGATCGGTCACCGGGTTTTCACAAGACACCGTGATATCTGCCGGAAAGAATACAGCAGATGCATTGCGGCGTTGTAAATAAATGTATTGGGTGCAGGTGGAATAGTTGCCACTGGGATCGGTAGCCGTCCAGATGCGCTTGATGTAGGCGCTGATATTGGTCAGCCCGTTGATCGTTCCGTTGCAAGGCAGGTCGGTCCAGGTATCAAAGTACGTCAGGGTATAGCTGCTGCAATTTTCGTTTACCAATGGATAAGCGGCAGAAATGTCGAGTACATCGAGGATGTAGAGCGGGGTGTAGGTCGAGATCGCGCAGGAAAGCGTAATGTTCGTGCAGGTCAGCTGCGGCGCGAGTTTGTCTTCGACGTGGATGTTGCCCCAGCAGAAATTGTTGGAATTGAGGTCGCGGACGCGGACCTGAATGGTTTGGTTGATGTGGTTGCTGTTGACAATAGCGGGCACCCACTGGCCTCCGATTTTCATCTGGACGATGAGGTTGCCGTTGGGGCAGCCTCCGCCTTCCAGAATCATGTCAGGCAGGATTTCTACTTCGCAATCTTCATCGAGGGAGACCTGCACCAAATTGTTGCAGACCAGAACGCATTGAGCGGACGCTTGGGAAGCCACCGAGAGGACGATTAGCATTGCAAAAAGCCAGCTCCATACAGTTGTAATGAGAGTAGAGTTTGCTTTTTTCATGACAGATTAAGAAAAAATTTTGTTTGAAAGAATTTTGTACACAATTTGATTTCAAAAATAATGCCCCACTTGCCTGGCCGGCAAGCAAAGATGAAGGTTTGTCAAAAAATAACATTTAAAGGTTAGGTCAACCAAACGGGTGCCTGGTTGAATCGGCGGCGGCACTCAAAACACCATTTTGAAATGGGCTTATCCACCCAGGTCCTTACCAATATCGCGCCGGAAATATTTGCCCTCATACTGCACCACTTTTGCGTTGCGGCGACTTTTGCGGAGTGCGGCGGTGATGTCTTTGCCTAAACTGGTCATTGCGATGACCCGGCCGCCATCGGTTACCACCGCACCGTCGCGCGTTGTGGTGCCTGCATGGAAAGCGAACCCGTCTTTCACCTGATCCAATCCGCTGATGGTTTTGCCTTTGGCATAATTGCCGGGATAGCCGCCGCTGACCAGAAATACCGTCGTGGCGCTGCGCTTGTCTGCCCGGATTTTGACTTTGCCGAGGGTGCCATGGGCGCAGTGCTGGAACAATTGCACCAGGTCGTTTTTCAAGCGGGGCAACACCACTTCTGTTTCCGGATCGCCCATCCGGCAGTTGTATTCAATCACCTGAGGCTCGCCGTTGACCCGAATCAACCCAAAGAAAATGAAGCCTTTATACGAAATTTTTTCTTTTTTCAAACCTGCCACCGTCGGGCGGATGATGCGGCTTTCCACCATCTCCCACATCGCGGCATCCACGAATGGCACGGGGCTGACGGCGCCCATTCCGCCGGTATTCGGCCCTGTATCCCCCTCGCCGATCCGCTTGTAATCCTTCGCCTCCGGCAAAATTTTGTACGACCGTCCATCCGTCAGCACAAATACGCTGAATTCGATCCCGTCCAAAAACGCCTCCACCACCACGCGGGCACTGGCCGCACCAAATTTACCACCCAGCATCTCCCGCAACTCCGCTTCGGCTTCCGCATGGCTTTGGCAAATAACGACGCCTTTGCCTGCTGCCAGGCCATCTGCTTTCAGAACGATTGGCAAGGGGTGCACCGCCAGATACTGAAGCCCTGCTTCCAGGTCTTCGCCGGTAAATTCGCGATAGCCGGCCGTAGGAATCTTGTGCCGCTGCATAAATTTTTTGCTCCAGGCTTTGCTTCCTTCCAGCATCGCACCCGCTTGGGAGGGGCCAATGACCGGGATATTCCGCAACTGTTCATGCGCTTGAAAATAATCCCAGATGCCGCGCACCAGTGGCTCTTCTGGTCCAACAACGACCATATCCACCTGATTTTCAAGGGTAAACGCTTCAACGGCGGCGAAATTCAATGGGCTGATCGCCACATTTTGACCGCAGGACGAAGTGCCTGCATTGCCCGGGGCGATGGAGAGCCGGGTGCAGCGTTTGCTCTGGGCGAGCTTCCAGGCGAACGCATGTTCGCGCCCGCCGGAGCCGAGTAGTAAGATGTGCATAGGAGAGAAATGAAGCCGCAAAGGAATAAAAAATCGGCCTTCATTTACCTTTTCCTTCCTTTTTCACCATCCTGCCAATATCCAGCGTCAGGGAAAAATTGCTGTTGAAGCGGGCAAAATTCAGGTTGTAGGTTTTGGGAAAAATAGTGGTCAGGGAAAGGTTGAGGGCGAACGGAGCAAAGTTGATTCCAGTGTGAATGCCCAGTTCCGGCAAGAAAAAGACTGAACGCTCCTCAATGTTCTGGATGGCGTTCAATTCATTTTCGTCTATGTTGAAAGCGGTTTCGCCTTCGGAGTAATACAGGCGGTTGAGCCGAATGGCCAGTCCGCCCCGGAAGAATTTGTCCTGGTACATCAGGGCCGGTTGTACAAACCAGCGCTGTACCTCAAAGCGGGAAATCCGCTCCAATCCATAATTGTTGAAGAAATATCCCTGCCCGTATCCTGCCAATAAACTGATGCAACCATTTGTCATTCCCTGATATACGCCTGCTCCCGCCTCTGTCAGTTTGCCGCGGCCGCCCGTTTCTTTTAGGCGTTCCACCTCCTTTGAACCTGCGTCGAAGTAGTTGAACATGATTGCAACATGACGCAGCGGACTGTACGCGGCTTGCACCTCCAGCGCCCGGTAGCCACTTCCTCTCCCAATCCCGACGGTCAGAGCCGCATCGTTTTTTTCGGACATCATGGGGATATGGACCGCATTGGGCGCATAGTAAAAGTGCTGCGCAAACACAGGGCAGGTGATGCAGAACACTGCCGATATCAGCAAAAAACGAAGGGTATTGTGTATCTTCATTCTTAATGTTGGTTGGTTGTTGGTTCTTGGTTATCACTAAGTAACAATCAAGAACCAACAACAAAGAACTATTTGAACGGATCGGCGAAACGGGTAGCCGTGCGCACTTTATCGTCCGTCACTGTGCCGAGGAATGTAATGAGGTCTTGCTTTTCGGAAGACGTCAGATGGAGGAGTTTAGACTGATTGCCCACTTTGAGCCGGAAGTCCAGATTGGGGTGATTTTTAACGCCCGTGCTGTAATGTTCAACCACCTGTTCCAAGGTGGCAAAACGACCGTCGTGCATATAAGGCGCCGTCAGCGTGATGTTGCGAAGTGTTGGCACTTTGAATGTGCCTTCGTCTTTATTGAGGGAGGTAACACCGCCTACGCCCCGGTCGGAGCCGGTCACTGCATCCAGACCATTGTTGCTGTTATAAAGCATCGGGCGGCCCATGCTTGCGCTGTGACAGCTGGAGCAATTGTTTTCATAAAGGGTTTTCCCTCTATTCTCTGCTGCGGAAAAACCTGCGAATGTCGTTTTGTAATCGAAATTATAATTGTTAGTGCCCATTGTTTTGCTGGCTTCGTCGTCGAACTTGCTTTGGTAGGAGCCCATTGCGTTGATGAAGTTGGCGATAGATTCCAGCACCCGTTCTTGTGTTACGTTGACATCGCCGTATGCTTTTTTGAAAAGCGGCTCATAGTAAGGTTGGGCTTGAACGGCCGCAGCCACTTCCGACAAATGCATGTCCATCTCTTTGGGGTTGGTAAGGGAGCCTTCACTTTGCTCTTTGACAGTAGCGGCGCGGTTGTCCCAAAAGAATCGGATGGCAAGCGAACCGTTCAGGTCGGTGCCGTAGTAGGCGGAAAAGTTGGATACGGAAGCCAGCGCAATGGAATTGCGGTCGCCGGGGCGATCATATACGCCAAGGCTCACGGCCTTGGTGTCGCCAAATCCAGCATCTTGTTTGTGGCAGCTGGCGCAAGCCACTTTAGCATCTTTCGATAGGCTTTTGTCGTAGAACAGCACCCGTCCAAGGACGGCTTTGTCGCGCTCTACCGGACGTGGAAACAAACCTTGAACACGCAAGTGATTGGGGAACTCGACGGAATAGTCTTCCGGCACATCATTGAGATTCAGATGTTGACTCAGTACTGCATATTCCTCCGGAGAATAATAGTAGTAGTTAAAATCTGATTTTTTGTTGCAAGCGACGGCGAGGAGCACAAGCACGAACAACGGCAGGGTGAACCTGATTTTTTTCATAATCTAATTTTTTCGTGGTGAAAGTAGAGATGAGGTATTGTTGCTTTCCCTTGGTCTGACTGGTATGAACGAATTTTTTTTACAAATTTTCCCGCTACAAAAGTCTGACAACAGACGTGTCCGGTTTTCGCATTATCTGCAACCTTAAAAATTTTTTTTATTGAATATCACGCATTCACTTGTAGGGATTGGCAAAACGCTTATCCATGAGCGCTTCTTTATCGGTCAGGGTATTCATGAAAGCGATGAGGTCTTGTTTTTCCACATGACTAAAATTGAATTTTTTGGGCGTGCCGTTGAGATTCCGAAGAACGGTATGCAGGTTTACATGGTTTTGCACTCCTGTGCTGTAGAAATCAATCACCTGCTCCAGGTTCTGAAAGCGGCCATCGTGCATATAAGGCACTGAAAGGGCAACGTTGCGCAGCGAAGGCACCTTGAAAGTGCCCATTTCTTGAACATTCTGGGAGACATCCCCTACCCCGAGATCCTTGGGATATTGATCGAGGCCGTTGCTGGCAAAATTGAGATGGATTGTGGTGACATCAGCTCCGTGACAATCGCCACATTTGTTAATATAAATGGCCTTGCCGCGATTTTCGGAGGCACTCAGCAAGGGGAAATTAACCGAAAAATCGCCATTCCCTTGTTTGCGCACTTCTGCCAATGCCTTGTCAAACCGGCTGTTGGTAGACCCCATGGCATTTACGAAGCCTGCAATGGCTTCTGTCACGCGGTCGCTGTTCACGCTGGCATCGCCGAACGCTTTCAAAAACAAGGGCTCATAATAATCTGTGGCTGCGACGATATCCGCCACTTCCTCCATCGTCATATCCATTTCCTTGGGATTGGTCATGGAACCGCGGCTCTGCGCGGAGGCCGTTTCGGCGCGGTTGTCCCAGAAGAACCGCTTGCCTTGCGAGCCATTCAGGTCGGTGCCGTATTGGCTGGCGAAACTCGCTACGGAGAGCAATGCGATGGAATTTCGGTCTCCCGGACGGTCGAACACCCCCAGGCTCATCGCCTTGTCATCGCCGAATGCCAGTTCCTGTTTGTGGCAATTGGCGCAGGCGACTTTGCCGTCTCTCGAAAGTTTTTTGTCGTAGAACAACACCCGCCCCAGGGTAGCCATGTCGCGGTTGACGATCTGGACAAAAATATTCGAGTTGATCAGCGAAGCCTGCTCATAATCGTATGGAACATTGGGCAAATCGAGCTGCTCCGACAGGAGGGCAGAATGCTCGGGAGTATAATAGTAATAGCTGAAATCACGGTTCTCAGGGCGACAGGCAGAAAAACCGAGCAAAAGGCTGGTAGCGATTCCTAAAAGGTAGGTTTTTTTCATGTCGAGCACATGCTGTGGTTGAAATGTTCCGAAAGTTAGCGGATTTTCGGAATGTCATTTCTTCGTAAAAAAACTTTTACGATAGATTTAACTTTTGCAAGGAACGCGGACGGAATCCGGTAACCGTTCTGGGGAGCCGTTTTTGGCCCTGTCAAGGCGCGAGGAGGGCGTTTAGTAGGACTAAATAACCAACGAGCAACGAAGACAACGCCAAAACAAGGCCGCCAGAACGGTTACCTGATTCTGTCCGCGTTCCATTGACGCACAGACGGGCAGAAGTGTTGGCTCGCCCCATTAATTTTTTCATTCCACCACCTTGAAGGTCGTCCGCCGGTTGGTCTGATGCTCCGTTTCTGTGCAGCGGGAACAAGCGCATAAAGCGGCAGGCTGGCTCTCACCATACCCGAGCGCAGAGAGCCGTTCTGTAGCGATCCCTTTGGAAATCAGGTAGTTGACGGCGCTTTGGGCACGCCGCTGCGACAGTTCTGCATTGTATGAGTCATTGCCCCGGCAGTCGGTGTGGCTGCCCAGTTGAATCCGGACAGACGGATTCTGGCGCAGTACCTCTGCCAGACGATTCAGCGTTGGCTCCGCGTCGGGACGGATGTCCCACTTGTCGTAGTCGTAGTAAATGTTTTCGAGCACGATCTCGCGGTCGCGGAAAATTTTGTCCAGCACGATTTCGACTTCGAAGGTCTGGACCGGGTTGGCGGGGTCTTTGGCAATGCCGCGTGTGCTGAACTTCGCGCTGTTGGCCAGGTAACCTGGCAGGGTGGCCGTAAAACCATAGTCCATGTTCTCCGCCAGTTCCATCCGGAAAAACCCGTCTTCCGCAACGGCAAAAGATTGTTTTTTGACCCCGAACTCAGCCTGCACCGTCGCACTGGCGAGCGGTTTGCGGCCCAATACCTGGCTGTTCGGATTGGCGGGATCGACGTATATTTTTTCCAGCACATACCCTTCCAGGATCATTTTGTAGGCCAGCGATTTGACAGGCGTCGTATCCACTTTCGGCGGTTTGGGCGGCGGCACACGCTGCTCAAACCGAAAAATGTCGTCGCCGCCCCTGCTACCTTCCGCGGCGCGGTTGGAGGTAAAAAAGCCGGATTTGAGGATGTCGGACGTTGGACGTTGGACGTTGGAACGGGTTGTTTTGCTGTCTACCGTAAATGCAAAATCGTCGGAGCCGCTGTTGACCGGCGCTTTGAGATTTTGGGGAGATGCCCAGGTGTTGCGATCGGATTTATAGGTTTTGAAAATGTCGAGGCCGCCCATGCCGGTATGACCGTCAGAGGCGAAGTACAGTGTGTCGGCTTCCAGGGAAGGAAAAAGTTCGTTGGCGGTGGTATTGATGTTGCGGCTGAGCAGTTTGGGAATGTCCCAGCCATTCTCCGTCTGGGTGGTGCGCCGCACTGACCAAAGATCGTACCCCCCCCAGCCTTCGGGATCGTTGCAGGAGAAATAAAGCGTGGTGCCGTCGGCGCTGAGCACCGGATGGAGGTAATTGATCTTTTCCTTTTGAAACGGCAGCGGCACGGCTTCGCCCCAGGCAGCGTCGGGGTTTCTCATGCTGACGAATATTTTGCAGAAAGAATCGTCGCCCTTGTAGGCGCCGATGGCGCGGACGAAAAAAACTTCCGTGCCTGTTTTGTTGAAACAGGCCGTTCCTTCGTTTCCGGGCGTATTGAGTTGCAGGTCAAACTCTTGCGCGCTTGCTCCATCCGGCTCCACAATGAAGAGGTCCATGAATTTGTTGGCGGTCCAGGCATAGTTCTTGTCGCCAATGCTCATCGAGCGGTCGCTGGTGAACACCAGCCGCCCGTCTGGAGCATACATCGTAGCAAAATCGTTTTGCGGGCTGTTGAAAACCGCCGGGTCTACCTTCCAGCCGTTGCCTTCTTTCATTTCCTTGATCCAGCCTTCGGCGACGGTGGAAGCCGTAATTTCCTTGCGGTATTCATACGGGGAGCCAATCTCGATGCCCAGGGCTTTGAACTGTTCGCGGGCCGCCGCGTAACGTTCGAGTTTTTTGAGCGCGTATGCATATCCCTTCAGTGCTTCGGGGCCGTAGTTGTTGTCGTAAGCCGTTTTGAACCACTCCAGCGATGCTTCGTCCCGACCGGTCCGGCGATATGAATCCGCCAGTTGAAAAGCGAGTTGGCCGCGCTCGCTGCGAACTTTAGCGCGGCCAAACTCTTTTTGCAGCATCGGAACGGCCACGGCAAACTGTTTGCGATCGTAGGCAGTACGCCCGTCCTTGACGGCGAGGGTGTAGGTGCAGGCAGAAAAAGTGAGGAGCAGTATGAGGAGTTTGAGGTTTGAAGTTCGAAGTTTGATCCCGCTTGAGGGGAGAGCAATTCGATCTTCATGGTCCGGAGAAGGGCATTTTTTGTTCATGGCGTATGTTCTTTGAACCCGAAAAGTAGGGGAACAGGACTTCAACTGCCGGACCTTTTGGGATATTTTGACGGTGGCGGGCAATTTTTGGCAGATGTGTTTTTTGGTAACTATCCAGCCGCCCTGCTCCATCGGAGCAACATCTTTGTAGCATTAGAGGAATGGGCGGTCCTGCGTGCCGTAGGTACGCTATTTCGCACAGTAGATAGCGTACCTAC
>Ga0105046_10004273_pt1 | contig 22742 bp, 18 predicted proteins | sample MAT03_FD_78385 | JGI IMG/M metagenome (GOLD analysis project Ga0105046, IMG submission 78385) | Freshwater microbial communities from Lake Fryxell liftoff mats and glacier meltwater in Antarctica - MAT-03 (megahit assembly) | ecosystem: Environmental > Aquatic > Freshwater > Ice > Liftoff...
CGATTGGCAAAAAGAGTGTGATTATTTAATTACTCTTCCAATGCCTGGTAATACGGAAAGTTTAAATGCATCAATAGCAGGATCGATTGCTCTTTATTTGGCGTATGTTGATCTTTAATAATTAATTACATTTTTGTTTATTGAGCCTTAAAAAAGAGGACTATCAATTAATGATAGCCCTCTTTTTTAAATTTAAATTTTCAATTAGAAGCTCATGCCTGTCTTCAAAGCTACAAGCCATTGTTGGAATGTTGTATTGCATCGAGCAATTTCAAATCCGCCAATGAATCCGATCATAACTGGTAAGCACCAAATTTCTGAATCATAAGAAACAGCTCCATAAACTGTATGACTTAAAGCGCTAGGAGCACTACCGGAGAGCAAATTAAAGTCCGTTGTTGATAACGTTACAAAGGTTGCATCACTTGGCGCTACATTTGCGCCTCCTACAGATGCACCAGCAATTGTTTGGCATATTTGAGCACAACTTGCTGAAACTGGATTACCTTGGCAATCTCCATTGATATCATAAATACCAACACATAAATCAGAAGGACAGTTTAGACATATATTTTCAGCCTGTCTCCAGAATAAATCATAACCAAACTCAAAATTTAGCTCACACCAATTGTAATGTAATGCTGTCCAAAAATCGATTGTGCTTCGAGGTTTAACATCGACATTCTGTGCAAAGAAATTTACTCCTGGCATAGGCATTGATGGGTTTTCAGGTGTTGCCACTAAAAGATATCTCGACCATGGCCCATTGGAACATAAATCAAATAATCTTCTTTCACAATGCGGTAAAACAAACCGATATTTTAAGTCAGCCATTAAATGAACAGCTTGGTATTCGCAGTCCCATATGGTATAATCACCATTGAATCCTACGCCAACACTTCCATGGCGAGAGCCAACAATTGGTTCAAATAAAAATTCATTTCTTGAGCTGCAACCGGTTGGTGCTGTAGCTACAAAGTATAGGCCGGCATGATCAAAATTACACCAAAAATAGTTCCAACCTATTCTGAACTGAACATCATCGACGCCGGTTCTGGATAATTTTCTTGGCGAGATTTTACCTGCAGTCCAATTGCAATTATTAAGAGCTTGAGTTGCGTTTGTTATATCGTTTACTATTCCAGGATTTGTTATTTCACATTCTCTTAGTCCGATGCAATTTTCAGATTTAAAAGCTGCAAAGGCTAAACTGAACCAAGAACCACAAAGCCAGCTATTGAAATCGAACAAAAAGTTAAAGAAACCGCCATCCACTTTTCTTCTTGGAGAAAGACATATGGTAGAACTGAAGCTTGTTCCTGGGGCAGACTGTAGTCCTAGCCATAATGAACCAACATCTCCGGTACCGTTTTCTTCGATGCTTACACATCTTCTTGCATTTGGATTAAAGTACGCAGCAAGTTCAGATTCTCTTTTGGATTGCATATGAAAATAACTAGCTTGTATTTGGAAAAATGCTCTGTCTTCAGGGCATTGCGTATGATGATAGAAATAATAGTTACCTAATGCTAAATCTAGAACTGAATTTGTACTTAGCGCTCTAGGTAAAAAGTACGTTCTGCTGCTTGCGCAATTGGTTTGACATGTCGCATTATTAGAACCGAAAAAGTCACAGCTGCAATTGTCAGAAGAACCAGAGCAGCCAATTTCCAGATCGCCGCAGTCATCGCAACTTGTTCTTCTTGTAGCAGGAACAAATACATCATTATCGCTGTCCAGTTCCTCGCTATTGTTTGCAGAAAGATTAATAGAAAGAGCGCAGGCTACAATAAACAACATTAACCTTGGCGAAAATTTTTTAACTAGGTAGATCATCTTTACGTCTCCTTTTATGAGCGGAATTGCTTAAAAATAACCCTAATACCATAATCCAGTACCGCTCAATTTGCAAGCAATCATGCAATCGGGTCATTTGAATTTGTATTAATTTGCTAATTTTTTATATTATTGTCAGATAATCAAGTGATATACTTTGCAAAATTTTAACAGATGTGTTTTATGAAAAAATTGTCATTATCCTCTTTAATCCTGATCAGCATTAACATTATGTTGGGTTCGGGTGTCTTTATAAATACAGCTGTTTTAGCGCAACAAACAGGATCGTTGAGTCCTTTAGTTTATGGTATTGTCGGCATTTTATTGCTGCCTTTAGTGTTGGGAATTATTCAGTTATGGAAATTTTCAGAAAGTGGTTGTACTTTTTACCATTTTGGCTTGGCGATAAGTCCATTTTTTGGATTTCTTGGCAGTTGGAGTTACTTTATTGGTAAAATTTGCTCGTTTACTTTGGGGATACACGTTTGTGTTTCTTTAGCTCAAAGTATAATACCCATTTTGCAGTCTATTCCTACTCTCATGTTTGATATACTGATAATTTCGGGTTGTACGGCCCTTAATCTATTGAATTTACAAGCTGGTATAAAAATTCAGTACGGTTTTTTAGTCCTAAAACTTATACCAATTATTTTTGTTATAATTTCTGGGTTTTATCTTTTCACTGGTTCCTATCTTTATGAGAATATTCCCAATTTTTCAGCAATACCGGCAACTATGCCCCTTGTTCTTTATGCTTTTGCTGGATTTGAGTCCAGTTGTTCGTTAAGTGGCTCTATAGATGATCCTGAAAAAAATGGCCCCAGGGCAATTTTGTTTTCATATTTCTTAGTAATAATTCTTTTGACCTTATTTCAATGTATGTTTTATGCAAGTGTGGGGCCTGCGCTAGGTTCAGTTAAAGGTGGTTATTTAGGAGTCTTTCCCTTATTGGTTAATAAGTTGACTGAAAATGCTTATCTAAAAAAGATATTAGTTGATATATTTCATCTAGGTATAGCATCTTCGTCATTGGGCTCAAGTTATGGAGTCATGTTTAGTAATAGTTGGAATTTATTTGCTGTCGCCAAGAATGATCATACTTTTATGAAAAATGTATTGGTAAAATTAAATGAGAACCAAGTGCCCTATTTTTGTGTATTAGCGCAAGCATTTTTGAGTTTTCTCTATTTATTTATCACCCAAGGCAATCAAATACCGTTGCAACAAACGGGCGCTTTCGGTATGTCTATTGCTTATACAATATGTTCATTATCACTTCTAGTAATGCTTTATAAGAGAGAAAAAAAAATAAAACTATTGCCTGTTTTAAGCTTAATTAGTTGTTTGTTGTTAATTGCTTCATTTGTTTGGAACGTTTATCGCTTAGGCATTTCTAATTTGCTTGTGTTTTTTGCACTTGCTATGCTTTGTGGAACTTATATGTTTTATAGAAAGCATGAACCTAAAGAACTGAGGGTTTATGAAAAAATATAGCAGAGTGGATAGGCCTTTTGACAGCGAATGTTAATGTAATTAAAATTTAGTTAACATTAATTTGTTACGATTTAGAAAAGGAAATATTATGATAAAATTAAAAAAATTGAAATTAATAGGTTTGTTGTCATTGCTTCTAAATATGAATTCTTATTCATTAGATCCAGCTAAACAAACACAGATTTCAGCAATGCTTTCAGAATTTTTAGATGTTTCTAAACAGCAATTAAAGGGTTTTGAATCTTGGATAGATGAATTAACGTTGTTAATAAAACAAGAACCAGAATTTGCTAGTTTTTTTACCGTTTTACATAAAATAAGAAATCAAAAAAATGTAGCTTTGGTAAAGTTAGAAATTGCGAGAAATCGTAAGAATGCTCCTAAGTTTGTTCAAGATATGTTAGGTACCGATATTGGAAAGCTTTCCAATATACTAGCCGCTAGAGTTAAAGTAAGAAGCTAATTGTTCTGATTTTTTAAATGAAGAGAGGCTATCATGGGATAGCCTCTCTTCATTTAAGGCTCCTTTAATTTTTCAAATATGCATTTTGCGCTTATAGCTTCTGGTAAGTTTTCTAATTATTTTGTATAATTAATCATTATCTGAAACTCTTCATAATCAATTATAGTAATTAAGGTACAATAAAAATGGATAACAGGTCGAATAAGTTTGACGTTATAGTTGTAGGTGCTGGTCACGCTGGTATGGAAGCGGCTTATGCGGCAGCAAGAATGGGTTCTAAAACACTAATGATTACTCTTAGTCTTGATAAAATTGGTCATATGCCCTGCAATCCTGCTGTGGGTGGTATTGGAAAAGGTCATATGGTTTTTGAAATTAGCGCTCTTGGTGGTTTAATGCCTAAGCTGTGTAGTAAAACATACTTACAGGCTAGAATGCTTAATACCCGCAAAGGACCGGCAGTTCAGGGATTGAGATTACAAATTGATAAAGAAGCATATAGGATTTTAAGTAGGCAACTGTTAGAAAAAACTGAAAATTTGACAATTGTTGCAGATATGGTTGAGGAAGCTTTAATTGATGATAAAGGTGTGGTGACCGGAGTAAGAACAGCAAGCGGTTCTATATATCATACTAGTGCTGTTATTTTAACTACCGGTACTTTTTTAAAAGGCTTAATACATGTTGGCCATAAAAATCATGCTGGTGGTAGACAAGGTGAAGAAGCGGTTCATTCATTATCTGGATTTTTAAAAGATCGTGGTCTTAATTTAATAAGATTAAAAACGGGAACTCCGCCACGGCTATCTCGTAAAAGTCTAGATTTTTCTAAAATGGAATATCAGGGATCTGATGATTTAAATTACCTTTTCGAGTTTGGACCAAATAAAGTTGAGCATAAAATTGGTTGTTATGTAACTCATACTAATGCCAAAACACACGACATTATTCGTGAAAACGCACATCTCTCACCAATTTATACGGGCCATATACAAGGAACTCCTCCTCGTTACTGTCCTTCGATTGAGGACAAGATTTCTAGATTCAAGGATAAAGACTCTCATCATGTTTTTGTAGAGCCTGAAAGTGCATCTACCGATGAAATGTATCCTAATGGTTTATCAACAGCTATGCCTTTAGAAGCTCAGGAAAAATATATACGTTCTATTGTTGGTTTTGAGAATGCGGTTATTTTAAGGCCGGGATATGCTATTGAGTATGATGCGGTTATACCCAACCAGCTGTATCATAGCTTAGAAGTTAAAAAAGTTCCTGGTTTATTCTTGGCGGGGCAAATAAATGGAACTACTGGCTACGAAGAAGCTGCTAGTCAGGGCATAATGGCGGGAATTAATGCTCATTTAAAGATTAATCAAAAAGAACCTTTTATTATGAGTAGAAATGAAAGTTATATCGGAGTCATGATAGATGATCTCGTTACTCTAGGTGTCGATGAGCCGTACAGAATGTTTACGTCTCGTGCAGAAAGACGGTTGCTTTTAAGACAGGATAACGTTTTTGAAAGACTAGGTCACAAGGCTCATGCTCTTGGGCTTATTAGTGATGAATTATATGCTGAGATCAAACAAGAAAGAGTACTAGTTGATACAGCTTTGGCGCACTTTGTTGGCAATAAACACACTGAAATAATGAGATTGTTTAGTGATGGTCAAATCGAAAAAGTTCACGAAATTATTAAAGAGTTTGCGGGTGAAATTCCTTACAGAACTCTGCAAGCTATCCACGCAGAACTGCTTTATGGGCCATACATTAAACGGGAAGAAAAAGAAGTTGAAAAATTTCAATATTATCAAAATCTAGAGATACCGGATGAGATGAATTTTAAGGTGATACCTGGTTTATCTATTGAGCTACAGCAAAAATTAAATAAAATTAAGCCAAAAAATATCGCACAAGCATACTTGATTCAAGGGATGACTCCTGCTGCAATTTCTTTGCTGATCTTTAAAGCAAGAGAACAAAAAAAGAATAATTGTTAATTTACTAATTTTAGAAGGGAATCTTTTGTACCATCTATAATTTTTTGTATAGCTTTGGTTATAAAGATTCCTTTTCTCTTTAAATCTACACCATATCTTTGTTCATTGGTTGAATCCGCAATTATATAATAAAGTTTATTATTTATAATTCGTATTAATACTGTTGCCCAATGTCCGCCCCCGCCCACAAATATGATATGTTCGCGATCGCCATTCTTTGTCATATCTGTAATAATTCTATCGAAATAGGTTTCTGCGGTTTCTAATTCGATTGTTCCTTGATTTTCTAATGGTTCCGTTCCTAATTCTGCAGTTCCTATAGTTGTGCTTTCAGGTAATGTATAGGATTCTTTTAAAGTGTCATATAAATAATCTAGATCAGAAACATCAAGGTTGTTACCTTCTTTTTCCGATTGTTCAAGATTGAGTGAACTACTAACTGGTAATTTCTCTTCTTCTTTATAAGACCCTTCCCCTTCCTCATCGCTATCGTTTTCTTCTTCATCATCAAAATTATAATCATCGTCATCGTAATCATTATAACCGTAATCATCGGGATCATAATCATCGGGATCATAATAGTTATCGTCTTCTGAGTCATTGGTTTTTGAAGCATCTTTAGCTATACTGCGGGTCTTTGGTTTTAATGCTTCAGATGGTATGATTTTTTTGGCATCTTGAAGATGTTTTTTTGTTTTGAGTGCAATTTCTGCAGCTATTGTTGCTAATTCTTTTGCTTGTACGGTTCCTATGTCTGAAGATTTCTGTTCAGCATTAGTGGCTTGAGAAGATATGTTAGATTCTTGTTTTAAAATGTTTTCCCAGATGCTCTGCATCTCATCTAAGACGCTACGCTTAACTTCTGTTGAAGATTTTTCAAAAATTTCTATTAATCCCGGTATTTTTTTTAGGTCAGCCTCGATATTTAGTACTATTTTTTGAGTTGATTCGACAATTGAATGTAAGCTAGATTCTCCTAAAGCTATACGATGGTCTATAACCATTTGGCGCCAAGGTCCTTGTTCTGAGGGGAGATCATTAAGTAGTGTGTTGATTGCCATTGTTCCAAATAATTTATTTGCATAGATTGGGTCATTAAGAGCCGAATATAATAAAGGATGATCCAAATGCTGTGAGAGCAAGAGAGCGTTTTTCACTGCTTGATAACCACAGCTTTCTTCTCCGCCACCAATATTTAAAAGAGGATGAATGTCGCTGGTTTTAATTTTCTGCTGCAATGTTTTTTGTATAGCTTCTATTTTTAGTATGTCACATGAGTAGTTGCTTAAAGTAACTGGACTAGTCGGGGGAATGTTATCTGATTCTGTTTTGATTTGGAAAAATGTATTAAGTTGTGGACTGTTATTGAAACTGCAAGTTTCTTGGTTTGCTAACTTTTCTATTGTTAAAAATTGATCAAGAACATGCACTTGAATAACAGAATAATTTTCCTTTTCCCATGTAAGAAATTCTTGATTATCTAAATTTACCAAAGGTGTTGATTTCTCTGTTTTACTAGTATTCGATGGTTTAATGGTGTTCGATCTAAAAGCTAAGTTCTGAAGTGTTCCTGAAATAGCCATCAGTGTTTGATGCATGAAATGTTGTTGCGTATTAAGTTCCTCTGGCTCTGGCGAACCCTCCATACATAATAATGCACAAAACATTATGCATAAAAATAAGAGCTCAACTTTAGTTAATGTGTTCCTGAAGAATAACATTAGGTTCCCATTGCGTTATACTGTTTTATCCATCTTACTATTTTTTGGTAAGGTTTTGAAATAAATTTCATTAAAGAATTTGCTAAATGCAATTATCTGGTTGTTTTTGGTGTTTTGATTTAAATATTTTTTTTAGTTAACCTCTAGTAGATTTTTAAAAAAAAATTTAGGAGAAATAATGAAGATAAATTTTTTTGTAGTATTTGTCATGTTGGTATCATTTTTGCCTCTCTCTTTGCGGGGTAGTGGCGAAGCTAGATTATCCGGCATATTAACTAATGGGGTGAGTAATTCAGGTTTTTTTAATAAGATGATCTTAAGAGGCCCTCATTCTCGAGAGATTAATGGGGAGCTCGCATTTCAAAAAATAAAAGATATAATTCTGAAATCAGGTGGCGTCCGTGCGGTTTCTTTTGATAAATCGTATTTTGTTTTAGTCTCCCATGATGCTGTGTTGTTATTTAAGCTCGACGAGAGCATGAATATTAATGGGCAGATTAAAACCAAAGATCTTAATTATATTAAAATAACGGCAATCAGCGTTTCTGAAACTCGACAAATAGTAGCGGCTGCTAATGAGGATAATGATATATGGCTTTTCGCTATTAGCGGCAACCGTTTCGAGCTCATTGATTCTCATTTAGGCAACGGAGAAACAGCAAACTTTTTAACTTTTTCACCTGACGGATCTATCCTGGCAGTAGTTAATTATGATTGTAATAGCGTTTCCTTATTTGAGTTTAAGAATAATACTTTGTCAAAAGTGAACACTATAGCTACTGGATTACAGAGTGGTCCTTTAACTGCTCAGTTTTCTGAAAATGGTGATCTTCTTGCTCTATTATGTAAAAAAGATAGGAGTGTTAAAGTTTTTTCTCGTGATGAAAGTGATTGGAAATTAAGAGAGTGTGTGCATATTAAAGATAAACAATTTTTATATTTTTTTGACAGAGATACATTAGTAATTGATTATGATGATTCATCGCTGGTTGATGTTGAAAGTGTTTTTGCGCCTAGCGATCATATTAGTTTAGAAGATTCTGTTCCTGCTGTACTTATTATTAAGCCCGAGGCTTCTCTTAGTGTAGCTTCGGACGAGGTAGGTTTAACTTTAACATCTCAAAGTAGAACATTAACAAAAACATCTAGGCCTACCATTAAGGGTAAGACCATCCCTAATCACAAAGTAGAAATCTATATAAATGATACATTCTTAGCTGCCGTAAAATCAAATGAGTCTGGTAGTTTTCATTTTAGAGTAAAAAATTCATTGACTAATGGTTCTTATAGATTTAATGCCAAAATGAAGAAGGACTCTCATTATCTTAGGTCTAATTTTGTCAATTTACGTATAAATAAACAGTACCCTTTGAAAACAGCTAAACGAAAAAAAAGATAAAATAGTACTCTTTTTTAAAGGTGATTTTAAGAATTAGAAGGGCTTTGCTGGTGAAACTATTGATTTTTTATGCTTCTCATTGGTATTCTAATTTTAGGTCTTCATGTAAAAACAAAAGACCAGTTTAAGTACTTATAATAAAATGGAGATTTTTCATGGAAAACACTAAAAAGAACCAAGGTTCATGTAGCACTCAAATGAACGATAATAAAAAGATGAATTCAAATGCATCTCATGAAAAAATGGGATCTCATAACGATTCCCATAAGACTAATAAATTAAATGAAAAAAATGCATCTCATTCAGCTCAAGATAAAAATGTATCAGGCAAGTAATCACGGCATAGATGTAACTGATCATAATGCCTAATATTTTTTGATATCTGTGAATTCTATATTAAATGATTAGGGCCATTAATTAATGGCCCTAATCATTTAATATAATAAATAGTTAAATTCTTTTATTTGATAATTTAGCGGTTATTAAGTTAAAACATATTTTTTTGTTTGGATATGTATGACAGAAATTAAATTAAACTTATTTGTGGCTATACTGTTGATTTTTCTTATTTCTATTTGTTAAAATTATTTTATGTCTTGAGTCTTAATGATTCAATACGTAAAATATTTAAGTAATTATTATAACCAAAAATGGAGATTTTCATGGAAAATACTAAAAAAAACCAAAATCAAGGTTCAAACGATTCATCAAATAAGTATGGTTCTTCCGCTCATCAAGGTAGTAATCAAAATGGCATGCATTCAAACCAATCACATGATCAATTAGGTTCCAAGGGGTCACATTCTTCAGACAATGAGGGTTATACCTCAAGTCACAAATCAGCATCAAATGGATCTCATCATGCAGATAATGGTAAACATGCATCTGATACTTCTAATTCTGATAAATCAAGCAAGAATTTATCTGGTAGAAACAATGATATGGATTCAGACAACGATTAATCTGAAGAATTTTTTATACTATAATTAAGAGGTTGTTATGGAGAATTCAAGAAAGAGAACTGCAAATTCTTCAACCGAAAATAATTCATCTAGGCCTAGTTCTTCAAAATCATTTGGCCGTTCTGGAAAAAGTAGCACTATGAGCCATCAAGAAGCTGGTCATTTAGGTGGTATCGCTCCTCATTCATGTCGAGGAAGAGAATGTGAGCAGTCAACCTCTAGCAAAAGTGGGCAAGGAAATTCTTCTAGCCGTTCTTCTGCAACAAGCAGTAATAGTGGTTCCTTAAGATCAGAAGCAAATGATCAAGGTTAAGAATAATTAATCATTATTTCTTACTACCTAATTTAAATATTTAAATTAAAAAAGAGGTCGTTTTGTACGACCTCTTTTGGTTGGTATATAATCATCTATAGATCATTTAATCTATAAAATTTAATTATAGTTTGTCATGTGGGCTTTAATAAAAAAATCAACAACTTCAACAAGGGGACAAAACGAAAATTACAGAACATTCTAAGGCGCGGCTTATCTGCTATAGACCCAGCAAGTGCGAAGCACAACAAAGTACGAATGCACCCGAATGTACTAAAGTTCAAAAATGTTTTATATTAAAAATATAAGATATTTAATGGCAGGAGTTTATAGTGTATCCCAAATTACTTCATATATATGGTTCCCTTCATATCAATAGCTTTGGCTTGTGTTTAGCGCTTGCTCTGGTAGTGTTTATCTATTTTATTTCAAAAGATTCTTCATTGCGTAAAATGCTGAGCATGGACGACGTTATTAATCTAACAATGTATACCGCGTTAATAGGTGTTATCTCAGGAAGAATTCTGTATATAATTACCGAGTTTCCTAAGTACGAAAGCTACTGGGACTTACTAAATATATCTAGTGGAGGTGGTTCGGTACTTGGCTCCGTTATAGGTGCGGTGACTTATTTAGCAGTATTTGCATACAAAAAAAATCTTCCCGTGTTCGAGCTTTTAGATGTCGGTGGTATTTATGCGCCAATTATTCATTCTATATCAAGAGTTGGTTGCTTTTTAGCTGGTTGTTGTTATGGGTGTGAAACTAGTCTGCCTTGGGCGGTGACCTATACCAATCCCGAAACGGTAGCGCCATTATACCTTTCAATTCATCCGACACAACTCTATAGCGCAGGTATTTTCTTCCTCATTTTTTTAGGCATGTATTTTAATTTCTCAAAGATTAAACCCACCATTGCAGGATTAGCTTTCTGCATGTATCTAGCTCTTTCGAGTTTGGAACGGATTGTGGTAGACTTTATTCGCGGGGATCGTACGTTTTTGTTACATAAATATGAAATTTTTAGAATACTTTCGTTTCATCAGATGGTGGCTTTGAGTTTATTATCTGGCGCTTTGATTTATTTAATTACGGTTAATCTTAAAAAAAATACTGTAAAAGCATGAATTTATTTGATGTCTTAAAAGAAAAAATTAATATAACTGATATTGTAAGCAAATATTTAACCTTAAGAAGAGCTGGATCTTATATGAAGGGCAAATGTCCTTTTCATTCAGAGAAAACAGCTTCCTTTACCGTTAGCCCTGACAAGGGTATTTTTTACTGTTTCGGATGCCATATTGGTGGTGATGCGATAGCATTTATAGCTAAGGTCGAAAGTTGCTCCCAGATTGAGGCAGCTAAGATTATTGCTAAAGATTATAATATAGAGCTGCCGGACTCAGTTGAGTCCGCGGATACTAAAGATTGGTTTAATGCTAGAGAATATTATGTAAAAATCTGTCAGCTTTTTGAAACATGGTGCTCTCAAATTTTGCTCAAACACCAAAATGCTTTACATTATTTGTTTTCTCGCGGATTAAGTTTAGATAGTGTTAAGCTTTTCAAAATTGGCTTTTGTCCTAGTGATCCTGCAAACTTGAGAAGTTTTTTAGAATTTTGCAAAAAAAACAATATGTTAATTCAAGATTTAATAGATGCTAAATTGTTGTTGCAGGCTAAAAATAGATATTATTTTCCGTTTGAAGGTCGCATCATTTTTTCTATTAAAGATTATTTGGGTCGGTTGTTTGGATTTGGTGGCAGAGCATTCGAAGATCTTGATAATAAAGCTAAATATTATAATTCTCATGATAATCAGTATTTTAAAAAAGGATCTCTTCTGTTCGGTCTTGATTTAGCAAAAAAGTTTATTCAGGAAAAGGGTGAAGTTTTTTTAGTTGAAGGATATTTAGATGCAGTAATGATGGCTCAAGCCGGTTTTAGAAATACGGTTGCTACTCTGGGCACTGCTTGCACCCAAGAGCATTTGTCCCAGATTGCTCAATATGCAGATAAAGTTTATATTACCTATGATGCTGATAAAGCCGGACAAAATGCGGTCATTCGCATGGTCGAGCTTTGCTGGAATGCTAATTTAGATTTGTATGTTATTAAGCTGCCACTAGGTCATGATCCTGCTTCTTTTATTCAACAAAAGGGTGATGTTACTATTTTGATTAATGAGTCTTTGGATATTTTTGATTTTATTTTAGAAGATTATGGTAAAGATTTTGGAAAATGCAGTTTTAGTGAAAAATTAAAATTGACCAAAAAAGTTGTAGAGCTTATTTCAAAAATTAAAGATAATATTAAGCGGCATATTCTTTTGAAGAGAGCTTCTGAACTGTTCGGTATTCCGGTAGAAATGCTCAATAATGAGATAACTGCATTAAGTTCTCAAACGATGTTAGAGGTTAAAAAACAGGAACGTTCGGAGCTCGAGCATCCTGAAACTAATTTGTGTGCTAAGACGCAAATTAGACATTCAAATGAAATAACTTTGTTAGAAAAGAATCTGTTTTCTGCTATAGTTTACAATAAAGGTGACTTAGATCTTGAAGAAGAAAAATTTCTGATACAATTTTTCGGGTCTCCATTTAAAGAATTATTAACAAAAATACATGGATTAAAAAATTCAGAAGCATCTGATACAGCCTCACGTTTTTCGGGCTTAACCGAAGAAGAAAGAAATTTGGTTAGTTCTCTGGTGATTGGTGCTAATGATGATAAAAATACGTTAAATGAATTATTGGCGCAGTTTTATAAAAAACAATGGAAATTAATTGTGACTAAAATTAAATTAAAAATTTCCCAAGCTCAAAAAATGGGTAACGTTGATTTGGTAAAAAGTTTGTTGGGTCGGTTAGAAACCCTAAGAAATAAAATTTTAAAAAGGGGTGGTACTAATGGTTAAGAAGGTTAAAGCCGGTTTAAAATCGAAAGTTGTTTCTAAAAAAGGCGAACATGAGAGTAGTTTAGATCTTATAACTACGCTTGTTGAAAAGGGCCGTCAATCGGGTGTGGTAACCTACGAAGAATTTTTAGAATTTTCAGATACAAACAATCTTTCAGAAAATGAAATAAATGATATTTTAAAAATTTTCGAGAAAGAGAATATTGAACTTGTTATGCAAAATGAATCAGAGGTTGATGCTGATTTATTAGAGTATGAAAAAGAAGATGAAGATGAACGATCTAAGGCGCACTTAAAGTCACATCTTGAAACTTCATTAGATTATGTCGATGAAGAGTTAGATGAAGCTGTTGAAGATGAAGAAGAGCGTGATACCACTAAAGATGCTAGTGAATCAGCGCATGTCTCTGATGGTGTTAAGGCATATCTTCGAGACATTGGTAAGATTCCTCTGTTAAACAAAAAAACTGAAGCTGTTATCGCGGAGCAAATATCTGAAGGCAAACGTGAATCTATTGAGGCTATATCTCGTTTTCCCTTTATACATAAAGAAGTTGTAGCTATCGGTGACAGGCTAAGCAAAAATAGCATGGCGCTCAAAGATGTCATACAATTTTCAGAATTTGATGAGGAAAATTTTCCTAAATATGCTGAAGAAAAAAATACTTTAATTGTTACGATAAATAAGATCCGAGATTTAATTAAAAACGAGGAAAGCATTTATCGAAGCTATCGAGGTAAGCTTGATTCTGAAGAGAAAAAAAAGGAAATGTTACATAAGGTGAAGCTCAATAAAGAAGAAATTGGCAACACCATTCAAACTATAAAACTGTCAAACAAGCTTATAAGAAAGCTGTCTAAGAGAATTGAAAAAGGTATTGCAAAGATTCAAGAAAAGCAGGTTCTTATAAAGCAAAATGAAACGCTGGTAAAGCAGCTTTCTAGAAAATCGGCTTTAAATGATTTTGAGCAGGCTGAGCTCGCAGATCTTGAAAGGCAAATTAGAAGCAATCTAAAAGCAATAAAAAAAACTGAGCAAGAACTAGGTGTCCCTCAAGCTGATATTATGAAATATTACAGCAAGTTAAGACAGGGACAACATAAAGATAAAAGAGCTAAAGATGATTTAGCGAAAGCTAACTTGCGCTTAGTGGTAAATATTGCAAAAAAATATGTAAATCGCGGCCTACATTTTCTGGATTTGATTCAAGAAGGTAATATCGGTTTAATGAAAGCGGTTGAAAAATTTGAGTTTGAGCGTGGCTATAAATTTTCGACCTATGCAACATGGTGGATTCGTCAAGCCATCACACGTGCTATAGCTGATCAGTCAAAGACTATTCGGGTACCTGTTCATATGTATGAAACGCTTAATAAGATTAACAAAATCAAAAGAAGCTTTATGCAAGAACATGGTAGAGAACCGACCAATACCGAGCTTGCAAAAGAACTAAATCTTGATGAAAAGAAGATCAAGAACATTATCAAAATCTCAAAAGAGCCAATTTCACTTGAAACACCAGTTGGAGATAGTGAAGATGCATCAGTGAAAGATTTTATTGAGAGTGAAAATGATTCATCGCCAGCAGATATTGTGGCGAATTCTGATCTTAAAGAAAAAGTTCGTGAAGTCTTAAAAACGTTAACTCCACGAGAAGAGAAAGTTTTAAAGATGCGTTTTGGCATAGACGTTGCTTCTGAGCATACTTTAGAAGAAGTAGGTAAAGATTTTTCTGTTACCAGAGAACGTATTCGACAAATTGAAGTTAAAGCATTACGCAAACTTCGCCATCCATCCAGAAGTAAAAAGTTACAGTCTTTCTTTGAAAAAGAAATATTGTTACCGGAAGACACTGTAGCGGATGAGGAAGATGATAATACAAATGACGATAAAGATTAATTTTTAGCAAATTATTTGCATTATTATTATAAGATATTAAGCCAAGTTTACATTAGTACTTAATTTGATCCCGAACCATCGATTGAGTTCGGGATTTTTTTGAGCATAAGTTGAGAGTGTTATTGACTATGATTCTTATTCTTCTCTATTATGAGAGCTGAAGAGTAATTACGAATATTTAAATTACGAAAGCTGCTATGTATTTATATAATTCTTTATTCAAAAAAAATTAGTTATATTTTCAACATTAATAATCTTCACCGGCACATTTAGTTGCTGTGTGAACGTACTAACACTATCTGATCCAATCGATAATTCGTCATTTGCCAATAAAAAAATAATTATAAAAAATGTTATCAATGAATCAGAGCGTCATTTATTATTATTTTCTAAAAGAAATAGGGTTTGGGAAGCTGAGCTTCTGATATATGATCAATCAAGTGATGATCATAAACATGAACTTAATATTATTTTAAATGAAATTGATGGTACTTGGGAATCTGTTTTTGTTTTTGAGCTAGTTTTATTCAAAAGACAAGACTGCTTCAGACGTATTGAGTTTTATAGAGATGCATGAAGGCAATAGCATTCAAATGATAATTGATAGTTGTAATCATGAGGATTTTTCGCTCAGTATAACCCATTCGGCACAGACAAGGAGATAATTTCCCTTCATTTAGCTCTAAGTAACAAAAATCAAACATAGAGAGCTACTCCTTTGAATGATGATGTTCCAAATAATAAATGAAGGTTGAGGATTTTGGTTGATGTTTAATTTAAGCCCTTAAAATCTTCGGTATATAAATGCTTCTTTTGGCAAATAGTGTAAAATTTGGGATCTATGGGTTTTAAATTTTGTTTCATTTTTAGAATATAGTTACTATTAATTTTGTTAAATGATTTTGCCTGTTGAACATGATCTGCTATTTGGGCATAAATTTTTGATACATTTTGTGTTTGGATCTTGTGATAAATTTTCTTAAATGACATTTGTTCTAAAATTGTATTCAAGTTTTCAGTGTGTTTTTGTCCGGTAAATATAACTATTTTAGATTTTGAGTTTAAATTTTCAATAATAAATTTTAGTGCTTTGAGTTCGACCTTGTAGCTGCCAAAAGCGAGCATTCTTGTTAGAAAAGTGGAACCAACATAGATGTTAAAATTAAACCCCTCTACTGATGATTCTAAATCGAGTGATTTGATATTTTTATAGTTTTTATATTCTTTCACGAAATAGGTAATCAAGTCAAAATTTTTGTTAATTAAACTAGTAGCATACTCTTTATCATTTTCTATAAAGCTAGAAAATGAGTTATAAAATTTCAGGTAATGGCTTAGATCCTCTAGTTCAAAATTTTTCTGTTTTAACTGATTCTGTTCCCTTTGATTAGGTGCTAAATAACTATTTTTACTTTGTAAGGTTCTTAATTTTTCGCAAACAGTAGCATAATCATTCTCAAGATTTTTTAAAAATTGCGTTAATACCGAACCAATTTCGGGAAGACTGATTTTATAATCGGCAATTAGGACTTGCTGTGCTTTAGAGGATACTTTAAGTTTTTGAATGTATGACATTATTAAATAATAAAATATTGTTTGAATTAAGGTATGTGCCCGATCATCGAGATTTTCAGCATTTTTTTTATGGGTTAAAGCATAATCTACTAAAGTTACTAAAGGTATTCGGGTTTTCATAGTTGGGTTACTATAAGTTGAATTTATTGCATCTACTACACCATCAAGTAAAGGATGAGCTGTTTTGATGTTGGCAATATCTTCAACTAAAAACAAAGTATGTCTGGGATCTGAATTATAAATGAGTGACTTAATCGCGGATATTTGATCATTGTTTAACTGGGGTAGGCCCTCATGAATGTCACCTGTTGTTATAAGGTAATTGTGCCGTTTTAAAATGCTATTCCAACGTTTAAAAACGGTTACCGTATTGGTAAAGCTTTCTATATAAGGTGTGAATAAAGTTAAAAAAAGAGTAACTGCTAATTTAAATAAAATCATACTATCTACAAAAGTTGTTGGTTTTTATCTCTACATTAGCTTTTGAGCGTGTAATCTGCAATAGCTCCATGCAAAGTTTTTTGCTGATGACTGGTTTAAGGTAATTTATAGCTCAAATCTTTTCGAACGAGCGAACCTAGTTTTTTATATATAATTTCTAAGTATCATACTTCTGGTAAGACCCTTAGAATATGTCGAACATCTTTTTGGCTACTATTTTGGTTAATACAATGAAGCAGAGGGTTAAAGAAGATGCTGCGATGGATGAATTTATTATTACCGATAGTGATTTTATTGTTTTGTTCTTTTGAAACATTATCTGAATCAAAAGGTGATAAATAGTTTGGAGCAGTAGTATAATAAATAACATTGCATCTTTTTTATCAATCCAAGCTTTGCCTATTGTTTTACGTGATTCGGGCATGAGAACAGAGAGAACTATTGTTATATATACTGCTATTAAACTTAAAGAATCTATAAGCAGTATAGAACTCTTAAAAAGTATTAGTAAGTCCATTTTCTTCTTAAAATAGCTAAAGAATAACATATGAGCAGTAAAATAAATGAGCGTAAAGTTTATAAGTTTTATACTAATCGTTATCATTCGTAATGTTTTTTAACGTTGAAAGGTGGTTTGGTTAATCATCTCTATAAAATAGCAAATTTTGTTAATTCTTGAAATCGGCTTAATAAATATTGTAACTTAATTTACAAGAGGTGTTTATGTTGAAAAATAGTTACCAAGGTTATATGTTATTTACTTTTCTAGTTAGTGCGATTAATTATTTGCCCTACATAAGCGCTGCTGCAGAAATTGAAATAAGTTTAACTGAACAAGATATAAAAAATTTATATGAAGCAAAAAACCGAACTGATTTAGCGATATTGGGTACCGGTCCTGCGGGGCTAAGTGCCGCTATTTTTAGTGCGCGAAGGGGAATTCCTACTTTTGTTTTCCAAGGAAAGAATCATCTTGGCTATCTAAAAGAAGGGCTTTCGGTAGAGAACATACCTGGTGTAGTGGCAGATTCTGGTATTAATGTAATGAAAAAATTAGAAGAACAAGCTAGGCATTTTGGAGCTCACTTTATTGAAGATGAGATTGAAAAAATTGATTTTTCTGTTTGGCCGCGAAAACTCTACGGAGCTAAGCGTGAGTATTCTGCTGAAGCAGTTATTGTAACTACTGGTGCTAAATCTAAATCATTAGGCATTGAGGGTGAAGGACAGTATACCTATAAAGGGATATTATCGTGTGGCTTGTGCGATGCTCATCTAGCTAAAGATCAGGATCTCATTATTATTGGGGGCGGTGACTGCGCTGCTGAGCGAGTCTTCCAGCTTCTTCCTTATGCAAAATCAATTACTTTATTGGTTCGTTCTAATGAAATGAAAGCTATACCGACCATGCAGATGAAAATTAAAGAAATGCCTAATGTTAAAATTCTTTATAATAAAGAAGCAATAAAGTTTGTAGGTAATGGCAAGCATCTTACCGGTTTAGAGGTTTTGGATAAAAAAACGGGCAAAGTTGATTTAATGCCGGTTAGATGGGTTTTCTTATCTATAGGGTTCATACCCAATACTTCACTTTTTAAGGATCATCTTGAGCTTACCGATGAAGGATATATACAAGTTGACTTCGCAACTCAAGAAACGAGTGTACCCCTAGTTTATGCTGCCGGTAATGTTTGTGATCCGCGTTACAAGCTTGCAGCTACTTGTATTGGTTCTGCCACTCAAGCTGCTTTTAATGCTTGCAAATATATTACGCGTTTACCTATTAATCGTGAAATGGCTGAAAAGATAAAAAATAATGCCTTTGTACCTGAAGAAGTTGTCTTGCAAAATAATGTTTCTGAGCTGCAAAATGAAAATGATCTGGAAGATATTATCAAGAAGAATAAATTAGTGCTGGTAGATTTCTTTGTATCTACTTGTTCAGAATGTCATCGTATAGGTACTATTTTAAATTCATTAGCCACTAAATATAAAGATAAAATAACTTTTATCAAGGTTGAAGATACAAAATATACCGGATTATCAAAAATATATTCGATAGAATACGTTCCAACCTTAATGCTATTCTCAGAGGGGACAATGATTGATAAAATTGAAGAGCAGATTACTGAACAACAATTAGATCAGAAGCTTTCGGCTAGTATTAATAAAAAATGATCCTAACTTCAGCTAAAATCCAATGCTCTAGCATTTTTACCCATGTTATTTAGTTATCTTTAGACCGTACAAGGGCGTACGTCATAGGTTTGATGGTGCGCCCAGTTTTTTGCGGTGCATTATTTGTCATAATGCAAACTAGATAAAGTTAAGATTTATCAACCATGTATTTCATCCAATCAACTCATTTGAAGAAGCGATTTTCTATCTCGTTATCAATTTTAGGGATTAACAAGTTTCACCTTTTCTCTCAAAATCACCATTATTTTAATGATTTACAAATTCTTCTTTTGTAACGTGCGGAAGATTATGACCCCTAATCAATGCAATTTGACAATTTTTTGGGTTTTTATATAATTGATAGTACAGAAGATGCAGTCTTAAATGGTTTATGCCTTTGGCTAGTAGGTAAAAAAAGAAGGAAGTTTATATGAAAATAAAAAACATTGGTTTGATGATGTTATTGGCAATGCCTCTGGTTTCTGTAAAGGCTATGAATGAACAGGGGCCTAAGCGAAAAAGAGATGAATCAGAAAAGAGTAAAAAGGATGACTCTAAAAAAAGTCGATACGAAGAGGTTGAATGTTTACGGGATCAAATTCCTATCGAAATGCATTTTGCTGTATTTTCGCATGCTAATCTATCCCAAGATAGTATAAAAGCGATTAAAACGGGCAATAGAGCTGATGCAGGTATTCTTCTTCAGAAGCTTGAGGATTTAAGATCTTTGGATAGAAATTCTAGATTTTACTTTACTGAGGAGTTAAGAAAAGTTTTTCCCTTTTTAATAAAAGATAATTTTTTAATAAAAAAAATATTTTTAACAGCTGCTAAATCAGGAAACTTGGCAACTCTTGAGTTGCTTAGTAATAATGGTTTATCTGGAGCAAAAAACCTAGAGGAACTTTTGATTAGCGCAATTGGGTGCGGACAAATTGCTGTTTGCCGAAATCTCATTGAAAAGCGTTATTTTGACAAGGTGAAAAATCCTGAACTTATTCATGCCATTATTCTGCGTGATGCGGTGAGTATTCAATCTTTATTAGCAGATGGTAAAGGTACTGGTATGTTGTTTGATAAATTTCCAGAGCGATTAGTAGCTGCATTAGTAGGAAATATTGATATCTTCAATCTGTTTCCGCAGTGTAGGGAAACTATACAATTTGATTCATCATTACCAAATACCTTGTTTTGTTCTGCAAGGAATGGGCATCTAGGGCTAATGCTTTCTTTGTTAAATGAAAAAAAATCTCTTGATTGCATGAGAAATGAAGAAGGGTTTGATTGGGATGAAGTTACAGAAGAAATGCTTGTAATAGCTGCATGTTTCGGCCATGGTGAAATGGTTAATTATTTAGTATCTAAATCGGAGATAGTTGTTCCTTGGTCAAACTTGAATTATTGTTTTGTACCGCAAGGTGCTTATGCAATATCTTGTGCGGGTGCAAATGGGTATAAAGAGATCTTCGGTTTATTGTTAAGCCGTTTGGAGAATGATGATTTGAAAGAGATGATGCCGCGTAATTATAATGATGACGAATGTTCTCTTTTTGTATGTCTTTGTGGTTTTGGACATAGAGAAATAATAAAAATGTTGATAGAGCGTAACATTTTTAATGTAAACGGAGAGGGAGGAGATTCTGAAAGAGGATGGACCCCGTTGTTGGAAGCTGTTTCTAGCGGTTGTCTTGAAGTGGTTATGCTTTTAATTGAACATGGTGCTAATATCAATTTGGCAAACAACGAAGGAAGAACTCCTTTGTTGGAGGCTACGAATAATGGTCATTTGGAAATAATGGAATTATTAGTTGCCAAAGGTGCTATGGTTGATGCTGTTGATTGAGCATGACCTACAGCTGAAGGTCATGCTGCAAGCTGAATAAATCAGAAAACGCATGCATTTTTGTTGAAAATTGATAGTAGAGAAATAATTAATTATCGCTTTTATTGGATGCCCAGAAAAATTAGCTATTAATAGCTTATATTCCTGGGCATTTTTTTTACTAAAGTTAACTTAAACTAACGAAAAAGTTTAGCACTTTTCTTTGATTTTTGTTAAATAATTTTAGCGTAAAGTTGTTGGTAAATTCGTATCTATTGACGAAAATGAACTTATTCACAACTTCATAAGGTCTGATTTTTAATGATTCATCTTCGGATAATGAATAATCCGAAATTATTGTATCGATTCTTTTATTGTTTTGATACATATCATAACCCGTTCGTCCAATAAGATAGGTAGCAGGCCAATAAAACATTAATGCTAAAGCACCAGCAGTTGTAACAAAAAACGATGTATCATAATGGAGTAGTTTGGCAATTTTGTGCGGCTCAGCAACTGGAATACTTAGATAACTCGGTCGTATTATATAGCTATCTGGCGTTCTGTTCTCTATTCTAATCTGTAATGCAACATAGTTTTTAGCAGTGATATCAACACCAAAATGCGCCTTGCATTCTTCCTTATTAAAAGCTTTAACGGCTACTATAAGATCTTCTTTATTGTCATAAAATCCGTTAGATTTTCTTATTATTGGAAATTTTTTTAGTTCTAATTGCTGAGGAAGACATCCGCTTAATAGTGCTAAACTCAATATAAAACTGCAGCTTTTAAGAATTTTGATCATTTTTTTCATTTTGCTCATCACTATTAAAAAAAATTGTAATATTGTTATAACTTAACAAAAGTTTTATGATAATTATCGACTAACAAGAAGATTAGCCAGACGATAAATTTTAGTCAATTAAGTTTGTACGGAGTATGACAAATGCATAAATTAAAAATTTTTATCATATTATTTGTTTTATTGGGGCATAATGTAACCAATTCAATATTATTGAGTTTCTTTAGGGATTTGGCTATTGGGGTGCAGGCTTTAGATCAAATCAACCGATCTAATCGCGATATGTTATTGAATGGTGTAAAAAATATGGTTACCGGTAATAAAGGCCCGCTCTATAGAGGTAACCCACGACCTCAAAAGGAGGCCACCAAACAATTTTCATTTAAGGATATCGCTGGCAAAATTCCGCAAAGTGTTTTGGAAATAGTGGATTTTTTAAGTTTCCCTGAAAAGTTTGATAAGGTCGGTGCTAAAAGGCCTAGGGGTATTTTAATGGTTGGGCCTCCAGGTACTGGTAAAACTTCTATTGCACGAGCATTAGCAGGTGAAGCAAATGCTGCATTTATGCCAGCCACAGCATCGCAATTTATAGAAATTTATGTGGGAGTTGGCCCCAAAAAAATAAGAGAACTATTTGATTCAGCAAGAGAAGCTATAGCCTATGGGCCACATAAAAGCGCTATTATTTTTATTGATGAATTAGATGCTATTGGTTCCACTCGATCGGCAGAGGGTAACTCTGAGTATAAAAACACCTTGAATGAACTTTTAAACCAAATGGATGGATTCAATAGAGATGATTCTATTATGGTTATAGGGGCTACCAACATGGTTGACTCGATAGATTCTGCATTAAAAAGACCAGGTCGTTTTGATAGAATAGTTGAAATAGGGTTGCCTGATGAAGAAAGCCGATTAG
>Ga0105046_10004274_pt1 | contig 22742 bp, 17 predicted proteins | sample MAT03_FD_78385 | JGI IMG/M metagenome (GOLD analysis project Ga0105046, IMG submission 78385) | Freshwater microbial communities from Lake Fryxell liftoff mats and glacier meltwater in Antarctica - MAT-03 (megahit assembly) | ecosystem: Environmental > Aquatic > Freshwater > Ice > Liftoff...
ATGCAACATATACGAGTAGGTTTTAGGTGGGAAGCTATAGACGAAGAAAACAAAGCCATTAAAGAAGCGAAAGAAAACGGACTAAAATATTATTCCACAACACTCTCAAATGGCGATACTTTAAAAGAGTTATTAGCCCGCAGCAAATACTTGCTTTATAAGTATGAAGAAGATTGGACGCTTAAGCAAAAAAAAGAGCGACTATACTTTTTGAAAAATATCCCATACTAAAATCAGTTTACAAATTAACATTAAGCTTCAGAAACATATACAAAAACGCATCAAAAATCATAGCTTTAGATAAGTTTACAGAATGGAAAGAAAAGGTAGAAGCCTTAAATATAAAGGAGTTCAATACAGTTGTAAACTCAATAGAAAATCACATGGAAAACATTTTAAACTTTTTTGATAACCGAAGTACAAATGCCAATGCCGAATCTTTTAACTCGAAAATAAAACTGTTTAGAGCTAATTTAAGAGGAGTTACTGATGTTAAGTTCTTCCTCTTTAGACTTGTGAAATTATTTTCTATGAATATTTTCGATAAGCAATTTTTTCGTAAACTCCGCCTGGCAATCTTCTTAATTTTATCAGTGCAAATTGGAGGTGTAATCGGATTTATGCTTATAGAAGATTATACAGTTGCCGAGGCTTTTTACATGACGGTGATTGTAGTTTCAACAGTAGGTCTTGGGTCGGTGCGTGAATTATCAATGGAAGGGAAGTTGTTTACAGCACTCCTGATTATTGTCAGTTTAGGAATATTTACTTATGCATTGTCTGTAATTTCTACATATTTATTGGAGGGTGGTATTCTGAAATATTATAAATATAAAAAAGTGAAAACAAAAATTGAAAAAGTGAGTGGACATATCATAGTGTGTGGCTATGGCAGAAATGGCAAACAGGCCTGTGAGCATTTGCGAATTCATAACAGACAGTTTGTGGTTGTGGAGTCAAAACCTGAAATTATTGAATCTATCAGGGCTGATAACAAGTCCTTATTTGTGGAGGGGGATTCTACCAAAGATGAAGTTTTGATTGATGCGGGAATTGAAAGAGCTCAAGCAGTAATTACCACCTTGCCCGATGATGCAGCCAACGTATTTGTAGTTTTAACCGCCAGAGGACTCAATCCTCAGCTAAAAATTATAAGTAGGGCTTCTGAGGATTCGTCATTCAATAAATTAAAAAGGGCTGGTGCCGATAATGTTATTATGCCTGATAAAATAGGAGGTATACACATGGCTTCTCTGATAGCACAACCTGATGTACTGGAATTTGTGGAAGTGATCACTGGAAGAGCAAATTTCGATTTGGAGGAGATTTGTTTTTGCGATTGCAACCCCGGTTATATCGGACAAAAATTGGGTGATATTTCCGACATTAATCACTCTGAAATAAATGTGATAGGAATTAAAACTAAAGATGGAAATTACTTGATCAATCCTCCGGCATCGACAGAAATTTCAGCAGAAACTAAATTGTTTGTTTTAGGAAGTTCCAAGCAAGTAGATGACCTGAAAAAAATATTAACTCAATGACAAAACAGGTGGTTCATTATTTTCAATAAATGCTTTTGCGAGCTGAATATCGGTTGCCATTAAGTGATCTGTTTGAACGAATGAAACAGATTTTCGGAACTCGGTAAATAGATTTTCAAGAATGGGGCTGCTCTTAGCGGGCCTTCTGAATTCATACGCTTGTGCGGCTGTGTACAATTCTATAGCAAGAATATTTTTCAAATTCTCAACTACTTTATATGCCTTGGTTGCTGCATTGGCTCCCATGCTCACGTGGTCTTCTTGTCCATTGCTTGACACAATGGAATCTACTGATGCCGGTGTACTTAGTTGTTTGTTCTGACTAACAATAGACGCAGCAGTATATTGAGGAATCATAAATCCTGAATTCAATCCTGCATTAGCAGCAAGGAAAGGAGGGAGGCCGCGTTGTCCGGAAATAAGAAGATAGGTTCTCCGCTCTGAAATGCTTCCTAATTCTGATAACGCTATTGCAAGAAAATCTAAAGATAAAGCAAGTGGCTGTCCGTGAAAATTACCTGCCGAAATAATTAAATCTTCATCAGGAAAAACGGTGGGGTTATCGGTTACGGAATTAATTTCATTAAAAAACGTATAGGCGCAGTAGTCGATAGCATCCTTCGAAGCGCCATGCACTTGAGGAATACACCGGAATGAATAGGGATCCTGCACATGTGATTTTTCACGCTTAATAAGTTCACTTCCCGCCAATAGTTTTCTGAAATTGATAGCTGTATTTATTTGTCCTTTGTGAGGCCTCACTTGCTGAATCAAATGATGGAATGGTTCAATGCGACCATCAAAAGCATCCAGCGAAAGCGCCCCAATTACATCGGCCCAAGCGGAGAGTTTTTGTGACTGAACAATACACCATGACCCATAGGAATTCATGAATTGTGTTCCATTCAACAATGCAAGTCCCTCTTTCGATTGCAGTGAAATGGGTTTCCAGTTGTGACGTTCTAAAATATCGGAGGACTGTTTTCTGGCCCCTTTATAATACACTTCACCCATCCCGAGAAGGGGCAGACATAAATGCGCCAATGGAGCCAGATCGCCCGAAGCACCCAGTGACCCTTGCTGATAAACAACAGGAAGGATATCGTAATTATAGAAATCAACCAGTCGCTGAACAGTCTCTACCTGTACCCCTGAATTTCCATAACTCAACCCTTGAATTTTAAGAAAAAGCATGAGCTTCACAATTTCTGCCGGCACCTCATCTCCGGTTCCACAAGCATGCGACATCACCAGGTTTTTCTGAAGTATCTCAAGATCTTCGTTGGAAATAGTTTTGTTATATAAAGCCCCGAACCCGGTATTAATTCCATAAATTGGATCCTTTTGTGAAAGCATTCTTTTATTAATGTACTCTCTGCATTTTTGTATCCTGCTGATAGATTCTTCCGAAAGTTCAAGTGAATATTCGCCGGCGATGATGCTATTTATGATACTGAAATCTATGTGAGTTGGGGAGATTTTGTGGGTAGGCATGGGGGAATGAGCGAGTGGGTTAGTGGGTTAATTGGTTAGTGGGTGAGTGACAGGTAAGGTTACGACAATGCAATCACCAATTGCTCAAAAGGTAACTTCGACTGCTCTCCGGAGTTCATGTTTTTTACGGTGAGTATTCCGGTTTTCATTTCTTCACTTCCGATAAGAACAACAAACGGTATTTTTTTTGCATCGGCATAAGCCATTTGCTTTTTCATTTTAGCTGCATCGGGAAATAGCTCGGCGTTGATACCTGCTTTACGGATTTTGTTAACCAGGCCCAGACAATATTTTTGTTCTTCATTTCCAAAATTCGCAAACATCACCTGTGTGCCCGCTTGTTTCAAGTCGAGGGTTTCGAACATATTTAATTCTTCCAATACATCGTAAATGCGATCGATGCCAAAGGAGATTCCTACACCTGAAACATCGGGCAAACCAAAAATTCCGGTAAGGTCATCATATCGGCCTCCTCCGGTGATACTTCCTATTTGAACATTGTTGGCCTTCACTTCAAAGATGGCTCCGGTATAATAATTCAGTCCGCGTGCAAGAGTAATATCGAGTTCGAGGTTGGTGATGTTTACCAATTCAAAAACATCTTCAATTTCAGAAATACCTTTCAAGCCAATTTCTGAAGTGGATAAAAGATTCTTAAGAAAACTTATTTTTTCCTGAGAATTACCTTTGAAATTAATTAATGGCTGAATGCGTTCGATGGCTGATGGAGATAGTCCCTTTGAAAGCAATTCTTCATTTACTTTAGCAGCTCCGATTTTATCGAGTTTATCAATGGCAACGGTGATGTCGATAATTTTATCGGCTTCACCAATGATTTCAGCAATACCACTTAAAATTTTACGGTTATTCATTTTGATGGTAACCGGAATTTTTAATCCATCAAAAACTTCATCCATAATCTGAATCAGCTCCACTTCGTTCAGTAGTGAATTGCTACCAATAACATCCGCATCACACTGGTAAAATTCACGGTACCGACCTTTTTGAGGCCGATCGGCACGCCACACAGGCTGGACCTGGTAGCGCTTAAATGGAAATGTAATTTCATTCTGATGCATCACCACGTAACGGGCAAAGGGAACAGTTAAATCATAACGCAAGGCCCTTTCTGTAAGTGTTTCTGAATTGGTACTTTTCTCCAACGAGCGCTTAAATTCTTCTAACAGCAAGTTTTTATCCTTCGACTCATGAATGCGTGAATTCAATATTTTAAACAGTAACTGATCACCCTCTTCACCATATTTCCCGGTTAGAGTAGTCAGGTTTTCCATTGAAGGTGTTTCAATTTGCTGATAGCCGTATTTCTGATATACTTTACGGATGGTATCAAGAATATAGTTGCGACGAACCATTTCTAGAGGGGAGAAATCGCGAGTGCCTTTCGGAATGGAGGGTTTCAATTGGTTTTTTGGTTTTTTAGTTTTTTAGTTCTTTTAGCCGGTATGCTGATGGCAGGTTCTTTGTTGAGGGCAAAGATACTATCGGGAGGATTATTATTTACAGTGTTGAAAGTTAGTTTTTAACGTGTTATAAGGGTATTATCTACTTGAAAATCAATATTTAGCTGATAAATTTGGTTTTTAAGTTATTTTTCTATCTTTACTTTTCTTAATCCATTAAACTTTTATCATACGATTTGGTCATAGGGATTCACAATTAATTTATTGAACAAATGACTTTTACATATACAACCATTCGAAAAATCTTTATGTTGTTAATTTGGTTCTATTTGGGTTTTATCCCTCAGAATGTTGCAGGACAAGGTTACCCGCCATATACAGTTACCGGATACAGTGCTGCATCAACAGGATACTATTTTTTGTGTCCCATTAAATTTGGTAGTAATCCAAATGGAATAGTTCCAACACACATGATTCTGGATGAATTTGGTGATGTGGTTTATTACAAACCTTTTAACAACATTGGTAACACCGGTGATTTTAAGATTAACCAGAATGGGATGATCACCTATAGCCTTGATCAAAAATTTTACCTATTAGATAGCACATTTTATGTTGTTGATTCTGTGTTAACACCTATAGGGTATTTAAATGATGCACATGATTTTCAACTTTTACCTAATGGTCATATTTTAATGCTTGCTTTAGAAAATATCCAAATGGATTTGAGTTCTTACAATTTTTTTGGAATCAATCACACAAATCCGGGAAGTGCAACAGCCATAGTCAAGTGTGGAATTGTGCTTGAATTGGATCAAAATAAAAATGTGATTTTTGAATGGCACTCTAAAGATCATTATGATTTTGAAGATATTGATATTGCCTGGTGTAACAATCCAAACATGGTTGATTGGACGCATTACAATGCCATTGAAATGGATAGTGATAGTAATCTTCTTGTTTCATCTCGTCATTTTAATGAAATAACTAAGATTAACAGAACAACAGGAACTATCATGTGGCGACTTGGTGGAAACGCCAACCAGTTCAGTTTTGTAAATGACCCGCAAATGTTCAAGAGGCAACACGACATTCGTAAACTTTCTAATGGCAATTATACTTTGTTTGATAATGGTGATGGGAGTAATAGTATTCCTTATCATTCTGCAAGGGGAAAGGAGTATCTGTTAAATGAAACTTTACATACTGCAGAACTCATCTGGAGTTATGAAAATAATCCTGCTTCATATAGTACTGCTATGGGTAGTTTTGGCAGAAAGCCCGGGAGTGTTTCTATCATTGGTTATGGTGTGAACAGTAATGATGAAATGATTTTTACAGCTGTTGATGATGCCGGTTTAACGGCGCTTGAAATAGAATTTGATGATGTATTGTGGACGTATCGTGCTTTCCATTATGATACACTTCCGTGGAATCTTAACAGGCCTATAATCAACTGCTATTTTAATGGAGGCCAATATTATTTAGATGCCGGGTCAGGACATGCAAGTTATATGTGGTCTGATGGTTCTACAACACAAATAATTCCTGTCACTACACTCGATACTTTTCACGTTTTTGTTCCTAAAGGAGAAGGTGGTTTTATTTCCTCTGAAAAATTTATTGTAAATGATTTGTCCGATCCTTGTGGGACTGTTTCAGTTCATGAGCTTCACAAGAATATATTTAATATTTATCCAAATCCTGTTGGTGATGAATTGATATTGACTTTCGATGTAGTTACTACAATCGGATGGGTTAAAGTTACTGATCTTGCAGGCAAAGAGCTTATTTCAATGGAAGTTCAAGGTGGTTCCCGTTCAGTGATAAATACCCATGGCTTGTCGAAAGGGACTTATTTTGTTAATTATGATGGTAACGTAAAGCGATTTGTCAAGAATTAAAGATTGTTGAAATGAATGTGGGCTTGTTTCTGAAGTATTGATCGATAATTACAGTATTTTTGTGTTAGAATTTTTGATACTTAAATTATAATCATCAATCCTTCTCATTTATAAAAAACCAACATTTTATTTTGTTATTCTCTACATCTTATCTTCCACCAATAAAATATATTTCACAACTTTATTCAGTTGGAAGTTTGACACTAGAGGTGCAGGAACATTTTGTTAAACAAACCCTTCGAAATCGTTGCCATATTCTTTCACCCAACGGAATTCAAACATTAATTATTCCCGTTGAACATACCAACCGGTTTCGCACTCCGATAAAAGATTTGCGCATTTCGAACAATCAGCCCTGGCAGCGGCAGCATTGGCGTTCGCTTTGCGCCGCCTATCAACGATCGGCTTTTTTTGAATTTTATCAGGATGATTTGGTTCCATTTTATGAAAAAAGGCAGGAGTTTTTATTGGATTTTAATTCAGAATTGTTGACGGTGATTTTATCCATGCTGAATATTTCATTAAGAGCATCACAAACCGAAAAATATGAAATTCCTGATGATTTTGATTCCAAAGATATCAGATTTATGAGCAATTTATCCGGCCCTGATACATCCACTGATTTTGTGATTTATCCTCAGGTATTTGGTTACAAGGATGGATTTGTTCCGGGGCTGAGCATTGTTGATTTGCTATTCAATATGGGCCCGGCAGCGCTGAAATACCTCTGAAGCAACAACTATTTAAGCCGGTACAGAGATCAGAAAAACTGTTCCAGTACCTTCTTCAGTTTCGCAAACTATGGTACCACCGTGGGCCATGATGATGTCGTGTGAAATGGAAAGTCCCAGACCGGCCCCATCTCCAGCCGGTTTGGTGGTATAAAACGGATTAAAAATAAGCCCTTTAATATCAGCAGGTATCCCAATACCGTTATCTTTGATTGAGATCAGTAAACGTCCGTTTGACAAATTGGTGGTTACATTCAACATTGGAATATAATCTTCTGTTTGCATTTTCATTTTATCATGAATCGCATAAAGTGAATTATTGTACATGTTGCCAAGCAATTTACTGAAATCACTTGCCGATACTTCGACTCTTTTAAGCTCAGGGTCGGGAGTAAATGATAATTTACAATCGAAACCGGGCCATTTTGTTCTGGCCATTTCAAGTGACATTTGCATCACCTGATCACACATCTTGTTAATATCTATAGGGTACTTGGTGATAACATTGAAAGAACGGGTATGTTCCAGCATGCCCTTAACAATATTATCGGCCCGAGAGCCGTGTGCGTATATTTTTTCTAAATTCTGACGAAGGTATTTTCCAATTTCATCTCTTTCTTCGGTATTGGTAGCGGAAATTATTTCATCAACAAGTTCAAAAGAAAGTTTAGCGAAGTTGTTAACGAAATTTAAAGGGTTTTTAATCTCGTGTGCTATACCAGCGGTCAACTGACCCAATGAAGCTAATTTCTCCTGTTGAATTAGTTGTTCTTGTGTAGCTTTAAGGTCGGTGAGTGCTTTTGATAATGCGTCATTTTTTAATACAAGTTCCTGAGTGCGTACTTCAACGAGTTTCGATAATTCAGCCTCACGCATCCTCAAATCATTAATCACCTTTTCATTTTGATTTCTGAGGCGCTGAGTTAAAGTGCTGACTATAATTTGTGTTACTTCAGGTTGATTCTTGAAAACTTTATAAAAATCGTTTCTGGATATACGATAAAGGACAGATTGAGTATCGGCAGAAACGGACATAGAACGTGGAGCAGCATCCAAAAAAGAAATTTCTCCAAAAAAGTTACCTGCCTCCATCGATGCAACCACTTGTTCCTCGTCGTGAACACGTACACGCCCACTGGCAATGATGTATAAGGAGTCACCATCATCACCTTTTCTGATGATCAATTGATTTTGTTTGTATTCGTGAAAGGTTACCAAAGGCGCCAATTCTTCCAGCACCATTTGTGGAGCATCATGAAACATATCCACTTTCCTTAAAATGGCAATCAGCTTCGGGTCGGTCATGGCTGAAAGTTTAAGGAGGTAGGTAAAAAAGAATCGATTTTATGATGCATAAATTTATTCAGCTTCAGAGGATAATTTATTTTGCAAAAATAAGGTATTGATGTAAAATAATAAAATCAGTCATATCAATTTTAAATTATTTTATTTCTATTCCCATCATCAACACATCATCCACCTGTTCAAAGTTTCCTTTCCATTCATGAAAGAAATTGTGAAGGATTTCACCTTGCACTTTCATCGCATGATTTTCAGGATCAGCAATTAGCTCTTTAAGTTTTTTAGTCATTAGTTTTTTGCCCAACTCCCCTCCAAACTGATCGGCATAACCATCGGTAAAGAGATAAATACGGTCACCCTTTTGAAGGTTTATGGAATGTGTAGAAAAATTTGGACGTGAGTGTATCTGAATTCCTCCAATCGGCAATTTGTCGGCCAGATAGATGATTAGTTCACCATTTCGCATCAGCCACAGCGGGCGATTGGCCCCGGCATAATGAAGGGTATTTGACTTTTCTTCAAAACAACAAATGGCTATATCCATGCCTTCATTAGTGTGGTTTTCGGCCTGATTGAGTGCTCCAACAACAGCTTCATGTAGTAAATCGAGAAGTGTTCCGGGAACAGTGATTTGTTTTCCATTCACCAATTGATTGAGCAACGACATTCCCAGCATGCTCATAAGGGCACCCGAAACACCGTGACCGGTACAATCGGCAATAGCCAGAATCGCTCTGCTTCCCGTGCCGAGCCAGTAAAAGTCACCGGCAACAATATCTTTTGGATAATATAAAATGAAACTTTCGGGGAACAGATTGGTAAGCAGGTTTTTGTTTGGAAGAATAGCTTCTTGCAGTCGCTTGGCATAATAGATGGAATCCAGAATTTCCCGGTTTTTATCCTCTATCAATTCCTTTTGGTGCTGAATTTCAAGGGTTCTTTCTTTGACCTGTAATTCCAGCATTTCATTCTGCCTGAGGATCAGTTTTTCTTTTTCTTGCAAGTTAAAAAGGGCCTCTTGTTGTGCCTGGGCTTTATCAATAAGTGCAATCTGAAGCTTTTCTTTAGCTTCAATACCCTGCTTTAGTATTTCAATTTCCTTGAGAGCCTTGGAAAGAGTGACATCAAGATCCTCCAGATCGATAGGTTTGATGATAAAGTCAAAAGCACCGCGATTCATTGCCGTGCGGATATTTCTCACATCTCCGTAGGCAGAAATCACAACGGCTTTGGATTTAATGTCGTTCTCTTTAATCTTACCCAATAAGGTTAATCCATCCATCACGGGCATATTGATGTCGGTAAAAACTAGATCAAAAGTGGGATCATTCTTCAGTTTTTCAAGCGCAACTGCACCATTTTCAGCGAATTCAAACTTTAATTCCCCTTTGCTGATGCGGGACCTGAACTTCTGAGAAATGATTAACTCCAAATCCGGTTCATCATCGGCAATTAAGATTTTACTAGACATAGGATGCCTCAATTTTATGGGTTTTGGCGTCCTAAAGATACATATTTTTATAATAATTCAAGTTATAATCCTGATCTCCAATAAAAAAGGAGGTGTTTTGGTCTGATTTTCATATTTATGGCCCCTCAGGAAACTTTAATATTATCATTAACCGGCATTTTATCCGGAAGGCTTTAGGCAGAAAGAGCATAGATTTCTATTGTCGGCCACACAATCATTGCTATTTTACTTTTCAATGTTACATTTGTACCCGATCCGTAAATTTAACTGATCTATGCACCCTGAACCAGACATATACCTTACTTATCAGCTGATGGAGCGGAATAATATTATTCTCTCCTTTAAGGGCCATATTACCAAAGAACTTCTGGCTTCGGTTTATCAAATTATGGAATCGAGACTGGAATCAATTGATGATGACAGCAAGAAAAAGAAAAAAGTGTATCATATCCTGGTTGAATCACTCCAAAATATTTATCATCACATGGATGAGTTGAGAATGGATGAGGATTATTTAGATGCCACAAAGCGAGACTCTATGTTCATGATTGTGAGAGGAGAGGACTCGGTTTATAATATCCACACCGGAAATTTTATTCTAAACACAAAATGTGATCTTCTGAAAAGCAGGTTGGATCATATTAATACTTTGACGGCTGAAGAATTGCGTGCACAATATGTTGATAAACTTAATTCTACAGAACTTTCGGAAAAAGGAGGAGCCGGATTGGGAATTATCGACATTGCCCGAAAATCAGGGAATAAGTTAGGCTATAGCTTTAATGCAGTTTCAGAAAAGTTTTCGTTTTTTAGCTTGATTGTCAAAATAAGTTAGGCTCATTGCATTCATTAAGGATGTTCGAATATTAGTGAAATGGAATGAAGATGAAATTAAAGTAGAAAAAAAATTACCGATAAAATAAGAACCAAAAGAAAAAATTATCCCCATACATTATGGAAACTTTGTTAATAGAACCCGGTCCTAAAACACCACACATATTACTAGATGAGGCCGGTTACATAGAACTTAAAGGAAAATCGATTCCAGAAAATTCGGTACAGTTTTATAAGCAGGTTTTTGACTGGCTCGATAACTATGCAGCGAACCCTAAAGAATCGACTAAAGTTTTGGTACAGCTGGAATACTTTAACACCAGCTCCAGCAAATGTATTTTGGATATTTTTAGAATCATGGAATCTATTCACAATTCAGGCCGATCAAAAGTTAGTATTGCATGGCTGTATGATGAAGAAGATGAGGATATGATGGAAACTGGTGAAGATTACCAAACCATTGTGAAGATTCCATTTACAATTTCAAAAATTCAGTAACAACCCTCTGCAATTCAACTATTTTTCCTGAACTTTATTTTTTGGAATAGTGATTCTGAAAATTTGAGAAACTTATTCAGGGAGTTGTTATAAAGAGTTACCATAAGTAAAATCGACATCGACCAGATCACTGCAAGGTTTACGGAATAGGTGCTGAAATAATTTCCAAAGACATTTTTTCCGGAGACAAAAAACTGAGAACGTACAAATGAGTCGTGAGGTCCGTCCATTAGTACCGGTCTGAATCTTCTCACCAGTTGATCGCCATCGTCAATTACAAAGTTAAAATCTGCAGTAGAAACAACCAGATCGTCGAGGCTCTCATTGGTGTAATCAGATTTTAATTTGAAGAGATATTCGGGGTCTTTATTTTCAGAAATTATTTTTTGGGTTATGCCATCTTTGCGTGCACTGGCCGATTTGTAATCGTTGATCAATTGCTTTCTTAAATCGGTCAGAAATTTTTTCGATTGGTCATAGGATGATTTATCGAGAGGTTTTCCGATTTTCAGTGAGGAGATTTTCTTTGATGATGGAATTGAAGAATATAAGGCAGCAGCTCGCTGTAATTCGTTTTGCAGTAATGTTGTTTGATTTTCTGCCGACAAACCTTTCTGAAGAGAGTCAAGTTTATCGTTCATTTTGACCAGCCAGAAATCTTTGCGGTAAACTGTTTCACTTATCTCCTTTTCAATTTTAAAGTAATGTTGCTGGTATCCATTGTTGGAATATTGATTCACAGCTAGTGCTTCGAATGCCCATCGCGATGCCATAATTTCTCCAATAAATGGAACTTTGGTTTTGCTGGTGACATGTGGATTAAGGTTTTCAAATTTCACCATTACTCCACTTAAAATAATTTGAGGAATGATGAGGAAGGGGATGAGAATATAGATGGTAACGGCTGAATTGAATGATGCCGAAATATTTAATCCAAGTAAATTGCCAAAACACGATACAGTGAATAACATTAGCCAGTAATCGGTGTACATTCCTTTAATCTCAAAAATGGTATTTCCTATTATGACAAACGAAAAAGTTTGTATTGCTGAAATAGCTAACAACACCAGAATTTTGGAGATAAGATAACTTCCCCGGCTGAGATTTAAAAATTCTTCCCGTTTTAAAATTTTTCGATCCCTTATAATTTCTTCCGCACTTACGGTAAGTCCCATAAAGAGCGAAACAATTACACACATAAATATATAGGCCGGAACATTAATATTATCTCTGAAAATATAGTCACCGCCCGGCAAATAATATTTCAGGAAATAGGCTAATATCAATGCTAAAATGGGAGCTTCAAGGAAATTGATTAACAGGTATTGGGTATTTTTAAGTTTAGAAAGTACATCACGGGTAAAAAATACGTTCAGTTGCCTTAACCGAGATGGCTTTTCATATTCTCCTTCGTAAGCCTCTTGCGTTTCGGAACGGTTACTGACATTTGGCAAACGTATTTCCTCATAAAATTTATTCCATTCATGTGGCGTGATTTTACGATCGGGAGTAGCTTGTCCGAATTCATTAAAAACTCTTGATTCAATTATTGAAAAAATTTGTTCGGGATTAATGTTACCGCATGTCTCGCATTCACTTTCATCCGCAGCAGCGAAATTAGCCCGTTTCTTAAAATAGATAATGGAGTCGGAGGGGTTGCCATAATAAATTGGATAACCACCTGTATCGAGTATCATCAATTTATCGAACAACTTGAAGATGTCTGATGAGGGTTGATGAATAACGACAAAAACAAGCTTCCCGCCAAGGGACAACTGTTTGAGCAGATCCATCACATTTTCAGAGTCCAGAGAAGATAAACCTGAGGTAGGTTCATCTACAAAAAGTACTGCCGGTTTTCTGATTAATTCGAGAGCAATATTAAGTCGTTTGCGTTGTCCGCCGCTCACCATTTTGTTGAGCGGATCGCCTACTTTGAGATCTTTTATGGCAAAAAGGCCTAATGATTCAAGAAGCTGATCAACCAGTTTATTGATCTCATCATCGGCAAGATTACCTAAGCCAAGTTTACTGTTATAAAAGAGATTTTCATACACCGTAAGATCTTCCATGAGCAGATCATCTTGCGGAATGTATCCAATGATTCCCTGAAGCAAAACGCGTTGTGTGTGCAGGTTAATTCCATTGATAAGTACTTCACCTTTTTGAGGAACCAGATTCCCGTTAAGGATATTTAGTAAAGTGGATTTTCCTGCCCCGCTTCCTCCCATAATTCCGATGAGGTTACCCGAAGTTGCCGAAAAACTCACCGAATGCAATCCCTGTCGGCCATTATTAAAAAAGTAATCGACCATGTTCACGGTCATGGATATATTGTCGGTTAATCCATCATTCATAAAGCACCTGGTTACATCGCTGTAATAAACAGGTTGAATTTTGGTTTCTCTGATAACGGCTCCCTGTGAAAATGGGTAGACGCGACCGTTAATCATCGATTGACCATTCAATAGCAAGGGCAAAAAGCCAAAATATTTTACAAATAATATTCCTTCGGAATGAATATTTAAGAAGCACAGCTCACCCGAAAGTGTTTCATTGGTAATGTGTTTGTTTTCGTTTTCAGCACCTGGTTTTCGGTTGTTGATGACTAAAATGTGGCTTGAGGTAAGCAAACCATCGAGGTTTTTTGCTGATGCAAAGGAGAGGCAGAGGCTTGAATCTTCTTTTGAAATATTGAAAACACTGGCAACGGTTTCAATAAATTCAAGCTCTTGCTCACCAGCGGGTTCGTCGAATGAATAGGCAAATTCAATCAGTTTAGCCAGTACCACATACTTCTGCTTTTGATCCAACTCACTATTAATATCAGTGCATATACGTAGTATTTTCACCGAGTTCACCGCTACACGTTTGGTCTCTTTACCTGCGGAGGCTTTTCCTCGTAAAAACTGAAGGTATTCATCAAAAAAACTGATGTAAAATTCCTGGTGGGCATGGCTTACCTGCTGCTTCAGAAAAGCCTCCACAATACTTCGTCCTTCTTCAGTAAGGCGATCACGGTTTGCAATAATCGCAAACAGCTGCATCAATGCCTTGAGAATTTTCTCGCTCATTTCGTCGGAAAGGTACTATTCTTTTTTAAACAGAAAAAGGGAAGAACAAACGCCCTTCCCTTTTATATGATATTGATAATGTTACTTGATAATGTTACTTGATAATGTTACTTGATAATGTTTGCGCGAACCCGGGTTAGCTTTTCTCCCAATTTGTTCAAAAATGCCCCATCAATTGCAGCGGCATCAGCAGGCTCTTTATAGACAGCAAGCAATCCGTCGAAATCGGCTTTTACAGATGCCATCTCAGGGTTGGAGGTGAATTCACCAAGTACTTTAGAGATATTGTCAAGGTACATACGTTGTTCCCAAACCCTCTGAAAAAGAATTTCGTTTTCAGGCGTTCGCTTAACATTTTTAAGAAGTTGTACCGTGATGTGCTGACATTCTAACCAGCTTCCGGCAAGAATCTGACTTGCAGTTTCCAATCTTTCATTAGAGCGGAGATAATCATCGGTGGCTCCATATGCTTCATCAATTACCTTGGTAAGTGAATCACGATTTTCGGAGTTGGCCTCGAAGCGATCAACGAATTTTTTGAAAGTCTCACCAAGATTTAGATTTTCAGCTAAGGTTTTTGAAGCTGAGTAATAGTTGTAAATGTCGGTGTTGCGTTCGTTGATGACCAAATAAGCCAAATCAACACCATACACACCATAGTTGAAGGCTTGTTTAGTAGTAGTGGTATAATTTTTAACGTTCGATGAAGGATTCAATAAATTCACTTCAACAGGTAATTGTGATTTAGCGAACTCATCAAAAATCACCATCGGTGAAGGAAGATTGGCAATGGTGTAAGAAAATCTGAAGTTGGCTACTTCATCAATTGGAGTGGTGTCTTGTGCTACAACAGCCTGATCTCCTGTTTGGTCGGAAGCGCTTTTATCTCCTCCGCAGGAAAATAATGTTATTGAAAGAGCGACTACAGCTACGAATGCTGCTAATTTATTTTTCATACAATAGGATTTTCAGCAAATATATACCGAATTGATATAATTACAAAGTAATTTTCATCAACAAACCAATTTCGTTCATTGGAACTGCAGTGTTGGAAATTTCAAGCTGATAAAGGTTTTAAAAGTTGGAAGCCAAGAGGTTTCTTAGCTTCCGGCAAGCAATAGACTCTTTAACTAAATAATTGAATATCAATTGAATGAATAACTTGAATATTCGCAAGGATTTTAAATGTTAAGTGCAATATTCTCAAATTCAGATCTTTAATGCAAAAATTCAATAGGGTGCATTAATGTAAGATAACTCAATTTCTGTAAAGGCAAATAGGTTGCATCACCTATATTTGCACCACTAAAAAGTTAACATGGCAGCAAAAGACAATACCGATATTATTTTCAATAAAAACGAAGATTATAACAAAACACAGGTAAGTAACCTTCAGCACAAATTGACAATTGTGAGTGAAGGAGGAGGAAAAAAGAATAGTGAAAAGCAGAAGGAGAAAGGGAAACTGCTGGCGAGAGAACGAATTGACTATTTACTGGACAATGATTTTCCTTCTCTCGAGGTAGGCGCATTTACTGCAGAAGGAATGTATAAGGAATACGGAGGCTGTCCTTCGGCAGGTGTGGTGGTAGTGATAGGATACATCCATGGAAGGCAGTGCATTGTAGTAGCGAATGACGCTACTGTTAAAGCGGGTGCCTGGTTTCCAATGACTGCCAAAAAGAATTTGCGTGCTCAGGAAATTTCAATTGAAAATCGTTTACCAATTGTTTACCTGGTTGACAGTGCCGGAGTTTTTCTACCTATGCAAGATGAAATTTTCCCGGATAAAGAGCATTTTGGAAGGATTTTTAGAAATAACGCAATTATGTCATCACGTGGCATCATTCAAATAGCCGCGATCATGGGCAGTTGTGTTGCAGGAGGTGCATATTTACCAATCATGAGTGATGAAGCAATGATTGTAGATAAAACAGGTTCTATTTTTCTTGCCGGTTCGTATTTGGTGAAAGCTGCTATAGGTGAAGATATCGACAATGAAACTCTCGGAGGCGCTACAACTCAATGTGAAATTTCGGGTGTTACCGATAACAAATTTGCATCAGATAAAGATTGTCTGGATTATATCCGAAACATTTTTAGTAAAATAGGAACCTATGAAAAGGCAGGCTTTGACAGGATAAAACCATCTGCTCCCAAGCTGGATCCTAAAGAAATTTATGGATTACTTCCTATGGAAAGGGAAAAGCCTTACGATATGCGCGATATCATCGCCCGGTTACTTGATGATTCTGCATTTGATGAGTACAAAGAGTTATACGGACAAAGTATTATTTGCGGAACCGGTCGAATTGATGGATGGGCCGTTGGGATTGTTGCCAATCAACGAAAAGTAGTGAAGAGTAAGAAGGGGGAGATGCAAATTGGAGGAGTTATTTATAGCGATTCGGCAGATAAGGCTGCGCGTTTTATAATGAATTGCAATCAGAGAAAAATTCCTTTGGTTTTTTTGCAGGATGTAACAGGATTTATGGTGGGTAGTCGCTCTGAACAGGGCGGAATTATAAAAGATGGAGCCAAAATGGTTAATGCTATGTCGAACAGTGTAGTTCCAAAGTTTACAATTGTTTTAGGGAATTCATATGGCGCAGGTAATTACGCTATGTGCGGAAAAGCTTATGACCCTCGGTTGATAGCTGCCTGGCCCAGTGCTCAAATAGCAGTGATGGGAGGATCACAGGCTGCGAAAACACTTTTGCAGATTCAAGTGAGTTCACTCAAATCACAAGGAAAATTAATCTCACCCGAAGATGAGGCTGAATTACTAAAAACCATTACCGATCGTTATACCAGTCAGACTTCACCCTACTACGCAGCCTCACGGTTGTGGGTAGATGCAGTTATCGATCCTCTCGATACCCGTAAGTGGATATCGATGGGTATTGAAATGGCCGATCATGCGCCTATTGAAAGACCTTTTAATGTTGGAGTGATTCAAACTTAGTTGGCTGTTGGCGGTTGGCAGTAGGCAGTAGGAGTCTTCAAGTACACTAATAAACCAATAAACTAATAAACTATTATGTCTGAATTTAATTCTATCATCAACAAAGTCCGGGAATTTCACGAGGTATTCGGGCTTGATCACCATGACACTCCAAAGGTTGATGTTGGTGATCGTATTATCAAACTTCGTCATCGGTTGATGGCTGAGGAAAATGATGAATATTTAGAGGCTGCCAAAGATGGAAATATGACGCTTGTAGCGGATGCTTTAGGAGATAAGCTTTATATTTTATGCGGCACCATTATCGCTCATGGCATGCAGCATAAAATTGTTGAGGTATTTGAGGAAATACATCGCAGTAACATGAGCAAACTCAATGCAGATGGCAAGCCCATTTACAGAGAAGATGGTAAGATCATGAAAAGTGACAAATACTTTTTACCGGATATTCAAGGTATATTGAATAGTTATTGATGAGTGATTACATTGCCTTCATCATCCATTTCTAAAAAGGGATTGTAAGCCAGTTCCCAGTAATTACTTTCGGGATCTGAAAAATAATCGGTATTGCCTCTCCACAAAACTTTTGAAAGTGATTTAATAATATGAACACTTTAACAAAACAGCAAATTTCACAAGCATTATTTTATAATTTCAGCAATCAAATGTGTTCTTAAAAATGGGAACAAATTAAATATCGGATAAAGGTTTTTAACTTTTCTTCCAATTGGTGGAGCAAGTGTGACTTTGTGGAAGTTGATTTTTTGTGCTTCCGGGAATAACTTCCGTATCTCCATTTTTTTAATTCCTTTTACATCTTTATTGGATGGATTATCGAAAGCGAAGTCATACCACAATACCATTCCACCGGGTTTAGTAAGTGACCACATTTTTCCAGCCAATTTCATTTTGAATGCTGAATCCAGAATGGAGGTAAAAACAGTAGATTGAAAAACAATATCAAAAAGCGGCATTTCACTTTCATCGAGTTGAGTTGCATCGCCGGAAAGAATATGAATTCCGGAAAATTTGTGTTTTAAAATTTCCAATCGATCTGGGAGTAATTCATTGGCAAAAATGTTTGAATTGGAAAAGCCATTTTTTTGAAAAAAATAGAGATTGCCACCTCCACCGGCACCAATTTCGAGTAACTTCAGATTTTCAAAATCGGTGAAATATTTATAAAGGATACGCAAATATTCTAATTCTCTTTCAGCCTGAGCGTAGTGATTAAAGTAAAAGTTCCCTGAGTGGGCAATCACATCACTATCGGTTTTTCTTTTTTCGTATCGTGACTTTATCTGCTCAAGTTCGGAATTGGATGCGTTCATGTATTCTCCTCTAAATATAGATCCATAAAATTAGTAAAAGATTCCGATTCAACAACTGCACCTGCCGGCAAATCCTTAAGAAATATATTCCCAATTCTTATTCTGAACAATCTCAAAGTTGGAAATCCTGCGGCGGCAGTCATTTTTCGAATTTGACGATATTTCCCCTCAGTAATTGTAATTGAAATCCAGCAGGTAGGTCCATGCCGGTCGTCACGGATTTTTTTAATGCGCGGTGCGAAGCCGGGGGCTCCATCCAATTTTCTTACTTTACAAGGTTTCGTCTCGTACTTTACATTTCGTATACCAATCATAACACCCGACTGCAATTGTTTAATGGCCTCATCAGTGATCAATCCATCCACCTGTACATAATATTCCTTCTCAATTTTTTTACTGCGTATTTGTTCACTCACCATCCCATCGGTAGTCAATAATAGTAATCCTTCACTATCCTCATCAAGTCGCCCAATAGCCATAATACCTACAGGAAAATCATACAATTCTCCCAACAACTTTTTCTTCTTAATATCTCCTACAAACTGACTCAGATACCCGAAAGGTTTGTGGATGATGAAGTGGCGGTGTGGGGGCATTGGTTGATTCGATGGTTGAATTCAGTGGTTGGATTCAGTGGTTGATTCGATGGTTGAATTCGGTGGTTGATTAGGTGGTTGGATTCGGTGGTTGATTTGATGGTTGAATTCGGTGGTTGATTAGGTGGTTGGATTCGTTGGTTGATTCGTTGGTTGATTCGTTGGTTGATTCGGTGGTTGATTCGACTTGTCACTATTTTTTGCAAATATGAGTATTGTTTTTTGAATATTTGTGAATGAAAATTGTTTGCATATGAAATAGCACTACCTTTGTGAAAAATATTATAATAGAATGAGTATTCATGTAAAACACCCATGGCATGGCGTAGAGACCGGAGTTTTAGCACCGAAGGTTGTTCGTGCGGTTATTGAAATTCAGAAAGGCAGCAAAGCGAAGTATGAATTGGATAAAGATTCAGGTTTATTAAAATTGGACAGAATTCTATTCAGCGCTGTGCATTATCCTGCTAATTATGGTTTCATTCCTCAAACGTATTGTGATGATAAAGATCCGTTGGACATATTAGTAATTTCCACTTTGGAGTTTCAACCTTTGAGTTTGGTTGATGCTAAAGTTATTGGTGTGATGAGGATGGTGGATAACGGAGAACAGGACGACAAGATCATAGCAGTCGCTATTTACGACCCTTCTGTAAATCATATTAATGATGTGTCGGAGCTTCCCCCACATACAGAAGGAGAAATGCGACGTTTTTTTGAAGATTATAAGAAGATGGAAAAGAAGCAAGTTACAGTAAAGAAATTTTTAGATAGAGAAACTGCTTTTAAAATTATTAAAGATGCTATGTCACTTTATAAGAAAAGTTTTAAGGGGCATATGTAAATAATTCAGTGGTTAATTCAGTTGTTGGCTTTGAAAATCCCGACAGGGTTACAATATGAACATACATGAAATTGTTGTTTTCAACTAAAATAACACTTTATTGAAAGCTATGACAACCCTGTCGGGGCTCTCAATGGTTAATTTCGGTGGTTGGATTCAGTGGTTAATTCGATTGTAAATGGTTAAATTTCGGTTTCGCTTACTACGATTTTTTTATCAAGCAATTGCACCAAACATCACAACTAATTCACAATTATTTTTCTGACTATTTGCTCTTTCTCAGTTGTAAGGTTGAGGAAATAAATACCTTCAACAACGGGCAATTCATTTTGATATTCGATCATACCTAATCCATTTGCATTTTTTGTTACTGTACCACTTTGCATATTAACAAGTTTACCTAATAAATTGTAAACCTCCATCGACCAACTATTTCCGGAAATTCCGTTTGCAGATATAAAAACTTGTTTATCTGCATACCATGTTTCAATTTGACGAGGTGTTTCTGAATTAATTTTTGAAATTGGATCTGTTGGTGGTAAACAAGGAACATTTACATTAAGAACTGAAGATTGTCTGCTGCAATTAGTATCTGTCACTTCAACCAAATAAGGACCCGGAGTGAAAGCTGTATAACTTTGGTTAATTGCTCCTGATATTGCATTTCCATAATGAACCCACTGATAATTTAATCCTGTGCCCGCGTTTGCATTGAGAGTTACACTATCACCTAAACAAAAAGTTAATGAACCAGATGCAGTTGCCACTGCGGGTGGAGAAGGATGAACAGTTAATATCAATGTATCACATTCTGAATTGGGAGCGCAACCGCCTTCAGCACGGGCATAGTAGGTTTTAGTTACTGAAGGATTAACTGTAATGGAGTCACCTGTTGCCAGAGGTGCTGCATTTCCACAACCGGCCAAATACCATGTCCATTTTTGTGCGCTATTTAAATTTCCTGCAATGCTTAACACAACCGCTTGAGTTGAACACGTAGTATCTGAAGATGCAGTCATGACAGGAACTGTAGGATCAATGCAAGGAATTAAATACGATTGACAAGAGGATTGCGGTCCTGAATCATTAACAGTTTTTATGCAAATATTATAATTAACAGCGGGGTAGGTTGACTGATAGTGACCATTAACTTTATACAAATGATAGAGCGAATGCTGTTTGTAGTCGGAGATAACACCATCCCCAAAATCATAACAAATACTGTCGGTGCCGATTGAATAGTTGCGTACAAAAACATAAGGTAATCCGGAAGAAGTATATCTTTCTGTCGCATGAAAACTCAACAATAAAGGAGTATCATAATTTCCCCAACCGATACTATCAATATAACCGGCTTTAAAACTTGCACCGCTAATATTATCTATCCACTTTACAGTACCATTCTCAATTTTTAGTGAATCTATCCCTGACGAAAGGAAACTACTTACCACCCAATTTCTTGTTGTAGGGCTGAATGCTTTACACCAAACATAATTACCACTCACATAAGCAACAACTCCATCTTTGATTCTAACATTATTTATTCCTGAAATATATGTGGTGTCAATTCTCATTTGCCTTAATGAATCATCATAAATTGCAGTTAAATGATCTACCTGTATTATTCCATAATGAATTTCATGGAGTTGCCACAAGGAAAAGGATATTCCTGAACCACCGACGCCTGGTGCAGGAGCATAAGAATAATAATCCGCATCAAAGTCATAAACACCATTGTTTTTCATAAATGTCATATCTCTTCCACTCGTGGCGTAAGTCCCAACAAATTGACTCCAGCTACTTCCAATTTGTTGTGTTTCTGGATTTAATACTCGGACTTTATAATTGTCATCAGTTGATGATCTGTGTTCACAAGTATAACTAAATCCTCCTTTTAAATACGTTGAATTATAACACTCAAATAAATTACGAGTTCCCGCTTCATGATATAAAGTATCCCAATGATTATTTATTACACTATAAATTAAAGTGTACTGCTTGATGCTTGTTGACGAAGTATTTTCACTCTCAGCCTCCACAGTCATTGAGGCTCCATTAACAAACATATATGCCCCCGGTGAATAAGTAATGCTTGATGATGTGTAAGAATCGTAAACAGGTTTGAACTGGTGTGTTTCCTGATCGAAAATAACAAATCCATACTGCGAATCTCTTTGCAACGTTCCATTCGAAGTTAGATAATATGTATTGAAACCAATGATAGTGCTGATTGTATCTGTTAAAGTTATTTGAGGAGTATTGTAATACGGCGTATTGTAATACCTCCATATTCCTGAAAGCGAATCATACACACTAAACTTAACTTTTCTATCTACACCGTTGTATGTGATCACCTGTGCATGAATAGGGTAGGGCTGCCAGTAATCGGTTGAGAAAACACTTGTATGGAAAAGAAGAAAAATAAAAAATAACTTTATAATTTTGTTCATCGGTGGGTGATTTAAAAGTATTTGGTGCTAAGATAGATATTATTAATGAAACAAAAAACAGTTCTAAGTTCTAAGTTCTTGGGGTATTGGGTGCGAAGTCGACTCCCTTGCCATATCCTGCACTCTTCCCAGCACTCTGGCAGGTGTTAACCCTACCATCTGGATCTGCAACTGCAACTGCCGACTGCAACTGCCGACTGCAACTGCCGACTGCCGACTGCCGACTGCCGACTGCCGACTGCCGACTGCCGACTGCCGACTGCCGACTGCCGACTGCCGACTG
>Ga0105046_10004277_pt1 | contig 22728 bp, 18 predicted proteins | sample MAT03_FD_78385 | JGI IMG/M metagenome (GOLD analysis project Ga0105046, IMG submission 78385) | Freshwater microbial communities from Lake Fryxell liftoff mats and glacier meltwater in Antarctica - MAT-03 (megahit assembly) | ecosystem: Environmental > Aquatic > Freshwater > Ice > Liftoff...
AGGGAAAACTGCTGATGCAGAATGTAGAATGGGATAAAATGGTTTGTTTTCCAAACTGGATCAGAGTGCAACTTTTATTGTCTCTTGTTCTTGAGGGAATATAAAAATGCAGATAAATCCATAAGATAACATGCTGTAGTGAATCACATTCAATATAGTGTGCGCACTTCGAAAGGTGTTCCCATAGGCTTCCGTCATTGGAATATCCTGAAATTGAAAATACTCAAACCCACCCATCATAATGGAAACAGGGAAAAAATACACCAGCATTGAAAAGGAAATCCAAAACATAGGATGATTTTTTAAAACTAATCTCTCTGGAAAATTCGAAATTTCCCAAAGGCTTAAAACCGAACTAATTGATATCACTAAACCCCCCAATATGAACGTACGATGGGCAATCCACACCGAATGATCGGTTAATATGAAATTAACTAGCCCAACAGTAAAAAATAGAATTAAAAAAGACATCACCCACATTTTTCTTATTTTTGAGGTAAGGGCTCCGTAGAAAATGGCCAAATAGCCTGGAAGCCATAAAAAAAATAGCGTATTATATACGATCCCATTAGATAGTTTATGATTAGCCAGATTACATGCAATCGATTCGCCGATAAGAATAAGCCCCAAAATCAACGGAAACAAGCGTGTTGATTTTGGGGCATTACCCGATTTTAGGTTAAAAAAGGATGAAAGAAAAGCCAGCCACTCGAAAATAAAAACAACATCAAACAAATACTTTTCGAGCAGCATGGCTTTTTATCTTAAAGTCTGGGGTAATAATTAGATATGCCCTGACACCTAGGCGGCGGACAAGCAATTCCTATATTATAAGGGAACGTTCCCTTGATTCTGGAATCAAATTCGAGGTCCGTAATCTGACTTTCAGCTTCTTTGGCCGGTTGAAAAAATACCGTAAGCCGATCGTATGATTCCCCAGCTTCCACATAATTTGTACTATCTACGCCAAAATACAATCGAACATATTCACCGTTGGCTTGCTGATATTTTTGCAAGGCCAGAATAAGACTGTCTGTCCGGAAGGTGACGAACTTTGTAAGTTTATCATTGGAATTGTGAGTTTGGGAATATTGACGAATATATTTAGCTGCAACAGAACTATCGATAAAATCTCCTGCCACAGGATAAAGGCTTGTAGTTGATGTGATCGAAGATGCTGCACCATTTAATTGATTTGAAGTTTTTCCACTTTCACATCCTAAAAAAAATAGTGGCAGCAGAACAAATGAAAAATAAATATACCGGGGTTTGATTTCCATAATGGCTTGTTAAATTTTGATGAACCTTCTTTCTCAAAGGTAAAGCAAGAAAAAAGCGTCTACCAAATTTTAACGAAATTTTTAGTGAATACACGAGTAAGACTTTTTTATTTTTTTGGCCAAAAAACGGGTTTAAAACTCTGACTTATATATACTTACAAAAAGTAAAAAAAAAATGCGTTTTTCAAAACGAAAATTGACCCAAAACACTAATTCCTGCTGATTTACCTTTGGATCCAGATTAAATACCATGTTTCGAATCATCCAGTTTCTATTCCTTTTTTCAATAACTCTGGTTGCCTGCAGAGAGAACAACTCACAAAACACAAAGGCGATCAAAGAAGAAATGAGGCAAAGAGAAGTAATCCACCTTACGGATGCTCAGATTTCAGAAAGAGCATTTGAACTGGGGGATACGTTAGTTTCAAAAGCAGAATTCCAATTTCTTGAAACTCTGAGAAAAACGCAAGACACCAGTTGCGTACCATCCTTTCTGAAAGCCGTTTCTGAAATCAATCAGAAATATGAAAGCAAGGTTTTTCGAATGACGTTTGAGCCAAACCAAGACAGAAAAACTCTGACCAAAAAGGAAAATGAAATAATGGATGCCTATTTTTACAACCGAGCTCATTTTTTACCTATTTCACCTAATTACCAAAAGGATGGAGACAAGAATTTTTTCTTTACCAGGGCGCTGGTTATCAATAATACTCTATGCTCTAGGTGCCATAGTGAGCTGCAAAATCCGGGATTGAAAGGCAATCCTGGTGATACCATTGGTATATGGTTTGCTCGGTTCTCTAAAAAGAAAGTGGTGATGTCTTATGTGGAATAGGTTTATACAACACAATTCAATTTCTAATTCCTTTTGCCCCTCCAAATTAGTTTAAGCAGATTTGCGCCTGACTGATACACCATCGTTAACAAGAAAATTTCATTTTCAATCTCTGTTTTGAAAATAACAATGACCAGTACACCAACAATGACATTTGATCGCAAAAAACTCAGTGATTCAGAGCTTCTTTCGCTTTATGAAGCAATCCTTAAACCACGAATGATAGAGGAGAAAATGCTGATTCTGCTTCGTCAAAACAGAATCAGTAAATGGTTTTCGGGAATAGGTCAGGAAGCAATATCAGTTGGAGTTGTACAGGCTCTGGAACAAGATGAGTACATATTACCTATGCATCGCAACCTTGGAATATTCACGGGTAGGAATATTTCGCTCGCAAAACTATTTAAGCAATGGGAGGGAAAAAAAGGAGGATTCACTAAGGGTAGAGACCGATCTTTTCACTTTGGCAGCAACGAACACCACATCGTTGGAATGATCTCCCATCTTGGCCCTCAAATGGGAGTTGCCGATGGTATCGCATTGGCGCACAAGCTAAAGAAGGAAGAAAAAGTCACTGTTGTTTTTACCGGAGACGGTGGTTCTTCGGAAGGAGATTTTCATGAATCAATTAACGTGGCTGCTGTCTGGCAGCTGCCAGTCATTTTTGTAGTTGAAAACAATGGATATGGTCTGAGTACCCCTTCCGATGAACAATTCCGATTTAAAAATTTTGTTGATAAAGGCCCAGGATATGGGATAGAAGCGATAAAAATAGATGGAAATAACATTCTTGAAGTGTACCATACTGTAAAAAAGTGGGCAGTCGAGCTTCGGAAAAATCCAAGACCCATCCTGTTGGAGGCCATTACTTTCCGTATGCGTGGCCATGAAGAAGCTTCAGGAACCAAGTATGTTCCATCGCATCTATTCGAAGAATGGAAACAGAAAGACCCTCTAGATAATTATGAATCCTGGTTAATTGAAACAGGTATCCTTACAGAAGACTTCAGAAAAAAGTTAAAGGCTGCGATTAAGAAAGAAATTGAATCGGGTTTGGAAGAGGCTTTTGCAGAACCTCTGCCGCAACCAAATGAAGAAGAGGAACTGTCTGATATGTATATGCCTTTCCTGCAAGATCAATCAGAACCAGATAGGAATTTGGGAGATGAACGACGTTTGATAGATGCCATTCAGGAAGCTCTTGGCCAAAGCATGGAACGCCATCCCAATTTGGTGTTAATGGGTCAGGATATCGCCGATTATGGCGGTGTTTTCAAAGTAACAGAGGGATTTGTGGCCAGATTTGGTAAAGAAAGAGTAAGGAATACTCCTCTTTGCGAATCCGCTATTTTGGGAACAGGCTTAGGGCTCTCTATTAAAGGAATGAAAGCCATGGTGGAAATGCAGTTTGCCGATTTCGTTACCTGCGGATTCAACCAGATTATTAACAATCTTGCTAAAAGTCATTACCGCTGGCAACAAAATGTGGATGTCGTTATCCGCATGCCAACAGGTGCGGGTGTAGCTGCAGGGCCATTTCATTCTCAAAGCAATGAAGCCTGGTTTTTTCATACGCCTGGTCTTAAAATCGTTTATCCTTCAACCCCATTTGATGCCAAAGGATTGTTGAATATGTCTTTTGAAGACCCGAATCCGGTTATGTTTTTTGAGCATAAAGTTTTATACAGGTCGATCAGTTCAAAAGTTCCTACAGAGTATTATACGATTCCATTTGGCAAAGCCAGAATAGTGAGAGCAGGAAAATCGGCCACAATTGTCACTTATGGTGCTGCTGTACATTGGGCAATGGATCTGATTGAAAAGCAGGGAATGGATATCGAAATTATCGATTTGAGGACTCTCCTACCCTACGATAAAGAAACGATTGCAGAATCGGTGAAGAAAACGAACCGTGTGCTGGTCTTTCACGAAGATAGCCAAACAGGTGGAATCGGAGCTGAAATAGCCGCCTGGATATCGGAAGATTTATTTCAATACCTGGATGCACCCGTTGCCAGATTGGGTGCACTTGATACAGCAATACCTTTTGCACCTACTTTAGAAAAAGGCTTTTTGCCTGTTCATAAACTTAAGGAGAAACTTAAAAATCTTCTTGAATTTTAGATTTAAATCTCTTTAAACTCTCTCAACTTCAAATATATAGTGGCCGAAAAACGAACAGAACTTTCCACTCTTGGAGAATTTGGATTGATATCCAGAATCTCAGAAAACTTTATCAACATCCAGGAAGGAACCAAATTGGGCATTGGCGACGATGCTGCCCTCATTGATATCCCTGAAGGAGAACAATTGGTTGTTTCAACGGATATGCTTGCAGAAGGGATCCATTTTGATCTTTCCTTTACACCAATTCATTTACTCGGCTATAAGGCTGTTACCGTGAACCTTTCAGATATTGCTGCAATGAATGCAATACCAAGGCAGATTCTGGTTTCTATTGCCCTCAGCAACCGATTTTCTCTGGAGGCAATCGATGCACTATACGATGGAATTAAACAGGCATGCAAGGAGTATAATGTGGATTTAGTTGGAGGTGATACCACCACATCAAGAGCCGGCTTAATTATATCAGTTACTGCCATTGGTAGTCAGAAAGAAGATAAAATCGTAAAGCGATCCGGTGCTAAAAACGGTGATTTGATCTGTGTTTCAGGCGATCTGGGTGCGGCTTATATGGGATTGCAGATTTTAAGCCGGGAGAAAAAGGTGTTTGAAGTAGACCCGGATATGCAGCCTGAATTGAAAGAGGATCATGCCTATCTTATTCAGCGTCAATTAAAAACAGAGGCCCGGACCGATTTGGTGTATGAATTTGAAGAACGCAGGATTTTACCAACTTCGATGATGGATGTGTCGGATGGCTTGGGTTCTGAGCTCCTGCATATAGCCAAACAAAGCAATGTGGGATTGCATATTTTTCAGGATAAACTTCCCATCGATAATCTTACCCGACTGGCTGCCAGCGACTTTGGCCTCTCACCGGTTACCTGCGCTATGAATGGTGGAGAAGATTATGAACTACTTTTCACCGTTTCACAATCGGATTACGAAAAAGTTAATCAAATGGAAGATGTCAGCATCATCGGCGTTGTGAGGGAAGCAAGTGCCGGTAAGAAACTCGTTTTAAATAGTGGCCAGTCAGTAGATATTGTTGCCCAGGGCTGGCAACATTTTTGATTTTCAGAGGTTTGAAAATGGGTCAACTTTCCTTCGGATTCTTTTAACCGATTTGCTGAAATATTCAATTTTTGAGTTAGGAATTCATTCGTCTTGCATAAAAAAAGGCTCTTGTAATCCAATGTTACAAGAGCCCTCAGAAATCATTTGAACTTTTATCCTAATCTTTTCTTAAGTTCCTCATCCAAAGCGGTAAGAAATTCTTCTGTATACAAATAATGATCGCCGTGTATCACTTTATTGCCATGAATACACACAGCCAGGTCTTTGGTCATTTTACCTGATTCAACCACATCCACGCATACTTTTTCAAGTGTCTGGCAGAAATGGATTAGTTCATTGTTACCATCCAGTTTGCCTCGGAATTCCAATCCGCGAGTCCAGGCAAAAATACTGGCAATGGGATTGGTGCTGGTTGGTTTGCCTGCCTGGTGATCGCGATAATGTCTTGTTACCGTTCCATGGGCAGCTTCAGCTTCCATCGTTTTTCCATCTGGAGTGATAAGAACAGAAGTCATTAGTCCCAAAGATCCAAAACCTTGTGCAACTGTATCTGACTGAACATCACCATCATAATTCTTACAGGCCCAGACAAAATTTCCATTCCATTTCAGAGCAGAAGCAACCATATCGTCGATCAAACGGTGCTCATACACAATGCCGGCAGTATCGAATTTAGCTTTATAATCGGCCTGGAAAATCTCCTCAAAAATATCCTTGAAACGACCATCATATTTTTTAAGGATCGTATTCTTGGTACTTAAATACAAAGGCCAACCTTTACTAAGTGCCTGATTAAAGCAGGAATGTGCAAAACCTTTGATGGATTCATCGGTGTTGTACATCGCCAAAGCCACGCCATCACCTTTAAAATTATATACTTCGTGTTCGATTACTTGCCCGTTTTCTCCTTCAAACTTAATGGTGAGTTTCCCTTTGCCTTTGGTTACAAAATCAGTGGCTCTGTATTGATCACCGAATGCGTGCCGACCGATACAGATCGGTGCCGTCCAGTTTGGTACCAACCTTGGAACATTAGAACACACGATGGGCTCTCTAAAAACGGTGCCATCCAAAATATTCCGGATGGTTCCATTTGGGCTTTTCCACATTTGCTTGAGGTTAAACTCAACTACACGGGCTTCATCAGGAGTGATGGTAGCACATTTAATTCCAACTCCAAACTGGCGGATGGCGTGAGCGGCATCTATCGTAACCTGATCATTGGTTTCATCCCGGTATTCCATTCCAAGATCATAGTACTTTATATCAAGATCCAGATATGGTAATATCAATTTATCTTTGATGAATTTCCAGATAATCCTGGTCATTTCATCACCATCGAGCTCTACAACCGGGTTGGCTACTTTAATTTTTTGCATGAAGAAGTTATTCTTTTTTCGTTCAATTCAGGTGCAAAAGAAATCAATCGCCATCGGTTTCGAAAGTCAAAAAAAAGAAGGCCTTAAATCAGTCTTCCTTTTAATTCTTCCGTGTCACAGGCAAGGTGTGATTCTATTTCGAAAGATCCACTTTTACCTGATCTCCGATGCGTAATGCAGCATCTTCTTTTTGATTAATTAGGAGGAACCGATCTATTTTCATTCCAAATTTTCTTGCAATACTGTAAGAGGAATCGCCTTGTTTCACTTCATAATTTATAAAACCATCGGCTATGTTAATTGCCTTCTCAGTTTTATTCAACTCTAAAATTTCCGTGCTTTTTCTTTCAACCCGAATTTTATTTCCAATTTTCAACTCTCTGGAAATGCCTGTGTTCCAATTCATCAGGCTATCCAGTGGTTTTTTATAGTGTCTGCTAATCTGGTACCACGTCATTCCAGGAAAAACATCGACCTCCCCGTTTACGGAAACTGGCATCACAATTGTTTTTTGAATTGGCGCTGCCTTTGTGGAAGCCTGAATAGCCTCGGCATTCGCAGCAACACTGTTTGATGCCAGAATAACCGGTGCTGATCGAGCCGGTTGAACTGTTTTGGGCTCTTCCGGAACAATTTCAATTTCACCATTATCGGCTACCGATTCCTCATTCGCCGATTCTGGAATTTCGACAGTTAAAGTATCGTTCCCCAAAACTGCTTTTGCGGTAGTTTCAATTTGGTTTAGGCTCACCGGAATTGGTTTAGGGGCAATTGAAGTTTGAGAATTGGCTGGTATGATGACTTGATTTCTAGCAATCATCTCCATTTTCGGAATTTCAGGTACCAGTTCATATTTGATGGCCTCATCCTCGGGTCTTGAATGCCGCATCCAAAGAACTCTTCCAGGCTTTAACTTTTCGGGCCTGGGCATCCTGTTTTTTGCCATTAATGAGTTCATTTTCAACCCATATCTCTGTGCTACTTCCCACAGTGTCTCTCCTCTTTGGACGGTATGAAAAGGAATTTTGGCCTTTCTTTTTTTATGATCAGTATAATAAACTTCTCCCGTTACTATGGGATCGAAAATCCGTAAATCATTGTATTCCAGAAATTCTTCCCGGCTAATGCCTGCCAACAATGCAAGTTTTGAAGAATTATCTCCGGGCTTTGCCTGAATCGCTTTTATTCCATTCCAATCAAAAAACACAGGCACTTCAGTTTTTCCATTGGCTAAAACCACCGGCTCTGGTTGAGTCACTGGTTTTTCGATTAGTCCAAAGAAAATCTTATCTCTCCAGGGATCAAGTTTCTCTACAGGAGGCGCTGCTTTTACATAAACCGGAGAATCATAGATTACGCCATCTTCCGCTTTTATTGGAAGGATAAGAGTGTAGTCTTTGTCGCCGGGCACAAATCCATTCAATATCCAGCGGTTATAAAACTGCAATTGATCCATAGGATAATTGGTTTCTGTAGCCAGTTGTTCAAGTGACTTATTTTCACACTCCGTATACTCCTGAATTCGCAAATTGGGTGAAGAGGTATTTCTGTAGAGATGAGGCTCGAAAGCAATTTTATGAGCCACAAATTTCAAAATATACCAGTGTGTATTCTCATCAATTTCCAGTGTTTTGGATCCTATTTTAGTTGGATCAATGAGGGCTTTAGCACCCCCAAGTCCGGCATAATATGCGAGCAAAGCATAGGGCCAGTTCTGCATATAACAATTATGGCGCTTCAGGTATTTAGCCGCTGACCGTGAAGACGATACAATATTCATTCTCTCATCTACCTCCTGATCGACACGCAGTCCCATTTCAGTAGCAGTTTCTTTCTTAAACTGCCAATAACCGACTGCATTTGAAGTAGAAATCAAATGAGAAACAAGGCTTGATTCTTGTATTACAAGGTACTTAAAATCTTCAGGCAGGCCTTCTTCCTGAAAAACTCTTTCAACGATCGGCAAATAGGCATCAGCCCTATCAACCATTTGCCGGAAATACTTATTGTTCCCTGTCAATTTGGAAACATAGGTTGTCAACGTTGGCTTTGCTCCATCCCGAATTATTAATTCGACATCTCCCAATGTGAGACGGTCCGGAATCTGAACCATAAGCTGTGCTTTTGCCGGAACTACTACGAGAATCAGACAAAAAGCTAAAAATCTAAGGATTAGTATCAAAATAGAAAACGATTAAACTATTGGTGGAACAAAGGTCGCTCAAAGTACTGAACGAGTGACGTATGACAATTGCACAAATGCTTACATGGAAAATAATTTCTCTCTTGAAGGCTGCGAAACCGAAAAAGTCAACCGCTTCCATTCGCATCCGAAAAACGAATAGAAAATTGTAATATTTAATAACACAGAATATTTAGCTGATTATCTTCAAAAATCAAACCATTAAACGGATAGTTGCCTTTTCAGAATGCGTTAAATAAAGGTGTCTGATTCCTTTGCGATTCCGGCTAATTTGATCGTATTACCAATTGAAATTGGTTGAAATAATAATTTGGCGTTACTTTTGGGAAACATGCATAACGGTAAGTGAAGCTACCTGATATCAAAGTCCAGGCATTTAAAATATGAGCAGATCATCAAAAAAAACCCTTGTAATCGGAGCATCTCAAAATCCTGCCCGGTATTCTTTCCTTGCAATAAATATGTTGAAGCAGTATCTTCATGAAATTGAAGCTATAGGATTGCGTGAGGGAAATGTAAACGGCACGGCCATCAAAACAGGAAGACCTGATTTAGAAAGCATTGATACAGTAACCTTATATATTGGGCCAAGGCACCAGCCGGAATACTACAGTTACATCATTAAATTAAAACCCAAAAGGGTTATATTCAACCCAGGAACAGAAAACGAGGAATTTGAAAACCTTCTCCACAAGGAAGGCATCGAAACCCTCGAAGCCTGCACATTGGTTATGCTGAGGTCTGGGTTGTATTAAAAACGGAATCTCAAAAGATATTGACGATTTTTCAGAATGGCCTGGTCTTCATTTATCCTCAACTTGGTTTACCCGCTTCGTTATCAATGAAAAAGCCCCGCTTTTGGCGAGGCTTTTTCGGGGTTAGAATTCCCCATTTGATGGTTAAAATTTGTAGTCCGTACGGGAATCGAACCCGTGTTTCATCCGTGAAAGGGACGTGTCCTAACCCCTAGACGAACGGACCATTTTTCAAATGGGACCGCAAAAGTATGAGAAAGGTTTTACAATGCAATAAATTTCGAAAAAAAATTATAAATAACTGAAAGTCAGCACAATTTACTTTTACAATAAGGTTGGATATCCCTTTCTCTTTCTTTAATTTTGCGGCTGATTTTGAACTCTTATCCTTTCTTTCAAAACAAATGTCTACAATCAAAATAGGTATTAATGGATTTGGCCGTATTGGCCGACTTGTTTTTCGTGCTGCTTCTCAGAACCCCAACATTGAAATTGTTGGCATAAATGACCTGATCGAGGTAGACTATATGGCGTACATGTTAAAGTACGATTCAACCCATGGAATTTTTAAAGGAACCGTTGAGGTTAAAGATGGTCACCTGGTCGTAAATGGAAAATCCATCCGGGTAACCGCTGAAAAGGATCCTGCCAATCTTAAATGGAATGAAATCGGTGCTGAATATGTAGTAGAATCAACCGGGCTATTCCTCGATAAAGAGTCTGCCTCTAAACACATTACCGCAGGTGCCAAACGGGTCGTAATTTCCGCTCCTGCCAAAAGCGATGATGTTCCTACTTTTGTAATGGGAGTGAATCATAAAAAATTCGATGCTTCCATGACTGTGGTATCCAATGCGAGTTGCACCACAAATTGCCTTGCGCCGATTGCTAAGGTGTTAAATGACAGCTTTGGAATTCTTGAAGGTTTAATGACCACCGTTCATGCCGTTACTGCAACCCAAAAAACCGTGGATGGTCCGTCGGCAAAAGATTGGAGAGGAGGAAGAGGAGCCTATCAAAACATTATACCTTCTTCCACAGGTGCGGCAAAGGCAGTAGGCCTGGTTATTCCTGAATTGAAAGGCAAACTGACAGGTATGTCTTTCCGTGTTCCAACTCCGGATGTTTCTGTAGTGGATTTAACAGTTCGTCTTGTTAAGGAAACCAGTTACGAAGAAATTAAGAAAGCAATGAAAACGGCTTCTGAAGGCGACATGAAAGGCATTTTAGGCTACACAGAAGACGACGTGGTTTCCAGTGATTTCCTTGGTGATGCCAGAACTTCCATTTTTGACTCGAAAGCTGGAATCCAATTGAGTCCAACGTTTGTGAAAGTGGTGAGCTGGTATGATAATGAGTGGGGTTACAGCAGCAAGCTGGTAGACCTGATTAGCCATATGGCCACCGTTTAATTTACCTTTTTCTTTAAAAGCCACGTCCAATGCGTGGCTTTTTTTAGATTTTAAGCAACCAATTCCAAAGAAATAGGTTGCTGTAGTGAGACAAACAAATCATTCGGATGGAACTTACCATTAACACACCCGCCTTACTTTTTCCGGCTCTCACATTAATCATGCTGGCGTACACAAACCGTTTTCTTGCTCTGGGAACCTTAATCCGGAACTTATATAAAGAATATGAAGAAGAGCACACCGCGGATGTTCTGAGCCAGATCCGAAACCTTAAACACAGGCTTCGACTTATTCGGGATATGCAGGTGTTGGGTGTATTAAGTCTAACTTGTTGTGTCATTTGTATGGCTTTGATATTTTTTGAATTTCCGTTGGAGGCCACAGTTGTGTTTGCATTGAGCATCTTGCTTCTGGCAGGATCTTTGATAATCTCCACATACGAAACAATCATTTCAACAAAAGCATTGAATATCCAACTTAGAAACCTTGAACAAGAAGAAAAAGGAAAAGGATTTCGAGGCAAAAAACTGTTTTCAAAACCATAAAATGCGCATTGGCATAGTTTGTTATCCCACCTTTGGTGGATCGGGTGTAGTAGCTACCGAATTGGGTAAAGGACTGGCAGACAAAGGCCATAAGATTCATTTCATTACCTACAATCAACCCCAAAGACTTGATTTTTTGAATGAAAACGTTTTCTTTCATGAAGTTCGTTTTCAACATTATCCTTTGTTTGAATACCCACCATATGAGACGGCTCTTGCCAGCAAAATGGTGGATGTTGTCAAATATGAAAAACTTGATTTGCTGCATGTTCACTACGCCATACCACATGCTTCGGCTGCATTTATGGCAAAACAAATTCTCGCCTCACAAGGAATCCACATACCTGTAATTACCACACTACATGGAACCGATATCACTCTGGTTGGCAAAGACGCCAGTTACGAACCTGTGGTTACATTCAGTATTAATCAGTCAGATGGAGTTACAGCAGTATCAGCAGATCTTGCTCAGGAGACCTACGATACGTTCAAAATAACACGGCACATAGAAGTTATTCCCAATTTTATCGACCTGTCCCGTTTCCGGAAACAACCAAAAGAACACTTTAAAATGGCTATTTGCCCAAATGGAGAAAAACTTTTGGTGCACACTTCCAATTTTCGAAAAGTTAAGAGAATAGAAGATGTAATCGGAATGTTCGCCATCGTGCGAAAAAAAATAGGAGCCAAATTATTATTGATAGGTGATGGGCCAGAGCGGCAACGGATGGAAAATCTGTGCAGAGAATATGATTTGTGTGAGGATGTTCGTTTTTTGGGCAAACTGGATGCCGTAGAGGAGTTGCTATCCGTTTGTGATCTCTTTTTGATGCCATCTGAAAAAGAAAGTTTCGGACTTGCTGCATTGGAAGCAATGGCGTGTGAAGTTCCTATCATAGCCAGCAATACAGGTGGTCTCCCTGAATTAATTATTCAAGGAAAAACGGGTTTTATGAGCAATGTGGGAGATATTGAGGACATGGCAAAAAATGCCTTATTTATTTTAAAGGAAGAAAACCTCCCTTCTTTCAAGAAAGCGGCCCTTGAAAGAGCAAGGGAATTTGACATCCACAACATACTTCCGAAGTATGAGGCCTTTTATGAGCAGATTGGTTTCCAAAGCAGGGTAGTTTTAGCTTAATTGCCCTCCAATCTATGCACCAAAGGAATGACGTCTGTTGATACAGAAAACCCGGTTTCAAATCTTCAAAAGTGGAGAGAGCGACTGCAAAAAGAGCTCAAATCACCTCTTTCTTTAGAGGACCTTCAGTGGGAGGTTTCAGAATATTTCTCATTGGATCCTGTTTTTGAAGCCAGCTCACTGGGTACTGATTATCAATACCTTACAAATTTTAACCAAGAATGGGCACTCCTAAAACCAAATTGGAAACCCAATTTTAAAATTTCAAACCTTGCCCTTGAAAAGGCAGATCCTGAGCAGGTATCTGAAGCAGAGAAAACAGGATTTTCCGCATGGTCAGGTAAAAAATTTAATCCTGAAATCTACCCTATTCTTCCGGTTGAATACCGCTTGTATGATTCTGAAGAGGCTGTTGGCAATTCCAACTGTAACTTCGATCCTATCATGGACAGCCTTCAACTTGGTTTTTGGACACCAACTTTTCAAAAGCTACATTCGAATCAACCTGATTTACCATTTCACATTCATGCCGCTGATGTTCATAATTCGGGTGGCTCTGCGGTTCAGGAACTCGCCTTTTGCCTTTTGGTTACTGAACAATACAGGAAAACTCTTTCTGAACCTGATTTCATAAAGCAAGTACCTGATTGGGCCCTTCATTTGGCTGCAGGGCCTTCATTTTGGCTGGAAATTGCCAAAATCAGGGCAATGAGATTGATATGGATGAACTTCTGCTCAATCAATGGGGCAGGATCCATCGCCGGTAACATTGAGGTTGAAACTTCCGGAGTATTCTGGAGCCACAAAGATCCGGATGGAAATTTACTCCGCCACACATCCGAAGTCATGTCGGGTTTACTGGCAGGTGCAGATGCAATCCTTATCCATCCTCATACACTAGATAAAGCATTGGCATTGGAAGCCAGCAGATTAGCCATTAATATCGGGCACCTTTCCGTGAAAGAAGCACATCTGGAACGATACTTCGATCCAACGAATGGATCTTATCTGGTTGAAATTCTTACCCACAAACTCGCTGAAGCTGCGTGGAAGCAATTTTCGGAATGGAATGAAATCCCATTTATTTCTTTCATCGAAAATGGGGAATTCCAGAATCAGGTAACAATTAACCGAAACAAACTTGTGGAGAAATTCAGATCTGAAGATTTGATTATGGTTGGTGTGAACAAACATTCATCACCTATGTCCAGAACAAGCCCCCTTTTTCCTTCTGATTCAAAAAGCCCAAAATTGAAATTCCCATCGTTAGAAAAATTATTTCTTGATGCCTGATTTTCCAGGGAACAGTTTTCGTTGCAGTCTGCCAATTCCCTATTCAATCCGGTTTGGGAGTCGTTTGCTTGACTTGTCTAAACCCAAAGTGATGGGCATTCTGAATGCAAGTCCAGATTCATTTTTCGCTGATAGCCATCCGGGTACGACCAAAGAATTACTGCTCAAAGCAGGCGAAATGCTTGAATTTGGAGCCTCAATTCTGGATTTGGGAGCCGCTTCAAGTAGACCTGGATCGATAGAAATCAATGATGCGCATGAAATTGAAAGATTACTTTCATTTTTAAAACCCCTCCGGAAGGAATTTCCTGAGGCACTCATTTCAATTGATACCTTTCGAAGTTCTGTTGCTTCTGCAGCCATCGAACAGGGAGCTGACATGGTAAATGATATTAGTGGCGGACAATCAGATCCAAGATTACCTATACTTCTTGCCCGCAAACAGGTTCCTTATGTGGTGATGCACAGCCGGGGAAGTTTTACAGAAATGCATTTAGAACAGGTTTATGACAATCTGGTTGTAGATGTTATCATTGAACTTCAGAACCGCATTCAGGCAGCCCGCAATTCCGGAATCTGTGATATTATTGCAGACCCTGGCTTTGGTTTTAGTAAAAAAAAAGAGCAGAATTTTAACTTATTAAACGACTTATCCTGTTTTCAGATATTAGATTGTCCGATTCTTGTGGGTATTTCCAGAAAGTCTATGATAACAAAAACACTTGGCATAAATGCGGCTGATGCATTAAACGGGACAACCGCATTGCACATGGTGGCACTTCAAAAAGGAGCACATATTTTGCGGGTCCATGATGTGAAAGAAGCGATAGAGACCATCACTTTATTTGAAAATTTATGTTCACAGGAATAGTTGAGGCCCTAGGTCAGATTAAACACATAAACAAAGAATCAGGTAACATTCATTTTGGCATTTCCTGCCCTTTTGTTACAGAACTAAAAGTTGATCAAAGTCTTTGCCATAACGGAGTATGCCTCACAGTCACACGAATAGATAGTTCCGTTTATTGGGTCACAGCCATCGCAGAGACTCTCGGAATAACAGATCTGATTGATTGGAAAATTGGCAGTCTGGTTAACCTTGAGCGATGTATGCCTGCCAATGGCCGGTTTGATGGACATATTGTACAAGGGCATGTTGACATGAAAGGAACCTGCACTAAAGTTGTTGAAGATCAGGGATCGTGGAGATTTTATTTCGAATATCCTGAAAATGACGGATTAATGACTGTAAAGAAAGGCTCTGTATGTGTGAATGGAGTGAGTCTGACTGTGGTAGATTCTGGTGATGTTGATTTTTCGGTAGCAATTATTCCCTATACCTATGAGCACACAACATTTAAAAACCTCAAAGAAGGAAGTTTAGTAAACCTGGAATTTGATATTTTAGGAAAATACATGCAAAAGCTTTTGGCCAAAATATCATGAGCCAAAAGGATCACTCCCCTGGTGAAAATCCAGCTTCGGACTCCTGTTTTAAAGCTGTTTTAGGAAGCAACTGAATCTGCAGTCCAGCCAATTGAGCCGGGTCAACCGGAAAAGCTATTTTAAGTGTTCCTTCGAAAAGTGCTTGTCCCTTCAAGTATTGAACCAAATATGTTTGCCCGGCAACCAGCTTTCCTGTAAAGCGGCCATCTGAATCAGTTTTCAATGCTACATCCTGATAGTTTTCAGGATCCCTGAACATGAGGTCAACAGAAGCAATCGGTTTTCCTGTCTCATCAATGGCCAACCCTTTGCTGTCTATAATTGCAGTCTTGGTTACACGGTAAATATCTGACTGGCCTCTGGTGGATCCACGGACTGAAGAAAAATAATGGACATCCGGCTTTCCGTTTTGGATAAAGAAATAGAAATCGTTATTAGGCGTATTATAAGGAAAACCAAGATTTTCGGGTTGGCCCCATGTTTTCTTTTCTTCATTCCAGGTGGTTCGGTAAAGATCGAAATCGCCCAACCCATTATCTGACTTTGAACTGAAAATCATATTTCTTGAATCAGGGAAGAAAGGGGCTGCTTCGTCCCTAATTGAATTGATATTTTTTCCAAGGAATACAGGTTCGGACCACTTTTCCGATTTATCGTCGTATTTACTGGTATAGAGATCATTTTGAAAAGAATTGGTATTTCCGTTTGTGGTAAAAAAGACAGTTCTTAAATCATTTGTAAATGTGATGTCTCCTGTAAAAAACCGAGGATCTGGTACGATTGGAATCTGGTAAGGAAATTTCCAATTTTCATTTACATAATCTGCAACATACAATTTCGGCTCATTATTCTGGATTTTGTATAAAAGTAATTTGGAATCATTATCCAGCAACTGTACAGCAGAGTAATCCAGGTCTTTGTTACGACCTTCGACCAAACGAATCGGAATTCCCTTACTCCATGTACCATCTTCCAGTTTTCTGGATGTAAAAATTTTTTCTTTATATTCTCCGTCATCCAGAATTTTTTCTTCCATGTAACCCTTTTTCCGGCTCGTATAGATCATCATTTTACCATCATATGTCAGCATAGGATGAAATTCTGAATACACCGAATTAATACCGTTACCCATATCCTCAATGACCAAAGGCTGGAGCGTTTTAGGTGTCATTTCACGAGCCAGATCAATTTGCTTAAGATAAAGTTCTGCATCCTTTTTGAATGACTTATCTACCGGAAACACATCAAGATATTTCTCCAGATAAATTGAAGCAGAGTCCCATTGTTCGTCCAGATGATAAGATCTCCCCAGCCAGAAAGACAAATAATTATCTACTTTTCCTGCAGACCTGGCATTAAGTATGTGTTGAATTGCCTTGTGTCCGATTCCTAGTCGGGTTGCACAGATTCCGGCCTTATAAGAAACATCTTTGGTAAACTGAACATCCTTAAGATACTCTTCAAATCCAATAAGTGCGTTTCGGTAGTCTTTGTCGAGATAATAATTCTCGGCAGAAACAATACTTATTCCCTCAACCTGGGCAAAAGTCCATTGCGCTGAGAAAAAGAAAATGGTGCAAATGAGGTAAAAACCTGCGAGGGGTCGATGTATCATGAAGGGATAGAGAACGAATCCTCCAATGCTATATACTATTAAGCGGATGCAAAGTAAACAAGCCTTTGAGCTGTACCAAAAACTGTTGAACCTAAAAATCGGATGAAACGGGTTCTAAACTCCGATAAGCCTGAAATACTGCATTTTATCTTGTCAAAAAGAAAACTATAATAAATCCATCAAAGGAAAAAACTGCGACTTTTTTATGCAGTTAATCCTGGTTTGATTTTGACCAATCACATCAGTTAAAGGTTGATGTGGTATTTTACGGTAAATACAAGTAGTGTTAATGTAGCTGATTATGCTATTTACCCACCGAATTACGCAATGAAAATACTCTGGAAATACCTTAAAAATCACAAAGGGCTAATTGCTATTGCATTACTTCTGGCCACTGTGAATCAGGTATTTTCTATGCTGGATCCGTTTCTGGTTGGTAAAATTATAGATACATATCTTACAAAATTTAATCAGTTTAGCAGAGAAGAATTTCTTTGGGGTGCCGGAAAACTTTTGCTTGGTATTGTTGGTGTTGCCTTCATTTCAAGAATTGCGAAAAATTTCCAGGATTATTATGTGAATGTGATCACCCAGCGCATTGGTGCCCGCATCTATTCTGATGGGCTTTCCCATTCGCTGGAGCTTCCTTATCAGGTTTTCGAAAATCAACGAAGTGGAACTACACTTACCGTGCTTCAGAAGGTGCGAACGGATGTAGAAAGGATGATCACCGCATCGGTTAATATTTTATTCACAGCGGCAGTCGCTTTTGCATTTGTCAGCTTTTATGCCGTCCGGGTTCATTGGGCCATTGTTCCATTGTATTTGGCTACCATTCCCCTCTTAGGATCTGTTGTATTTTTTCTTGGAGGAAAAATAAAAAAAATTCAAAAACGGTTGGTTGCCCAAACTACAGAACTGGCTGGTTCTACGGTAGAATCTCTTCGAAACATAGAACTCATAAAGGCGCTTGGATTAAGTAATCAAGAGATTTTACGATTGAAACAAACCACAGATAAAATTCTGGATCTGTAGTTGGAAAAAGTGAAATTCCTTAGAATGCTCAGTTTTACACAGGGCACTATGGTAAACCTTTTAAGGACAGGAATCATGTTTTGCCTACTATTTCTAGTATTTGATGGCAAGATCACTCCAGGCCAGTTTATGACATTGATTTTTTACTCATTTGCCATTTTCAACCCGCTCCAGGAAATGGGGAATATCATTAATATTTACCGTGAAAGTGAGGCAAGTCTGGAAAATTTTGAAGCCATCATGAACACACAAAAAGAGTTTGTGCCCATTGATGCCGTCAAAATTAAAGAGATTTCAAAGATCGAATTAAAGGATGTTGCTTTCCGATATGAGAGCACCGGACAGGAGGCCATCGAAAAAATCAATTTGGAGATTGAAAAAGGAGAAACCGTTGCATTTGTCGGGCCGTCTGGTTCGGGAAAATCCACACTTATAAAACTTTTAGTGGGATTATACCGACCTTCATTTGGCACCATTTCTTATAATAACACCCTTATCAGCGATCTGGATCTGGAAGATCTCCGTTCACAATTGGGCCTTGTAACGCAGGAAACCCACTTGTTTGCGGGAACAATCCGTGAGAATCTACTTTTTGTAAATCCGACTGCTACGGAAGCCGAATTGCTTTCTGTTCTTAAGAAATCCTCCTGTGATGGACTTATGAAACGTGCCCAAAACGGACTTGATACGTATATTGGAGAAGGAGGTGTAAAGGTTTCCGGAGGCGAAAAACAGCGTTTGGCCATTGCACGTTCACTTTTACGAAATCCAAAAATGCTCATTTTTGATGAGGCTACATCAGCACTGGATTCCATTACAGAAGACGATATAATTCAAACGATTAAGGCCATCAGTGGAAGTAAAGAACATCTTGTGGTAATGGTTGCTCACCGACTTTCTACCATTATGCATTCTGACAGGATCTATGTTATGGAACATGGTCGCATCCTGGAACAGGGAAACCATGAACAACTGCTCTCCATTCAAGGGTTGTATTCTGCTATGTGGCGACAGCAAATCGGAGAAAGAAGGCAAAAATCACTTGTCTGATTTCAAAACCTATTTACTCACTTCTTTGATCCATTTTGTTTGAACCACTTCTCCTTTTCCTGTACGGATCTCAATAAAATAAATACCAGGTTCGGTAACGACTCCCGGAATCTGATTATGCCCTTCCTGAACTGCACCTTCATATTTCAGTTGCCCTAACGAATTTACAATTCTAATTCTGGCGTAAGAATTATTCTTTAGCCCTTTCAAAACTATTCGGGCTTCTGAACTACCAGGATTTGGCACAACCTGAACCTCTGGTATCCCATATTCGATTTCCGGAATACCTGTGGTTAGCGTATGTGTTGTGATACGAATGTTATCCACACCAAATCCCGAAAATTCAGTATTTTGATCGGAATGGAACAAAAACCGGATCCAGAGTTTATATCCAAGAAAATCATGAAGATCAATGTATTCCTTCTGCCAGATACGTTGATTTCCATCCCAGATTGGAATAATGCTATCCGCACCTGCCTGTTGAGAGAAAGGCGAGCTGAGGGCTGATTTGTCGGTACATACATTTGTCCAGCTAAAACCAGAATCAATGGAAAAAGAAAGAGCGGCATAATCGAAATTTTTTTCAATTTCAAAGCGTGTCCAAAGGCTTAACTCAGCGGCTCGGATTTCCGGAGACCGGAGATCGAAAGGATTCTTTCGGGTAAGAAAACTGTGCATATCCTGAGCATAATCACCCAATGTGGGTTTAATAAATCCGCCTCCTTCTTGTTGTCCGGAACTAACGAGAGCCCAATTTCCATTCCATGAATTGAGGTTATCGCAATTTTCAAAATAGGCCGCACCCGAAATGGGCTCTCCTCCAAAATGCGAAACTGTATCTCTAAATGCAAAAGCGCCATTTGACACTACGACTTCCCAGGTCAATTTCTGGGGTTGTTGAAATGCAGAAAGCCCCTGAGGCAGCAGAATACTATCAACGATGGTTTGTTGCAAACTTAGGTCAGAATATGATTTTTGAATTGAACCAATACCGACTGTATTCGATCCAATCGGATTAAACCAAACCACGAAATTTGCCTGTGAAGAATTAGTTCCGGTTCTGGTGAGTTTATAACGGATACGTGGGCCGGTTTGGTTTGGATAAGTTCCTGCTTTCAGAAAAACGCCCGTTGTGTCCCGAAAGGTAACCATAGGATGCAGAGCTTTTAGAATGGTCATATTCTGATGCACGTTTTCAACACAAAGTCCCTTAATCTGGTTTTGGGTAGGCCAGAACCAATCTCCGACTTCGGGAGTCATGGCCATAATCTTATCTTTTTCAGGAGTCGGAGCATACATAAAATCATCTGAAGACCCATTGCTGTTGTAATTCAATACTTCCATGCCGGTTCCAATCCTGTAGTTATTTTCCCTGGTCATTTCTTTTGTGAGATTGCGGAACAGGATTGAGTCTTCACATTGAATATTTTGATAACCCCATGGATGAATTACAAGATTGCTGTATGTGTGGTAGTTAAGTCCAATTTTAAAATTACTTCTTTCACAAAATGCCTTCATTGCCCTGGTTTCAGGTTCTGAAAAACCAGCAGTTCCCCTATACGTATCTGCAATAGAATTCGGACTTGAACCAAAATCATCAAATCCCCAGTTGTAACCATAGTTCCTGTTTAAATCGACTCCGAAACTTCCATCCAGATTGTTCCTTCGGTTTTTCCTCCACATTCCACCGCCATTGGGTTGTTCTGTCTGATTGAAAATATACCCATCCGGATTTACACAGGGAATAAAATACAATTCGCTGTTGTCCATCAATGCTTTAACTTCCGGATCAAGTGCATAATTTTCAAGAAGATACCACATAAAAAAAATGAGCTGATGCATTCCTACAGGTTCACGGGCATGGTGAACTGCCGAAAATAAAGCCTGCGGTTCAGTTGGTTCGGAGATTGTTGGATTATCTGAAAGCCGGACATGCCATATAGTTCTTCCTTCGTGCGTTTTGGTTGTATCAATAGGTGCCTTCGCCGATATGAGATTCGGAAATTTTATCCGCATTGAATCCAGATGAAGAAGCATCTCTTCGTATTTGAGATGGCCTCCCATGGTACCCAATTTCCAGTTTTTAGGAATTTTGTATGATTTCACCTTGTTGCAAAATCCGGCAAAATAATCTGCCTGGACCTCATCGGGATTTCCAACAGAATTCCTGTTCTGAAAATCGGCAACCACATCAGGTACAAGAATTTCATATTCAAATCCAGCCAATTTTATCCGGGCAAGGTCCCTTTGTGAAAAAGCGGAGGTAAAGTACTGGTTTAGTTTGATTTTTCCATGATCGGTTTCAACCCCAAGTCCAGCAAGGTCTTTCATGGTATGACGTGAATTCAGAAACACTTTGGCTTTCGACCAGATTTCGAATTCAGTCTGAGAGAAAGACAAGGTGATGATCGATATGAGCAGAGCACTGGTAATAATAAATCTTCGCATCCTATAATTTTCTATGCGCCAAATAAAGTAATTTTCAGGTGCAACCAATTCGAAAGAAAGTCAAACTCGGGTTTTATCTTCAAAATCCAAAATATTTTGCTTTTTGCCCTTCAATCAGAACCAGATGAGTAAAAAAACCTTTGAAAAACATGAAAGTGGACTTGTACAGCGGTTAGGGCCAGGAACCGCATTTTTGCTTGTGGTTAGTGCCATGGTTGGTTCGGGTGTTTTTAAGAAAGTGGCACCGATGGCAGCCGATACCGGGTCGGCATTCTGGATTCTTGCCTGCTGGATTTTCGCCGGAATTGTTTCCTGGTTTGGTGCATTAAGCAATGCTGAAGTTGCTTCACAGATTGCCGAGCCAGGTGGCCAGTATGTTTACTTCAAACGGATTTTTGGTAAGCCTTTGGCATTTTTGTATGGATGGACAGGTTTCACTGTGGTTCAATCGGCCACGGCAGCTTCGGTTTCCTATGTTTTCTCAGAGTCGGTTAATTCTTTTGTTGCACTTCCGCAATTAACTTTTTTAGGCATTGAAAATCTGAGTGTTAAAATCCTGACGGTAGCCGTACTCTGGATAATAACAGGGATTAATTTGAAAGGGGTACACCAGGGAGAAAGATTAAGTAATGTGCTAACTTCACTCGTTATCTTATGCATAATTGGTATTACCATTTTGTGTTTTATGAATGGTAAAGGAGAAGTAACCCAATTAAAACTAACAGAAACAAAAGCTATTACACCGGGAGCTATTTTCCTAGGGATGATGTCTGCTTTCTGGGCGTATGAAGGCTGGAATAATCTGGGCTTTCTGGCTGGAGAAATCCGGAATCCGTACAAAAACATTCCACTCGCACTGGCTGGTGGTGTAGGTTTTGTGATGCTGATGTACGTTGGAATAAACGCATCCTATTTATATGTGCTTCCGGTTGAAGAGTTTCAAAAAATCCATGCAGAAGGAAACTCTATTGCGGCTGTTTCGGTGATTCAATCATTTCTTGGCCCCGTGGCAGCAGCCTGATCATTCTTGTGATCATGGTGGCCACGTTTGGAAGTACGAATAATACGCTCATGTCGGCTGCCAGGGTAT
>Ga0105046_10004278_pt1 | contig 22728 bp, 17 predicted proteins | sample MAT03_FD_78385 | JGI IMG/M metagenome (GOLD analysis project Ga0105046, IMG submission 78385) | Freshwater microbial communities from Lake Fryxell liftoff mats and glacier meltwater in Antarctica - MAT-03 (megahit assembly) | ecosystem: Environmental > Aquatic > Freshwater > Ice > Liftoff...
CGCTGCCGGCGCCGCACAAGCGGAAAACGTACCGAAAAGTCCGGGGCTGGGCGTCGCTGTGTATTTTAAATGGGAATAAGGAAATTAGTAGCGGATATTGCTTATAAGTTGGTTTAGAAGGTTTAGAAGGTTTAGAGTGTTATACTCAAAGCATTGATTTTAAACACAATGAGAATTTTCCTAAACCCTCTAAACCCCCTAAACCCCCTAAACCCTCTAAACCAACTTATAAGCAATATTCCTTTATTGCAAAATCAATTTCCCGGAAACGCTCCCGAGCGCACTGCTCACGGTATACAAATACACCCCGTTCGGCAAATTCCCCCGCTCTAAGGTTACAGATTCTTCCCGGATATTCTCGAAAGAACGTACCACCCGGCCCGACATATCGGTCATGGTGATATGTGTTTTTTCAGCACCCGGATTTGTGAAGAACAAAGTGGTTTTGTCTGTAAAAGGGTTGGGTTGCACAAATACCCCAAAAGCGGCCTGCGGGTTGCTGGAGCCGACCAGTCCCGTATTTACGCAAGCCGGATTTGAAATAGCGGTATTGCTCTGCTGGTATTTGCTGTTTACGACAGAGGTTATGTCTGAAATGCATACTTGTTGTGCGGTCAGTTTGTTGTAGTGAATGCGCACGAAACTGCCGGGCAGAATGTATTTTTTAATGGTGGCTTCTGTGGCAGAAAGACTAATAATTTCGCCATTCGAATCAAACTGGATCGCACCGTCGAACCCTGGCTCCAAATTTTCTACCGAGTTTATGCTCAGGCCACTCACAGAGAATTCGTACCCGATGATCTTGTTGTAAGGATTCACGATTTGAATGTCGAAGGTTTTGGCAACCGTATCTAAGGCGCCGGGCAGCAGGTAAACGATGTCTTCTTCGTTTTCAAAACCGGTCGGGAACTGACATGGGAAACGCAATCCCCAATAAGGAATATCGTCGGCATGCAGATTGCATTCCTGCAATAATGCCGCATCAAAGACTGTGATCGCGTCATCGCTGAACAAGTCCCGGCATTCCGTCGCGTTGGCATTATCGGCTAAAGACGCGGATAAGTAGTTTTGCACGTCGGAATCGTTGCGCAGCGTATCCTTGTTCCAGTCGCCACGCAGCAAAACGCCGTTACAGACGCCTTCGCAATCGATTAAGGCTGAACCGTACGGTTCGCCGGTGCAATCCGTGTATACCGGGCATGCATCATCCAGGAAATCTACGATCGGTGTGTCGCCGTTGTAGCTGAGGTTAAAACAGCCCTGACCCCAGTTGTTTTCGTACGTTTTTTCAATACGCCCCACTTTATCCGGGCTTTTATCCCAGTTAACCCGCACCACGAGGGTGTAGGTGCCGGCAGGGATCCCTGTGATGTCGACCCATTGGCAGGGCAGGTAAGCGTCATAAATGTCGCCGCAACCGGCGGTGATGCCCATATTGCTACAGGAATATTGGCCCTGGCCGCCATTGTTGCACTCCAGGTCCAACACGCAAAAGCCGTTCTTGGAACCAACCGGCACCACGCCGCCTATATTGTCATACAACAGGTATTCAGCATATCCCCGGTAATGCCAGTGGTTGTGGCAGGGGTCCCAGACAAACTGATCAGAAGGCGTACTGAGCGTGGCGGGCGTTTCGCCGATAAAATAGTCCTGTGTTCCATTATTTTGAATGTGCGTGGTGAAACGCACCAGGTTGCGGTTGCCCAATCCGCGGATACAACCCTCTTCCACGAGGCATGCATCGCCATTCGTCAGCACTTCCAGGTACATGGAATTGCGCAATACGTCTTCCAAAACCACAAGGTCGGGCGCGTTCGTGCAGAGCGGGCTGCCCGGATAATAACAGGTGTCGGTAATGGTGGCGAGCGGGTTGTAATTGCAGGCGGCAGGATCCGTACAGCCCACTACAGGGCCTTCGTACGTGAGTGAAAAATGAAGTGGGGCATCGTTGCAGCTGCCTGCGATATAGCGCAAACGCAGGAAATATTCCTTTCCGCCGGCTAAATACAAGTTGGCAACGGCTCCGTTGCTGCATCCTCCGTCGGCATAAAAAATGGCGCCGGTCTGATCGTTCGACACGACGATTCCCTGGCAAAAGTCATAAACCCATATTTTCGACCCGCAGAGGTTGGCAGGATCGCAGGTATTGATTTGGTAGCTGCCCGTATCAGCCGGCACGAAACGGTACCAGGCCTCCTGGGCTGTCGGCGTAACGAAACTACCCGTATCTATCGGGAATGGATTGTCGCAAAAACTGCCTTGCGGGCAGTCGAAGCGGATACTTTCTTCAAAATGGTAATTATAGCCTATGTTTTCATGGACCAGCGTGTCATTGATATACAGGCGGTAGAACCCGTCCGGAATCATCGCATCCCCATAAGTGTCTTTCATACTAAAAACCAGGCAGCCCTCCTCCGGTACACAATAATCAAAGGTGTAAAATTCATCGCTGGGGCAGCTGCCGGCGGCATACGTGAGGGTGCCGTCCTGATTCGTCAGGCTCCAGTTGGGTTCGTACCAATATTGATCGGGATCAATTTCCAAACGAATATGCCGTTCCCCCGGGGGGCATTGGGCAGAAAGACTGGATACGAGGAAAAAAAAACACAAGGCAAGAAAAAGGCGAAGTTTTTGCATACTGAAGTTCTGGTGTAGATATTTGCTTGAGTTGTTGCAAATGTAACGTTGAAAACAGATTGGGGGGTTGGGTACGGTATTTTTTATTGACTTGTCTTTGCCAAGGGCCGTTCTGCCCACGGCCCACTGCATCGGCATACATTTTGCACTGTTCAAAACAACTTTACCTTTGTGGCGTTCTGTCACCTAACCCTGATGTAACAATCAATTAAACTAAAAACTGCATGCGTCTTACCTTTCTACTGCCGGCTTTTCTGTTTTATGTGTCTTCCATTAGTGCCCAAAATGACGGTTGGGTTTTAAAAAATGAAAAGGATGGCGTTAAAGTATACTATAAAGCGACCCCCGATATACACGAGGTCAAATTGGCCGCTTCCCTAAAAACCTCTTTGTCCGGCATCATTCAATTGTTTTCCGAGGTAGAATATTTCCCAGAATGGGGCTATAAAGTAGCGGAATCAAAATTATTGAAACGCGTATCGGAGACTGAAATCTATTATTATTCCCGCCTTGATTTTCCATGGCCCATGGCCGATCGGGATATCATCATGCACACCAAAATGGAGCAGGATCCCATTACACGGAAGATTGTCGCCACGAGTTATGCGCAACCGGACTATCTTCCTGAAAATAAGGACATTGTGCGAATCCGGAATGCGAAAACGCAATGGACCATCATACCGGGCCCGGGCGGTTGGACCTACATCGAGTATTATCTTTACTCAAACCCGGGAGGTAACATACCGGATTGGTTGATCAATATGGCCATCGACGTAGGCCCTCGCGAGACCGTCAAGGGCATACGCAATATGTTGCATTTACCGAAGTACCAGACGGCAAAATTGGCTTACATAAAAGACTAATCTCGCATCCGGGAAATAACCGGTATGTTATTTTCCTGCACTTTGCCCTTTCTCTATGAGTTATTCCAGTCTCCGCGCTGCCGTGAACGATCTTGAGCGCCACGGCATGTTGCTACGCATTAAAGAAGAAGTAGATCCGAATCTGGAGATTGCCGAAATCCACCGGCAGGTGTTCGACCGGCAAGGACCAGCCATTTTATTCGAACGTGTAAAAGGAAGTCCTTTTCAGGCCGTCAGCAATATTTACGGCACTTTCAAGCAAACGGAGTGGTTGTTTCGCCATACCCTTGACCGGGTAAAACGGGTGCTCGAACTCAAAAAAGACCCGGCTAATTTTTTGAAAAAGCCGGGGCGTTATCTCTCTGCGCCTTTCACGGCCTTGTCGGCGCTTCCCATGCGAAGCCTTTTCGGGGCGCCAGTTACGTATGGTACCACAACCATAGGCCAATTGCCACAGATTAAAAGCTGGCCGATGGATGGCGGCGCATTTATCACCATGCCACAGGTATACACCGAGGATCCGGACATGCCCGGCCCCATGCACGGCAACCTGGGCATGTACCGCATCCAGTTGTCGGGCAACGCGTATATCCAGGATAAGGAGATCGGGCTGCATTACCAATTACACCGGGGTATTGGGGTACACCACACTAAATACAACCGGATGGACAAACCGTTCCGTTGCAGTATTTTCATCGGGGGACCGCCCAGCCATGCCTTTTCGGCTATCATGCCCTTGCCGGAGGGTTTGAGCGAACTCACATTTGCCGGCATGCTGGCCGGCCGGCGCTTCCGATATACGCATCGGGACGGCCATTTTTTGAGCAGCGATGCAGATTTCGTCATCACTGGCGAAATTTTGAAAAATGTAAAAAAACCGGAAGGTCCTTTCGGCGATCACCTGGGCTATTATTCTTTGACCCACGATTTTCCGGTTATGCGTGTGCACAAGGTGTACCATCGGAAAGACCCGCTTTGGCATTTCAGCGTGGTGGGCCGTCCGCCGATGGAAGACAGCAGTTTCGGCTGGTTGATTCACGAATTAGTGGCGCCTTTAACGCCGCAGGAATTCCCTGGCCTGAAAGAACTGCACGCAGTAGACGCAGCGGGAGTGCATCCGCTCCTGCTTGCCATTGGCCATGAGCGCTACATGCCGTTTCGGGAAAAGATTCCGGAGGAAATCCTGACCATTGCCAACCGGATTTTGGGTACCGGACAGACCTCCTTAGCCAAATTTTTATTCATCGCGGCGTCTGAAGACGATCCTGATCTGGACACGCACGATATTCCGCATTTTTTCCGGCATTTCCTGGAACGCGTCGACTGGACCCGAGACCTCCACTTTCAAACCCGCACGACAATCGATACGCTGGATTACTCCGGCAGCGGCTGGAATGAAGGTTCCAAGGTCGTTGTTGCTTGCCGGGGCGAGGCTAAACGTACCTTGAAAGCGGAGTTGCCGGCAAATTTCGAATTGCCGGTGGGATTCAGCGATCCGCAGTTTTGCCTCCCGGGCATTTTGGCGGTCAAAGCGCCGAAATTCGAATATGGGAAAACCGCCCGGGAGCAAGCCGAATCGTTGTGCCAGGCGCTGTCGCAATTTGACCTGCAACATATCCCTTTAATCCTGCTGGTCGACGACCCTCGCTTTACGGCAGCCTCCATCAACAATTTTGTTTGGGTGGCATTTACACGGGCCAATCCGAGCCACGATCTCTATGGTGTTCAATCTTTCACCGAGTTCAAACACTGGGGTTGCCGGGGCCCATTGGTGATCGATGCCCGCAAAAAGCCCCAACATGCGCCTGAATTGGAAACCGACCCGACTATCACGAAAAGGGTAGGGGCCTTGCTTGAAAGATACCGGATGTAGTGGAAGGGGAAATAATTTGTGATTTTTTGTTCGCCATGTTTGGTTTTCAAATCAACAAGATACTATCTTTGCCCCGCCTTAGAAAGAAGGCTGTTCCAGATCAAAATCTGGCCCGTTCGTCTAGGGGTTAGGACACGTCCCTTTCACGGATGAAACACGGGTTCGATTCCCGTACGGGCTACCACCTTAATTTTACAAAGCCTTGCAAGTCAACAACTTGCGAGGCTTTTTCATTTGTGATATAGAGATGATGGAAAAAACGGGAAAAAATCATCGTTGAACATTTCCTACTCTTTTTTACCTCCGGCCTCGTCCAATTCTCCTGCCTTGGCGTATTCATGTAACAAAGCCCCATACCTTTGCCGTGTGAAAATTTTACTCATCGAAGACGAGCCTGCACTGGCAGCCTCCATTCAAGATTTCCTTCAGGCAGAAGGCTACCTGGTCGAATATGCTGCCGATTTTCTCAGTGCCGAAGAAAAGGTGGCACTCTATGAATATGACTGCCTGGTGGTGGATATCAACCTGCCCGGTGGTGGTACCGGTTTGGATGTGATCTGCAACCTGAAAAAACAACATCCCGCCACTGGCGTCATTATCGTCAGCGCCCGCAATGCGCTGGACGACCGTATTGCCGGCCTGGATTTTGGGGCCGATGACTATCTGACGAAACCTTTTCATCTTCCTGAACTGAATGCGCGCCTGAAAGCTATTCTCAGGCGACGGCAATTCGGTGGCTGTACAGACATCGAATTCGGCGATATAAAAGTGAACCCGGAACAGCATGAAGTGAACGTACTCGGGCAAGCGCTCGACCTTACTCCCAAAGAGTACAATTTGCTCCTGTATTTTCTGGCCAATAAACACCGGGTGTTGCGCCGCGACATGATTGCTGAACACCTGCTCGGCGACGATGTCGATCAAATGGATGATTTCAACTTTATTTATTCCCACGTCAAAAACCTACGTAAAAAATTAATGGGCCAAGGCTGCGCCGATTACATCCAAATGGTGTATGGGATAGGTTACAAATTTAGTGACCGCAAATCATGAGAAAACTGCTGCAACAAACGCAACGCCTGTATTTAATGGCGGCGGCTCCCTTGTTTTTACTGGCGGGTATTGCTATGTTCTTTGCGTTGGAATGGTCGATCAAACATTTCGATGAAGAAAAAATGCACAATGCAAAACACGAGATCGAAACCTACGTATTCCAACATGATAGCCTGCCTGCATTTTTTCAACGTATAGACCATCGCCTCTATGCCTCGTCGCTGCCTGCGGAAATAACGCTGCCAGTCACCCTTTCCGATACGACATTGCTCAATCCCCTGGAAAATGAAATGGAGCCCTTTCTGCAACTGACTTTTCCTGTACAAATACGCGGGCAGGCATGGCGGGTCGATTTGTTTCAAAGTTCTGTTGAACATGAAGACATTGCAGGCACGGTGGCAATACTGTTGGTTATCTTATTCGTGCTGTTGTTCGGCGTTTTGTTGTGGGTCAACCGATCTGTTTCACAGCGCGTTTGGGAGCCTTTTTTTCAGGTACTTAACCAGATGCGCCAGTTTCGCCTGAACGATCCAAATCCTCTGCGTTTGCCGAAATCATCGGTAGTTGAATTCCATGAATTACACCGGACGCTAGAAGATCTGGCCGAAAAAGTGCAACGCGATTTTCGCACAGTAAAGCAGTTTACGGAAAATGCCAGCCACGAACTGCAAACACCCCTCGCCGTGATCCAGCATAAAATAGATGCCTTATTGCAGGATGAAACCTTATCTGAAGCACAGGTACAACAACTGGACCTGATGGCACAAAATACCCGGCGTATGGCTCGACTCAACCAGACCTTGCTCCTCCTGGTAAAAATCGAGAACGACCAGTTTGCTGCGCGCGAAAGGGTAGATATGGAGCCCTTGCTGGAAAAAAGGCTGCGCTGGCTGGAAGATTTTTTAATGGAAAAACAACTGGTAGTGCAAACGGACCTCACGTCTGTCAGCATCGACATCAACCCGGTGCTAGCGGAGACGCTGGTGGCCAATCTGCTCACCAATGCTGTGAAGCACAACCTGACAGGTGGCCGTCTGGCTGTTCGGCTTACCGCCGCTAACCTGATCATTTCTAATTCCGCAGCACCTCCCGCAGTAGCGCCTGAAAAATTAACGGAGCGTTTTGCCAGAGGCAATAGTTCTACGGATGGACTGGGACTGGGCTTGGCGATTGCACAGGAAATCTGCGAAAAAAGCGGCCTCGTATTGCAATTCGATTTTAAAAATGACACCTGGACAACTACGTTGCACTTTTCGCCTGCCTGATTTTTTTGTATAATTCCGTAGACTAAGATACGATCCTGCAAACACCCACATCCGCTAGTTCAGGTGGGCTATCCTGCCGTGATTTCCTCAATATTTAAAACGAAGCATAGGCTAAGGTAAGCGTCCAAATTTCCTCCAAATTTCCCGCTGACATTTGCCACATCAAATAAAATTAAACCTGTTTTCTAAATTTCTGAACATGGCAAATACACACAGCCCCCCTGCCCGATTTATATTCATCACACTTGCGCTTTTCTTCTTTTTGCCTGCTTTAAAAGCACAGGTGACTAGTGTTACACTCTCCGGAAAAATACATGATGTACAAAGCAAAACTCCCCTGCCCTTCGTCAGTGTGGTGTTGAAAACAGCCAAAGACAGCGCGTTTGTGGCAGGCACGCTCACCAATGAAGAAGGCATTTTTACGTATTCGTCGCTTAAAAAAGGCGATTTTCTACTGGAAGCCACCTATTTAGGCTACGAAGTCTACCGGCAAAAAGTTCTGGTAGGTGAGCTTAGTACATTCCTTGATCTAGGTACGCTGGAAATGGCTGAACAAACCCGTTCGCTCAATGAAGTGGTTGTCACGGCAAAAACGGACGAAGTGTCAGGCCAGATGGACAAAAAGACGTTTTCAGTCGCCGATAATATTCGCCAGAGCGGCGGCTCAGTCTTGCAGGCCATGTCCGCGTTGCCCGGCGTCGCTGTAACCCATGAAGGCAAAGTGCAATTGCGCGGCAGCGAAAAAGTCGTCGTTTTAATAGACGGGAAACAAACCGCGCTGACGGGCTTCGGCAGCCAGACCGGTCTGGATAACCTTCCCGCATCGGCCATCGAACGCATTGAAATCATCAACAATCCGTCTGCCAAGTTCGATGCGAACGCCAGTGCAGGCATCATCAACCTGATTTTCAAAAAACAGGACCAGGAAGGCTTCAATGGCAAAATCGGGCTGGCCGCCGGCGCCGGCGCCCTTTGGGTAAAACGGGAAAATCTGCCCGGCATTCGGCCGCAATTTCAACGGACACCCAAAATCAACCCGTCTTTATCCGTCAATTATCGCAAGAATAAGGTCAATGTCTTTTTGCAAACAGACTGGCTCTATGCCCCGACGTTGAATAGAAACGAGTTTTCCACGCGAACCTATGACGATGGCACTGCTATTTTCCAGCAGGTCAAACGCAACCGCACGACCGATTGGACGACCGCCAAAACAGGTTTCGACCTCTTTTTAAATTCCCGGAATACACTGAGCGTTTCCGGACTTTTTAACCGGGAAAAAATCATTGACAAAGGCGACATTCCCTATTTCCGCCAAAATCTGGACGACCGCTACCGGCTCTGGCAGTTTTTGGAGGACGAAGTGAAATACACGGCGGCGGGTACGGCAGTGTTTGCCCACAAATTCAAACAGCCCGGTCATACGCTGAATGTCACCGCCAATTATTCCTTTCACCGGGAAGATGAGCAGTATTTTTTCACGAATATTCTACCCGCTTTTACCGGAAAGGATGCGTTCAAACTCTTGTCTGACGAGCACGTGACTGACTTGAACATCGATTACTCCAAACCGCTTCGGCAAGGCCGCCTGGAAGCAGGTTTCAAGGGTCGGTATCGTTTTATTCCGGTGAATATGCAGTTTTTCCCTAGTATCAATTCTCCTTTAGACACCGGCGCCGGCGGCTGGGCGGATTACATCGAAAAGATACCGGCGCTTTATGGGAACTATGTTTTTGAAAGCCAGAAATTCGAGATCGAAGGTGGTCTGCGGATGGAGCTGGTGCAAGTGGATTACGTGGTGAATCCCAATCACAACACGTACAAAAGCGATGGATACCAATATATTCAGCCTTTCCCGAACCTGCGTTTGGCTTATAAACTGGATGAGCGCAACAAGATCTCGTTGTTTTTTAACCGGCGGGTAGACCGTCCAAATGAAGTTGATATTCGTATTTTCCCGAAATACGACGAGCCAGAACTGATCAAAGTCGGGAACCCCGCGCTGCGGCCACAATTCACGTTTTCGACCGAACTGGGTTATAAAAACACATTCTCACAAGGTAGTTTTTATGCGGCGGCGTACCACCGCATTACCGATGGGACGATTACGCGTATCGCCACCCAAGTGCCGGGTAGTGTGCTGTTGTACAATGTTTTCCAGAACGTCGGGCGGAGTTGGAACACCGGTGCGGAGTTTGTCTGGCAGCAAAAAGTATCGCAACGCATATCGCTCACTACGAACGCCAATATCTACCGAAACCGTTTTGACCCATTCTTCGTCGTCAACCAATATCCGGTTCCCGTCACCTATACAAGCGAAGCACAGCAGCTGACCTCGGGAAACGTCAAACTGACCGCTTCTTTCCGGCTTCCCGGAAATTGGGAAACACAGGTTTCGGGTATTTGGTTGGCACCCGATCTGTTGCCGCAGGGACGCATCGGTAGTCGTTTTTCACTGGACGCAGGTGCGAAAAAATCAATCCAGAAGGGCAAAGGCGAACTGTTTATAAACGCGACCGATCTTTTGAATACCATGCAGCTCACCAGAACGATACGGGGAAAGGATTTTACCCTGGAAAGCACGGATTATTACGAAACGCAGGTGATACGGGCTGGATATAATTTTAAGTTCTAGGCATTTCAAGAGAATTAAATATTTAGGCATTGCAAAAGAAAAGAAATAATATTTCCCACAATCGCACGCGCTCCAAAATGTCTCCAAAATCGCACTTTACCTTTGCTGCATCATTTCATTAAATACAATTATAGATATGCAAAAATTGATGTTGTTGCTCACGCTTTGCTTAGGAGCTGGTTTCAGTGCCTGCGCCCAAAAGGCGACACCTCCTGCCGCTGTAGTCACGGCCTTCCAGAAGAAATTCCCGAATGTAAAGGATCTCGATTGGGAGAAAGAAAAAAACGGAGATTGGGAGGCAGGATTCGAACAAGGCGAGGTAGAAATGAGTGCGAATTTTTCCGCTGCGGGCCAATGGCTTGAAACGGAAACCGAAATTTCTGTAACCGAATTGCCGGCGGCGGTACAAACCGCATTAAATGGCAAAAAGGTAAAAGAAGCGGCTAAAATTCTTCGGGCTGACGGCTCTACGGTGTACGAAGCTGAATTGAAACACGAAGATTTCATTTACGACGCCAACGGTAAACTGTTGTCGCAGGGCAAAGACTAAGTCTGAAGTATCCATCTTTTTTTCCTACAGTGCCGGGATAGCACCTATAGGGCAGGGGTTTATTGGGTGGTGGTGTTGGATAAAAAAGGAGGTTTCTATAACCCGCAGAAGTTCCATTTTTTTACCCAAGAGGTGGTACTGGACACACAAAACTTTTCCACCTTTACTCCCTTTTCCTCTTTTCCCATCCCCGAGAATTAAAATACACCCAGAACGGCCGCAGGGTGTCCCCGGCTACGGAATGGTAAAAGACCGGCCGCAGACCGATAATACGGCAATCCATGGCCAGAATTTGTTTGTTGAAAAAATAAATTTCTTTGATTTCCAGTCCCAAAAGGCAGATTTGGTCCGGATCGGGCAGGTGCAGCGAGTCGGGCTTTAACCGGACGGTAAACCGGGTGCCGTCGTCGTTGGTTTTGTAGACCGGCAGGTCGCCGTTCCGGACCGCCAGCCAAAGATGGAGCCAGAACCTTCACCTCGACCCGCTGGTTCGCGCGGTCGGCTTCTTTGGAAATGGCATGGACGTGCGGCGACCTTTTTTTGTTGGAAGACTAATCTGCTGCGGGGAAAACCGTATTTTTGTTTCAAAATATATAGATATGGCTTCGCGCAAAAACCGCCAAATGAAAAAGGTTGTTCTGGATACCAATCTCTTGTTGGTTTGCATTTCGGAGCGATCCCGGTTGCATTGGATTTCCCAAAAATTAGGGTGTTCGATACAGTACAATTCCTGGCTTGGCTAACATGAAAATCATCTCCCCCCGAATCTGGATGCTCTCCCTCATCAGCCTGTTCACCGACATGGCCAGTGAAATGCTGTATCCAATCATGCCGATTTACCTGAAAAGTATCGGATTTTCGATCCTGTTGATCGGTGTACTGGAAGGTATCGCGGAAGCCGTAGCAGGCTTGAGCAAGGGGTATTTCGGCAGGTTGTCCGACCACAGCGGCCGGCGGGCGCCATTTGTGCAAGCCGGTTATAGCCTTAGTGCAATCTCTAAACCCATGATGGCTTTGTGGACGTATCCATTGTGGATATTTTTTGCCCGTACGATCGACCGGATCGGCAAAGGGGTGCGCACCGGCGCGCGGGACGCCATGTTGTCGGATGAAACCACTGCGGTAAATAAAGGTAAAGTGTTCGGTTTTCACCGGAGCCTTGACACCTTCGGCGCCGTATTGGGGCCGACTTTGGCCCTGGTTTATTTATATTTTTATCCGGAGCAGTACCGGACGTTGTTTTTACTGGCGTTTATCCCCGGCCTGTTGGCGGTAGGGCTCACCTTCTTTTTACGGGATAAAAAATCCAAACCGGCCCCGGTTACCGCGCGTCCAAGCTTTCTGGAATCCTTGTCTTATTGGAAAAAAAGCCCGGCGCAGTACCGGCAATTGCTCATAGGGTTGTTGCTGTTTGCCTTGTTCAATAGTTCTGATGTGTTTCTGCTCCTGAAAATAAAGCAGTCGGGTTTTAGCGACACGGCGGTTGTAGGGACTTATATTTTTTACAACCTGGTTTATGCGTCGCTTTCGTATCCGGCCGGCATACTCGGAGATCGGATTGGCTTGAAACGGGTTTTTCTGGGCGGAATAACGGTGTTTGCACTGGTGTACGCCGGTATGGCCTGTGCCACGCAACAATGGCAGTTTTTGGCCCTGTTTTTTGGCTACGGCGTATATGCGGCCTGCACAGAAGGTAATGTAAAAGCCTGGGTGAGCAACATCGTTTCGCCGAAAGACACGGCCACCGCGATCGGCATGTTATCCGGTTTTCAAAGTATTTGCGCGCTGTTGGCGAGCAGTATCGCCGGCTTGATCTGGTATGGCTTTGGTGCGAGTGCTACATTGCTGGTAACAGCGATTGCTGCGGTAGTGGCATTGGTTTGGGTCTCGCGGGTGCGGGAAAAGGTTTAGGCGGTTTAGGGGAGGTTTAGAAAGTTTAGGAGGTTTAGGGGAGCTTCGCGTCCGGTTTTATCGTATAGACTTGGCGCGAAGCTCCCCTAAACCCTCTAAACCTCATAAACCGCCTCTAAACCTATTTCTTCAATTCCTCCTCCAGATAAGCCTCCAGCGTTTCCCGAATGATCAGACGACGCAGGACGGTGCGATTTTTATCTACAGCAATGAGGGTCGGCGTACTGGGAGCCGGGAACAGTTTGCCGATCTCCTCGCGACGTTCCGGCGGAATCCGCACATTGATCCAGGAAGTCGGGTGCTGCAGTAGGTAGGCTTTCCAACTGCGTTCATCCTGGTCGCTGGAAATAGAATAGACCTCCACCCCAAGCGGATGATATTTTTGATATATCTGTGCTAAAACCGGTTCAAATTCCTTGCAATGCGAACAGGTGGAGCGCCAGAAAAACAAGAGGGTCAATTTATTTTTTGCCGCAACCTCACTCAGGTCCACGGGCCGGCCATTTTGGTCTGGCAAGATCAAAGCGGCGGCCTGTTTGCCGGGCTGGCAATTCTTAAGCGCTTCCAGCAAGGTTTGAGTCATATTGGGCAAGGGGTTTTCGTCCGTACAATCGGGTAAAAACCAGCTTAGTAAATGCGTCAGTCCCGCTTCATTGTTGTAAGCGATCATGCGGTCGAGCAGGTACCGGAACGTGAAGGCGTCTACCTGGCTGTTGCCGTTCCGGTGCGACATAAGGCCTTCAATCAGCGAAATAGCGCCTTCAGGCGTGTTGGGGAACAGGTTGGAAAAACGGTCGAGCGATTTATAAAATTCATTATGGTAAAAAACACGTTCATCCCCAAACGGCGTCTTGTCGATACTGTGCGCCAGCGCGAAGGCTTCGGCATTCAACGACTTTGTTTTAGAATCCCGAGGGTAGTCGCCCGGCTGGGGCTTGTATAGCAGCTTTGTCACAATATCACCGGTAAAGGAACCTTTGTATACTTTGGAAAACTCCATGCATTTTTGGTTAAATGCATTTTGGGCTGCTGCAATTTGCCCCTTTTGAGGGGTATTGTCAAGGCTGTCGCGAAAACGGGTGAGATACTTATAAGCGGTAAGCAGCAGGTAATAGTTTTCGTTATCACGCGAATTGGCCAGGCGGGCAGGCAAACCATACATTTTTTGGTAGTCGAGATCGAAGACCAGTTCTTTAGTTTCATCGCCCGGGCCGGGTAAAATAAAATCCGACCATTTATTGCCCCGGTTTCCTACCCGGATACGGCATTGGCCGTTTGCCGGCGAATTGACTTGTTTGAAAAATGAACCGTCAGGCCTGAAATTGAACGTATCCAGTTGCTGCCAGCGGTCGGTATTCCAGTATTCGATCAATCCGGGCGGCGGACTGAGCGGCAGGTTAGCAATTGTTCCACGCAGCGTCAATGAAGCCGGCGTAATCTGGGCGGGGGCATAGCAGGCATAACACAACAATATCCATATTCCAACGGCAATCTGTTTCATCCTTATCTGAATTTGAAGCCGCAAAAATACCCCTTTCAAGATACTTTGTTTTAGGTTTGCGTAGGATAGTTGGTTTAGAGGGTTTAGGAGGTTTAGAAGGTTTAGAAAGTTTAGAGGGTTTAGAGGGGTTTAGAGTTCTTTGAATAACAAACTTCGTATATTCTTTCTCATCCCAAATGCAGGTTGTCATGTTGAGCGCAGCGAAACATCTGGATACTTGCTCTGATTGGACGGACATGGAGGCCTCTCGGTCCCGAATGAATTCGGTGACACGCTGCGTTTGGTTTGGGAAAGGAATTATTAGAAAATTCCGTTTACTCAATATTAAAAATTACGATGCATTCGAAAGAAGAAATTGCCGAACGGTTTAAAATTTTGCAGGACGACATTTGCCGGCAGCTCGAAGCAGCCGACGGCGGTGGTCATTTCCAGGAAGATATCTGGACGCGCACAGAGGGTGGGGGAGGCCGTACCCGGATCATAAACGGCCAAACGATTGAAAAAGGAGGTGTGGCATTCTCCGCAGTCCATGGCCCACTTCCCGAGGCTGTGGCTAATAGCATGAACATACCGCCCACCGATTTTTTCGCTACCGGTGTTTCAATTGTCCTGCATCCGCACAGTCCCATGGCGCCGATCATCCACATGAACGTCCGTTATTTTGAAACCGGTTCCGGTCGCTGGTGGTTTGGCGGCGGCATCGACCTTACGCCGCATTATGTAGTACCTGAAGATGCCCGTTTTTTTCATGAACAACTGAAAGCCGTTTGTGACCGTTTTCACCCCGATTTTTATCGGCAAAATAAGGTCCACGCCGACGATTACTTTTTTATCCGCCATCGGCATGAAACCCGCGGCATCGGGGGCATTTTTTTTGATTATTTAGATGAAAAATGCGGTCTGACGCACGATCAATTGTTCGACTACGCGGTCGCCGTTGGCCAAACCTTCGCCCCATCCTATACCGAATTGTTGGCCCGGGCCCAAAACCGGCCCTGGGGCGCACGCGAAAAAAACTGGCAAATGCTTCGGCGCGGACGTTATGTCGAGTTCAACCTGGTGTGGGATCGCGGCACCAAATTTGGCCTGGAAACCAACGGCCGGGTAGAATCCATCCTGATGAGCCTGCCGCCCGGCGCCAATTGGGTTTATAATTTCCAGCCGGAACCCGATAGCGCAGAAGCCGAAACTTTAAAGGCGCTCCGGAAAGGAATTGACTGGCTGAATGCGTAAGTTTGTCCCGTGAAAAAGAAAAATGACATCTCGCTACAGGAAGCCATGAAAGACATGCTTCAGGAATACCGGCTGGCGCCTCAACTCAACGAGGCGCGGGTAAAAACGTTGTGGCAGGAATTGATGGGAAAAACGATTACGACCTACACGTCCAATGTTTCCGTTCGAAAGAATGTGCTGTACCTCAGCATTTTATCGGCGCCGCTGAAACACGAACTGTCCTATTCCAAGGATAAAATCCGCACGCTGCTGAACGACGAGTTGGGCGAGGAATTTATCAAGGATGTCGTGATACGTTGAAGAATTGAGCGACCCTCAGTTCCTCAATTCCTCATACAACGCTCTATATCGCCCAGCCACAACGGCTCTCGTATACCGTTGTTCTACTTTGGCCCGGGCATTTTGCCGAAGCAATACCAACTTCTGTTTGTCTTCCAGTATCCACCGGATGCCGTCGGCCAGTCGGGAAGCGTCTCCTTGCGGCGCAATAAATCCTTCCTGTTCATGCCCAACCATTTCCGGGATACCTCCGGTCGCAAAACCGGCCACCGGAGTCCCGCAAGCCAGGGATTCCATTACCGTATTGGGTAAATTATCCTCCAGGGAAGGAATAACGAATACATCCGAACAGGCGTACACCCGGGCCAGTTGGGCCTCCCCGCGGATCAAACCGAGCGCCTTTACGGGGTAGGGGAGCGCCGCCAGAACTTCCGGATCGGCCTGGCCAAGCACCACGATTTCTAAAGGGAGTTCCGGTGCCCCGACCCGGAGTGTTTGAAGCGCCTCCATCAGGTATTTAAACCCTTTGCGCGTTTCGTTCACTTTCATGGCTACAAAAAGCAATACCCGCGCGTCGGGCGCGATGCCGTGTTCTTGCTTGAATGCCTGACGTTCGGTTTTATGTACCGGGTGGAAAACGTCCGTATCGATCGGATTGGGTATGGCTTTGACGGGGTAGTCGCGCAATAGCCCGCTTGTTAAAGCCACGTCGCGCAGCCATTCGCTGCACGTAACAAACTGTATATCAGCAGGGAACAATTGTTTTTTGCGCTGCCATATCCGATTCGATAAATCATCTTCGGCCGGGCGGCGCAGGTAGGGGCATTGGCCGCAGTGGAGCTCAAAACGTTGACAACCGCGACTGTAATGGCAGCCGCCCGTGAAGGCCCACATATCGTGCAAGGTCCACACGATAGGTTTGCCCAGGGATGCAAGATCGTGGATGCCTTGTAGCGACAAAAAACCCTGATTGATCCAATGCAGGTGCAGGATATCGGCTTGTTGCACCAATGGATGAAAACGCAGGTTCTTGCCGAAATTGGCCGGCGAAAATGCAAAACGAACCGATTTGTCGCGTTCGTAAGGCAGAAAAGACAATCGTTCGGCGTAAAAAGGCCAGCGACTGCCTGTGTCTGAAGCGCTTAGCAGGCCGGCGTTTAAACCGGAAGCCTGCAAAGCAGATTGCAATCGCCTGCAAGCGATACCGGCGCCGCCCTGCGGGTATGTATTGAACAACAAAACGTTCATGAACGCGGGCGCTGAACTAAGGTGTAATTGTGACAATCCGGTTCTTTGGCAAGTACCGTAAAGCTGGCTGCTATCAGGCGCTGAAGAGATTGTTCTATCCGGTCCAGATACCCCGCGTCGAAATGATTGCTGGAGGATTCGTCAAACTCGATGCAGATGATCCCGATGTCGATTTTATCTTGTATGATTGATTCAATAACTTGATATTCAGCGCCTTCAATATCTATTTTTAGCAGATCTATCCGGGTATGACCGAGTTCCTGCATGATACCGGCTAAACGGCGGGCGGGCACCTCGATCGAGTGTTCTGTTTGTTGTAAATTGACCAGCGAATGTGAGACGTGGGTTTCATTTTGCGGGGCGAAAAAACGCAGCGTAGCGTCTTCATTCCAGATGCCGACCGGATGCAGGTGCAATCTGGAGGCAAGATCCGGCGGGTAAACAGGGTAAAAGCCTCCGGGACAGGTTGGGCATGCCGTTTGCAGGCCGGCGATGAGGTTTTCCTTCAGACTTTCCACATGGCTGATCGAGCGCGGCGTCGGATCAAAAATATGCACCGGACAGCCATAAGCGGCTGCTACTGCCAGGTCGAACGATATGTCTTCGCCAGCGCCGACTAAGTAGCAGACAGACGTGGTATTAAGCCGGTTTTTAGGGATAATCCAGCCGCCATAAGGCGTTCCAAGTCGTTCGGTGGGCAAAAACGGGTCGATGGGAATCTTCAATTTTCGCTCCGTCCACTTGTAAAACTTATGTCGGATTCGTTTCAATATCGTTTGCATGGATTAATTGACGTTATTTTAGGCCAAAATTCCGCAATTTTCTTCACTTCATCGCTATAATCCCATGTCTTGCAATACTCCGGTTCTTCTTTTGGTGTTTAATCGACCGCATCACACGCGGGTGACGCTGGATCGAATCCGACTTGCGGCGCCGGCGCGGATGTACGTACATTGCGACGGCCCCAGGGGCGACAAACCGGGCGAAACGGATCAGGTCGAGGCCGTTCGAAGCCTCATTCGGCAGGGCATTGACTGGGATTGTAAGGTAGAATACCTGTTCCGCGAACAAAATATAGGGCTACGGGATGGCCTGTATGGCGCGTTGAACTGGTTTTTTGAAACCGAGCCGTATGGCATTATTTTGGAAGACGATTGTGTACCCGATCTCAGTTTTTTTTCATTTTGCGAAGAATTGCTCCTTCGCTACCAGGACGATGAACAAATCATGCACATTGGCGGTTCGAATCTGGCGGAGCGGTACACTGCAACTAAACCAGCCAGTTATATGTTTTCCCGCTTCTCCTTCGTTTGGGGATGGGCTTCCTGGCGGCGCGCCTGGCAATCTATGTCCTTGAATTTGAATGGTTTAGAAGAATTTGAGGCATCCGGATATATACGCGATTTTATGCCCGTTCCAATGGCGCAGGTTTATATGCTGGATAAATTCCGGGTGACCCAACAAAGAAAAAACAATTCCTGGGCCTACGCCTGGTTTTATAGTATCTTGAAAAACAATGGTTTATGCATCGTTCCAAAAACCAACCTGGTGCAAAACGTTGGGGTAGGGGAGGAGGGGGCTACAAATACCACCGGCCGGAATGAAACAGCCCGGAAGAAATCTGGGCGTCTCCAGTTCCCTTTGATACATCCGCCCGATCGAAGCGTGGATATGGAACTGGAAAAACATTTTTTTTATACCTCGCAAAAAAAGCGGTTCAGGCTTTTGTTGTGGGGATGGTTTAGGGGGTTTAGAAAGGTTTAGAGGGTTTAGGAAGGTCATTTAGATGATTGTGGTGGAACTCAATCAAAATCTAAACCCTCTAAACCCCCTAAACCCCCCAAACCCCCTAAACCCAAAAACAAGCACCATGAACTACATCATTTACGACCTCGAAGCGACGTGCTGGGAAAATATGCCACCGGGCTATGTGCAGGAAACCATCGAAATCGGTGCGTTTCGGATCAACCATTTTGGGGAGATTCGCGGAAAATTCAACCGTTTTATCAGGCCGGTGGTACATCCGACCTTGTCGCCTTTTTGCCGGCAACTGACCAGCATCACGCAGCACGACGTGAGCCGTGCGCGTACTTTTCCGGAAGTGATCGAAGAATTCAGAGATTGGGCGTACCTGGAAGAAGAGGACTATACGCTGTGTTCATGGGGAAATTTCGATCGAAAAATGTTTGAAGCCGACTGCCGCTTACACCGGCTCGATGCCGACTGGGCGGCGCACCATGTCAACTTGAAGGAGCAATACCGGATCATGAAACGGATGAAAACAGGCATTGGCCTGAAAAAAGCCATCGAAAAAGAGGATATCCTGTTCACCGGCGTGCATCACCGGGGTATTTCCGATGCGGAAAATCTGGTGAAGTTATTTTTGAAGTATTTGGGGCATTGGAGTGTATAGTTTGAAGGGGGTTTAGAAAGGTTTAGAGGGTTTAGGAAGGTTTGAGGCACATTGCTTCCGGGTTCTCAAATTATTCTATAGCCTTCCCTAAAACTTTAGCGCGAAGCACCCTTCCTAAACCCTCTAAACCACCTAAACATGTTGGAGTTGGAATAGGCGGCTCTTAAATCGCCGCGAAGCACCCTTCCTAAACCCTCTAAACCCCCTAAACCCTCTAAACCCCCTCTTACGATGCATACGGCGAATCATACCCCAAAATCCTCAGCATCGAGTTTACGTCCTGCTCGGGGAAAACCTCCCAGTCGACAATGTCGCCGTAGTAATCCTTATTGATGAGGATGTGTTTAGGCGAAGGGATCAGGCAATGTTTCAGGCCGCCGTAACCGCTCAGGGCCTCCTGGTAGGCACCGGTATGGAAGAAGCCGATGTAGAGCGGACCGTCCTTTTCCTCATCGAAAACGGGCAGGTACACCTGATTGTTATGCGCTTCGGAATTGTAGTAATCCGCGTTATCACAACTGATGCCGCCGATGTTAACCCGTTGATAATCATTGCTCCAAAGGTTCAAGGGAAGTAAAATAAAACGTTCCTTGATGCCCCAGCTATCGGGCAGGGTATTGATCAGGGAGTTGTCGAGCATGTACCAGTGCTCCGAGTCGTTTTGCTGTTTTTTACCGATCACGGAGAAGATCGTCGCGCCGCTTTCGCCGACGGTGTATTTGCCGAATTCCGAATAAATATCAGGCTCCGGTACGCCTTCGTCGTCGCAGGCCTCCTTGATCATCCGCACGATCTCGTTGACCATGTAAGGATAATCGAATTCAAAACTCAGGGAGTTGCGGATCGGCATGCCGCCGCCGATATTCAGGCTGGATAGGGTAGGGCAGACCTTGCGCAATTCACAGTAGGTCTGAATCCCCTTTTTCAGTTCGTTCCAGTAATAAATCGTGTCTTTGATGCCGGTATCCACGAAAAAGTGGAGCATTTTTAGTTCGAACTTGGGATTTGTTGCGATTTTTTCCTTGTAAAAATCGATCACCTTGCTCTGCCGGATACCCAGTCGGGAGGTATAAAATTCGAAATTGGGTTCTTCTTCTGTCGCTACCCTTAGGCCGATGCTGCATTTCGTTTTACGGACCAGTTTATCGTACAAGTCCAGCTCTGCGGCGTTGTCGCACACGGGAATAACCCTGGTAAAACCTTCATTGATCATATTGGCGATCCCTTCCGCGTACTGAATCGGTTTGTAGCCGTTGTTGATGATCGTGATGCCTTTGTTGATTTTGCCGAGTTTGTAGAGGCGCCACACCAGGTCTAAGTCGAACGCCGAGGAGGTTTCCAGCCAAGTGCCGCTTTCCAGCACTTCGTTCAGGACAAAAGCAAAATGGGAGCTTTTTGTACAATAGCAGTAGTAATATTTGCCGTTGTATCCATACCGCTGTATGGCATCCCGGAACAGCTTCCGGGCCGTTTGAATTTTTTCGCCGATCTTCGGAAGATAGGTCAGCTTGAGCGGCGTACCGTATTTCTGGATGAGTTCGTAGATGTCGATATTATTGAACAGCAGCCGATTGTCTTTGAGACTAAATCCGTCTTGAGGGAAGTCGAAGGTTTGGGCTACGAGGTCGTAGTAAGTGTTTTTCATTGAAAAACAGGCGATTACAATCTTTTATGACAGGTGGGTGAAAAAAGATGGCAAAGGTAGATGGTTTTGGGGATTTGTGTGGGGTGAAAAAAAGTGATCTTTTATTCACTGCAAGAAGCAAATATAAATTTTACCAACCTTAATTGTTTTTATAACCTATATCTCGCGGAATGTTGGTATTTTTACCACATTCCGCGTCATTTTTCCAAACCATAAAATTGTTTTGCCACTCGCGGAATGTTGGTATTTTTACCACATTCCGCGAGATATAGGTTATAAAAATTGCAAAATATGTTGATTGGACGCGATAAAGAACAGGAAATTCTGTTGAAAGCACTTCGCTCGCCGGAGGCTGAAATGGTGGCAGTTATCGGAAGGCGCAGGGTGGGGAAGACCTACTTAGTTAGATCCGTTTATGCCGATAAAATCCGGTTTGAGACTTCCGGGGTTCAAAACGCCGGCTTAAAAGATCAATTGATCAATTTCCATTTTCAATTAAAAAAAGCATTTGGCGATGTAGCACCGACCGACCCATTTTCAAGCTGGCAGGAAGCCTTTTTTGCACTCATTACTTGTTGTGAAAAATCGCCGGTTTCTGAGTCGTATATACTTTTTTTTGATGAATTGCCCTGGCTGGCTTCCCGAAAATCAGGATTTTTAAATGCGCTGAGTTTTTTTTGGAACAGTTGGGCGGTGAAACAGAACGTAGTGGTGGTGATTTGCGGTTCGGCTGCCTCGTGGATGATCCAAAAGGTGGTTAACGATAAAGGCGGATTACACAATCGCATCACCAAGCGAATTGACCTGATGCCGTTCAACTTATGTGAAACCGAAGCGTTTATAAAAAGCAAAAATGTCAATTTGGACCAATACCAAATCCTTTTATTGTACATGGCAATGGGCGGAATTCCACATTATTTGAATGAAGTAGACGCGGGCAAAAGCGCTATTCAGAACATCGAAGATATGTGTTTTGCAAAAAGTGGGTTTCTGAACAATGAGTTTTCGAGGTTGTATCCCGCGCTGTTTGAAAACGCTGAAAACCATATCGCCATAGATGATATATGGTAACACCTCAGCCAAACTCAACTTTTCAAGAGCTGGAGTGGGTACGCTTTTGAAAGCGTTTGCCTTAAACACGTCCCTCAAATAAAAAAAGCATTAGGTATCTCGGGTATTTATGCCGAATCCTCCGGGTATTACCAAAAAGGGAAGGACGGTCAGCCCGGTGTACAAATTGACCTTTTGATAGACCGAAACGACAACGCCATCAATCTCTTTGAGATAAAATTTTATACCGAACCTTTTTTACTCAACAAGACGTACGCTGAAAATCTGCGAACTAAACGCGCTCTTTTCAAGCATTATACTCAAACCAATAAACACGTTTTTCTCAATATGATAAGCACTTACGGCATCATGCAAAACGAACATAGCATCGGACTGGTTGACAAGTCTCTAAGTATGGACGTGCTGTTTAAGCAACTTTAAAAGAAAACGATAAGCTCTTGTCTTGCAAAGAAATTATTATTTATTTAACATAATATAAATTATAGAAGAAAAGCAACCAATGGTACTTGCCCTGTTGTGACAAAAGTCACGCTGTACAATTTACGGATTCCTGA
>Ga0105046_10004279_pt1 | contig 22728 bp, 10 predicted proteins | sample MAT03_FD_78385 | JGI IMG/M metagenome (GOLD analysis project Ga0105046, IMG submission 78385) | Freshwater microbial communities from Lake Fryxell liftoff mats and glacier meltwater in Antarctica - MAT-03 (megahit assembly) | ecosystem: Environmental > Aquatic > Freshwater > Ice > Liftoff...
GAGGGGATTTATTAAATTGATCGGATAACTGTAGCCGAAGATTTTAATCTTAGGCTATGATTCAAAGATGTTTTTGATCAATAGGATTTATCCATTTCATTCAACACGAATGCGATTTTTGCGCTAGTTCTCTGGTTTGCATTGTTTGTTTGATAGTGGGCTTGATCAAGCTATTTTTTGGGTTTTCCAAATAGCTTTTGAATCAATGTTCTGTGCTTCTTGGGTTGCTTTTTTATGCTTGAGAGGATTCCGGTGAATGCTGATTTATACCAATAATGAAAGATGAATTTTTCAGGATTTCTTTTATAATTAATGATTCCGCTTCTCGACTTTGAGCCTGGCAAGGGGTTGGAGTTAAGTATTTGTCTGTTCGTGAAATATGAGATGATTGCCTCTTTTAGGCCATTTGTTTTATTCGTCTTTTTGTTTATTATTTTCAACTTCAAATTATCATATTTAAGCAACATCTTGCCAAGGGCTTTTGTATTGTCTGCTCGAAAATTAAAACTCATTGAAATTAAGTTTCCTGTTTTTATTTGCATGAAAGCCAAGTTCTCAAGGGCGGGATTCAATTCTCGGGCATCCATTCTATCTAGAGTGCCTTTCATTTTAAAGGTGTTATTTTTATCAAATAAAGTAGCGGATAGTTCAACTTCGAGTTTGCCTTTTCCCATTAGCAAGGCTTGGGCGAATAGTTGAAAATTAAGTGGTTTAGACTTGTATATGGTATCGTTGTTGACGTTTATGATTTTTGCGTGAACTTTCTCAAAGAAAATCTTTCCAGGAGTAGGAGCATAAAAATTGCGTTCAAGATATACGATATTGCCTGTAGAAACTGAGATTGTATCGATACGGAGAGCATGGGGATATTTGTAAATAAGTTCCTGAAAGATGTTGGCGATTTTATGTTTAGCCTTTCTTCGTTTGTCATGAAAAACCCGAATATTCATTGAATTGACTGAAGCTTTTGAGGTTGAAATTATTTCATTCGTCAAAAAGTCCTTCAGTTTAAAATCATTCAGCTCAATATTATCAAATGTGGCATCAAGTCGGTCTACTTGCAATTCATGTTTTAACGCAAATACCGCATCACTGTAGTTCGGAAGAATAGTGAAATTTTTTGCAGTAAAGCTCCTATTGGTTTCAGAATATTGAAGCCCTTTTATGAAATATGAATAGAAATTATTGCGGCTAACTGCTTTTATTTCATGCACAGAGCACTCGATTTGGGCAATGTGATTTACTGAAATGGTATCGGCTTTTTTGAATTTCAAATGCACAAAGGAGATTTTCGCATTTGTTACTTTTAGAGATCTTGAGTTCGACTTTTCAAAGATTTCAAGATTGATAGAATCTAAAAATACACGATTGATTTGAATGTTTAACTTTGTCAGAATTGCCTTATTTAGTGAATCAGCCTTGGGATATTCACCTAAAATATTACAATTCGACATTCGCAGATCTTCTACTATTATATCACGTTTGAATAAAGCATTAAGCAAGCTTATTCCTTTGAATTTAATGGTTTGGATATTGCCTTCTAGTTGCTTTTGAGTAGAATCTTGTGAAGAATTTTTGAAGGATACATTAAGAATATCCAATGTGGAAGGAAGTAAACTAAATTTTACTTTTTCAATCTTCACTTCAAAATCCCTCAACTCTTTCTGTAGCGTTTTTTCAATTTTGTTTTTGATGATGGGTTCAAAAAAACGAGGACTTAGGATTAAAGCAATTAATAAAACAATACTTACACTGAAGGCAATTAAAAGAATCGTTTTTTTAAGTTTGAATTTTATGATGGTCTATTTTTATTGAAGATACGATAATTATGCATTCTTTTGGTGATTAATAATGCAATTGTTTGACAATCAACTGATACGATATCTCAAATATGTCATCAAAATACACTTTTCCCACTGTTTGGTAAAGGATAATTTTCACCCATTGCTTCAAATTGGTGAAGGTCATTTATTTCATAAATACGGGTATTTATCTATGATTAACTGAGCTATAGAAGCAAGATATTTCAACACCTCCGTTTTGTTCCATTCGATACTTTTAATATTAGACAACGACAAAGAATTTTATGATTTAATAGCTTCAAATACGCTTAAAGCTGTTTAGTATTCTTGTGGCTTATTTCAGAAATACTTTATAATTCAATTCAGATCTTTCAAATAATTTAAATAGTCCAATCCCCTTCTTTCGGCAAAATAATCAAGCAGCAACATAATCCCAGCTTGTATGATCAATCCTGTTCCTAAGCCTTTCAAAAACTGTTTATCGCCGCTCATAAAAAGCAATGCGAAGCCTGTAATAATCAAAGCCAATTCAGTGTAACGGTATATAACAAAGTTTTTCATGACGGTATTCATTCTAGGTATTTCTTTGGTTGGAATTTTTTGAGGCTCCAATGCAAACAAGTTTTCAAGCTTCAAGATGTCTTTTGGGCTTCGAAAATAGACTGTAGTGCCCACTGTGATCTGAATCATGGCAACCAAAACAAGCGGTATGGCAAGGCCTTTATAAAATGCTTCTTTGATAATGAACCAGCCATAGATGGCAACCATGAATGCTAGAATACCTACAATGATAAAAAATACACTTTCGTATTTTTCAGCATTGAAATAAGTTGATACAAATTTCATCGTATTAATATTTGATACCTTTCTCTACCTGACTCCTTACAATTGCTGTGAACCAAGAAAATGGTAGCAACCATCTTAAGAATAACAGCAATGGACCTGAACCGCCAACCGGATACCGAAGTTTGTAAGATGAATCATTGGCGGCTTGCCAAACTTTTTTTGCAACAATTTCTGCGTCAGGGGCGGTTTTATAATTGTCCAACATGTTTTGTTGGGCTTGTTGTGCATAAGCTTGATAGTGATTATTTGAAACGAAATCTATAGCGTTTTCAAATTCTGTCTTTATTGCACCGGGTTCAATATTCTTAATTTTGATGTTGAATGGTTTAAGCTCATATTGTAGTGATTCCATAAAGCCTTCCAATGCCCATTTGGTGCCGTGGTAAACACTGTATAGAGGAAAAGTGATCAATCCTCCCATGGAAGTGGTATTGATGATTGTTCCAGATTTTTTGGTTCTGAAATAGGGCAAAATTGCTCTGGTTACGTTCATGACCCCGAAAACATTGGTATCAAATTGTTTTTTGATTTGTTCATTTGTCATTGCTTCAAAAGCCCCAACCAAAGCATAACCAGCGTTATTGAAAAGTACATCTATGCTGCCAAAAGCTGCGATTGTATCGTCAATCGCTTTTTGGATGCTTGGTTCATCCATGACATCTAGAGAGAGCAATTTGAGGTTTGAATATTTTAAAAGCGCTTGACCTTTTTCGGTTGTTCTCATGGTTGCAGCTACATTCCATCCATTCTTCGCAAAATAGATTGCAGTCTCTTTACCAATTCCCGATGAAGCCCCAGTTATCAATATTGTGTTTGCCATTTTTTGTCAATTGATTTGTAATTGCAAAAGTAATTAATAACTTTGTAACTATAAAGTATGAAGTATAGTTAATAGTTTGAATTTTTTTAGATGAAGCTCGTTCACCAGTTATCAAAGCAGACAGGAATACCTATTGCCACTATTAGATTTTATGAAAAGTCTGGTCTAATTAAAGGCTTTAAGAACGAAAATGTCACTTCCAATAATTATACCTATTACGGTGAAGAGGTACTTGAAAAGTTAGAGCTCATAAACGATGCGAAATCAGTTGGTTTCACTTTGGCAGAAATTAGAGAAATCATCGACGCATGGTATAGTAGGCAAATTACCAAAGAAGAGAAGTTGGCCATTCTTGACAAGAAGCTGGATCAGATCGAAACCAAAATCAAGGAACTTATTGATGTTAAGTCCAGGATCAGTGATTTAAAATTGGAAGTTGAAGAATATGATTGTTGAAAATGTCTTTGCACATATAGGATGGTTAAGATATTTCGTCCGCAGAAAGTAATTTCATGCTAAAGAAAAAGGCTTCGTTTCATTAAAACGAAGCCTTATTTCTCTAATTAGCTATATTATGTTCTAAAGTACTTCAACTGACAAACTAATTGAATAAGTAGCGCACTCCAAACTGCATTTGCCATCTTGATGAAATATCTGCAATGTTCCATCCAACCGGATTGGAATTTCTATAAGTGAAACCTTTCTTCGATGCTTCATAGTTCAAAAGTGTAAGTGCCTGATTGCTTACAAAGTTTTGTCTGCCCCAATCTTTATTGAATAGATTTAAGATGTTGAAAACATCCAAAGTCAGTTGTAATCCATGTCTTTTTTTGCCAATGTTGATTCCCAAATCTTGATAAAGTCTCACATCAACTTGGTGTTCCCAAGGAGTAACTGCTCCATTTCTTTCAGCATATTGGCCTCTTCGTGAATTCAAATATTCATCATTTTTGATGAAAGCATCCAAACTGTTCCATTGATCCTGAACTGATGTGTTTGTCGTTCCAACAACCAAAGGAACTAGATTTATTTCATTTAAGCTCCTAGGGATATAGATCAAGTCATTTGAAAATGCTCCATCTCCATTGATGTCTCCGCCTGCATACACATACGAGAAGGGTGTTCCAGATCTGCCTGCATAGAAAATACTGATGCCTGTGCCAAAGTTCTTATTTGTTCCGTATTTGATGGCATATCCCAATGAAGAGATCACTCGATGTTTCAATTCAAAATTGGAAATAGCTAAAGCAGGATTGTTGGCATTTTGAACAGTTTGAACAAATTCCCAATTCGATAGGGCAGTGCTACTTGCACCATCGTTAACGGATCTTGCTTGGCCATAGGTATAAGCAATCATTGCATTGAAATTGTTGTAAAATTGTTTTTGCAATTGTGCTGTTAAAGAGTACGTGTATCCTTTGTCAGTATTGTCAAGCAATATTACATTGGTAAATGCTTTGTTTACTTTATCCGAAGATTTGTAAACAGGTGTATTGTCAAATTCATTGCTGATAGCTGAGTCAATTATGCCCGTTGAATTTTTTAGATTCAAATCAGAATAGACAACGTTATTGAGTGTTTTGGAGTAGATACCTTCTAAAGTAGCAACTACTCCATAAGGCAATTTAAAGTCAAATGCCAAATTGAATCTTAGTACTTGGGGCAACTTGAAATTATCTGATACCAGATTAACTTCGGCAGTTGTCCCTGCCGCACCAACATTTTTTTGATTTGCAATTACTGGTTCGAAACCATTTCCGGCATTCACTTCATTAGTAGGTGTATTTACATTGTCTCTGATATCTACTGTTCCAAATAACTTTCCACTGTTAGAGAATTGATTGGAAAGCCAGACGAAAGGAACCCTTCCAGTGAAGATTCCAACACCACCACGCGCTTGGATGCTTCTGTCTCCTTTAACGTTGTAGTTGAATCCTAATCTAGGCGACCACAATAGTTGTCCAGAAGGCGTATTGCTGGTGCTTAAATTACCAAATGTAGCCGTAGTGTCAATAGTTTGGTTGAATAAGGGTTTATCACCGATTATCGGAACATCTAAGCGAATTCCACCAGTTAATTTAAGCCTGTCGGAAACTGCATATTCATCCTGAGCGTAAAAGCCCAATTGCATTGCATTAAAACTCGCAGATGGTTTATCTTCACCTGCAATTAAAGAATAAGTGGCCCTTGCTCTTGAAGGTTTATTATCAACAAAATCTTGCACGTTGTTGAAGTCCCAACGGCCGTTGTAGTTGTTGATGAATAGATTTCTAAATTGAAAAAATTCATTGTGGGTTCCTATCGTGAAATTGTGATTCCCTTTTGTAATTTTTAAGTTGTTTGTAAACTCGAAAATATCTTGATCCAATTCATTGGCGGCAGAGGATCTTTGAGAACCGAATTCTGTGGAGTTTGTAGATTTGCCATCGATATTCTGTATTGTGATTTGCGGAAACAAATTACCTTCAGTTTCCCTTTTATCTCTTATTCTTGAATAACCTACAATCAAGGAGTTTGAAATATTGTTTGTCAACTTGCTTCTTAACTCTGCAACTGTTATGTTTTGAGTATTTGTAAATCGGTAAGCATTGTTGCCAAATCTAAAAAAAGTAGCTGATCTTGAAATATTGTCATCAAATGCATCCACATAATTATTTCTAAGGGATAATTGATGTTTGTCATTGATATTGTAATCAATTCTGACCAAATACTTATTGTTTTGGGTTAAGGTATTTTGTGGTCCATAAGAACCAACATCATATCCCCACTGATCCTTTGCAGTTTGAGCAATTAATTCAGCAGTTGCTAATGAAATTGCAGATCCTTGTTCTCCAGCGTTGTTGGAAAGTGGAACTGAATTTCTACCTAATTCGGCATTTACAAAATAAAATAACTTGTTTTTGATCAGAGAACCTCCCAATCTAAATCCAAACTGATTGTTGAGAAATTCAGCAGATTTTAATCCCGTGATAACGCTTTTGCCTATTGTGTTTTGGTTTCTTGTGAAGAAATAAAACGAACCTTCAGTATTATTGCTCCCAGATCTTGTGACAGCATTGATGCCACCGCCAGTAAAATTGCCATAAGTCACATCATAAGGTGCCAAAACAATTTGCAATTCCTGTATAGCATCCAACGAGATTGGTTGCGTGTTGGCCTGACCTCCCGGTGTTCCTGAACCACTCAACCCAAATACATCATTGTTTACCGCTCCGTCAATTGTAATATTGTTGAACCTGTTATTGGATCCTGTAAAAGAGTTGCCATTAGCTTGGGGAGTCAATCGCGTGAAATCTCCTATTCCTCGTGACAGCGTCGGCATGGTTTCTAAATCCCTTTTATTGACATTGGTACTTGCACCTGTTTTCTTGATATTCAATAAATAATCTTTAGTGCCAACCACTGTCATTTCATCCAACTGAACTCCAGCTTCACTCATTTTTGAATTCAAAACATAAGTTTGACCCAGGCTTAGATTGATATCATTTTCAATAAAATCTTTGAATCCCAAATAAGTGAAAGTGATTTCATAAGGGCCTCCTACACGCATTCCTTGAATATTGTAAATGCCCGATTCATTTGATAGAGTTCCGTATCGAGTACCAGTTGGAGTATGGACTGCAAGAACTGTTGCTCCTATCAATTCGCCTCCTATGTTATCAGTTACCTTACCACTTAAGGCCGAGGTTGTAACTTACGCTTGAACTCCCAGCGCAAATAATAAATAGAATAAAATGTGTACGACCGTTGTTTTCATATTTGATATTTTGGTAATTTCTATCAGGTTTAATTGAAAAATAAGTTCCAACCCTGATTAAGAGACGAAGGTAGAAGTGTCAAATTAAAAATGCGTAAAGCATGAGTGAAGAAATGGTTATTGAATTGCCAATTGAGTGTTAACCCCAAATTCAAAGTTAGACGCTGAATCGACGAAATTTTTGGTTATTCCAGAAATTTGTCGGGTATGACTATTATACAAATTCAAAGATTTTCATCCACTCATGAGTCTTTGCTCAAAGTTTGATAGCCTATGGTTCGTAAAACCCTAAGTCGAAAATCCACATTTGAAGATTTTGAGCTTAGTTTATTGAATGCATAAAATTTATATTTTGTATATACAATCACAAGAACCCACAAGCCTTATCAAGAGTATTTTATGGATATTTACATCAATTGGCTTTGTTTTCATACATTTGTTTTTATGAAAACGTATTTACCTACACTTTTTATATTGTTTTGCTTCCTTATGATTGGCAAATTGTCAGCGCAGATCCCAAATTGCGTACAATGCTGCTGTGGTAATCCTACAAATGTAGGCTTGCCTGGTGGAAATTTTGAAGATCCACCTTTTGCAAATCCCATCATTACTTATTTTGCAGGACAAACCTATAGTACTTGGACAGTAGTCTCTGGATCAATTGATGTTCTTGGCCCCAATTACCTCAATTGGGCAACTGGCAATCCAAATGGAGCTTCACAATTTATTGATTTACATGGCAATACTCCGGGAACGATGGCTACAACTATGACCGGATTGACCGTTGGAGACGATTATACCATTGTACTTTGGTATTCAAAGAACGCAGGTGTTGCTTCTGCCAATTGTCAAATTCAAGTTGCTGGCGGGGCGTGGTTGGACGAAACATGGACTGCAACAAATAATCCTGCCATTGCGTGGTTACAAAAATGCTTTACGTTTGAAGCTCAATCGGCGTCGGCAGAGTTGAGGTTAACGGGTTCAAGTCCAAGTCAAGCTCAAGGTATGCTGCTAGATGACATTAATTTGTACAAATGCCCAACCAAAAGTATTCCAATGGTCAACAATCCTCCAGATGATATTTCTGGAATTCAATGTGTGTCCAATATACCTCCTATTCCAGTACTTGATATTCAAGATGATTGTGATAATAATCCAATGGTAAGCTTTTCCAGCATAACTGTTGGGACACCTTGTAATGAAATAATAACAAGAACTTGGGTAATTACCAATTCTTGCGGAAAGATGGTGACAATAGAACAAAATATCAATGTAGAAGATACAGAAGCGCCAACAATAACAAAAGACCCTGAGGATATTGTAGTGGATTGCACAGAAAGTATTGATGATGCGTTTGATGCTTGGTTGTTTATAAATGGCGGTGGAGTAGCTGAAGACAATTGCAATGGAATCGTTATTTGGTCATCCGATTATGACCAAGAACCAACTGTTCCTTGTAGTGAAACATTGGTTACTTTTTTAGCAGAAGACAATTGCGGCAATACATCCTCTAAAACTGCAACTTTTCAAGTTGTAGATTTACTGCCACCTGCTTTTATATCTCCACCAATTGATGTAGACTTGATTTGCGCCAATAATCCTTATGATTCTTTATTAAGTTGGGTCAAACTTCATGCTTTTGCTAAAGTAGCCGACAATTGCGGTTCTGTTTCTTGGTCCCATGACTATGATGGCAACAAAACAAATCAAAATTATACCATCAATTTTATTGCAACTGATGAATGCAATAATAGCCTTTCATACGAAGCAACTTTTAAGATTATTCCTGGCGGAAGTACCAACTTCCTTCAAAAAACTTCATGCAATCTTCAGCAAATTGGTTTGGATACTGTTGTGTACAAGGTAAATTCTTGTGACTCAGTCGTAATAACAAATACCATATTTTCAGCCGCGGATACATTGAAAATTGATGGCTATACCTGTAAGTTTTCAGATGCTATCAAAGATACTTTGGTCTTAAAAAATCAGTTCGGTTGCGATAGTTTAATTTTTAGGAACATTAAGTATATCAAACCAGACACAACGATCCTTTTAAATAAGTCTTGTTTTATAACAACCACATCAACCGATACCATAACACTGCAAGGACAATTTTGTGATAGTTTGATTCTGGTAAAGAATATCTCACTAGCTTCAGATACTTTAATGCTTCAATTTAATACTTGTGATACTGCCAAGGCAGGCACTTTCATCGCAAATTATTTCAATGCTGATGGGTGTGACAGCACTGTCATTACTAAAATGACCTATGCTGGTTTTACTTACAGCAATTTAACCATTGATCTCTGTGGCAATTTTGCCAATTATAAGGATACCGTAAGTTTCAGTACTCCAGAATGTGATAGTTTTGTTTTCATACAATATCAATACCACAAACTTGATACGATTAATTTGTTGCAGGGTACTTGTGATAGCAATCAGATTGGAACTTCAATGACAATCTTAAAGAACCAATGGGGTTGTGACAGTACAATATTTTTGACGTTGCAATTACTAAGCTCTGATTATGTTTTCCTCACGGGCCAAACTTGTAATCAGAACGAATCTGGAATATTTGTAACTCAATATACGAATTTGAATGGTTGTGATTCCATTGTGACCCTGAATAATATCTTTGTAAAATCAGATACTAGCTATGTAACTTTGGCAACATGTGATACCAAACTAGTAGGTGTATTTGCTACATCCTATCCTACTAAACTCTGTGATAGTGTTGTCATTACAAATCGAGTACTTTCAGCTTCATCGATTACATCAAAAAATATTGAATCTTGTTTGGTTACCTCTATTTCTATGGATACAATTATTTTGCAAAACAATGCTGGTTGTGATAGTCTAATAATTACTACCTCAAATCCTAAACCATTGGAAGCACATTATATATTGCAATTTGTATCTTGCAAAGGACTTCAAGATGGCCTTATCGTTATTGATTCAGTAAGTTTTGGAACAAGTCCATTTTCTTATAGTTTGAATGGAATTAATTACGGTTCAAGTCAAGTAATTGATAATTTGAAAGCTGGAAGTTACCTCCTAAATGTCACTGATTCTAATGGGTGTCTTGCAACAATAACGGATTTGCTTATTGAGGACGGAGAAGATTTTGCTATTGAACTTGGTCCAGATCAAACTGTAGAAGAAGGAGAATCTGTTCAATTGGCGCCCTATTATTCTTCAACTCCTCAAAACATAAAATGGAGTCCGCCTTCCCTGTTCAATTGTTTGAATTGTCCTGCAAATACGATAAATATTGATCAAGATGTTGTGATTTTTCTATATGCAGAGAATGAATCAGCTTGTCCATCAAATGATAGTATTTTCTTGAAATTTGTGCCAAAAAATGATGTTTATATTCCAAATGCTTTCTCCCCTGATTTAAATGGTATCAATGATTATTTTACAATTTATGGAGATGAACATCTTGTCAATATCAAGGAGTTGAGAATATATTCACGTTGGGGTGAAAATGTATTTATTGGAACCGATATTGAACCCAATAATTCTTTGCTTGGCTGGAATGGTAGATTTAAAGGTAAATTACTGAACAGTGGAATTTTTGTTTTTTATGCCATATTAGAATTTGATAACAACAAGTCGAAACTTTATAAAGGAGAAATCAATCTACTGCGTTAGCAATTTGCATGAAATTTGATTTTTAAGTTGTATTACTTCAATGTTGTAAAGCACAGTGCAAGCAATCCCAATAAAAAAAAGACCTATCACGTAAAACGCAATAAGTCTTTTATCAATAAGCTAATAAGTACCCTAGTTGTTGTTCAGAATTAGTAATGACTTATTATGAACTTCTTTCCTCGTTTTGAGCTGAATCGTATAACTTCCATTCGGGAAATCTTTGGTGTCAATATCAATCGCATTTAATCCCGTAACGCTAAGTATTTTTTTATGAAAAGCTATTGAGCCCAATGAATTTAAAATGGTGCAATCGACGTCATTCTTATTCAATGATTCGAAGCTAATCGTAAAGTTTGTACTCGCTGGATTTGGCCACAGACTAAGACTATTCAAAATTGGAACATTTGAGTTACTGTTTTTGACACCAGCTTCTGATTCATTGTATGTATTATGATTGTCAGGATTACTGGCAATTATATCTCCACTAGTTAGCATGCAGCTCAAAGTTGCAGTGCAAATTGAATTACAACCAAAGGTATCTGTCATTATAAGTATAACTTCCACATCAGTCCAACCAAAATAAATTGTAATGTTAGGTGTGCCTTGTCCACCCTGAATAAAACATTCTGAACCTTTGATTTTCCATTCGTACGTAACAGGGCCGTGTCCACCAGTAAATATGCTGGTTATGATGTTGCCGTGTGAATTGCATTCAATTGGATCTGGAACTATAATGGTACACTCTAAATTAGAATTAGGTTCCCATCTGATGCGTTGAATAACAGTACTGATATTGCCACAACTATCGATGGCTGTCCAAGTTCGGGTTACAAGTAGTATCCCATATTCAACACTTGGTTTTATATCTTCAATGTAGGATAATAAAATTGAATGACCATCATCTTCAGCGTACATAAATGGCACTTCAGGTAAGGGTTTGCAAACGATAGTTAAATCAGAAGGGAAAGTTTTGAAAGTAGGTGGTACGTTATCAATAATCCTGAATGTAATAGATTTCGAACTTGAATTTCCGCACACATCAGTGGCTGTCCAAGTATAAATTCTTTTTTCAACATAGCCTGAATCAAGACAGTTTCCTGAACGAGTAATATTGACTATCAATACAGGTACGATTGAAGTATCACAAGCATCTTTAATCAAAACATGATCTTTACTTATTTCAAATAGGAAATCTTGTAGACCTATGTGGGTTATAAACACGTCATAATCGGACTGGTTCAAAAGGGAATCACCTGGAAAAGTGATAACTGGAGGAGTGTAGTCATCAATTATTATTATTTGACGAACCATGGTTGTGTGCCCACAAATATTTTTAGCAGACCAAATTCGTTCAATTATCAAGCCATCACAAGGACTGATTACGGTATCTTGTACCATCGTCACATCCACATATTTTCCTTCACAGTTGTCATAAGCAGTAACACTTGGGAAGCTTAGATCATTACAGATTACAGGAATTATGCCTTCGATGACAGGACCTAGCCCATCTCCAACACGAATGATTTGTTTCATTATGGTAGTATTGTCACACAAGTCTGTTGCCGCAATAGTCCTAAATATTGTGTATTCATAAATACAATCGCTTGTAATTACGCTATCCAACATGGTGGTTGTAATCTCTCCGCAATTGTCTGTTATGAAGAGCGCGGGTATGCTATCTTGGCAGCCAACAGCCACTTCAGAATTGAATTTTGAAAAAACAGGGCTGGTTTTATCCACGACTTGTGCCAATATATTCAACACGCTTGACTTACCACAAACATCAGTTGCAGTCCATTGTAAGAGTATTTTTGATACAAAACCATCTGTTTTGCAATTGCCAGTTTGTAATAAAATTTCTTTAAAATCAACATTTAATCCAAGGTTGCATGTGCTTTCTACCTTAACATCTTTTGCATTAAAATTCGTGAAGTTACCGTTGTAAGTTTCACAATTTATTTTCATTGTCTCATCAAGTTTCAAGTCTAGCAAGAGAGGGTTAATAATTGTGATAATAGGTGGTGTCGCATCAATGTTCAACAATAATATTGTGTCTTTTGCAATATTTCCGCATTCATCCTCAGCGGTGTAAATTCGTGATATTGCTTTGCCATCCCCACATGGATTCAATACAGGGAAATCACTGAAGTCAACAAATGTCTGACTACACAAATCTGTTGCTTTGATAAGCTTCAAAGTTATATCTCCTTCACAACCAATATCCGGAAGTCCAACCAAATATGGTGCCGTTTTATCTATTAATCTTGCATAAAACTTGAAAGTGGAAATATTGCCACACTCATCTTTTCCTGTCCATTGGTATGTTCGTTGTTCAAGATATCCGTCCAGCTTGCAATTGTTTGTAGTCTGGTTTGTAATATCAAATGATACAACAATTGACGCGCCACATGAATTGGGTAAAATCATATTTTGGTCACTTAAATGGTCAAGATAGCCTGGATATCCTTCATTGCAATCAAACTCAAGGATTGTGCCATCTGGGATATTGCCAGAATCCGGTAAATTTACTTTCCACTCTGGCCCACTAGTATCAATAAGTGTAATCTTTTGTGATGACGTCGTAATATTTCCACATGCATCCTTAGCAGTCCAAGAGCGTAGGATTGTTTGACCGTTCATACATCCTGACAGAATATTGCTTTCATTGAAACTCAAAATACAAGCACAAAGGCACTCATCAGTTCCATAAATTACCGTGCCTACAATTGGTATTGCATCACATTCTACTGTTACATCATTTGGTACGCCATTAATTTTAGGTGCAAGGGTATCTACTAATGCCATGAAAATAAATTTACTGCTGGTATTGCCACATAAATCAGTAGCAGTCCAGGTAAGACGAAATAAATTAATATATCCATCTGCTATACAATCTCCCTTATTTACAAGCATCTTATTGAAACTGACCGTAACGCTTCCCGCACAATTATCAATAGCAATAATGCTGTTCTCATTAAACATTGGTAGCATCCAATTAGGATCTTGACCATAACATTGCACATTGAATGTGCCGCCATTAGTTAAGGAAGGATTGTTGAAGTTGATTACTGGTGGTAGATTGTCGGTCACGCTGATGTTCTGAATACAAATATTGTTGTTAGCGCAATTATCAGTCCCTATCCAAGTACGTTGTATTTGATAGGTCTGAGGGCAACTACCTGGAATAAGTACATCACTTGAAGTGAATGCTACAGAGGCACTGCAGTTGTCTGTACCAGTTGGTGTTCCAGTATTAGCAGGAAGGATACTCATGCTGCAATCAATAGATAGGTTTGCTGGGCAGATTATCTGTGGAGCTAAATTATCAATTACCGAAATTGTTTGGTTGCACATACTGGCATTTCCTGCCAGATCCGTTGCTAACCAAGTACGAGAAATTGTATAGGAATTTGGGCAAATTCCAGATAATATTACATCGCTGTATGTGATAACAGGTGCAAGCGTGCAATTATCCGTTGCGCTCGCACTTCCTGTTGATGCTGGCAATGAACTTGCATTGCATTGAATGCTAAGACCTGTTGGACAGATAATATCTGGTGGTAGATTGTCGGGGTTAACAGTTATCAAAATACTACATGAACTTGTGCAACCTTGTGCGTTAGTTATTGTGACTGAATAATTCCCAGCAGAACCAACAATTATACAACTCGTTGTAGCAAGATTGCTCCACAAATAACTTGTTGCACCTGGAGTAGCACAAAGTGTTGTATTTTGACCAAAGCATAATATGTTATTGCCTGTTATTGAACAAACTGGTACAGTGCCACTTAATACTGTTTTGCTGCAAACACTTGTGCATCCTGAAGCAGATGTTATTGTTACTGAATATGTGCCTGGGACATTTATACTTATGCAATTTGTTGTTGCTAATGTGCTCCATAAATAACCTGCAGCACCTGAGGGCACACAAAGAGGGATGGACTGACCGGGACAGATGATGTCGCTGCCTGTAATTGAGCATGCAAGTGAAGTATTAATGCTTACAGTCCTACTACATGAGCTGGTGCACCCATTCCCACCTGTTACCGTCACTGAGTATGTACCAGCAAGTGCAACGTTTATACAATTTGTGGTTTCCCCAGTGCTCCATAAATAACCAGTATAGCCAGAAGCTACACAAAGTTGGGTAGTTTCACCAGCACATATTTGACTTATGCCAGTTATTAGACAATCTGGAGAAGGATTAGTGGTCACGGTGATGTTTGAAACTGTTTCTCCGCAAGAATTTGTATTTGTAGTGAAGTAGGTCCCACTGGTTTTTACAGTAATGGATTCGGTGGTTTCTCCTGTATTCCACACTCCTCCGCAGTTTCCAGAAAGAATAACACTGTCGCCTTCACAAAAAGTAAGCGGACCATCTGCTGTGATCGTGGAAGGAGTTGGCAACATATCAAAATCAACTAGGTTGTTGTGCATTGATATTGCACCGGCTACTGAAAGTCCACGTCCCAATAAGGTGGCATTCTGTCCAAGACTGATTGCACCATTCGCAAGAATATTTCCTTGAAACAATGAATTTTCCCCTAGTCCTACGGCTCCGTTTACCTGCCAGTAAACATTGCAAATTGAGGCTGAATTAATCAGTATTATATTTGATAAATCGCTGGTCGATAGGGCACCATCTATTAAAAATATAAAAACAGCATCTGGATTGCAGCCTGCATCTAGGTACAGGTCGCCATTGATAACGGATGCAGCACCCAAGCAATATATATTAGGAGTTAGATACTGGTCATTACCCATAGTAGTGCCAATAACTGAACCACAGGTCAAAGCTGCCAATGATCCATAAGCAACGTTTAAATCTGCTGCAGCTTGGGCAGTGACTGGATTAGCGACGTGAATAGACCCTACTACGATCCCTGGTGGAAAACCTCCGAAGGCACCTACGTTTGTGCCAATATCTCCAGTCACTTCGGTTAATCCATCATTACTGAATGCACCTGTAGAGGTAAACATGGCGAAATTGGTGGCCGAACCTAAGTCTGGGATTTGCGAAAAGATGGATTTTGATAGTACTAGAAAAGTGACCATTAGAACAATTCTTAGTTTGTTTTTCATTATGTTTTTTTGAGGATTGTGTAACAAAAGCTTTAGAAGTCAAAGGTGATACATAAAGCAGTTCGATATCTTACACGATTGATGAAAATATTTACATAATTCGCATATCAGTAGTCTTGTATTTTGATATACCAATATTTTTAGACTCTAGCTTGTTTATATATTGGGTATAACTATTTATAAGCTTTTATATATTGTTCTGATCTCACTTTGCATTCAACGGAAAAATTGAAATTTTGATATTTCTCAATATTGATTCCTGCTTGAATTTGAATTATAAAAGAGCATTAACAAGGGATTTTTTTATTTTTCAAATTGGTAGATAATTATTAGATTTTGGCATAAAATACAATGAAAGCAATAGCCCATCATGAAAAGTGTATCTAACTTTGTAAACCACTGGAAAATTTCATTTCAGTTAAGAATTGTTTTTTAATCAAATAAATCAATCATGTTAGCGAGTGTCAATACCCAATATGGTCCACCAGAAGTTATCAAGATTCAAGAAATTAAAAAACCAGTTCCTAAGGATTCTGAATTATTGATCAAGGTGTATGCAAGCACAGTCAATCGAACGGATTGTGGTTTTCGAAGTGCAGAATATTTTATTTCAAGATTTTTTAGCGGACTTTTAAAGCCAAAGTTTAAGGTATTGGGCAATGAATTTTCTGGTGAAATTGTAGAGGTAGGCGGTAATGTAAATATGTTCAAGGTAGGAGAGCGGGTCTTTGGATATGATGAGGTGAATTTTGGATCACATGCCGAATATAAAGTAATTGCACAGTCGGGATCAATTGTTACTATGCCTGATAATTTGAGTTATTTGGAAGCTGCGCCCGTTTGCGAGGGGGCACATTATGCCTTGTGTATCATAAGGGCTGCAAAAGTAACAAAAGGACAAAACGTCCTAGTTTATGGTGCTACAGGGGGAATTGGTTCTGCGGGTGTACAACTTTTAAAATATTTTGGTGCTCAAGTTACAGCAGTATGTCATGCCAATCATTTGGATATTGTAAAGTCAATGGGAGCAGATCAGGTGATTGATTATACCAGTCAGGATTATACAAACACAAAGACTAAATATGATTTTGTCTTCGATTCTGTAGGTAAGACTTCCTTCGGTAAATGCAAACCAGCGTTGAGTGCGGAAGGGATTTATATTTCAACAGAGCTAGGTAAGAACTGGGAAAATATTTTCCTGGCTTTAAAAGGCAAATTAACAAAAGGCAAAAGAGTTCTTTTTCCACTGCCGACCATCGATAAAAGTGATGTTGAGTTTTTGAAGGAGTTGGTAGTAACTGGCAAATTTAAACCTTTGATGGATCGGGTTTACCCATTGCATGAAATAGTAGATGCATACAGATATGTTGAAACTGGACAAAAGCTTGGAAATGTTGTCATTCAGATTCAAAAGCAAACCAATTAAAGGCTTCTGCTCATGCTATTGTTAACGAACAAAGGACAACGAGCTGGTCATTGTCCTTTGTTTCACGTTGCAATTTATAAAGTGTGGAAATTAGGCTACTAAGCCTTTAATTGGGAATACATAGCTTGTTTGCAGAGAGTTCTCCACTTGGAATAGGCCATATATAGTTCTTGGCTGTAGGTAAAACTTCGGGTGCCGTGCCTATGCTTCCAATTTTGGCAGGCAGGGTTTTGCCATGACGTTGTAAATCTTGTAATCGAAAACCTTCACCCAATAATTCTATCCTTCTTTCAGTTATGATAGTTGTAATGATGTTATCTGGAAATTGCAGGTCGTCACTTGGAAATACAAATTCAGGGTTAGATCGGTTTCTTACAGACTTTAATAAGTCAATTGATTTGGTTTGGTCTCCTATTTTAGCGGCAGCCTCAGCATAATTCAACAATACTTCAGCATATCTAATAACGGGCACATAATCCCTAAATGGAGCTGTAGTTAAAGCGAATTTTTTTAGGACCTTATGGTTGGCAGCATCCAAACCTACAAGTGCAGCCCGCGCATCCGAAGGGTCTTGCAGGGCAATGTTTGCCACAATTCCGTTGTTCGCTAAGAAAATGATAGGTTGCCCCAGATAATTAAAAGCAAGGGAGTATTGAGATGCTGGAGTTTCCGTAGTAGAATTGGCAAAAGGCATCGAAAGAATTGCTTCGTTTCCTGTGTAACTGCCACCAAAGACAGTTGCAATGTTGTTTTCCAACTGAAGGCTCAGTGTTCCTGAACTATAGAAATAAGGACTGAAATTCGGGACAATTTTAGATGCTTCTTCAATTACTTTCTGATATTGTGCTTGGTGCAGATATATTCTGGTTTTTAAGGCAATGGCTGTAGATTTTTGAGCTCTTGTCTTGTTCAAGTAGGAAGTTTTATAAGAGTTTGGCAGCCAAAATTCTGCATCGTCTAAATCTTTGATGATCTGGGTGTAAACTTCCTCGACAGAACTGCGTGCAAGGTCACTGGAACCAGCTGTAGTTACGGCAACCAATCGAAGTGGCACTCCGGGAGCTGATTTGTCTATATTGTAGGGTTTGGCGTAGGTTTGAACGAGATTTAAATAACTCAGGGCTCTAACAAACTTGGCTTCAGCGGTATATTGTTTGATTGTGCTGTCGGGTATGACGGTGCTGGATTCCAATTTTTCGATTAGGATGTTTGCATTATTGATTGCAGAATAGGCATTGGCCCAAACATCGTTGATGTATTCATTGCTTGATGCTACATTTTGATTCCATACAGCAGAGCCAGTAGCTGCATTTCCATCATTTTGACCAAACTCATCACCACGTTGTTCGTTGAAAACGATCAGTCGTCCTCCATATAAATTTTGATTTTGTAGTCGGCCGTACAGATTATTAACTTGAGCCAATATCTTGGCAGGGGTACTGAATGCTTCAGCTTGATCTATGCTTGTATTTGGAACTGTATCTAAGAAATCCTTTTTGCAACTCACCGTACCGATAGTCAGGATAAGTAAAAATGCAAAAATACTATTGTTGATTGAGGTATATTTCATGTCAATTGTATTTGAAAATTTTATGAATAGCATTGATTTAGAATCTAACATTTAAGCCGCCAGAGAATACCTGCGCATTGGGCGGTACATTCTGATCCTTACCTGAATTGATTGAGTTGCCATTGATTGAAATTTCAGGATCTGATCCACGGTATTTGGTAAATGTGTAAAGATTAACTGCTTGCAAGTAAAACCTAACTCCAGAAATTCTATTTTTAAATAGCTGGTTGTTCATCGGAAGGTTATATGCAATAAGCACGTTTTGTAGTTTGAGGTAGTCACCTTTTTCAACTTTGGAAGTGGCTGAGAATGAAAATCCAGATGATACATTGTCCCCGTATTGAAGTTTGGCGATATCTGTTTGTTGTCCAGGTGTTGTCCAACGATCCAGAATGAAAGTGCCATTGTTGAAATAACGTTGGTCTGAATTGGTAGCCCTTGTTCCGTTGTAAAGTTTGTTACCTGCCACAAAGGTAAAGTTGAAACTCAGTTCAAAATTCTTGTAGCTCATATTGCTGTTGATGCCACCAAAATACTTAGGCAATGAAGGTCCCTGAATAACTCCATCCTTGTAATTATCAATTGCAGGGGCAGCTGTTCCATCCAGATACGTCCAGCGAGGTGAACCAATGTGGTTGTATTGTACAATTTGACCAGCGCTATTCTGAAACATCATCAAACCGTTATCAGGATTCACACCAACAGCAGGTACTGCAAACAGTGAGCCAACTGAATAACCAACACGTGTCATATTTTGGACCCCAAAAACACTTGGAACATAAACATCACTCAAAAGTGAAGTGACTTTGTTTTCAAGCGTTGAGAAGTTTACATTCATATCCCAGTTGAAGTTTTTCGATTTTACGACAGATGCTGTGATTCCCAATTCAATGCCACGATTGTACATACCTCCAGCGTTTCTATTGATGAAATTACCAGGTATTCCTGCCGAAGGAGCTTGTGGTTCTTTGAGAATGAGTCCGTCAATGAGGTTGTTGTAATAACCAAACTCAACGCTTATCTTGTCATTAAATAGCGTAAAATTCATACCCAAATCCAATTTTTTACTGGTTTCCCATTTCAAGTCGGGGTTTCCAGCTTGCGCAAAATTGAGCGTGGGAGCACCACCATAAGTATTTGAGACATATGCTCCGATAGCCGGGTAATCACCAATTTCACTGTTTCCAACAATACCATAACTGGCCCTCAGCTTGATGTTGTTGATGATATTATTACTCAATAGATTCTTATAAAATGATTCATTACTTACATTCCAAGCGACTGATCCTCCACCAAAGTTTCCAAATTTATTGCCAGGAGCTAATGCCGATAATCCGTCTCTTCGGAAGTTAACAGTTAAAAAATATCTTTTGCTGTAATCATAGTTTACATTAGAGAAATATGAAAGCAGGGCGTTGTCACTCAATACATTCCCAATTGGTGCAATATTGACAAATCCTCCTTGATAATTTTTGTAGTAATTATCTGTGATATTGGAACGTTGAGCACCCCAAGAGTTGATGGTTGTTGCAATCATTTCATGTCCAATCAATGCGCTGATGTTGTGCACATTATTGATACTGGTGGTGTAAGTTAATGTATTGGCCCAGTCATTTCTGTTGTATTTGGCAAAGATATTGGTGGCAATTCCATTGGATGCAGCTCCTCCTCCATGAATAGGGTTGAGGAAGGAAGTGTTTTCGTTTTGAAGTTTGTTTATACTGTAACTAGTTCTAAGCTTGAATTTTTTGAAAATGTCCAATTCAGCATATACACTTCCCATAATGCTGTTGTTCTCTGATGTATTTACGTCATTTTCTTGCACCCAAGCCAAATTGTAGGCATTGATGGTTCCAATTGTAGCAGGGTTGTTCAATCCATAACCTACACTAACCCCATTTTGAATTGCATAGCTTCCATCTGTGTTAAAAACAGGAACATTAGGAGGAAGTATATACGTCATCCTTCCTAGAGGTTCATTGGTGATGTATTGCGAATTATAAGTAGAAGAGGACAAAGTATTGCTTGGTATCGCACCTGTGTTGGGGCCTGTATTTACTCCGTTTGAATATGCAATGTCTGCACCTACTCTGAAATTCTTAGTGATACTATTTTCAATATTTAATCGGGTAGAGTATCTTTCAAAAGTATTGTTCTTAATAAAATTATTCTGGTCAGTATATCCAAATGAAAAATAATAGGAAGTGTTGTTGTTAGCGCCGCTGACATTAAAATTGTGACCTTGTGACCAAGCTGGTTCATAAGCTACGTCGTACCAATTTGTATTTACGATAGAGCCATCAGGATTCTTAATCAATTTGTAACCAGGTTCTCTACCAGAATTAACCATAGCTTCATTCTTGATTTTTACGTAATCTTCAGCTCCAAGAAGTTCTGGCAGATTGAAAGGAGTGGACAAGCTCACCCAATTGTCATAATTGACTTGTGTACGTCCTTTCTTTCCTCTTTTGGTAGTAATGACCATAACGCCATTGGCCGCTCTTGAGCCATATATTCCGGCTGAGGCAGCATCTTTAAGTATGTCAATAGATTGAATATCAGCAGGATTGATGTCTGCCAATGGATTGTTACCAATGACACCTCCAATATATCCAGTAAATAAAGCAATACCGTCAACAATAACCAATGGGAAAAGACCAGACGTAATTGAATTGATTCCTCTAATTCGCATTACTGGGGTATTGTTGAGTATATTGGTTGGCTGAATCACATCAACTCCTGGAGCCAAACCTGCTAGCAATTGATCAAAGCTTATAACGGGCCTTCTTAATATTTGCTTGGCACTCAATGTTGAAACGGCACCTGAAAAATCACTTTTTCTCTGTTTGGTATAACCGCTGACCACCAAAACTTCATCAAGGTCTTTTATTTCCTCTTCCATTGAAATATTGATAAAATCTGGAGTGTTAATTACCAGCTCTTCACTTTTATATCCAACCGAACTTATCAAGAGAGTCATAGGGAAACGAAGTGCCACTGCCAGACTGAACTCACCAAGGACATTTGTTTCAGTGGCAATATTGCTGTCCTTTAATTGTATGCTTACATTTTCAAGGGGGAGTAGACTCTTGCTGTCAATTACTTTTCCGAAGATATTTTGCTCTTGCATTTGGCCCATTAAGTTATTGGACAAGGACAAGGTAAATAGGATAACAAGAACCAATACGGTCTTTGTGGCCTTCAAGATGTTCATAGGTTTATGATTTCAGTTTTTGTGCTGGCAAGTGTGCGGCATAACAAATACACTCAATGCCTTTACAAAGAATTACATACGGGATTAATAATGCAATTCTAACACCAAATTGAGTCTTTTCTAAAGAGAAGTCATCAATTGCTTCAAGCGATTGACGAACTATGCATTTTAATACATGAAATGAAGAAGAGTAGAAGTCAATTCTAGAGTTCCACTTTTTTTATTTGGCGGTTATTGGTATGATTGGTATGTTGGGCCTTGGGTTATGGGTTATGAGTTTATGGGTTTATGGGTTATGGTTAATTGTTAATGGTTAATTGTTAATTGTTAATGGTTAATGGTTAATTGTTAATTGTTAATGGGTAATGGGTTTATGGTTTATGGGTTTATGGTTTATGGGTTTATGGTTTATGGTTTATGATTAATGGTTAATTGTTAATTGTTAATGGGTTTATGGTTTATGGTTTATGGGTTATGGTATATATGTTTATGGGTTATGGGTTATTCAAAATTTTAGAGCATTAAAAATCCTGCTAATCATTAAATCACATGAATCA
>Ga0105046_10004282_pt1 | contig 22713 bp, 15 predicted proteins | sample MAT03_FD_78385 | JGI IMG/M metagenome (GOLD analysis project Ga0105046, IMG submission 78385) | Freshwater microbial communities from Lake Fryxell liftoff mats and glacier meltwater in Antarctica - MAT-03 (megahit assembly) | ecosystem: Environmental > Aquatic > Freshwater > Ice > Liftoff...
CAGCTCGGCCCCGATGGCCTGTTCAAGCTGACCAGTCTCGACCACGGCGTCTATCGTTCGGCCGTGCTGCCCAACTTGTGGCTCAACCCCGACTGGCTGTGGCAATTGCCCAACGCACAACTGACCTTCGCCGAAATCATCGGCCCTGAGGCACTCATTGATGCGCTCAAGCAACTGCAACAGCGCAACCAACAAAACCAGCAACCAGCCACTAATAACTAACGACTCACAACTAACGACCAAGGACTCTTTTCTTCATGTCAATTCTTGCAGACAAAAACACGCGCTTAATTGTGCAAGGCATCACCGGCCGCGAAGGTGATTTTCACTCGCGGCAAATGCAGGCCCATGTGCCCATCATCGTCGGCGGCGTCACCCCCGGCAAAGGCGGCCTCATCACCGATTACGGCGTGCCCGTCTTCGACACCGTGGGCCAGGCGGTTCGCGAGACCGGCGCCAACGCCACTTGCATCTATGTGCCGGCCAAGTTCGCGTCCGATGCCATGATGGAAGCGGCTGACGCCGGCATCAAGTTCATCGTGTGCATCACCGAGGGCATTCCAGTTTTGGACATGATCAAGGTGCGCGCCTATCTCGACATGCGCGGCGCAACCCTGCTCGGCCCCAACTGCCCCGGCCTCATCACCCCTGGCCAGGCCAAGATCGGCATCATCCCGGCCAATATTTGTAAGCCCGGCAAAGTCGGCATCGTCAGCCGCAGCGGCACCCTGACCTACGAGGCCATCTATGCGCTCACGCAGGCCGGCATGGGCCAGAGCACGGTGGTCGGCATCGGTGGCGACCCGGTGCGCGGCCTCAACTTCCTCGATGTGGTGCAGATGTTCAACGACGATCCCGAGACCGAGATGGTGGTGATGATCGGCGAGATCGGCGGCAGCGACGAGGAAAAGGCGGCCGAGTGGATCAAGGCCAACATGACCAAGCCCATGGTCGGCTTCATCGCCGGCCGCGCTGCGCCTGAGGGCAAGCGCATGGGCCACGCCGGTGCCATCATCGAGGGTGGCCAGGGCACGGCCGCCAGCAAGGTCGAGGCCATGGAAGCGGCCGGCATCAAAGTGGTGGACCTGCCCACCCAGATCCCTGATGCGCTGATTGCCGCGGCCAAGGATCGGCCCGCCAGGAAGCCGGCAGCCAAGCGTGCGCCTCGCAAGAAAGCAGTTGTGGCTTAAGCTTATTAAAAAAGATGGACTCCACTTCCGAAGTGGAGTCCATCTTTTTTTTGACTCAAATAACCCCCATGATTGACGTCAACCGAATTCGCGCCCAATTTCCCGCCCTGTCTCGCCAGTTCAACGGCCAGCCGCTGGTCTACTTCGATGCTCCCGGCGGCACTCAAACCGCCCAGCACTGCATCACCCGCATGGTGGATTACTTGCAGCGCACGAACGCCAACACGCACGGCGCGTTCGTCACGTCGCAAGAGAGCGACCAGGTCATTGATGACGCACACGAGGCTGGGGCTGATTTCCTGAATGCCAAAAGCCGCGACGAAATTGTGTTCGGCCAGAACATGACCAGCCTCACGTTCAGTCTCAGCCGCAGCATCGGCCAGACCTTGAAAGAGGGCGACGAGATTATTCTGACCCGGCTCGATCACGATGCGAACTTTTCACCGTGGCATCTGATGGCTCAGGAGCGCGGCGTCAAGGTCAACATCGTCGATATCAACGAGGCCGATTGCACCTTAAATCTGGACGACTACGAGCGCTATCTCAACTCGCGCACCAAACTGGTGGCGGTGGGATTGGTCAGCAACGCCGTCGGCACGCTCAACCCCGTCAAGGGCATCATTGGCATGGCCCACGCCGCCGGCGCGCTCACCTTTGTGGATGCGGTGGCCGGTGCGCCGCATGTGTCCATTGATGTGCAGGATCTCGACACCGATTTTCTGGCCTGCTCACCCTACAAATTTTGGGGGCCGCATCAGGGCATGCTCTACGGCAAATATGATTTACTGGATCGCCTGCCCGCCTACAAAGTGCGCCCTGCCGACAGCAAGCCGCCTCACAAGTTCCAGACCGGCACTCAGAGCCACGAGAGCCAGGCCGGCCTCATCGGCGTCATCGAATACCTGCAGTGGTTTGCCGACACGATTGCCGCACCCGCAGCCGCACCCGCCCCGTCTGCTGCAACCTTACGCAGCCCGCGCGCCCAGCAAATCAGCACGGCCATGAACGTGTCCAACGCCTACGAGCAGGAGCTGTGTCAATACCTCATTGAAAATGTGCTGAAGATCAAGGGCTTGCGCTTCTTCGGCATTCGCGACCCGCAGCGCGCCGGCCAGCGCGTGCCCACCATCGCCATCCGGCTGGAAAACGAGCATCCCCACACCACAGCCGAGCGCCTGGGCCAGAACGGCATCTGCGTGTGGGACGGCAACTACTACGCCATCAATCTGACTGAGCGCCTGGGCATCGAGGACAGCGGCGGCATGGTCCGCATCGGCCTCTCGCACTACAACACGCACGCCGAGATCGACCGCCTGCTGAATGTCCTTGGTGGCTAATATAGCAACTCGTTCCGGACAGACTTTGGACAGAATCAGTAGTTAAAAATGGGTGGCAGAATCGGAACGGATTTTGGACAGAATGACAGAATTTACAGAATCAGACGCACTAAAAATCAGTGTCTTTTGTTCATTCTGTCATTCTGTCCAAAATCCGTAATCCGTTAGCCCATGTCCGTCATGCAAACGAATGAGCCCATGAGCAAACACACCTCGCTCAGCCGGTTCGCGTTTGCCCTGCCACCCCTGTTGCTCACGGTGTGCATCCTGGCGGCCACGTGGAAGCTGGCCTTTGCCGATCGCATCATTGCCCGCGGCGACCTGTTGCTGTATTTCTATCCACTGCGCGACTATGCCGCCCAGGCCTTACGCGAAGGCCGCCTGCCCTTGTGGAACCCCTACACGTTTATGGGCGCGCCGTTTCTGGCCAACTCGCAAGCCGGCTTCTTCTATCCATTCAACGCGCTCATGGCCTGGCTACCGGCGGAGAAGGCCGTGTCGTACAGCATCGTGCTCCACCTCATCATCGCCGCTCTTGGCATGTATGCACTGGCACGCGCAGGCTTGAAATTAGGGATACTGGCCGCCTTCACCAGCGCCATCACATTTGGTTTGGGCGGCTACCTTGGCGCGCAGGTCGAGCACCTGAATCAGCTGCAAGTGTTGAGCTGGTTGCCGCTGCAAGTGCTGATCCTCTATCGGTCGGGTCAGTCCAGCCGATTCGCACTCAAACCCATTTTGTTGCTCTCGCTGCTGATTGCGCTGCAAGTGTTGGCCGGCCACACCCAATCGCTCTACATTTGTCTGGTTGCGCTCGCCGTCGTCGCCCTCACCCGCCTCCTTCCCGCCCTTTCACACCTTCACACCTTCACACTTTCACACCTCCACCCCCTCCTGCTGCTGGCCGTGGCGGGTGTGCTGGCCGCGCTGATGTGCGCGGCGCAACTGCTGCCCACGCTCGAACTCTCACGCGAGTCGTATCGCAGCGGTGGCATGACGCTGGGCGAAGTGGCCTCGTTCTCGTGGCGGCCGTGGGTCATCGGCCGCGCGCTCATGCCGGGTTATGGCGATTCGCTCTTTCCAGAATACGTGGCCTATATTGGCGCATTGGGTCTGGCGCTGGCGGTGTTGGGAGTTGTGTCTGGGGGAGGACGGGGCGGCTCGGAAGCGGAGACGACGGACGGCGGACGACGGACGACAGATTCAGTAGTCGTCCGTCGTCCGCCGTCCGTCGTCTCCGCGCTTGCCCTCGTCGTTGTCGGCTTCGTGCTCGCACTGGGCATCGTCATCGCCCCGCTCTTCAACGTCTTGTTTTACTGGCTGCCTGGCTTCAATCTCTTTCGAGCACAGGCGCGTTGGCTGGTCGTGTTCGTGCTGGGTGTCAGCATTCTTGTGGGCCTGGGCGTGCAAGCCCTGAGCAGCGGCCTTACCACCTCGACTCGGCGGCTGTGGTTGTTGGGCTGGGTCGTGCTCATGGGGTTGCTGGCCGGCGTCGTCGTCATCGGCGTCCGCATCTCGCCCGAACCGGAATATGCGAGCTTGCCAGAGCGGCGAGTGCTAATGGGTTGGGTGATTGCGGCCGGCGTCAGCACCCTGTTGGTGTTGCTGGCTCAGGTGAAGTTGCCGCGCATCAATCTTCATCCATTTAGCGCAATTCTGTTCACGCTGGCACTGGTGGGCGAGCTGCTGGCCGCGGCCCAATACCAACCCTATGCGCGCGCTTCTGATCGTGAGGCGCTCACCGATCTGCGGCCTGCAACTGCGCATCTGCTGGCCGGCCAGCGCCTGGGCGAGACCGGCCGCGTGCTGGCCCTGTCCGGCCTGTTCTTCGATCCCGGCGACTTGCCCGAGCAAACCCTGATCTACCAAACCCAGCTCGACAAGGACGAGCTCTACGACCGTGTCATTGCCTCGAAACAAAAGGAAGTGCTCTCACCCAACCTCTCGCTGTATTACCAATTGCCCAGTGTCGATGGCTATGACGGCGGCCTGCTGCCCACCCGTCGCTTCGTCAACTTCGCCTCGCAGTTCACGCCCACACCCAGGACCGGCACGCTGGATGGACGGCTGCGCGAATTTCTCAAAGCGGTGCCGTCGAACCGGTGGTTGGAGCAAATGGCCGTGCGCTATGTCATCGCCGACAAGACCCAGGATATTTTTGTCGACGGCATTTACTACGACATGCTGTTCAGCGCCGCTGTCTCGCCTACGCTGGCACTGACACTGGCTCCGTATGAGTCCACCGCCCTCGGCCTCGTCATCAGTGCCACTCAGATTCAGCCCAATCAAGTGCTGGCAACGGGCCAGGTGCAATTTGCTGACGGCACAGCGCAGCCCGTTGAGTTGCGCGCGCCGGGTTCGGCTGATCTGCTGGCCGGCCCTTACTTCGGCGTGCGCATTCAGTGGGAGGGCCGGCGCATTGCCACCGCGCTCACGCTCGCTGTGCAGGCCAATGTGTCGTCACTCACCTTGCGCGGCCTCACCAGCATCGACGATGCCGATCATTCGTTTCTGGCGCAGATGATTCAAACGACCGGCCCCGACGGCCACACCATGCGCGTGGTGCATTCTGGCGATGTCAAAATTTACGAGAATCTCGATGTCGCTCCACGCGCCTTGCTTCGCGATGCAACTGGCCCGATGACTTACACCGTCGAGCTGATCGAGGATGCGCCGGAGCGGGTGGCTTTGCGCGTGCAAACGGCAATACCGGCTCAACTCGTTCTGCGTGATGCGTGCTATCCCGGCTGGGTCGCTCGCATCGATGGCAGCGAAACGTCCATCACCTGCACCGACATTCTGTTTCGCCAGATCGAGGTGCCGGCCAGCACTAATCTCCAGACCATCGTCTTTAGCTACGAGCCACAGTCGGTGCGCCTCGGCCTCATCATCAGCGCCGTTGGCTTGCTTTTCTGGCTTGTGCTCGGAATACTCTCCTTTGTCCATCGAAGACCTAAAGCTTGAGAGGAGACGTTGCTGTTCTCAAGCCTCCGTCCTCACTTCTTCACATTCACACGTTCACAACTTCAACTATGGATCTCACTCTCGCTCAATGGCTGCTCGCCATCGCCGGCGCCGTGCTCATCGGCGCCTCCAAAACCGGCATGCCCGGCGTCGGCATTCTCGCCGTCATCCTCATCGCCAATGTCTTCACCAATGGTCGTCTGGCCAACGGTGCCACCACGCCGCTGCTCATCCTGGGCGATATTTTTGCCGTGTATTGGTATCAGAAGCACACCCGCTGGGACAAGGTGCGCGAACTCATCCCATCCGTAGCCATCGGCGCACTGGTTGGCGTCGTGTTCCTGTTTTTGCTCGATGACAACGCCGGCGGCAGAAATGTGTTCAACCTCATCATCGGCAGCATTGTCCTGCTCATGTTGCTGGTCCATGTGGCGCGCCGCTGGATGGGTAACCGGCTCTCGCCTACGTCTCCCGTGGGGCGGTTTGTGGCGGGCAGCACGGCCGGCTTTTCCACCTTTGTGTCCAACGCCGCCGGGCCGGTCATGTCCATCTACATGAGCGCGCTCAAGTTATCCAAGGAAGAATTCATGGGCACCACGGCCTGGTATTACTTCCTGTTCAACCTGACCAAGATTCCGTTCTACATCCTGCTGCAAGTGCTCAAACCCACTCAGCCCACGTTCAGTCCTCAAACGTTGCTGTTCAATGCGCTGATGGTGCCGTGCATCATCGTCGGCGTGTTTGTGGGCAAATGGCTGTTGCCGCGCATTCCGCAGCAGACGTTCGAGGCGCTGGTGTTGCTGTTGGCCGGTGCGGCTGCGGTGCGACTGCTCATGGCCTATTTTGCATGAATGAAGTAGTTGCTGGTCGCTGGTGGTGGGTTGCTGGTCGTGAATCGATATTTCACACTTCGCAACTCACCACCAGCGACTAGCAACCCACCACCAGCCACCACTCACTACGGCTTCCCATTCCGCATCAATATCGGCAGCCGGAACTGGCCGGTGCCCGGTATCAGCCAAGTCTTGGCTTGCAGGGCCATGCCACCCCACTCGATGCGGGCGGTATTCAAGAACGCGATGGGTTGACGAACACTAAAGCGCGGCACCGAAATGGGATAGCTCATCTCCAATTCGCCGCCAGCCTGCAATGAACCCTGCCACGTAATTTGCCGTCCGCTCACCACCAGATCGGTTGCCGTCACAGTCGATGGTGTGGGTCCAGGGTTGAGCAGCAGCACGACCGATGATGGAGGGCCCAGGGTCAGCCCGGTCGGCACGGTCACGGTGAGCCGCAGCGAGTCGGCCAGGCTGCTGCCTGTGTTGCGCACCACCAATTTCAACACGGCACTGCCGCCCCAGCGCGGCGAGGCCGGGTCCACGCTATAACTGGTTTGCAATTGCGGCCCGTTCAAATACACCAACGTGGGTCGCGTCCAATACAGTTGGGCGGGGTGCAAGGCCATTCTCAGGGTGGCGGTGAGTGGATCGCCGTTGGTGGCCGGCAGCATCGGCTGGGTCACCAATGCTTCAAACTGCCACTGCATCACCTCACCGGGCCGCACGACCCCCGACCAGTTGCCTGCGTTATCGGCTGTGAAACCGGCCAGGCTGGATGAAACCACCTGCAATCCCGATGCCATCGGCACCGACAGCGCCACAGTTTGACTATACGAGTTGGGCAGGTTGGCGTCGGCGCGCAGGGTCAGGGTATAGGCCACCAGGCTGCCGATGTTGGCCGTGGACGTGCTGGCTTCGAGCGTCGAGTCGCCCAACCAGGACAGCCAGCCCACCACCCGATTCATGAGGTCGCCCCGGGCCGTTGTTGACAGGGTCTCGAATGCAAACGGCAAAAATACCGTCTTCCATTGTGCGGGGTGTTGGCCTGGCACGGTGCGCAGAGCCATGGCCTGAGCCAGCCCGGCCGGCTGTCCCCTGTTGCCGCGCAGGATCACCTGGGTGCCGCTGACCGGTTGCACGGCCGTGCTCAAATTCCAGTTGTAGGGGAAGGGCATCATGCTGCCGCCGATCAGCCCATCACCAATCAGGCTGCCGGGCACGCCGGTCACGCTGGAGATGACATCGTTGTAATCCAGGCTGCCAATGCCCAGGCTCTGGCGGTCAAAGCCATTGACTTCGGTGTATTGCAACATGGATTGTGAGGCCAGAAACAGCCGGCCACCACTCATCAAGTATTGGCGCAATACACTTTGCTCGGCCACCGAGACAGGATCGAACCAGTCGTAGCCGTTGTACCAAATCACCATCGAGTATTGCTTCAAGACCGTGATCGGCGGCGACGAGGTCAGCCCAATTCCCTGGCGCGTATCCCAGCGGTCTACGGAGGTGTTCTCGGCGCTGGCCAGTGCCTCCAGGTACTTGCCCTCGCTCTTGGAGAAGCGTTCGTCGTCGACCAGCAGAATGCTGGCCGGTGTTTTGCTGAGAAAGGTGAGTGATGCGGTGGCTGTAGTGGCGCTTGCTGCTGCGATGGAATCGGGGGCCGCCACGGCATCTGCGGCCGCCACGGCATCTGCGGCCGCCACGGCATCTGCGGCCGCCACGTCCGCGCCGTAGATTGGCTCGGCCAGCACGGTGAGCGTGATGGCATCGCCGTCATTGACGGTGGCGGTTGGCGGAATCGTCACGGTCACGGTGACCAGTGCCGAGGCACAGGGTTTGAGGCTGATAAACGTGTTGCTGAGTTGAGTCGGCCAGCGGTTACCGGCCACGCTCAGGGTGAAGTTGCTGCTGCCACGGCTGGCCTGGCCGGTGTTGCGCACGCGCATCACATGCTTTACCACGCTCGCCGGCAGACCAATGGCCGACTTGCGATAGAAGTCATCACGCGAGACGAGATCGACGCCGATGGTGGGGCGTGGCTCGGCAAATGCAGTCAGGGTCCGGCTCAGCACATCGATCCGGTCGGCCAATGAGTTGATCGCCTCAAACCCAAATGAGTAAAACGCGACCTTGTGGTTGACACACACATCGGCGTACACGCCCGCGCCATTGGGATCGACATCGGTGTTGGTGCGATAAGTGCCGATGAGCCGGCTGGTGTTGGCATTCAACAGACCAACCACATCCGGGAACAACTGATTGTCTGCGCCGTCCCCGCCATAGATGGTGATGACCTTGCCGCCCAACAGGGTGTTGGGCACGCCCTGAATTTCACGCGAGCCGGAATCATCGGCATCGACATAGGCGTTGATCTTCTCGGTGAAATAGGCCTCGGAGGCCGAGGTGCCGCCGGCATCGTAGAAGGCGACATCCTGGCCGGTCAACATCAAGTTTTTGCCTGCACCGAGAAACTCGGACATGACTTTGCCGGCCCTGACCAGGCCGGGCGAATCGTAGGGCGCGCTCCAGATGACGGTGTCGTAGTTGAGCAACTGGGTGATGGTGGGCGTGTCGCGGGGAATCTGTTTGACGCGGTACTCGTCATAGGCCCAGTGCAGCGCATCGAGTGCCTCGCGGAAGAAGCCGGCCTGACTGCCGTAGTACCACGCGCCGCTATCGACAAAGGCCACTCGCTGCACCGGCTGCAAGTTAAAATCCATGTCCACAATGTTGCCGGCCGCCAGTGACAGGGTGCGCGTTTGCACCAGGTAGCCTGTAGCCCGCGCCTCCAGGGTGTAGATGCCGGCGGGCAGGTCCAAGGCATACCGGCAGGGTGGGCAGCCATTGATCGACAAAGACAGCTTGGGAGTTCCCAGCGCTCGCACGGTCGCGGTCACGGCTTCATTGGTGACTACATTTTTGACCCGGCCCCGCACCACCGCGGTGGGCAGCTCCACCAGATTCAGATCAAACCCAACGGCGCGGTTGGTGATGACGAGTCGAGGTCCCACGGCGGCGCTGGTGTTGAAGCCGAACGCACTGGCGCTGGCCGTATACATGCCGAATGGCACGCGCATGGAATAGTGGCCGTTGCCATCGGTGGTGGTGATGGAATGACGAACGCCAACAGGTGTTGAGCCCGTTGCCGTAACCAGCGCGCCTGCGATGGGCGCACCATCCTGCTCAAACACAGTTCCCGAAATGACGCCGCTATCGAGGATCGACAGAACGGCGTTGTAGGCATCGATGCGGCCATAGCCAGAGTCATTGTTGGGGATCGTCGTCGACAGCGGCACGGCCGTGCTGGTCAGCGTATACAGGGTGGCGGCGATGTCCATGCTGGGTTTGGCGCTGAGCAACAAGGCCGCGGTGCCTGCCACATGCGGCGAGGCCATCGAGGTGCCGTTGAGAGTTTTGTAAATGCCGCCGGGCACGGTCGAGATAATCTTCACCCCAGGCGCGCTCAATGCCGGCCGCACCAGGCCGCCGAAGGGGGAGGGGCCGCGGCTCGAAAAGTAGGCCACCTCGTCCTCGCTGTCGGTGGCACCCACGGCGATGCTCTCGGGAAAGCTGCCTGGGCTGCCCACCGTGGCGGGCTTGGGGCCGTTGTTGCCGGCCGAGAACAGGGTGAAGATGCCGGCCGCACGCAGCGCAACCACATCCTCGCGAAATTCAGTGTTGTCGCCGTCATCGCTGCCCCACGAGTTGTTCACGATGTCGGGTGCGGCGGTGGGATCGTTATTGGGGGCCAGCAGGAACTGAAAACAGGCGTGTAACCAACTGCTCAGGCCATAGCCATCGCCGTTCAAGCCTTTGCAGGCCATCCACAGCGCGCCTGGAGCCACGCCGACGCCGTCCAGACCCACCATCGTGCCCATGGTGTGGGTGCCGTGCGACTCCTGATCGACCGGGTAGCTGGAGCCTTCGTCGGTGACATCGAGCCAGTTGCGGGCATGATCGAAAGCCACGCCGTTGCCATAGCCGCGATAGCGGGTGCGCAGTGAGGGATGTTGCCAGTCCACACCCGAGTCAATATTGGCAACAGTAATGCCGCTGCCATTGATGCCCAACCCGTTCCACACCTGGTCGGCTCGAATCTGTTGGATGCCCCAGGTGACCTTTCCAGCGGCCGGCGGTTCTACATTGGCCGCCAGGCTCGAATCCAGGGTCAGGCTAATGGGGCTCACAAAGTTATATTTGTGAGAACGCGTGATTGGCAACGTGTCGGTGACGAGTTCAGAGTGCACCCAGCGCCGCCATTCATCCACCTGAATGGATTCAATATCGCTCCGCTCGGCCAGCGCTCGAATGACGGCCGGGGTGGCGCGCACGGCCAGCCCATTGAAAATCCAAAACGTGCGAATGTGATCGACCTGCGCCTGGAACTCTGGTGATTGCAACGCAGTCAACACATTTTGCTGGGCCGCTGCAGCCTCAGCCTGAAGCGCGTTCACCATGGCGCCGCGCTGGGCAATGGCGGCGGGCCGGCTCAGCGACAGGTACGGTTGCACCACTGCCCGCACCACCTCGCCCTTGCTATCTGAAACGGTCGGGCTGCCCAGTCGCACGATCACATACAGTCGGTCGTCGGGCTGTGCCGAGGCCAGTGCCGCTTGCGCGTCCGGCGTCAGGCTGATGCGGTTTTGTTTGGGTGCGGTGAACTGGGTGGGCTGATCAATGGCCTGGGTGTTTCCCGTGGTTGTGGTTGTAGCCGATGTGTGTGTGGCAGCCACCCCGAGTTGAACTGCCAGCAGACACAGGGCCAGGCCGGCCCGCAGCGCACTGCGCTGCACCTTCATTCCTAATATCGACATCGTTCGTTCCCCCTCTTCTGCATTATGAATGGTGCTTCGGTGTTGACATCTGTGTAGATATTGTTGAACTTTGACTGCGATCTCATTTTCTCATCGCCTCACCAAGGGGAGGTGAGTCCAGTGACTTGGGGTAAACGGTGGAAATGTTGGTGTCGGCGTAGGTGAAGGCGCAGGCGCTGATGGTGTGGATGAAGGTGTCCTGGAAGGTGTCCTGGAAGGTGTCCTGGAAGGTGTTGGTGAAAGCATTGGCGCAGGGGTGAGTGAAATGGCTTTCGCCTCGCCCGAATTCATATTCACCATCAGCGAAGACGAGTCCACGGCCTCAAAATCACTGCCTTTCAGCAGTCTGAAGGCATCGACCAGTTCCTCGTCGTTCCAGCGCGGGTCGTGCGCGCCGCTGATGTACCAATTGCTGCCGTTGTCGGCCAGAAACATGCCGTAGGCCTTCAAGGCTCGAAAGATCACTTTGGTCTCAGGCGAGATGTTCAGCGCCTCCACATTGACCGAGGCCTTGAGCCGAAACCGCATTCCCAACGGCGGCACACTGGCGCTGGTGTTGTCGGAGGCGCTGTGGCGGGCCGGCCACACATACGCATCGCGGGTGAGGTCGGCGGTGAAGCGAATGGCATGGCGAATCTCGCCGGCGGTGGCTTCATCGTAGCGCACCAATAGGGGCAGGATGGGCAGGCCGGCGGCATCGGCACTGGTCCACGTGTCGGTGCGGAGCGCATTGCTGCGCAAATCCCACACTGCGCCGGAGTCGGCACACCAGGCATTGCTCACGCACCAGGCGTTGTTGCGGGTGTTGGGCGGGTAGGCCGCAAACACCTCATACAGCTTGCATCTGGGCGTTTGCACCATCAGGATATGCCGGTCACCGGTGCTGGAAGGGCCGCCTTCAATGGGGGCATCGGCTGGGATGGGATAAGGGCCGGGATCGCTTTCATTGCCATATCGAAAGATGATGTTGGCCTGCGCCTGGGCATCTGGCATAGTGATGTAAGGAATGCCGATGGGCGCGCCCTGATACGTGGTGCCAAAGTCTGGATGCAGGCTGGTGTTGGTGCCGATGGAGCTGACAAATGCGGCCGAGCTCGGATGCACCGGCAGGCTATCGACGCGGGCGTTGAAGATGCTGTTGGCGGGGAACAGCGGGCAGCCGCCAATATCGCTGACAGCGCCGATATCGGCGCTATGACCCATCGCGGCTGTATCGGCAAAAGAGCGTGCCAGGGTCGATGGCATGGCCGATAGCGAGACCAGCAGCGTGGTCATAGCGAAAATCGCCACACCGATAGATTTAAGTTTGATCATGGTTTACTCCAGGCCCATTGCTCCAGGCTCAGGGCTCATGATTGCAGCAGGCGCTGATAGGTTTGGGGTTGCCGTTGGGCCAGCAGCGGAAAGAGCTTGCGCCAGAAGGCCAGAACGGCAAAGTCCAGCGTCGCCACCTGCACGGCCGGCGTGTGACGCGGGGCTTGTGTGAGAATCGCGCCGGTGGGATCGCACGCGAACGACGAGCCATAGAAGTTTACTTTCTGCTGAACGTCCTGTGCCGCATGGTCGTCGTTGCCGGTGCGGTTGACCGCGGCCACAAACACGCCGTTGGCAATCGCGTGGCTGGTCATCATCTGCTGCCACAACGGCTGCGAGTCGAACTCGGGATGCTCGGGCTCGGAGCCAATGGCCGTGGGATAGACCAACAACTCGGCCCCTTTGAGGGCGTAAATGCGGGCCAGTTCGGGAAACCACTGGTCGTAACACGTCGGCACTGCCAGTTTGATGAAGCCTAGATCGTGCACGGGGTAATCGCTGTTGCCGGGCTCGAAGTAGAAGTCCTCGTTGTAGCCAGTGCCGCGTGGGATGTGCTGTTTGCGGGTGAAGCCGACGAGCTGGCCGTCCGGCGAACATACGATGGCCGTGTTGAAGAAATGGGGTTTGGCTGGCGAGCCTACAGGGTCTTGCAAAATCGCCCGCTCGAACAACGAGCCGACGACAAAGACGCCGGCCTGTCTGGCCCATTGCTTGCAGTAGCGGCTGGTCGGCCCCGATTCCAAAAGCTCTGCCAGATCAAACAGGGCCGGATCTTTCACATCGCCAAAATAGCGGTGCAGGGTGAGTTCCTGCAGGCACACCAATTGGGCGCCGCGCGCCGCTGCATCGTGCACGCCATTCCACAACGCCTGGGCATGGGCGGCTGAATCTCGTCGCCAACATTCCTGCACCAGCCCTATTTTGACCCTTCGCGATGTCGCACCCACCGCATTCACAGCCGCATTTTGCATCGCGGCATCCTCATCTATCATAGATGGATTCTATAATCACCCGACTCACACATGATCTCGGGCATTATTGGTTTAATCCTATCGTTTTTGGTGGTGCTCAATGGCTTCTCGGCGCTGCGCCGGCCACTGGCTGCCCTGACGCAATTCGACCCCATCGGCAAGTGGTTGCTCAAAAGCTACGGCGACGCAACTACCCTGCGCATCTATCGCATCTTCGGCCTGGTGCTGGTGCTGGTTGGCATGGCCGGGCTGTATCTGGCCGTGACCTATTTGGGAGAGGGGGAGTAAAAAAGTAGTCAGTCGTCAGTAGCCAGTAAAGAAGGAGCGGTGGCTGTTCCTGTCTGACTACTGACGACTGACTACTTCTTTACTCCCCTCTACGGATTGACGTTCAAATACAGCTGCTCGCGCACGCTCATGACATCGCGGCGGAGTTGCTCTTCGTTTTCCAGCCGTTCCTTGATGCGCTCGACGCCGTGGATGACGGTGGTGTGGTCGCGGCCACCCAGCAGGCCGCCGATCTCGGGCAGCGAGGCGTCGGTTTCCTGGCGGATGAGATACATGGCCACCTGACGCGGCTGCACCAGTTCACGGCTGCGGCTGGCCGAGACGATCTCGGGTACGCTGATGTTGTAATACTTGGCGACCACTTCGATGACCTGAGAGGGCGTGATGTGGGTGCGCCGGCCGACTAGATCGACCAGCGTGTCGCGCGCAAACTGCACCGACACGGGGCGGCCGGTCATCTCGCTGGTGGCAATCAGCCGGGTGAGTGCGCCTTCCAGCTCGCGCACGTTGCTTTGCACCTGCTTGGCCACAAACTCGATGACATCCTGAGGAATGCTGGCCTGGCGCTGGGCCGATTTAGTTTGCAAGATGGCCATGCGCGTCTCCAGATCCGGCGGCGCAATATCGCACATCAAGCCCCACTCGAAGCGGCTGCGCAGCCGATCTTCCAGCGTCACCATCATCTTGGGCGGCCGGTCGCTGGTGAGCACAATCTGGCGGTTGCTGCCGTGGAGTTGGTTGAACGTGTGGAAGAACTCCTCCTGGGTGGACTCTTTGCCTGAGATGAACTGGATATCGTCCATCAACAGCATGTCTACGTGGCGGTACCTGTTGCGAAAGTCGTCCGTCGACTGTGAACGGATGGACGCGATCATCTCGTTCGTGAAGGTTTCGCTGGTGACGTAGCACACCTGCAAACCGCGCAAGCGTGCGGCGTGGCCGATGGCATGGAGCAAGTGGGTTTTGCCCAATCCTGAGCCACCGTACAAGAACAGCGGGTTGTAACGGTCGGCCGGCATTTCAGCCACACTCATGGCTGCGGCATGAGCCATCCGGTTGCCCGAACCCACCACAAAGGCTTCAAACGTGTAGCGCACGTTCAACCCATCAAACGAGCCGGTTGCCCCGGTTGAGCTTGTCGTATTCGTGACGCTGCGGCCCGTTGCAGGTTTGGCCGAAGTGGTGCCGGGGCCAGCATCAGGGCCTTTACGTTCAGCCGGGCGCAAGGGGATGACAGGCGTGCTGATCGACCCATTGGCCGATAGCAAGGCAAACTGCACTTCCACGTCGTGACCCATCCGCTCGATCAACAGGCGCTTGATGTCATTCAGCATCCGTTGTTCGAGCCATTCTTTGACGTAGCCATTGGGAACGCCGATCAGAAACAGGCCTTCTTCGTAGCTGACATATTTAGTTGATTTCAACCAGGTGGCGTAACTGCCCCTGGCTACATTGAGCTCAAGTTCGCCCTGAGTGGACTGCCATGCTTCTTCTGGCCTCATGGATGACTCCCGTGCGCCGAGTTTACCTACGAAAGGAAGCGTGTGCCGTTGGGCTTGCACGTCGACTTGAACCTGTGAGCAATGATGAGCTGCGTTGCCGCAGCGATGTGAGTATGAAGGTCTAGTGTTCCTGGACGAAGGGAACGCGATTCTACTCATGTGGGCAGGGCGACTCAAGGAGATTGACCGTTGCAACCTTAAATTGCAAGCTTCTTTTAAGTTTGTTATGCGATTCACACCCCATACACAAACTGGCAATAGTTGTGCACAGATGGGCCGCGATTCCAGGCCTACTTACACACATCGCGTCCGTTAAAAACCCATAGTTGCCCACACCTACAACCTGGTTTTTCACTCAGTTATCCACAAGACAATACCCAGCCTGCTGCACCGCAGATGGGATTGTGACAAAAAAGCGCAAGACAGCAACGAATCAAGCCATTCATCAAGCCATTCAATGAATCATTGACGCTGCTTCCTGAACCGTGTTACGATTTAGGAATGCGTTACCGGCTGAATAAGTTGATTTACGGCCCCGTCGGTGGCGTTCAGATTGAATGGCTGGATCGTGGCCCAACCTGGTTTGATGCCGGCAATGCTGGCAGTGTAGATGGTGGCGAGTTGAAGGTGTCTTACTTGCGTGGCGAGATCGCTTTTACCAAGACGGATGAAAATGTGCTGGTTGCCGGCACCATTGAAACCGGCATGGATGTCCAGTGTGTTCGCTCGCTCGAGTTTTTCAACCTGCCATTGGAGATCGTGCTCGATAACGTCCCCTACAGTTTGCCCGATCGCATCACATTTTCCGAGAGTGAAGATGAGCCGGATCGTCGCATCAGCAGCGACAGTTGGATTGATCTGACTGAAATGCTGCGCGAGGAGATCATTCTGGCCACCCCCATTAACCCGATCAACCCGAAATATGGCGGCGACAACCCAACGGACTTGCCCAATGCTCTGGCCGAGGGCGATGACGACTGGGTCCACATTACTTGGAGCGATTCCTCTGCTGGTGAGGTTCCACGCCGAACCCAACCTCAGCTCAAGCCTAAAGACGAGCCGGACGAACGTGATTAAGGTTCCGTCATAGGCAAACCAGCAGTTGCTTTAGTTACTTTGGAGAAGAGCCTGTATGTCCCAGTTTGACGAAGATCAGATTGTTGCCTCGCTATTGATCAAGGCTGAAACTCAAGGTTACGTTGTTGTTGAAGACATCCTCGAATTGCTGCCGGAGGGCGATGAAAATTTCGACCAGATCGAGCAGATTATCAATTCGTTGAATGAAGCCGGGGTTAAGATCCAGGACCCCAGCGCCGAGGAAGAGGAAGAAGAGGATGTCGATTCGATCCTGGGTGACCTGGCTGATGCGGAAGAGGGAGAGGAAGCCGATGAGGATGAAGATCAGCCCGTGCTGGGTGAGGATGATCTGGCCAACATCAGTGTCGATGACGGCGTGGGCCTGTATTTGCGCGAGATGACGCGCGTGCGGCTGCTAACTAACGAAGAGGAAGTGCGGCTGGCCAAAGCGATTGCCCGTGCCCGCGGTGCTCAACACAAAATGGCCAACAACGGCCACCACAACGAGACCGAGGTCCGCAAGATTGAGGCTGAAATCGAAGATGGCCGGCTGGCCCGCGAGCACCTCATCAAAGCCAACACCCGTCTGGTCGTCAGCATTGCCAAGAAATATATGGGCCGCGGCGTGCCCTTTCTCGACCTGATTCAAGAGGGCAATCTGGGCCTGATGAAGTCGGTGGAGAAGTTCAACCACAAACTGGGATTTCGCTTCAGCACCTACGCCACCTGGTGGATTCGCCAGACGATCACCCGCGCGATTGCCGATCAGGGCCGCACCATTCGTGTGCCCGTGCACATGAATGATCGGATTCGCCGGCTCTACAAAGCCACTCGCGAGCTGGAGCAATCTTTGGGCCGCACGCCCACGGCCGAGGAAATTGCGGTCGAACTTGGCATCGACAGCGAGCAGGTTGAGTGGATGCTGAAGGTGTCCTGGCGGCCCATGTCGCTGGAGCAGCCGGTGGGTGAGGAAGAGGACAATGAGTTTGGCTCGTTCATCGAGGACGAGAATACACCGTCGCCCAATCAGGTCGCCTTCGACAATCTGTTGAAGGAGAAGATTGAGCAGGTGCTGAGCACGCTGACCCCGCGTGAGCAACGCATCCTGCGCCTGCGTTTCGGCTTGGTGAATGGCAAGTGCTACACCCTGGAAGAAGTCGGCCAGAAGTTCGGCCTCACCCGCGAGCGCATTCGCCAGATCGAGGCGCGCGCCCTGCGTCGACTCCGCCATCCACGCCGCAGCCGGCAGTTGAAAGACTACTTGTAGAGACTCTCAAAGTCAGACTTCTTCCTGGAAGTCTGACTTTTTTAATTGGATTCGCGCCAATACTGCGAGCCGTCCTTGGTGCGCTGCAACTCGTGTTCGTCCACCAGTGCCCGCCGCAGGGTCACGGCATCGATCCCAAACCGTGCCGACGAGTTGGTGAGCCATTGATTGATGAGATCGGTGGCCTCGTGTTCGGTGTAGGTCCTGCCCGGTGCAAACTTGGAGAGCATATAGTCCAGCACCACCCGCTGCTCACGCGGCTTGGTCGAGAAGTGCATCACCCGGCCTTGATCATCCAGAAAGGGCCGCAGCGCTGCGGGGTAGGCCGACAACGCACTGGCTCGCGCGGTTACGGCGCGATTACGCGACACATTGGCGCTGGCGTTGTCCTCGCTGAGCAGTTGAGATAGTTTGTGAAAGAGTTTGCGCAATCCCTCGGCTTGTAATGTGTATAGCTTATTGGCATCGCCGGCTCTGCGCTCCTCCACCAAACCCGCGCTCACCAATTGCTTGAGATGCCGTGAGACGTTGGGCTGGCTGACATCGAGTGCGGCCAGCAGCTCCTGGCCGCGCATCTCCCCATTGGCCGCCAGCAACTCCAGCACTTTCAGGCGGGCCTCATCGGCCAGCGCGTTGATCGTGCCCAATACCTCGGCTACGTGCACGGGCGTGCTGCGCATCATGGCGTTGTCGAATGGAGCGAAGACATAGGCCGTGTCGGACTGGCCGAAACGATTGATAAACAAGTCCGCGTGCGGCGACAGCACCAAGACCACATGTGAGACGCTGGCCAATTGCGCCAAAGCCCATTCCGGCAGATCACGCTGCAACATCCGGCGAGTCAGCTCGATGGCGCTGCGTTCTGATGCCGACCCTGCCGCCTCATTTAATGTCGCGACCAGCTGTTTGAGTGCCTGGGTCAATCCACGCAGTTGGGCGGTGTGCCGCTGCCACTCCGGTTTCAAAAACTGGGTCCACAGTTCGCGCAAATGAGCCACGCAGTAATCGCGCGCCGCGGAGGGGCTTTTGAGCAGCGGCTCAAGCTCAGACCTAAGGTTCGCATTCTGAGTCAGGACGTGTTGAACGGCCTTGTTGTCCAGGCCCGGCAGCCGCTGTCGAATGATGGCCGGCCTCAGCTCAGCCAATGCGTCGAGGTAGGCCTCGAAATCGGCCATGCTGCCTGGAGCCTCATCGAATGCGGCCACCAGCACATCACCGAGGCAGCCGAAAATGAGTGTGTTGCGCCGGCGTTGTTCCGGACTGAGTTGTGCCGAGGTCTGCGCCAGCCAGATGTTTGTTTGCACCGCTGCACCTGTCAGCAATGCCAGACTCACCAATGCCGCTCGCGCGGGCTCCCAGGCCGTGGCGAGTTGAGCCGGGTGGGTGCGCGTTGAATTAAAGTTCATGTTATCTCTACAAATCAATTATGCGTATATTTGCATATTACTATAAGTGAATTTATTGTCTTGTCAAGCATGTGGCGGTGTTGGCTCATGAACCGACGGCACGGTGTCTGTGGAGGATATGTTCGATCTTCGCAAACGCGCGGCGCGTCGTTGGTGCCGCACAACCACGGCATCCTGTTGTGCTTGAACCAGCGCGTTGGCGCGATGTAAGGCAAAATATCGGCCTTGAGAACACTGATTGTCCTTCCAACTTATAACGAAGCCGTCAACATCATGTTGCTGGTGCCGGAGTTGTTGAAATTACCGGCCACGGTTGATCTGTGCGTGGTAGATGACAACTCACCCGACAACACTGGCCACCTGGCCGACGAGTGGGCGGCCAAAACATCGCGCGTGCACGTGATTCATCGCGCCGGCAAAATGGGCCTTGGCACTGCCTACATCGCGGGGTTTCGCTACGCGCTCGAACAGGATTACGAGGCCGCGCTCACCATGGATGCCGACTTCTCGCATCATCCGCGCTATGTCCCAGCCATGCTGCAAGCCATTGCCCACAACGATCTGGTGATCGGCTCGCGCTATGTCCCCGGCGGCGATGTGCTCTACCCGTTTTACCGCCGTTGGCTGAGCAAAACCTCCAACTTTGTGGCGCGCCTGGCGCTCGGTCTGAAAGCGCGCGATTGCACGGCCGGCTTTCGGCTGTATCGCACCAGCACGCTTCGCCAGATTCCGCTGGATCAGATTTTCTCCAACGGCTATTCGTTTCTCGTCGAAATGCTGACACTGGTTCAGGCCACCGGCGCGCGCGTGGCCGAGGTGCCGATCGTGTTCGAAGACCGGCAATACGGCGTCACCAAAATTTCGACCCAGGAAATCTTCAAGGGCATGTATACAGTGGCGAGATTGGTGGTTCGCACACGCCGCCAGCCGCGTCAGTAATGCACCCTCGCTCGCCCAATTTGCCAACCAACAGGCCGTTTCGCAATGAAAATCATATTCGACGCGCGCGTCATTCAGGATCACTTTCCCGGCATCGGCCGCTATGCCTACAACCTGTTGCGGGCTTTGCCGGGGGTGCTGCCGCCCAGCGAACAGTTGATTGCGCTGTATGACCCGGAGGCCAAAAACACCCAGTATGACTTTGACCAGTTGAGCCAGGCCGGCGTCACCCTGTTAGCATGGCCGATGCCTGTTTTTAGCAGCCACAACGCCATAGCCACCTTGCCGGTTAAGGGCGATCTGGTGCACTTCCCCTACTATCTACGGCCTTTGCGCACGGGTCACGCTCGCGCCGTCACCACCATCCACGACACCATTACGCTGGTCTATCCTCAGTTGACCCCGGCTCTCAAAACCCGCCTGCTGATCCGGCTGATGAACGGCCTTGCCATTCTCGCCTCGCGCCGAATCATCACCGACTCGCACAGCGCCGCAGCCGATCTGATCCATCATTTCCCTTTTTCGCGCGGCAAGCTCGATGTCATTCCGGCCGCGGCCGACCCTGTCTTTGCCCCGCAGTCGGAAGCGCTCCAAAACACGACACGTGAGAAATACAAATTACCGATCCAGTTTGCCTTGTATCTAGCCAGCAACAAGCCGCACAAAAATCTGGTCCGGCTCATCGAGGCCTGGCAGCGTGTCACGCAGGCTCAACAGGCGGATGGCACGGAGATGACACCGTTAGTGATCGCGGGCCGGCAGGATCCGCGTTACCCCAATGCCCAGAACAGGGTGCGTGAGCTGAGATTGAGCAATCTGGTGCATTTCGTCGGCGCGGTCTCAGACGAGGACGCCGCCGCGCTGTATTCGGCCTGCCAGTTGTTCGTCTTCCCCTCACTCTATGAGGGCTTTGGATTGACGCCGCTGGAGGCCATGGCCTGTGGCGCGCCGGTGGCGTGTTCCAATACCTCATCACTGCCCGAAGTCATCGGCGACGCAGCGTTGTCATTTGACCCAACCGATCCCGATGCCATTGCCCAGGCCAGCCTGCAAATTTTGCGCAACGATACCCTTCGTCAGGATTTGCGCCAGCGCAGCCTGAGTCAGGCGGCGCGCTTCACCTGGGCCGAGGCCGCGCGTCGTACAATCGAAGTGTATAGAAAGAGCCAGCCGCCAGCTGCCAGCCACTAGCAGCTGGCGGCTGGCTTTGCTTGCGATGAAGATCACCCATATCTACAAAGATTATTACCCCGTCTTCGGCGGCATCGAAAACTACATTCGTGTGCTGGCCGAGGCGCAGGCATCGCACGGCCACGATGTGACCGTTCTGGTCAACAGCCTCTCCAACCGGCCCGAAATCTCGACCGTGAACGGCGTCCGCCTGATTAAAGCGGCGCGCCATCTGGATGTGCAATCCGCGCCCATCAGCGCCACGTTTCCCAGTCTGGTGAGCCGGCACACGACCAAAGCCGATATCGTTCATTTGCATGCGCCGTATCCCATTGGCGAGGCGTGCAACCTGTGGTTTGGGCGTGGCAAACGCACCGTCATCAGTTGGCACAGCGACATCGTGCGGCAAAAAAGTCTGTTGCGCGTGTATGCGCCGGTGTTGCGGCAGGTGATTACGCGGGCCGATCGCATCATCCCGGCCAGCGAGGCGTATGCGCGCAGTTCGATCTGGCTGCGCGACCGGCTCGACAAATGCCGCATCGTCCCGTATGGCATTGATGCGGAGCGATTTAAGGATCAGCGCAGTGAAGCGGCCGAGTCGCTGCGACAACGCCTGTTGGCCCCGTTTCTGCCGGCACAACCTTTACTGCTCATCGGCGTCGGCCGTTTGCGCTATTACAAGGGCTTTGACGATGTGATTCGCGCCGTTGCCCAGTTGCCGCATGTGGTCGCGGTCATCGCCGGCATTGGCCCCATGGCCGCCGAGTTGAAGGCGCTGGCGGCGCAGTTGCAAGTGAGTGACCGGATTATTTTTCCTGGCGAGCCGACGGATGCCGAGCTGCCTTTGTATTTGCAGGCTGCCGACGCCTACGCCATGCCGTCCACCTCCCGCGCCGAGTCGTTTGGCATTGCCACACTGGAAGCGATGTCATGTGGTTTGCCAGCCATCACCACCGAAATTGGCACCGCCACCAGTTGGATTAATCAGGATGGCGTGACCGGCTTTGTGGTGCCGCCGCTCAATCCCCCTGCGCTGGCCGGGGCCATTGAAAAAATGCAGGATGCCACGCAACGCCAGCGCATGAGTCAGGCGGCGCGCGCGCGGGTGTTGCAAGAGTTCACCTGGCAAAAAATGGTCGAGCGGGTGCAACAGGTTTATCAAGAGATCTCGCCCCATTAAGGAGATTTGGCAATCATGGTTGAAGAAAAATTCTCAAGCATCATCAATAACATTGCGTCGGCCGATCACTGCCAGGCCGGCGCCACCATTGCGCTGAGTGGGGCGCTGGCGGCGGCACTGGCTCGCGCCACCGCAGTGGTGACGGAGCTGGCCGAAACTGATGAGGCCACGGCTCAGGCGTCGCAGGTGCTGAAGGATGAGATGTCAACGGCCGCTGCGCGGTTTCAGGCGCTGGCCGATCAGGATGCCACAGCCATTGGCGAATTCGTGAAGTTGCGCGAGAACGGCCAGCCGTTGCAGGGTTATCAGGTGTTGTGCGAAGGCCCACGTGAAATGGCCGATCTGGCCTGGCAGGCCGCAACTGCGATGCAAACCTATCGCCCATTTGTGGGGCCGCGCCCGCACGATGATCTGGAGTTCGCCATCACCCTGATGGCGGGCACAGCACGCGCGGC
>Ga0105046_10004283_pt1 | contig 22712 bp, 16 predicted proteins | sample MAT03_FD_78385 | JGI IMG/M metagenome (GOLD analysis project Ga0105046, IMG submission 78385) | Freshwater microbial communities from Lake Fryxell liftoff mats and glacier meltwater in Antarctica - MAT-03 (megahit assembly) | ecosystem: Environmental > Aquatic > Freshwater > Ice > Liftoff...
ATCAAATTGGGAAGTTATTTTGACACCGTTCCTGAGCATTTCTCGTTTAAAAAAATTGCAAAAATTTTTATTTTGACAATGCCTATTGCAAAAATGTCCGGCAGTATGGGTTCAGGCTTGTTTTACACCATAAGCTATTTCAGTGCAAGACACCCTACCGGACCACCGTCACATCTCCCTTCAACAAATACACGCTTCCATCCGCCTGCAACACCTCGGCGTAATAGACGTACACGCCCGGGCTGACCGGATGCCCCCTGAAATCCCCTTCCCAGCCCGTCGGACCATTGGGCGCAAAGTCGCGGAGTTCCACCAGTTTTTCACCCCAGCGCGAATATATCTGCAACAGACGGATGTTTACATTGCCCTCCCCGCTGTAAATGGTAAAGAGACTGTTGTCTGTACTGCCCGGCAAAATGACGTTCGGGACGTATATGTTGGGCCGCACCCGCACTAAGTATTTACCGATCACCGCGCAATCGCCATAGCCCTGCAGAGTCACCGTATATTCAGTCGTTTCAAAAACGGTCGCTTCCACGGTCAGGCAAGTAGTACAGGACAGGCCGGCCGAGGGCGTCCAGGTAACTGACAGTGGATCGAAACCCGTTGGCGCTTTCAGGCGCAGTTTGGTGCCGGCATTGATCCAGAACGAATCGCTGAATGTCTGTATGGAAGAAATCGGGGAAAGTAGCTCGGCGCTTTCCAGCACAAAGCAGCCATTCACGTCGGTGACTAAAACGGGGAAAGTGCCCGGCAGAACATCCTCAAATTCCAGCGGCGACACGCCGTCCCCGGTCTGGGTTTCGCCGTTGCATGCCACCGTAAACGGCGCGGTACCGCCGGCAATGGAGGCTATGCGGATCACCCCGGGGTAAAAACATTCCACGTCTTCCAGTTCCAGTTCCGGTACGATGGGCACGGGTTGCGTCAATATTACACCGGCCTTGGTTGTACAACCGTTTGCGTCGGTTACGGTAAGGAGATAAGTGCCCGCTCCCAAGTTATTGAGGGCGGCAGTGGTGGCATTATTATTCCAGGAAAAAGAAAAAGGCGCTGTTCCCCCACCAGGTGTAGCCAACGCGGAACCTTCTTCAGAGCCGAAACAAGGCACTGCCATGCCGTTAAAATCGGAGGTGACCGCAGCCACCACCGATACCGGCGGCGCCAGCGCGGTATGCGTCACCACAAGGCTGTCGCAGCCGAACTGGTTGCTCAATTGCAGCACGACCGAGCCGGTGTCCTGCGCAAAGCAGGAAATTAACTGGATCTGCGTGGCGCTGTTGGGGTGCACGGTCAATGCAAGACTGGCCGTGGCGGTACAGCCATTCCCATCAGTCACCGTAACGGTATAGGCGCCGGTTTGTGACACCGCGATCGACGTGTTCGTTTGTCCGCCCGACCAGGCATACTGCGGAAAACTGCCGCTGGCTTGGAACTGTCCCGAATCGCCGGCGCACAACTGTGCCGGTCCCGAAACCGTAACCTGCGGGTTCGCCGGGACAACCACGGTTTGCAGCGCAGTACCCGTACAGCCTTGCGCATCCGTTACGGTTAGCGTGTAAGTTCCACTTGTTTGAACGGCAATGGAAGCAGACGCCGATGCGCCGTTCGACCAGGCATAACTTGGGAAAATGCCGCTCGCCGCCAGATTTAGTTGATTGTTGCAGGCATAAGGCGCTACCGTAATCCCTACACTCGGCGCATTATTGATGCTGAAAGCATGCGAAGCCGTGCCCGTACAGCCGTTGGCATCCGTGACCGTGACGGTGTAGTTACCGCTTTGCGTGACGGAGACAGACGATCCGCTGCCCCCGCTGGACCAGGCATACTGGCTGAACGAAGCGCCGGCATTTAACTGGCCGGCAATTCCGGGGCAAGCGCTGGAAGGGCCGTTTATCAATACCTGTACCGGCGGTAAAACGGTAAACTGGGTATTCGACGAAGCCGTGCAGCCATTCTGGTCCGTCACCGTTACCGTATAATTCCCTGTTTGTGAAACCGTGATCGTCGAAACGGACTGTCCGTTCGACCACTGGTATTGTGGAAATGTCCCGCCAGCCTGTAGCTGTCCAGATGCGCCGGCGCAAACCTGCGCAGGGCCTGTTACGGCTATCTGTGGGTTGGCCGGGATCGAAACGCTCTGGCTCACCGTACCCGTACAACCCAGTGCATCGGTCACAGTGACGGTGTACGTACCGTTAGCCTGCGCAGAGATGGTTTGGGTATTGCCGCCGTTCGACCAGGCGTAAGTGGCAAAACCGGCGCCGGTGGAAATGTTCAATTGGCTGTTGCAGGCATACGGCGCTACTGTCGCCTGCGGGCTCGGCGGAACGCTGATCGCCAGGGCCTGGAATCCCGTTCCCGTACACCCGTTCGCATCGGTTACCGTAACCGTGTAAGTGCCGTTTTGAGACACGGAAATGCTCGGTGTCGCGCTTCCGGTGGACCAGGCATACTGGCTGAACGAGCCATTCACGCCAAACGGAGCCGAACTGCCCGGGCAGATCAGGGTCGGCCCGTTCAACACGGGTACCACAGGCGGTAAAACCGTCGCCTGTGCGTTCGTCGTGACCGTGCAGCCGATTGCGTCTGTGGCCGTGACCGTGTAAGTGCCTGTTTGAGAAATTGTTATCGTGGATGTTGATTGTCCGCCCGACCATTGGTACTGCGGATAATTGCCGCTGGCTTGTAATTGTCCGCTCGTACCTGCGCACAATTGGGCAGGTCCTGCAACACTTACCTGCGGGGCTACCGGGATCGAAACAGTCAGGCTATTGGTGCCCGTGCAGCCCGTGGCATCGGTAATCGTCACGTCGTAAGTGCCGTTGCTTTGCACGGCGATCGTGGGTGTTACCGCCCCGTTCGACCATTGGTAGGTGGCGAAGCCCGGCCCCGGCGTTAGGGTCAGCTGTCCGTCGCAAACGTATGGCGACACGGAAATCGCAATGCTGATGGAGGTTCCGAAATTGAGCACCTGCGTGGCCACGTCGGTACAGCCGTTGCCATCGGTGACCGTGATGGTGTAGGCGCCGTTTTGCATAACGGAGATAGACGACTGCGTGTCGCCCGTCGACCACTGATATTGGGGAAAGGTGCCGGTCAGGCTGAATTGGGCAGTACCTCCCTGGCAAATTTGGGTAGGCCCGAGGATGGCCGCTACCGGGTTGGGCGGGATCGAAACCGTTTGAATGGCCGTGCCGGTGCAGCCCATGGCGTCCGTTACCGTAACGGTATAATTGCCGTTGGCTTGGGCCGCAGTATTTTGAGTGGAGGCGCCATTGGACCACTGGTAAACCGTAAAACCCGGATCTGCAGCTAAATTGATCTGGCTGTTACAGGCATACGGAGAGGCCGTTACCTGCGTGCTCAGGGAATTGTTGACGGTCAAGGCATGTGTTGTAAGGCCGGTGCAACCATTGGCGTCGGTCACTGTCACCGTGTACGTCCCGGTTTGGGAAGCCGTAATGGAGGCGCTCGTTTGCCCGCCCGACCACAGGTATTGCGAAAAAGGATTGCTGAGCGACAGCTGCGCCGAATTGCCGAGACAAATCGCGACAGGGCCGTTGATAAGCGGTTGCGGAAGCGGGGTGGCTGTTACCTGCCAGTTATTGGTGGCCGTACAGCCGTTGCCGTCGGTGACGGTAACGGTATAAGTACCTGATTGTGAAACTGTAATGGTAGCGGTAGCCGCTCCGCTATCCCACAGGTATTGCTGAAAACCGGCGCTTGCCAGCAATTGTCCCGAAGCGCCCTGGCAAAATTGGGCTGGCCCTGAAACCGAAACCTGTGGGTTGGCCGGGATAGAAACCGTCTGGCTGCTGGTACCAGAGCAACCTACGCCAGCTGTGACGGTAACGGTGTACGTTCCGCCGGCCTGTACGGAAATCGTTTGGGTGAGGGCGCTATTCGACCATTGATAACCGGCATAACCCGGATTGGCCGACAAAGTGATCTGGTTGTCGCAGGCATACGGCGAGATCGAAATTTGCGGCGCCGGGGCGTTGTTGATGGTAAAATTGTGAACCACCACGGAGGTACAGCCGTTTGTACCCGTGACCGTGACGGTATAAGCGCCGGTTTGGTTCACGGTGATGGACGTGCCATTGCCGCCGGTCGACCAGATATAACTGCTGAATCCAGGCGTCACATCTAAGGACGCGCTTTGGCCGGTGCAAGCGCTGCCGGGGCCCGAGATGGCGATATTGGGCGGCAATGCCGTGTTGACCGTGACCGAAGCCGTGCCGGTACAGCCGATGTTATTGCTTACTGTAACCGTGTAAGTGCCTGATGAGGAGATCGTTATAGCTGGCGTACCCTGTCCGCTCGACCATAAATAGGTGTTGAAAACTCCACCGCCAGTCGTTATTAGAGCGGAGCCGCCCGGGCACAATATAGGTGGCGTGAGCGAAGGTGCAGGCGGGGAAATCGGCAGAACAACAAAAGTGGCTGTGCTGGTGCATCCGATGACATTGGTGACCGTAACAATATACGTACCCGCCTGCGTCACGATAATTTTTTTGGTACTCTGGCCGCTACTCCACTGATAGGATATAAAACTCCCGACAGCCGTCAGCGTATCGGGCATGCCTGGACAAATGGCTGGCGCAGTGGCCGTAATGCTGGTCGGCGTTTCTCCGGGATTAATGCCCAGCAGGCTTTGGCCCGTACAGCCGAGCGCATTGGTTACGGTAACGTCATAAACGCCCGGCTCATAAATCATTATATTATTTGTAGTGGCCCCGGTGTTCCATTCGTACATTTGAAAGGGGCCTCCCAGGGCAATTAGAATGACGGTGTCTCCGACCGAGCACATGACGGGGGGACCGCTTACAAAGGGGATAACAGGCGGAGAAAGTGTAACGATCTTATTATCCGTATACGTGCATCCGTTTTGGTCTGTAACGGTCAGCGAATAGTTGCCGGCCGTTGAAATGGAATAAGGGGAAAACTGCGTACTCGGATTGGCCGGAGACCAAACATAGGAGGTAAAATCGTACCCAAGGTCATCAACCGTTAGCTCCCCTACATCGCCCGGGCAAATAACGGAAGGCCCTACTACATCTAAGGGGCCAGGGAAAAAGTCGGGTACCGTAATTGAATTTGCAAAGTGGTCGCAGGTGAAGCCGACCGTGCTGTAAGTATAGGTTCCACCTATGGCTACTATGATTTTGTGGGCATTTTGTCCGGTTGACCAATCCACCACGATCTGTTCTACCACACCGGTAAAATTGTATACCTGAAAGGCTGCCAGGGTAATCGTATGGTCAATACAATTAACCGTAGGAATTATGGCGCACCTGGCGTGGCCAAATTCATCGAGGACCTGGGAAGAGTCCGCAAAGATAGACTCGTAATCGAGATTGGAAAAAGGCAATGGAGCGGCTTTTGAAGCGGCTGGCAGCAGCCATACTAAGAGGAACAAAAAACAAAAAAAGGGTTTGACATTCAGAATGGTAGATGTTCGCGACATAAGCGGGCAGTTCATTTTCGTGAAATATTGCGGAAATATACTGCGCTTAGAGCGTTTGAAGGATATTGTCGCTGCCTCTATTGCATCATACATTTATTATATTTTGCCCGGTGCTCCAAACATGAAATTTCAACAAGACTTACCCGTGTGCAAAAACTTTTGTCTTCAGGCATCCCGATTCAGACTTTGATCGTCAAGTTGTGCGTTCAGGTGGCTAAAAACACTTTTATTATGTTCAACGCTCGTTTTCGCTGTTCTTTTGCCGTTCTTTTTTTCATCGTAACTCAAATTGCCTGCACCGGCAAGGTGGAAATCGTGGAAAACCGCGATGGACAAGGCCGCCTGGAACGCTATCAACGCCGAAAAAAAGATTTTGCTAAAGAAGGACTGTATCAAAAGTTTTACCCCGACGGAAAGTTGGCTGAAGAAGCCCGATACGTCAATGATTCTTTAGACGGAGATCACAAATATTTTTATACCAACGGCGCAACAGAAAGTGTGGAGCGGTACCGGAACGGCATTTTTGAAGGGAAATACGAGAAATTTGATTCAAACGGCGTGCTGATCCTGGAACAAATTTATATCAAGGGCGCCATGCAGGGCTGGAGTATCGCTTATTACCCTAACGGGAAAATAAAGGAAAAGGTGGCGATCAGGGACAATGAGGAAAACGGTCCGTTTACAGAATACCATGAAAACGGCGCGCTTAAAACCGAAGGGACTTATGCGCCGGGCCCGGAAGGCGCTCAGGAACAAGGCGAGTTGATGGAATACGATGAACAAGGCCAAAAAATTCGGAGCGCAGTATGCAAGGATGGACGCTGCGAAACCAAATGGCAAAAAGAATGACCACCGCATATAACAAGATTATGAAAAAACTACTACGCATATCTGCCGGCATCTTCTTGTTCTTGTGCCCTGGCCAATGGTCGGCCGTGTTCGGCCAGATCACTGGCGGCCAACACGTTTTCCAGTTTATGAGTTTGTCGCCCTCGGCGCGCATTACGGGGCTCGGCGGCGCCCAAATTGCCGTGAAAGACGATGATGTGAGCTTCGCGGCTGCCAATCCAGGCGCGCTCAACCCGGCGATGGACGGGCATTTGAGCTTTAACCACAATTTCTACCTTACAGATATCCAGCATGGATACGTTGCCTATGCGCAACATTTGCCAAAAATGGGTTTCACGGTACAAGGGGCCATCCAGTATATGGATTATGGCAATATTAAACAGACGGACGAACTTGGTAATATCCTCGGCGAGGTAAAAGTTTCGGAAACTGCATTTACCCTCGGCGCTGCTAGGCCGCTGACCAAACGTTTGTCCCTTGGGCTCAACCTGCGGGCCGGCTTTTCGGCACTCGATATCTACCGGGCCTCCGCTTTAGCCGCCGATGCCGGCCTGTTGTATGCGGATACTGCGCGACGGGTGACCATCGGCCTGGTTATCCGAAATGCCGGGGCGCAAATGGGTACCTATAACGGCACGCGGGAAGATTTACCCTTCGACCTGCAAGTCGGCTTCAGCAAACGCCTCCGCTACCTGCCGTTCCGGATCAGCGTCATCGCGCACCACCTGCACCAATGGAATATCCGTTACGAGGACCCGAATGCCGAGCAGGAAAATGTCTTGCTATTCGGCAACGAGCAGCCCACGACCAATAAAGGCAAAACCCAGGTAGACAATTTCTTCCGCCACTTTATCTTCAACGGCGAGTTCCTGCTCGGTCGCAACGAAGGCTTCCGCATGCGCATCGGGTACAACCACCTGCGGAAAAAAGAATTGACTGTCCGAAATTACCGCAGCTTAGCCGGTTTCTCCGGCGGTATCGGTATCAAGATCAGCCGTTTCCGCATCGATGCGGGCTACGGTTCCTACCATTTGGCCGGCAGCGTGTTCCATTTGGGAATCGGTACAAACCTGAAAGACTTTTTTTAAAGTAGAATTTTTGTACGATCCTTGGATATTTCCCCTCCATACAAGTATCTTTGCGTTCGCTTTTCGGAAAGGTGGTACAAAACGGCCATTTTTCCATTGATTTTGAACGAGTTATCACATTTTTGATCATAGCATTTATGCCAACGATTAATCAGATGGTCCGTAAGGGCCGCGAGAAAGTTGAATATGCGAGCAAAAGCCGCGCGCTTAATTCTTGTCCGCAACGCCGGGGTGTTTGCACCCGCGTATACACCACCACCCCGAAAAAGCCCAATTCGGCCCTGCGCAAAGTTGCCAAGGTTCGGATGACCAACGGCCTGGAGGTGATTTGTTACATTCCAGGTGAAGGCCACAACCTTCAGGAACACTCCATCGTGCTGGTGCGCGGCGGCCGGGTAAAAGACCTGCCCGGTGTACGTTACACCATCGTACGGGGTGCCCTCGATACGGCCGGCGTGAACAACCGCAAAAAAAGCCGCTCCAAATACGGCTCCAAGCGCCCTAAAAAATAATTTTTTAATGATGAATGATGAATGATAAATGATGAATCTTTAATGATTCGCACTCATCTTCAGATATTCATCATTTATCATTCATCATTCATCATTAAGTAATAATGCGTAAACACAAACCGAAACCTCGAGTATTGGCTCCCGATCCGCGTTACAACGAAACGATGGTTACCCGTTTCGTCAATAACCTGATGTGGGAAGGCAAGAAGAGCGTTGCTTTCACCATTTTCTACGATGCATTAGACATCGTGAAGGGCCGCACGAACGAGGACGAGTTGCAAATTTGGAAAAAAGCGTTGAACAACGTTATGCCACAAGTGGAAGTGCGCAGCCGCCGGATCGGTGGCGCTACTTTCCAGATTCCGACCGAACTGCCGGCTAACCGGAAGATTTCCATCGGAATGAAATGGCTCATCAAATATGCACGCGCCCGTAGCGGTAAAGGTATGGCCGAAAAACTGGCCGCCGAAGTTATAGCTGCCAGCAAAGGTGAAGGCAGCGCTGTTAAAAAACGCGAAGACACGCACAAAATGGCCGAAGCCAACCGCGCTTTCGCTCACTTCAGAGCGTAATCGCCCGGAGCGCCGACAACAAGCGCCGTCGAAAATTGTAGGGATATGCTGCCAGACAGCCCCGGCAATTTTCGGCGGTTTTGGTGTTTTTAAGGGTTAGAAAAACTAAAACCTGTTTTTATTTTGCAAAATTTTTAAATACCAAAACGGCATTTTGCAAAATTTCCGCAAAACAGGAACACATTTTGCTACACTGCGCAGTACTTTGTTTCAAAGCAGCCCGAAAAGACCAACAACGCGATCATTCATTCTCTCATTCACTCAATTACTTATTCTGAAGCCATGGCAACGGACCTCCGGTTTACCCGAAATATCGGTATTGCCGCCCACATCGACGCCGGTAAGACGACTACTACCGAGCGTATCCTTTATTACACCGGCGTGAACCACAAAATAGGTGAAGTACACGAAGGCGCTGCTACCATGGACTGGATGGAGCAAGAACAGGAACGCGGTATCACCATTACTTCCGCCGCCACCAAATGTACCTGGTTGGTGGAAGGTCAACAATACGATTTCAATATCATCGATACGCCCGGCCACGTGGATTTCACCGTGGAAGTAAACCGCTCCCTGCGGGTACTCGACGGCCTTGTATTCCTATTTTCTGCCGTCGACGGCGTAGAACCGCAGTCGGAAACCAACTGGCGCCTCGCCGACAACTATAAAGTTCCGCGTATCGCCTTCATCAACAAGATGGACCGCGCCGGCTCCGATTTTTTCATGTGCGTAAAGGACATGAAAGCCAAATTGGGCGCCAACGCAATTCCGCTGCAGGTTCCGATCGGCAACGAACATAACTTTCTGGGCGTGGTAGACCTGGTGACCGGTAAAGCCATCGTTTGGGACGAAGCCGGACAAGGCATGACCTTCCAGGAAGTTCCGATCCCGGAAGACCTGAAGGAAACGGTCAAGGAATATCGCCAGAAACTGATCGAGGAAGTAGCGTCCTACGACGACACGCTGCTGGAGAAATTCTTCGACGACCCCGACTCCATTACCATCGATGAAATGCGCGCTGCCGTACGTTCCGCCGTATGCGACATGAAAATGACGCCGGTTATGTGCGGTTCGGCCTTTAAAAACAAAGGTGTACAGGCTTGCTTAGATGCGGTTTGTTATTTCCTGCCTTCGCCGCTCGATATCGAAGCGGTCGTGGGTATCAACCCAAATAACGACGAGCCGATTACGCGCAAACCTTCGGTTACCGATCCGTTTGCTGCGCTGGCGTTTAAAATCGCCACCGACCCATTCGTGGGCCGTCTGTGCTTTATCCGGGTATATTCGGGCAAATTAGACGCCGGTTCTTACGTGTTGAACACCCGTACGGGCGACAAAGAGCGGATCAGCCGTTTATACCAGATGCATGCGAACAAGCAGAACCCGATCGACAAGGTGGAAGCAGGCGATATCGCCGCTGCCGTGGGTTTCAAAGACATCCGCACCGGCGATACGCTGTGCGACGTCAACCATCCGATCGTGCTCGAGAGCATGGTTTTCCCCGAGCCGGTTATCGGCTTGGCGGTTGAGCCGAAAACGCAGAAAGACCTGGATAAACTGGGTATGGCCCTCAACAAACTGGCCGAAGAAGATCCCACATTCCGCGTGAAGTACGACGAAGACACCAACCAGACGGTTATTTCCGGTATGGGCGAGTTGCACCTCGAGATCATCGTGGATCGTTTGAAACGCGAATTCAAAGTGGAATGCAACCAAGGCGCGCCACAGGTAAACTACAAAGAGGCACTGACGAAAACGGTTACGCACCGCGAACGTTTGAAAAAACAAACCGGTGGTTCCGGTCTGTTCGCCGATATGGAATTTATCCTCGGCCCGGCCGACGAAACGTTCCTGGAATCGGACGACTTCAAAAACGGCAAAAAGAAACTCCAGTTCGAATGGGGAATCGTCGGTGGCGCCATCGATAAAAACTACCAGAAACCGATTTCCGACGGTTTCACCCAGATGATGAACAACGGTATCCTCGCTGGCTACAACATCGATTCGATGAAAGTGCGGGTGATCGACGGCGGCATGCACGCAGTCGACTCCAAACCGATCGCCTTCGAATTGTGCGCCAAAGAAGGTTTCCGCGCGGCTGCGCCTGCCTGCAAACCGCAGCTGATGGAGCCGATCATGAAACTGGAAGTGATCACGCCCGAAGAATACGTCGGTCCGGTCATCGGCGACCTGAACCGCCGTCGCGGCCTGCCGAAAGGCCAGGAAACGCGTATGGGCGGCGCAGTTGCCATCCAGGCCGAAGTGCCGCTCGCTGAAATGTTCGGCTACGTAACCCAGTTGCGTACGCTTACATCCGGTCGCGCTGCATCCACGATGGAATTCAGCCACTACGCTCCGGCGCCGAATGCAATTGCGGAGACGGTGATTGCGAAGGCGAAGGGCGGGAAGTGATCTCCCCTAAATCCCCTCCCGGGGGAGGGGATTTTGATTTCGGATTTTTTCCGCTGATGGCGGAGGCTAGAATATGAATCCCGCTTCGGTTTGTCCGGGGCGGGATTCTTTTGATTTTGTCTCTGTATCTTCGTTTCGTTTGGCGTACCTCACAATTTCCTTTATTTCCGTACTCAAGCCAAAAGCAGCGTGTCTTGTTGAGCGCAGCGAAACATCTGGATACTTGCTCTGAAGGGAGGGGACTTTGATTTCGGATTTTTTCCGCTGATGGCGGAGGCTAGAATATGAATCCCGCTTCGGTTTGTCCGTATCATATATACACAAGTTTGTTCCCGCTGTTGGGTGGTTTTATCATCGGTTGACAATTAGCGCAGGGCACCCCGTCCGACGGCTTTTTCGCCGTCCGACGGGTATGGCACCTCGGGTAATTCCTTGTCAACCAATTAAATACAGCAGCGAGCGATCTACCCATATTTTATAGACCTATCGGGTGTAGAAAGCCGGTACTGGAGCCATCTGTGGTCCTTACCCGTCGGACGTCGAAAAGCCGTCGGACGGGGTGCCCTGCTTTATTTATAGGTCCAATGGCAAAAAGAAGATGGGTAACGCACTTGTGTAGATACCACCTGGGATATTCCGCAAACGAAACAACTGCTGCGCTGTATCCGCAAACATTTGAAAAAGAAGGTGTTCCTGTGCATCATCACGCATGCGCACCAAGACGGCATCGGAGGCATTTCGGCGCTACAGGCTAAAAAGATCGAGGTGGTCAGTACCCGGGCTACGGCCGAACGGGCCGTAAAGCTGGGTTCCCCCAGCCTTCCGCGCCGCCCGGTAGCGATTTTTCCTTCAACATCGGCGGAAACGATTCGCTGGACGTACGCTGGTTTTTTCCGGGCGCCGGCCATGCACCCGATAATGTGGTCGTCTGGTTTCCGCACCAAAAACTGCTCTTCGGCGGCTGCCTGGTCAAAAGCGTCGACACAAACAGCATAGGTAACCTCGCCGATGCCGACCTGGCGGAATGGCCGGATACGATCCGTGCGCTTTGGGAGATGTTTCCCGATGTCCGGACGGTGGTGCCGGGGCATTTCGGGTGGGAAAAACCCGGGACTTTGGAGCATACGCTGGAATTGCTGGAAAGCCGGGGAAAAATGCAAAAAGAGTGATTTTGTGTCCTTTGCGGCATGATGTCGGCGACGGCGACCGCGCCTTGGCAGTTTTATGATTGGGACCGTGATATTGAGTTGATGGAGGGTGTGGTGGTGAATGTTGGGCGGTTTTTAAAGGAGGAGGGGATAAATATTAAATAAGCCACGGCTTTGGGTAGCGTCCGGCCACCCCGATCAGACGCTTGTACAGGTGTTTGTACAAGTACTGCTGCGCCAGCCTGTTTTGTTCTTTACAGCCTTCGATGAGGGTTTCGATGCTGCTTTGTGGTGAAATATGGGTCATGGTTTTCCGCTGTTACATTGAGGTTCCGCCCTGCGGGCTTCGGCGGGTAAAAGGGTGCGTTTATGGGGAGAATCGTATTTGGGAGGGAAAGGGTTGGTGGGAAGTGGGGGAAAATAAAAATTAATATAGCGGATGTGCCGCGTCATGGCAGCTTTACGAATGGCATGAGATACTGACTTTATCCTGATACTGTCTCGCATATTGTGAGATTTTGGCTCTTGTTGATCTTGCGATAGTTGCCCGGTTAAAACCAGGCAAGTGAAAAATCCACATTCTAATGCATTTTGATCTACCTTTTTAGAGATGGTCTTTTTCTTCGGCTGTAGCTTTGGTATCTTATTGCGTGCCTTACTAATTAGCTCGCTTAAATCACCGCATTGATCCTTATCCACACACCGCAACCCCCGCTCCCATTTCTCAATCGCCGTTTTATACCGTTTGGCATCAAATTCCGCCTGCCCTTTTTTCCGGAACTCGCAACAGCAGCAATCGTCCTGGGCGAGGGCAAGAGTGGGTAAGATAAAACAACACAGGAAGAAGAAATTACGCATGTATTTGAAGGGTTTAATTTTTTGTAAATCAAGTATTTACTTTCTTAAAAATCCCGAAAGCGGTGTGTCATTCTGAATGCAGCGAATCCCGAATGTTTTGAGGATGAGCCGCGGACCTCGAAGCATCTCCCATCAGAGCAAGTATCCAGATGCTTCGCTGCGCTCAGCATGACACGTTGCATTTGGGATTTGTAAAGAATTCTAATGATGTTCAGTGTGAAATTCATATCTCCAGCAATACCTATTTCCCCTTTATTTTCTCCAGTTTTTTCAAGGCCTCCACATTCTTCGGATCAATGGTCAGCACCTTTTCATAATATTTACGCGCATTCGCAAAGTCTTTATCTTCCAGGTTCAGCGCGGCTGTTACGAGCCAGGCCGTGCGGTTTTTTTCCAGCCCGTCGAGCCGGCGTTTGGCTTCGGGGGCGTTTTTATCCGAAGGAAATTGTTGCAAAAAGATGGTTAACTCGGGGATGGTTTTGGCATTTTGGAAAAGATAGTCGGGGCTGTTTTGCTCGAGCGGGGTCAGGTTAGGCGGTTTATCGCCAGATATACGTTCCTCCGTTTTTTTCCCGAAATCGCTGCCGGAACCGGGTGAATTTTTTCTCGCCCAGGGGCGAAACGCTGCCACAAGCACGATGAGCAACACGACAACACCCACGCCGACCCACAAAACCAGCCGATTACTGCTCTGGGTCGCCGATGGCGTCGCCTCAGGAACGAGCGGTTTGTTTTTCATCCGGCTCTTTTCCTTCGCCTCGCGCAGGGCCGTTTCACAAGCCGCCATCCGTTCCCGGATAATGGAATTGGCATCAGTTGAACCAAAATCCGGCTCCAGTAAAACCTGCGCCGCCTTATACGCCACCAGCGATTCGCTCCAGTTTTCCTGTGCAAACAACACCCCGGCCTGTTCGAGCACTTTTTCAAAAGCCGTTCTCCGGTCTGCAAAAGCCTGATTTTCAAGCTCCTGCTGTTTATTTTGCTCGCATGCGCTTATCTGTTTGCGCAGCGTCGCGGCATCGGGTGTGTATCCGGATTGATACATACCCAACGCCTGCGTGTAGGCTTTCAGCGATTCTGACCAGTTGTTTTTGTCAAACAAATGCGTGGCGGCGTCCACGATCGCGTCGAAACGGCGGCGGTCCTCGGCTTGTTTGCCACGGGCATCGTGATCGGCCTGGAGGCGCGCCACGATCTCGCCCAAGCGATGGGCCACATCGGTAAAAGCCTCATCCTGGGAGGCCCAGGATGTGATCGGCTTCCCCTTTTCGGGCATGGCTTCGATCTTTTTCAGAGGGGTTATCGTCCAGGCACAGGGGCGGAGAATGACCGGGGCCACCACGGCCTCGCCTTTTTCGTGGCGTTCGAGCGACACGGCTACTTCTTTGCCGTAGAAATAATCGGAGGCCAGCGAGTCGGGGCTCACGAGCAGGAGGATGATGTCGGCGCCGTAGAGTTTGGTTTTAATTTCAGCTTCCCAATCCTTGCCCGCCTCGATGTCGTAATCGTCCCACACCCGCGCCTGGCTGGTGTTGAGCAGCGGGCGCAGGAATTTTTTCAACTCGTCTTTATAACGCAGGTCCTCGTGCGAGTAGGCGATAAAAATGTCGATCATAGGTGGGGCGGAACGTTTGTTTAGCGCGCAGCGGGCACAAAAATAACAAATTACAAAAGCAATGATGCGTTGAGGTAAGATTTACATGAACAAACAGAAATTTCCCTGATTACTTCGATTACAACTTTTTATTGAAAATATATCGCTGGTTTCTATAAATAAATTTTACTTTTGTCAGCCAAACAAACAGAGCGCCAATGAAAACGAACTGCCTGCCTTTTTCCAAATTCCTTCTTACCCGCTGACTAGCGGGTAAGAAGGAATTTTTTATTCCATATCGATCGATTAATTTCACATTCAAACCCAACCCAATTTATGAAATCCAAGATTTTTTTTGGAATTATTGCAATCCTGTGCAGCATTGGAAGCGTTGCCGTTTTCAATGCTTGCAGCGACCCCAAGCCAGAGCCGAATTTGAGCGCAATTCTCAAAGACCTGAAGGAAGACACGTACTACCTGAAATTCGACAACAACACGGACAAGAAACTGATTGACAAAGATGAATACGGGAAACTTTCACCCTGGACTTCCGTTCCTGCCGCCTCCGTGGGGTTCAAAGTCCCGGGCTATGAGCGTATCCCGATATATAAACTGATCTGGCCGACCTGTCCGACGATGCTGCCCAACATAGATATCGCCAAAAAATTCATTGACCTGGCCAAAATGGCCAAACTCAACCAGGCAGAGCAACTGCAAGCCATACAGCTGGACAATGGCGCGCTCATCGCCAATGAGGCAACCCTGAAAATGCTGTCCTCGTATGAAGCGGACAAGATCGATACCGAAGTAATGAAAGGTGTTACACTCGCAGATATCGCGATATGCCCGGATCCGCCCATGGGCAATTTCGGCCGCCGGCCGGTATATGCCCTCCCCTTGCCGGATTGGAAAGACCTGCTCGACCGGATCAAAATCCGGGTAGGATGCAGAGACCCACGCGCCCTGGAGCTGGTAAGAAGCAACCTGCTCACGCTGGACAAAGTCGCCTTTGCGAGTTACAACATAGAGAAGATCAATGAAAATACGGCGATCCTGACCAATTCAGCGGCCCGGTAAATATTTTTAAATACGCCATCAGGAGGGTAGCTCATAAACAGGTTTAGAGCTACCCTCTTCTTTTTTGAGCGATGAAAAAATTGATTACAAACAGGTTTTTGTATGCTGTAGTGGCGATCCACCTGTTTCTGACCGCGCTGTATGCGACGCATTTTGTAGAATGGGGCCCGTCAAATATGCTGGCTAAGACGAGCTTCGCATGGGGCGAATTCACCGGCAGCAGCAACATCTATAGTTTTTTCGCGCCTTATGTCGGGGAGCAAACCAACGTCATTTACACCGTGGTAGATTCATCCGGGAGCCAGCAGGTGTACCGGCTGACCGGACACAGCCGTGAAATATTGAACCGTTTGAATACAGCTTACAATTTTTTGAGCCTGAGCGAAACGCACGATGTGTTGTGTCAAAGTTTCGCCATCCAGGTTTTCAGCCGTTTCCCCTCGGCAAGTATTGTGCGGGTGCATATCATCAAACAAACGATGCCTTCTATGGAACAGCAAAAAGCAGGGGGGCAAATACGGTGGCAAACCATGTTTTATAAGGATTACTCCCGCACTTCCGGCCATGAACCTACGAAGCAGTAAACTGAAAACTTTTTTTACCCAGCCGCTTTCTCCCGATATCTGGGGCGTTTACCGCATTGCCATCGCACTTTTTTGTTTGCTGGAGTATGGCCTTCTTTTTCCCGACCTTATTTTTTTGTTCGGTAAAGACGGCATGGTCATTTGGAATGTCAATGACTACCTGGTCAGTACGTATCTGCCAACCTTCGGTAAACTGGCCGGCTTGCCCATATTTCGGGATATTGCGCCCGATACCTTTTTGTACGGGTTTTATTTTTTGTTTATCGCCGCGTTGCTGGGCATGTTAGCAGGTTGGAAAGCCAATCTGATGGCTTTTTTTGCCTGGGTGTTCCACATGCTTTTTTTCCATACCGGCCGGCTGGGCGCCTACGGACTGGAATCTTTTGTAAGTATTTCCTTGTTCTATGCCACTTTTGCCCCAATAGGGCAGGCATTTACGGTCCGCCACCTGAGCGGTCGTGCCAATCCGGGCCAGGCTTCAGAATGGTCGAGGCTTTCGCTACGGGTGTTGCAGCTTCATCTTTGTATCGTTTACCTAGCGTCCGGTGTAGAAAAAGCGATGGGGCATGAATGGTGGACCGGCGACGCCATTTGGTACAGCCTGATGGAGGAACAATTCCGGCAGTTCGATTTTACCTGGATGGCCGAAATGCCCTGGGTTGCCCAAGGGATCTGTTGGGTTACTTTGTTGGTTGAAACCGGATATGCGTTGTTCATCTGGATACCCGCTACCCGAAAGATATGGTTGCTCGCGATGATTGGGTTGCACATAGGTATCATTTTTGGCATGGGGCTTCATTTATTCGGGATGGTGATGATCCTGTTGAATTTGCTGGCATTCGGAGGTGTTCTACGGCCTTTACGAAGCGGCAAAGATGATTCTATGCTGGAATAAACTGGGCACAAACCAATGACTTCGTCCTTCTTTTCAGGAACTTATAATGCCGGGAAGAACCGGGATACGTACTTTTGCGTTGTACCGGTCGGCTGCCAATTCGCTGCACAGATCATTCTATCCGGTCCGAACAGGTAGATACTACCCTCTTTTCATTTTCCGTCCGCATGAAAAAAATTTCGTTCCTTCTACTTTTTTACGTTTCCCTGCATAGTCTCCTCGCCCAAATTTCTACTCTGGCAGTTGCGCCTGCCGCGCCGCTTCTAACGCCGGACGAAGCCGTGCGTTTAGCCCTCGAAAAGAATTTCGACATCCGCCTGAGCCAGGCGGATGCCGATATCGCCAGGATTAACAACACCAAAGGCAATGCCGGGATGTTGCCGACAGTCAATCTGGTTGCAGGGGACAACGTATCGATCAACGGTTTTCAACAACAAAACCTGGCCGACGGCCGCTCTTTTGCTGCCTACGGCGCCCTGGCAAACAGTGTCAACGCGGGCGTGCAACTCAGCTGGACGCTTTTCGACGGCCAGCGCATGTACATCACCAAAAAGCGGCTGGAAGAAATAGAAAAACTGGGTACCTTAAATCTGCAAAACACGGTACAACAAACCACCGCCAGCGTGCTGCAAACCTATTATGAAGTCGTGCGCGGCCGTTTGCAGGAGCGCGCCTTAGCCGAGGTTATCGTCCTGAACGAAGAACGCCTGCGCATCGCCGAGGCGCGGCTGGCGGCGGGTATGGCCGCTCAAACCGACGCCCTGCAAGCACGCATCGACCTCAACCAACGCCGGGCCGACCTTCTGAACCAGCGCTATGCCACCACAGCGGCCAAGCGGATGCTCAACCGACTGCTCGCCCGCCCTGCCGAAACGGCATTCGAAGTGGTGGAAACCATTGAAAATACATACGAGCCGCTTCGCGTCGAACTGCTGCAAAAAATGCAGACACAAAATCCCGGCCTGCTTTCGCTGCAAAAAAATGCCCAAGTGGCCGCATTAATCGTCGATGAAAACCGCAGTATGGATAAAGCGCGTATCGTGGGCATCGGACAGCTCAATACGCAGCGTACGGACAATGCCGCGAGCCTGATCAAAAACAACACCCAGGCCGGGCTTACCCTGGGCGCCAGTCTGGTGTATCCATTGTACACGGCAGGCAACTACAGGCGCCAGGTGGAATCGGCGCAACTACAGGCGCAACAGGCTGTTATTCAAGTGGATGCGCAACGCCTGAATATAGAAGCCGAACTTGACAACCAACTTGCTTTTTTCCAGATACAGCAAGAGGGATTGATCTTGGAAGAAGAAAACGTAAAAAACGCCCGCGAGAACCTCAACGTGAGTACAGAAAGATTCCGGCTGGGGCAAACGGATGCTTTGGAAACGCAGGTGGCGCAAAACACCTTGGAGCAATCGCTGTTCCGGCGCAATTTGGCGCTGTACAATTTGAAAGCGGGGGAATTGCGGTTACGGTTGCTGGCGGGGGAATTGTGAGAACTGAGCGTCTCCTACATTTTCAAGTGATGTTGTGAACTTTGTCGTGAAATACAACTCTTAGGAACGGTGTCAAAATAACTTCTTGTACAACACCATTTTATGAAAGAAAATACCAACTCTGCAAATAAAACCGTCCTCGTCATCGGCGCGGGACTCGTCGGCTCCCTTTGGGCCGTTTTTCTGGCCCGGCGCGGGTACCGGGTGCAGGTATTCGAACGGAGGCCCGATATGCGTGCACAGGGCTATCAAGGCGGGCGCTCCATCAACTTAGCCATGAGTAACCGCGGCTGGAAAGCCATCGAGATGGCCGGTATCCGGGAAAAAATCGAACAGGTAGCCATTCCCATGCCTGGACGCATGATGCACGCGGTGAACGGCGACCTTGTATTCCAGGCCTACGGCAAAGAGGGGGAGGCTATTTATTCGGTGTCGCGCGGGGGCTTGAACCTGGAGTTGCTGAACATTGCGGGCAGCTTTCCGAATGTGGAATTTTTCTTCAACCACCGCTGCGCGGAGGTGGACCTGCACCATCCAACGGCTGTGTTCGAAAACCTGGAAACGGGTGAAATGAAAGCGGTTGATGCGCCGCTGATTTTCGCCACCGACGGCGCCTATTCCGCAGCGCGCTACGCCTTGCAACGCACCGATCGCTTCAACTACAACCAGCATTATCTGGAACACGGCTATAAAGAACTGACCATCCCGCCGGCGCAAGGCGCGGCTTTAGAAAAAAATGCCCTGCACATCTGGCCGCGTGGCAATTTTATGATGATCGCCCTGCCCAATGCCGACGGTAGTTTTACCTGCACTTTGTTTTTGCCCTTCGAAGGAGCCGTGTCTTTTGAACATCTGACAGACCCTGAGTCGATTACGGCCTTTTTTGAGCGTTATTTTGCCGACGTGCTGGCCCTCATGCCTACCTTGCTGGAGGATTTTCAGCGCAATCCGGCCTCCTCGCTGGTCACCGTGCAATGCGATCCCTGGCAATGGCAAAACCGCATCCTGCTGCTGGGTGACGCGGCACATGCCATCGTGCCGTTTTATGGCCAGGGCATGAATGCAGGCTTCGAAGACTGTACCATTCTGGACGCTATGCACGACCAATTCGGCGGCGACTGGTCGCAAATCATCCCTGCATTCGCGCAACAGCGCCAGCCCGACGGCAACGCGATCGCCGAACTGGCCCTGCGGAATTTCATCGAAATGCGCGATCTCGTAGCGGATCCGAAATTCCTGCTGCGCAAAAAAATTGCGGCCCATTTGCACGCCAAACATCCCGATTTTTTGCCGGTGTATTCTATGGTGACTTTTAGCAATACGCCCTACCACGTTGCCCTCCGCGAAGACGACGCGCAGAACCGGCTGTTCGGGGAGATTTTGAGCCTGGAAAACGTTGAAAACGAATGGGATGGGCAGGCGGTAGAAGGGGCATTTGAACGATGGAAGCGCTCGCTGCAAAGTTGAATTAATTCACCACAAACGTCACAAAGGACACCACGTTTCCCTCCGCAATGACAACTTGGTGTCCTTTGTGACCTTTGTGGTGATTCATCTATACGTGTATCTTTTTTCAAAACATTTCGTTTAACAATCGCCCTTCCGCGCAAACTACATACCTTTGCCCATACCCACAACATAGAACTAAAAACCACACCGGCATGAGCTATCTCGACGAACTCAACGACGTACAACGCGCAGCCGTCACCAACACCGACGGGCCGGTGCTGGTGATCGCCGGGCCGGGCTCCGGTAAAACCCGGGTATTGACTTACCGTATTGCTTACCTGCTGCAAAAAGGCGTATTGCCCTGGGAAATTCTGACCCTGACCTTTACCAACAAGGCAGCCCGGGAGATGAAAGAGCGTATCGAAAAGGTGGTGGGCGAAAAAGCCCAGCAGGTTTGGGCCGGTACGTTTCACTCCATTTTCGCCCGTATTTTGCGCGCCGAGGCCACTAAAATCGGCTATCCGGCCAGCTTTTCCATTTATGACACCGACGATACGACCAGCCTGCTTCGTTCCATCATCAAGGAAATGAACCTGGATACTAATGTGTACAATGCCTCGGCCATTCGTTCGCGGATTTCATTGTCCAAAAGCAACCTCATTTCGCCCAAAGCCTACCGCGACAATGCCGAGATGATGACGCAGGACCGCGCGGCCAAACGGCCGTATGTGGTAGATATTTATGAAAAATATGTGGCCCGCTGCCAGCGCTCGGGCGCTATGGACTTCGACGATCTCCTGTTCCAACTCTACCGCCTTTTCCGCGACAACCCGGACGATGTGGTGGAAAAATACCGCAAAAAGTTTCGTTATATCCACGTCGATGAGTTTCAGGACACTAATTTCCTGCAATACGCCATCCTGCGCCGCCTGGTGAAATACGAGGGCAGTCCAGAAAATATGTTCATCGTCGGCGACGACGCACAGAGCATCTATGCCTTTCGGGGCGCCACGATCGACAATATTCTCGATTTCGAAAAGGATTACCCAAACCTGAAAACCTTTAAACTGGAGCAGAACTATCGCTCCACCCACCACATCGTATCGGCTGCCAACGAGGTAATTTCGTACAACCGCCGGCAATTGAATAAAACGATCTGGACGGAGCGGGAAGACCGGCAACGCATCAAACTCATCAAGTGCGTGACCGACGACGAGGAAGGCCGCCGCGTGGCCGATCTGATCCTGGAGCAGCGAAACCGTTTCCATTTACCCAATTCGGAAATCGCTATCCTGTACCGCACCAACGCGCAAAGCCGGAAATTCGAGGAGCACCTGCGCCGCCTCAACCTGCCGTACCGCATTTTCGGCGGCATGTCGTTCTACCAACGCAAAGAGGTGAAGGATTTTGTGGCTTATCTGCGCTTAGCCGTCAATCCCCGCGACGAAGAAGCCCTGCGCCGCGCCATCAATTACCCGGCCCGAGGCATCAGCGACGGCACGATGGACAAGATCGCTCAAGCTGCTACCGCGCTTAACCAGGGGATGTGGGAGGCCATGATGCATCCAGCGCTTAACGTGACCGACCGGGCAAAAAAATCGCTGGCCGCCTTCCGCCATCTCGTGGAGGACTGGCAACGCCGCGCCCCCAAGGAAAATGCGTTCAAATTAGCCGCCGATATCCTGCGCAAATCCGGCCTGCTCGAATTGTTCAAAGGCGATACCAGCCCCGAGGGCATCAGCCGCCTCGAAAACGTGAATGCCGTGCTCGACGCCATCAGTGAATTCAGCGATCAGAACGACAGTGCGCTTAATGACCCCAATGACTTAAATTTCATTGCGGATACTACCGTCCCTAGCACCTCTTTAGCCGCCTACCTCCAAACCATCACCCTGCTCACCGACGCCGACGACGATAAAGGCGAAAACGATTTTATTACGCTCATGAGCACCCACGCCGCCAAAGGCCTGGAGTACCGCAGCGTATTCGTCACTGGCCTGGAAGAAAACCTGTTCCCGTCTTTTATGGCCCTGGAAGACCCCAACGGCCTCGACGAGGAACGCCGCCTGTTTTACGTAGCCATTACCCGGGCCAAAGAATTGCTGACCATTACCTACGCCCAAAACCGCTACCGTTACGGACAGATCCGAACCAGCGAACCCTCCCGTTTTCTGGAAGAAATTTCTGCGGCACACTACGAAGTGACTGGCAGCATGGGTTCAGGCAGGGGCAATAATCCGGGCTTGCCGGCACAACCGGCCCGGGCCAGTGTGAGCGGTTATTTTGCCAATCCCCGTACGCGGCCGGGCGCCGCCCAGCAATACGCGCCGGCCGTAGATCCGGCCACCTTCAAACCTTCCCGGATCGAGGAGATCGTGGCGGGCGCAACGGTGCTGCATCTGAAGTTTGGGGAAGGCAAGGTGCTGAGCGTGGAAGGTGCGCGGGACAACAAGGTGGCAGCCATACAATTCAAGCAGGACGAGATGCCGGAGCGGCGGATCGTGTTGAAATTTGCGAAGTTGCAGGTGGTGTGACGGGGTTGGGGTCATTGAAGTCATGCAAGAAATTAAAGTTATTAGGGTCTGGCTTAGGAACGGTGTCAAAATAACTTCCCAATTTGATGCCATTCTTTTGCCGTCATCCATCCCATCTTTTTCGTTAAATAGCGCGGCTATTCGCCTCAAAAGATAGTTGGCTGACGCCAAAAT